>Ga0256406_1004967_pt1 | contig 14668 bp, 16 predicted proteins | sample RumenRJG_03DNA_FD_185986 | JGI IMG/M metagenome (GOLD analysis project Ga0256406, IMG submission 185986) | Bovine rumen microbial communities from Lethbridge, Alberta, Canada - RJG_03 | ecosystem: Host-associated > Mammals > Digestive system > Stomach > Rumen | place: Canada: Alberta | collected... | reverse complement strand
AGTCTTTGTATGTCTGTGCCATAACACTATCAAGACAACGACGTAGATATTTCGCTGTGTTATAGACGGGGATGATTATTGATATCAATGGATTCATTATTCTCATTATTTTGTAATAGTTGTATATGGAACATCATATATATCACAAAGGAATCTGTCTATTGAACTCTTTCTCTTATATGACATAAGCCTTTCATTTTGAGTGGGAGTTAAGTCTGGGCATCCGAAGTTCTTAATATATCGTTTTGAAATTGCAAAGAATCCTCCACTATATGGTTTACTTGTTTTTTCAATGTAAAATCTGAATATTGATGATGACAGAATGATCTTCAACAACACTAATTCTGTGTAGTCATCAGACAGTATAGCAGACCCGTTATAGTACATCAGTTCCTTGTCCTTTGAAAGTATGAAGCGAGGTATTGAAGCCATCTCTGGGAATAACAGTTTGTAGCTATCGTTGTTTAATGATTGGGTTCGTCCATAAGCATACCATTGATTACTCGGCATACCGTCGTTTCGTTTTTCTAATGGTTCTTTGTACGAAACGAGATATTTGTATGCAAATGGATATAAAGTCTTGAATTCATTTTCTTCTATAAGAACAGGCATAGCATCTTTTATTTGGTATGGATAGATGATGTATTCAGAACTATTATTTAAATCGTCCTCATTTTTGAGGATATTTGGATTAACTGCCTTCCTTATAATTTTCTTTTCTATCGGGAATTTTATACCGTCTTTCTCCAAAATAAGGAAATCGTCAGATGACCCAACTGGCGTGAATAAATAAATATCATTTTTTAAAGTAGCAAAACCAGTTCTGATTTGGTACTTTTTATTTATGGGTATTCCTGTTGATTCTATTCTGTTGATAATCTCTCTTTCTGTAGAAGAAAGAAGATGCCATCCATCTTTGTCATTTACTTGCGAATACTCTATCTTTGAATAGTCTTCTATTGCTAAACTCGTAAGCCTTTTCCTTTCTGACTTAGTATATAATATATACCCCTCTCGCCTTTTTGTAATTGTGCATATACAAGTATATGTTGAGCATTTTCTGAAAATCTGCTCATCACCGAAATCAATTATATTTATCTCAAATCCTTTTGATGACAAGTATTTGCGAAATTCCCTACCATTGAGACTAGTAATAAATGTGTTGACGGTGATGAAGGATAAGATTCCATCCGGGTTCAAAATTTCCAAACCTATCTGGAGGAAAGCAAGGTACATATCAGCTTTTCCTGCAGATGTAAAGCTCCATTTTTTTAGCAAAGCCCTATTATCTTGCGAGATGTTATTTATACCTACATAAGGAGGATTTCCTAAAACGGCATCAATACCATGTTTGGCAACAATAGGTATTCTACTAAAGTCAAAGTCCAATGTGTTATGTACGAAAAGATTAAAAGTAATTGTCTCTGTATCTTCGCCGTTCCACAATGCATAGAGACTTAATAATATTTTCGTTCTCTGTATGCTATATTCTGCAATGTCAATACCTATAAACTGAGAATAAAGTTCTGCTAACTTTATGTAAGGATACTCTTTTTTTATTCTTTTAGCCAACGTAAAGAAAAAACCGCCACAACCGCATGATATATCAGCATATATGTAATCCTTTTTATAGCCACGCATAATGAGAATCCTATCAACAATATTTTCTCTTATGTCTTCAGGCGTATATACCGCACCATTGACTACTTTATCTGATGGAGATATTACATATTCAAATGCCTTGATTAACTCTTCAAAGTCAAAATTCTCCTTTGTTCTCTTCAACAAGAGTATAAAATCATCGACATAATGGCTTCTTTGAATTAAAGATTTTATAAACTTATTATTTTTGACTTTAATGCCATTAGCCAATATGAATGATGTTACCAATATTGAATCAACTGTATTAGCATCAGCCTTTGGTATAGATTCAAGAAACTGAAAAAGTTGCTTGTTCATAGACTCAAATATGGCAAATAAGTATTTTCCTTTATAGGAGACTTGAATTCGTCATCTTTATCACCAAAAATATCAGAGATTGACTTGTAATAAGGTCTGATAATTTTATTTGCATATTCAAGACAGAGACCCTTACATAAACCATTCTCGCATATTTCATCATACTTCTGCTTGTTAAAATTAGCAATAACAAGTATTGTTCCCAGAATGAAATCAACAGGATGATGAGCAAGTCTAGGACTGTCAAGGTTAAATGCCCTCATATTATTATCACCCTCTATACCTGACTCATTGAAATAATGAACGTGGTATAAAGGATGCATCTCTTCTGAGCCATCGCTATCTCTCAATTTGTCAATATGAAATCCAACTTTGTATTCAAAGGTAACATTTGGTTTTTTGTAATTTTCAGCTCTTAGTGTAGCATTAAAATTTGAATCATCAAGTCGTTCCACTAAGCCTTTTTCATCCCAGTTTTTAGTGCTTCCTTTAACTTGTGCACTTACTGACAATTCGCATTTCTTCAAATTAGAAGGGCAAAGATGCCTTGTAATTTTCGTAGGTATGATTAGATTCTCAACAGAATAGCCCCATCTTCCTTCTTCCCCATAAGTTTTAACTTCTTCTATAGCCGAGGTAATAGGGGACAAAGCGAAAGTCCTTCCAAAAGTATTTTGAAGAACGTTCGCAAACTTTTTCAAGTCCGAAGCAATTTCTCCTCTGACTTTCTGATCTAATTTAGCCTGATCGACCTTTTTAATCATCTTGTCTATTGTCTATTTCTTGTAAATCAGAATCTGCCCTTTCTTTCTCAGCAATCGTAAGCGACATTCCCATTTTCTCCAAATCTCCATTTGCATAGGCTATTAGGGAAGCATATAAAGGTTCTTGCCAAGACTTAAGATCATTGTCTTCTTTAACTACATACCCCTCCATAGGATCCAAGGGTTTATTCGTTGCTACGCATGTTGTCCAAAAGTAGTCGCTTTTACACAATGTAACAGGTTTAGCTGCAACTAAATTGTCTAAACTGGTACTGTTCTTTAGGAGTTCTATTCGTTTTGATGCTCCGTAAGAAGCTGGACCATTTTTCCCCGTTATTTCTTTAAATCGTTTTATGACTAAATCGTTCCAATAGTAGTCTCCAATATCAGATAGAATGCCTCCATACTTGGAAACATTGAAGAATTTTTTTGTCAAATTTTGCCATGATTTACCACTCTTTTCCATGTCTACTCCTAATCTTGCCGCCAATGTACTTTCATTTATTAAAAGTCCATTATGAGTAAACATGTCATGCAATACGAAGCCTACAATTTTACTTGCTTGAAACTTATTACCTCGAATAATATCAAATACGGAGGTATCCATAATTTCCTTCCTACAAAAAATTGACAAGAAATCTTCCGTATTTATTTGTTTTATCTGCTTATATGCCTTAGAAATACAGTCTAAATCTCTAGCGAATTCTATCCACTTAGTTTCAATAGACTTATCGAATATAAAATCGAACAGATCATGAGATGTGAAGTCTGTCTGATAATCAACATTACTGTTGATGTCTGTAGAGCAAAGAATTATTGGCTTTTCTTCCTCTTGATTATCATTAAAAGCAGAACGAAGAAATTGGGCAAGTGTTGTTGCAGTAAAGTTTACTCTATGTGGACCATTACCGTTAAGTTTCAGATCAATGATAACTCCATCATTGGCATGAAGTTTATCTAGTATCATACTCGTCAAAGACTCAAAGTTGTCAATTTCGGGCAAGCATTGGCTTACTTCTACGATTCCTGTGTCATTGAAGCCTTGCAGAAGGGTTTCAACAGAAACGTCCTTTTCGTCATCAATGTAAATATATTTTGATTTCATTGTTGTTTTGGTATTAAAATTCTAAATGTCGTCTTATAATCTTGATATGGTCGAACAACGGAGATGCTGCCACCATGACTTTCTACTATATCTTTTACTATCTTTAACCCCAGACCTGTTCCTGCATTATCATCTGTTACAAAATTATCTTTAACAGGTTCGGACGTCGTGAAGAAGGCATCAAATATTCTTTCCTTATTTTCATCAGGTATGCCAATACCTGTATCAGAAAATTCTACAAATATATTATCATCATCAATGCCGCACCTTATCAATATCCTTTTGTCTTCTGTCTTTGCTTTATTAATCGCTTTTTTGGCGTTTGTATATAAGTTGAACAAAATGGAAGCCCATTCAGACGGATGCATTGGAATTGTGTGTAAAATCAATTTCTCATAAATAGGGTCTTTTATATCAATATGTGCTCTTTCTGCATCTTTCTTAATTGTATCTATAAAAGAATTTACTGCTTGTCTGATGTTAATATTTTCCAATTCCCTATCTACATTTCGAGATATGGTCTTATCGAAATAAGACGTATAACTTGTGAATGATTTGAAGAGACTCTCGAGTTGATTAATTCTTTCATTCGTTTCAGCCTCTTTCCCATAGTGATTTCGGAAGAAAGTTATTGCTGAAGAAAAGCCAGGATAGAAACGTTTTATTTCATGAACAAATTCGCCAATAACCAGACCTGTTCCAGCAAGTATCCTCAACATATTATTCTCGTCTACGAGGTTTTGAACATCTTGCTTTTCTTCATTGCGGGCTTTAATGAGATTTTCTATTACACCTTTAGCTCTTTCATAAAATACAGCATTGCCTGTACCATTATTAGATGAATTGGCCTCACTATTTTGATTAAGTATATTTTGTATAATATCATTAAGGTCATTGATTGCTTTATCAACATTGACAGTTGAATTGCGTTTGCTCCAATCCTTTTGACCTGCAGTACCCTTCCTTCCTCTTTCTGAAGATATTCGTAAAACAGCAATGATTATTGTTCTATATAAATAATCCGTGAGTTCGTGGAAGGCGTCATTTTCTATTAATCCCTCGCGACTTGAAGTCTCTTCAAATATCGGTGCCTGCCTTTCTCCAATTTCAACAACGCCAAAGAAGCTAATATTGTGATGTGGTACCAATATCGTACGCTTGTTTGCGGACTCATCTAAGCCAAGCCAATCATTACCCTTTTCTCCATAAGGCAACACCCTAAATCCTTTTCGATATAGTCTTACACCACCATTTTCATCAGCAATTCCTCGGATAAATTTTAATAATTTTCCAGGTATCAGAGATGATTCATAAATGTAATAATATATTTTAGCGTGAATACCTTTTACATATTCAAAAGGCTTATTTTCATTGTCTTTTTCCTTTCCTACAAATCCCTCATCATGAAAGCCCAGCTGTTTACTAATAATTGACCAATGCCCTTGACCTTCGTCATCAACATACGTATCAATTTCTGCTAGAGCATATTGATAAATATTACTAAGCTCTGTATGAATTTTGTTTCCCTCACTTACCTTATCCTTATAAAAATTAACCTTAAACCCAGGATCCACGCTTTTATCTTCACTTTTTGAAAGAGGAAACGGTTGTAAAAGTGAGCTGATACTATTATATATCTTATTAATAATACTATCTGACCATGGATTTCTTAAGTCTAAGATTTCTAATGTAGTACCTTGATCTTTTATCTTGGGAACCTCTAATATTCTACTCTCTATAGTATTTAAATCCTTATCAGGACTAAATACCTCCCAGTTTATTTCTACTTGTAAGGCTTTGTCTGCATTATCTTTCTGTGTTGTTATAATCAATCTTTTGCCAATCATTTGAGCAGCAAAGCGACCAATTCCCTTTTGTCCAGCTCTAACCCTTTGATATTTATTAGAATGTGGATGATGAATTTTATCAGCAGAAGATAGACGCATGAAGCCATTTTGTAGCTGTTCTCTGTCCATGCCCTCACCATTATCACTAATAATAAGAGTTCCACCAACATTACTAGTGTCTTTGAAAACCACATTCACCTCAGTAGCATCAGCATCATAGCCGTTTTTTATAAGTTCGGCAACAGCTGTCTCTCTCTTACCGACAAGTTCGACTCCTAGGCGATTTACAATTCCGGCATCGACAGAAAACCTCACGTTGTTTTGGTCAAATGTTGACAACTTGTTTGACAAAGCAATGACTTTGTTATAATCAACATTTTCTTTACCTAACTCGTTGACAAGTTGATTACGAACAGAATCTTCAGAATCCGACTCGTTTGTATTGTTCATTATTTCATCAATACATGGAACGATGTTTACGTACTTTACTCTGTAGGCACTGTCCTTTGGCAATATTTCATTTATCTCTTCTATAAAAGCATCTGCTATTTCTTCCTGCTCATCAGGCTCATAATTTTTAAGAATCTTAGAATAGGTTCTGACTTTTACTTTCAAAAGTAAATGCCCTTCATCATCATACTTCTTCTGTGTTCCTTCAAGCTCAATGAAACCATTTGATAATACATCATGAGCCCATTCGTTTTTTTCTACAGGAAAAGAGTCGAAAGCAACTAGTAAAGCTTCTTTTAAAGCGTTTTCATTGGGAATACTATAATTGAAAGACATAATTGTTTATCAATAGTTTTTTTTCGAGTAAAAAATAATTAATATTGTATCAGATCCTGTTTCATTTTCGTACGGAGTTCCTTGCCATTTGCCTCAGAACGAGGCCTACCAAAGAAGTCGCGACGGATAGTTTCTTTGTCACGAGAACAGATCCTAGCTATTTCGTCAAGTTTCTCCTCACTATAATCCTGCTTTTTCTTTAATAGTTCGTAGACTTCGGAACTATGTTGCTTGTAACGCTGCTCTAACAATAGTGTACTTACGTTGGCCTTCATTCCTTCTTGAGCATGGAATAGTGGCGCACAATCCTCTTTCTTAACGCTATCCATATTTACTCCTATAGGCAGATTAGGATATATGAAAGTTAATTTTTCAATCTTAGAATCATACGGATTTGCTCCTAATGTCTTTGTAAGTTTGATGTGGTTGCAACCAGGGCAACTTGGGACAAGGTTAAAGAAGCACATTACAAGAGCAGGATATTTTTTCAGCTTTTGATTTTTCGTCTACCGGACAATAATAATTAAATTTATTCACCTTCTGAAACCTCTAAGTGACTGATTTCCAAGAATTTATTATGTAGCTATACATATGTGGAAACTTTGCAACAGTGTTTACTTGACAAGATTTTCTTTTAGCCATTGATCGGAAGCACTTGCTATGGTCCAAGCTGCATTTTTTCCACTTTGTATTACCATAAGCTTATCATTCTTATCAAGGTATCTCTTAAGATTATCACGAATCTGTACACAATCGCCTGATGTAACTACAGCCCATGCTGATTCAGAAATCTTACCCCAACGCGAATACTGCTTAATCGTATTAATTAAGTTGGTGTAGTCCCGGCCAGGATCGCACAAATCATATATTATAATGTAGCAATGCTCGTTCATATGAAAAATAATTAAAAAGGTAAATCATCTGAGTTGTACTCTGTAGTTGTAGATGGCTGAGATGTAGATGAATCTTCGTCTTTTTCTTCAATAATCAAAAAGCTCTTTTTCCATTCTGAAGCTTTGATATCTTTTAGTTTACCATCTTTATCAAATAGTTCCTTTGATAACCTTAACTCCTTAGATTTTTCAAAAGGTGAACTCTCCGCCTGAGTCCATATGTAATTCTCTGTCGAGTTGTCATTGTTCTCAGAAAAGTCCCAACCAAGAGATGCCAACAAGTTCTTTAGCTCTTCAAAATCGTCAATCCAAAAATTAAAATTTATATTGAGTTCTTCTTCTAAATGGTTCACAAGAGGATGACTCATCTTCAACAATTTTGATATTCCATCTTCCTTGCCTTCACTTGATTCCTTGAGGTAATCGACAAGACGTTCAAGAACTTTACTTGTATTTTCAAGTTTTGACACCAATTCTATCTCTTTTGTTCTAGACTGCTCATTTAAAGCAGACTGAAATAACCCCGCAAATTGTTCTTTTAAATATTTCTTAATATCAGCAGAGGTTTCAAAAGCCATAATATTATTATTACTTGTCAAGCCTCTTAGTTCGTCTATAAATTGATAGATCTTAATATTATCAACAAACCTGTACTTAATATTTGAATTCTCTTTATTCAAAGAATAGGTTTCATACTCTGAGTAAACATTTTTCTCTATACAAATATAAACTTGTCTGTTAAGTTTAATGGCTTGTTTGAGTTCTTCGTTACTTATACTCCATCTACTTTTCTGTGATTCAGTACCGAAGCGACCTCCAATGATAGAAATGAGAATATCCACATTTTGCACCTCCTTATAGCAAAAGTCCTCTAGAACCTTGTCCCTCCCATAAGGAATATTCCCTTCTTCATTCCGTACAGGCTCATAGCCTAAAGACAGTACAAAATCAGCTACATCCTCACGAGTTTGCTTCAAGTCGTAGTATGTTGAACTTATAAATATTCTTGGTTTTGCCATAAATGTATTATTTATTACCTATAATTGATATTCCTGCATCAGCATGCCCACTTTTGATTGCATCATAAATGTTATCGATAGAGACTTTATTAAGGCCAAATCTCCTTGGTCCAGGATCTGCATAAATTAGTTCGCTTTATTGAATGGTTACAAATAGGCCACAATGTCCATAGCCTTGAGTATCTCTTCTCTTAAGATCAATAATTGACATTATCTTTAATCTATTTAAGTTGTGCATTCTTATAGCTAAGATTTTTATGGTAGTTTAGTAACCTTTCAAAATCGTAATCGGATTTTATCTTATCCAAAATGCGTTTTACGACTCCATAAACTTCGCCGTTTTCCGTATAATCTGCCTTACATACGAAATTGACTCTATCTTCGCTAATTAGTTTCATTGCAGTGGAAAGTTTCTTCTCACTTCCATATACAGCTATAGAATGTCCGCCATGTTCTTTGACAAGTTTCATGCTTGGGATGTCAGTCTCTCCATCTCCAAAGTATATCATGTGCGAAAATGGTATTGGCCTTTTATTCAATGGAATAAACTCATTGATTTTAGTCGTGTCACTAACTTCGTTTATGCCTTTGTTAATTTTAAAGAGGAATTGAGTCTTTGTAGTATAGTCTACGGCTACTGCAGGCCAATAAGCTATTCCATCAACATTATAAAGATAAGAACATGCATAGATATTCTCAAACTTCTTAGCAATAGGAGTTCCCTCTATCATTTCTTTCAGCCCAGATGAATTAATGAAATGTTTTATATAAATTCCATGATTTTTAGCATAATTGTTTATAAGATCAAACCATTTTTCAACACCTGGAAACAACTCGATTTGTGAGCCAAAATGACGAAAAGAATCTCGCTTTAATGATATATCATTGTTCTTAGCTGCTTGAAGCATTGTGTACATATAGCACAACACCTGTGATGCATCATTTTTCTTTGCCAATCCGTTACTTTGGTTCCAAAAATCTTTTACATCCTTGCCTATAGCTTGAATAAAACCGAATTCTTGCATATTGCCTGGTGACAAGGTTCCATCAAAGTCATATATTAATGCAACTGTGATTCTTTTACTCATAATTCTTTCTAAATTAGAAGTTGAAATTCCATTGATTATGACATGTCAAGCACATCCTTTTCATCAATATCGAAATCGTTTTCGCTATTCCATTTAGTAATCTTGTATACATGGAATCTTACGTTGTTGTTACTTATTGACTTTAAAACTTTTTTAAGATAATCTAAATTCACTTCTGGAGTATCTATTAACTTGAATATTTGAGAGCCTGCTGTAGTATATATGTAGGTTGCGATTTGCCCTTCTGCCTTTACTATTGCTTTTACAGCATAGTTTCCATAAGTGAAAATAGCTTCTTCTGCTCCATTCAAAGGAGCTAAATCAATAGCTGTATCAATAATTGGTTTTAATAGACCTGCATCCGTGAGAGTTAATATTTTATCAAATGTAAGTCCAAAATCATTGTTTATATTATCACTTTGAATGATTATTATTTCATGAGCCCTTCTAAGTGCAAACTTTGATGCCTCTGTAAATAGCAAGGCTTCTTCGGACGTGAGATTCTTTAGCAGCTCAATTGCTCTAAGGGAATATGAGCCGGGGGACTTTACTTCACCGGCAAGGAGTTTACCCCATATCAGTTTCATTTCTTCATCCGAAATATCCTGGATGGTGTTGAAAAATCTGGTTGCCCAATCTACACTTATCTTGTCTTTGGGAACTTCCTTTTCACCTTTAAGTTGGTTGGCCGCAATATCAACAACATCATCTATGTTTTTCTGACGTATTCTTTCCTGAGCCATTAAGCGATTCTGTATCCTAATATCAGACTCACTTAATCTTTCACGTCGTTCTATCTCTGCATTAGTTCTTGATCGTTCAGTAATTTCTAAGGCCTTAGCCTCTGCTTCCGCTTTCTTGGTAATGTGTCTTGGTTCATACAAAGTACCGATACCTTTACTAACTACCTTTATCAGCTCCGTAATGGGCTTTGTAATATTTAGGTTTAGGACACTTCCCATATTAATTTGCTTTTAAATTTGTACTCAAAAATATCATTGCTTTTTGTCGCTTTCCATTTAAAATTCTATCAACTTTGGTATAGTCAATGTCGGGCAGGGGCTTGTACTCAGACGAACTTGTGACGAGTCTGTCTTGTAAGCCAAACATACCCAGCAATGATGTAAAGCGTTCCATACCACGATCCTTGTTGCCATAGACAATGAATTGTTTATGAAACAATATGGAAAAGACGCATGCATGAAACGAGTCATTAATGACAAAGTCTGCATCGAGAAACGATTGAAGCCAATTTTCTACTGGTGGCTGTGCTATGAGATCATTTTGCCCAATTCTATTGACAGCAATATTGGTTATATTTATTCGTAGTTTTTTTCCCTTAGCTATTGTAGCCCTTAGTTCAGATACGTCACTATTTTCATCTAGGACATAAGACATCAACGTGCCGGTTGACCTTGATTGCCCCATATTACCACCAATAAGTTTGATATAATCATCACTGCTCAGTAACATAGTAGGATCCAGCACCCATTGAGCGTCAATGCCAAACAGTCTCTTACAAATCTCTACACCACTTTCTTCTCTTACGGATACAGCATCGAAAGAGGAGATCGCCTTTCTACAATCCTCTATCTCTCTTTCTGGAATTTCTGGGGTATTGTTACCAAAAGAAGCAGCATAGGCAATACGCTTTATATTCCATCCTGCTGTAAAAGCCAAGAATGCATTAGCCGCTCTCTTAGTAAACCACATGGACTTAAAATAGAGCATTCTCCATATTTGGTCGCTACCCACTACAATAGCGTCAATATCATCTTTTTTTAGGTCCTCAAGCTTCCTAACAACGTAACGGTGAATATATGCATTAATGAAGTGTTGAGTATTCTTTCTAAAATAGCGTTCCTTTTCGAAGTCAATTTTCTCTTTATTTATCAGCGTACCCTTATCTTGAAGGATATATCTCTTAATTATGCGCTTAGAGTAGCACAACGGCTTCTTCCAAATTGGCAATTCGAATTTTCTTAAAGGACAATCAAAGACAACGACTTCATGTCCCATCCGTTCCAAGACTGTCTGGAGGGCATAAGCTTGGAGGATGCCTCCGTAATTGGTATGTAGGGGTAATGTAAGTATTCCGATTCGCATAACAAAAGATAATCTTGGTTACTTTGATTGGTAGGTATCCCAAAGAAATTCGACAAGGGTTGCACTCATGCCAACAAGGAGTTTGGCATGCCGTGAATCCAGTCCTTGGAAATCAACTGCTCGTCCATGTCCTGTGCCGAATGCATTGCGAATTTCTGCTAATGGTGAAATCATGCCTTTAAGGTTACCATAGATTCGTTTTAGGCTATCTGCAGCAGGGCTTGAAGGATCTACTGACTTAGGTATAATGTCCAACTTATCAAAGACCTTTGAGACAAGTTGCTGAAATGTCCATTCTTTACCTATAGGAATTGAAAGCCCTTCTAAGATTGTTTTGCAACAGCTCTCAATCAATTCTTTAGCTTTCCCAATTGCTTCTGCTGGATATTGATCTTGAGAATCAATCATGAGTCGGATTTGCTGAGACATATATTCAGTAGAGAAAGACTTCTTGACAGATTCTACTATTAAGCCATTAGTTCCTACAGAATCATGTTTACTTAGAATGTCTTTACATCTAAGATATAACCTCCGATAGTTTCCACTATCATAATATAAATCTTCCTTCTTTTCCTGAGTCTCAATTTCAAAATTTGAGTATTCAGATTCGTAGTATGACATTAAGTCAGAAAAGATCTTATACACCTTATCATTATCAGCCTCATGAATGAAAGCTAAGAGGGATCTACCCTTAGATAATCCGTACTTGCTACATAAGGCTACACCAACACTATTCATCGTGAACACGTCAAAATCTGCTGTCGAGAAGTCCAATACGTATCCACCCCTATTGAATAGCTTCATCAAGCTACCTTTCTCTAATTCTGTCAACATGCCTTAGATTTAGCGTTTAAATTCTATACTTGGATAGCACTTGTCACAAAGAATCTTGAAATAATCAAATTCAGTATATGATACATTCTCAAGCATGCCGTACTTCATTAGATTGTACATTTTGGGGTAACCATAATCTGATAGGGCGTCGTAAAACAAGAGCATTAGCTCCTCATTACTCATTTGTGATTGCACAAAGTCATAATATTGTTTCTTGTCACCAACTGCATTTCTATCGATGAAGGAGAGAAGATGATAGAGATGCCTAAAGTAATGACCCAATGTGAGGTCACCATATGCTTCAATAACTTCTTTATACAATATATTTACTTTCTCTCGAATATGTTCAAAGTCCCAATTCTCTAAATCAGATTCATAAGAAAACTGAGACATGGACAACTTCAAATCACTATTCAGTTTGACAATTGCTGCATAGCCTTTGTATTCAACTTCTTTGTCTGTCCCAATAGGATCCGTTAATCTTATCTCAAAAGACTTGATGATATCCCTTTGTACGTTGAGAAGGCTAAAGAAATCCTGATCAAAGGCTAATTTTTGAGCTTGTGAAAATTGAGCATTTGAAAAATCTACCTGTTTTCTGTAGGTGATATATATCAGAACAACGCTAATCAAAGACATGATAGCACCAATGGTACCACCGAAGTAATCACCAAAGGTTCCAAAGTCTGCATTGCTATTCGATAACCCGTAATGAAAAGTACAGAAATAAAATAGCAGAATAGTTACAATAAGAACTATCAGCAGAATAATCAGTATTACTCTAAAGACCTTCAAAGGAGTGAATTTGAGTATAACAGAATGACTGGGGGGCGTTAAACCCAGAAATTCTTTCTTTCGGGTTTATTGCCTTATCATATCTCTTCACACTAGAAATACATAGAGCATAAGCCTTCTCTTTATCATTGAAATATGCGTCAAAATAATCCTTCGTTATTCCAGATGATTGTCGAGTGAAATCCCATAGGGAAGAAGGCTTATCTTCGAGAATTCCGTCAATTTTGATTTCGCCGATGATCTTCTTAATCGGGGAAGATGCATACAGGAAAATCTTATCTATAGGCTTTTTGAATTCTGTCTTTCTATATTCATACTTTTTCTGTCCGCTCAGGATTTTAAAAGCGAATTCTGGCTTAATCGATAATATAACGTTCATCTACTTCTCCTAATTTTAGAATAGTATTAAATTGAGGGTCTGTCAACTTAAAGAAGCCCCAATACATATTAGTCGGGATTTTTGCTAATTCTATCATATCTTTGCGGATGACTCTCTTACCAAACGCTACATTATATAGCATTTTAATTACATAACAGGTGCTTTCTGCACGATACCATTTCGAAAGATCATCTCTATTGAAAACCGAGTATTTATTGCAGTAACTGATGAAAGACTCCTCGTCTTCGAAATCATAATTTGTCTTTAATTCGAATACTGTGCACAACGAGGATGCAACACTTCTATACCAGGCTTGTCCTATCTTATCAGAAGTCCTATAGATAATTAACTTATCGCCTTTCTTCAAGTTGCTTACCCCTGGCATCCAGCAAACATAAATTTTAAATATGCTATTTGTCTCAGAAACATCCTTTAGAATGTCGAACTTTTCTGTTTTCAGAATTGAATCAGAAAAGAGTTTTGTATGGTAAGTCGGATAAATAGAAAGTACGTATCTTTCCCCTTCTTTAAGGTCTACATAAGGATAATCTTTGATAATATCATCATTTATAGTATGTAGGACCCTAACCAGAACGCATTCCTGCCTTCCATGGTCATGCTGTATATGGCCACGTTCGATGAATCCGAACTTCTGAAAAAACAACTTAAGATATCTCAGTTCTTCAGTATCATCGAACATCGTCACATAAATCTCTTCACAATCTTCTTTAATAGCTTCATCCAGTGCTCTTTTGATGAGCCGCTCCCCTCGAGACGTACCGCGGTGCTCAATTTTGAAAGTTCCTATCTTCAATCTTCTTTTTGCTGGGTGGACGCCTTCAATGAGTGTTAGAGGCTCGTTTTCGACTTTCAGATATAAGAAGTCAATAATCCTACCTTCATTGTAATATACATAAGCAACGGCACCGGAAGCAGCCTTCTTTTTAAACCAGTCGTTAAAACCAGAATAGTTATCACGCAGATTATCGAAAAAAGGATCACTCAGTTCTATGTCGCTAAAATGTTTCTGTACTAAATTGTCCATATTATTTTCTTCTTAGGATTGAGAAACCAACAAGCATTAGGATTGCTA
>Ga0256406_1004966_pt1 | contig 14669 bp, 8 predicted proteins | sample RumenRJG_03DNA_FD_185986 | JGI IMG/M metagenome (GOLD analysis project Ga0256406, IMG submission 185986) | Bovine rumen microbial communities from Lethbridge, Alberta, Canada - RJG_03 | ecosystem: Host-associated > Mammals > Digestive system > Stomach > Rumen | place: Canada: Alberta | collected... | reverse complement strand
ATGAATCAGCACGTAGTCCTCGGGCGTGAGGACATCCTGCAAATCCAGCAGGGCATGATACACAGAAAGTTGCCGCGTTTCTCCCGGATCACTGAAGGAAAATGTCTTTACCATCCCTCTTGCTGCAAATCGTTCCATCTCGGCGCTGATCTTATCGCGCCAGTGTTCCGCGGCCACGATCTGGATACGGGATATCCTCCCGCAGGAAAGTATAGTCTGCAAGGGATAGGAAATAATCATCCGTCCGTTGATCTCGATATACTGTTTGGGGATTTTCAGGCCGGCCCGCGTACCTACACCGCCGGACAGCAGAATGGCTGTATTCATTATCTTCCCCGCTTCTCTGTGGTTTTTCTCTGTGCAATGCTTTACGCCTTAATTGCACTTTTCATTACGTTCTTCTGTGCGCTTAATTTTGAGTTTTTCTTTACACCTTCAGTGATTTTTCCAGATATTACGATGATCAGGAAGCCCAGCTGCGGATGTCCGCTATGATATCTCTGTAAGGCCGATTCTTGCCAAAGAGCAATGTCGTTCCGAGGACAAAGCCATCCAGTCCCTGCGGCCCGTAGCGGCGAATCTTGTCTTCCCCGCAGGCGCCGTCCCAGAAGAGTTCGAGATTCATATCCTTCTTCAGGCTGACCAGCCGGCGAATCTTCGGATCTACATAGGGGAGGAACATCTGCCCTGCGTTGCCCGGATTTACCGTCATGATGAGTACCCTGTTCACGATACGCAGGATCTCCATCACCGTCTCTACGCTGGTGCCCGGATTGATAGCAATGCCCGGGATCATCCCGGCTGCGATGATTTTCTGGATCGTCGTCGACGGATGATATTCCGCTTCGGGATGAATATAGACGGTGTCACCCGGCCGGAGGCAGTTGAGAAACCATTCGATGGAACTGTTCGGATGCTCCACCATGAGATGTACATCCAGCGGTTTATCCGTCAGTTCGGCAATAAACCGCAGATCATTTAAGGACATGGCAAAATTAGGAACAAAGCGCCCATCCATGATATCGATGTGAAAGGAATCGACGCCCGCTTCCTCCAACTCATGGACTTCCTTTTCCAGATTGCGGAAATCTGCACACATCATAGATGCTGTCAGAATGTAACTCATACTCCCCCTCATTCTGTAAATAATTACACAAAATAATTACACAGCGGCGCTGCTTCATCCCCCGCCGTCTGCACGCAATTTGTGGATTCTTGAATTATTAACCAAATTATGGATTACATTATAGATATTGTACTACATTAATCAATCGGCATTATATCCGCATGAAATAAGGAAGTCGCGGAATTTGTTTTCCGCGTCCATAGCCCATACCCTGCTTTCCCATTTTTCTTTCAATTCCGCACCGGCCATTTCTGTCAGTTCCCGGATATACAGACTTCTCATATTCTCAGAATCTGTGAAAATATAATCTGCACGAGCGACACCCGGCATCTGGATATATGAACCGCTTATTCGTTCATACACATCATTATTCAGGTCTGTTTCGTCAATGGAAAACCATGGTATATAAATCACCTTCGATGCATATCTCTGAAGTTCACGGGAATAAAAAATCGGATCTACAGACATTCCTGTTGAATATTCATCGTATGGGTTCTGGGTAACGATTAGATCTGGTGTATGAACCGCCATCTGAATCTGTTCTGGCGGAACAATTTTCGTCTCTCGGGCAATCTTATCGTTCTCATTCACGGGTTCCCGTATTATGTCAAGCAGGTCATTTTTCCGATACCAGGAAACAGGTGACACATAAGCCTTAAAGTCACTTCTGTCCTGAAAAAATCTGACCATGGGTTTCATTTGCTTCCACCCCGAATATTTAAAAGGCAGAAAGATAATTTCTTTTGGCCGGATGATTTTTTCCTGAATTACTGTCTTCAGTTCCGTTTCGGCGGAATTGATGTCTGTAATCAGTTTTTTTACACCCGCGTCACCTGACCCGCGCCATTCCGTGCTTTGTTCTTTCTGATACAGCTGGAATATGAGCTCATAGTACTTTTCCAGCAATCCGTAAAGGGCGCAGTAATCATCCGGGTAACAGTTCTGCAGGACTCCGCCGATTTTCTCACACAACGCCTGCGCATCCGCCAGTGCCTGAGGCAGCGTCTTTTCTTCTCTGCTTGCTATGATCCTATTCCATTCTGCATGTGCATGCCTGAACTTTTCCAGCAGATCTGTGAGGGCTCCGCCCCTCTGAATTTTTTCAGGTCTCTCCAGGTCACTTCTCCTGAACTGATACAAATACATAAGCGGTGTTCCTGCCTCTGCGCATTTTTCTTCAAACAGATGGTAGCCCGGATAATCGTGGGTGGGAATCCTTACAGGCGTCATATAATCTTTGTGCCATCTGGACAAAACTTCTCTGTATCCGACAGGTACAGGAACCGTAATATTCTCAAACGGAAGTTCTTCCGTCTCCTGAAAGCACGTCAGAGGAAAACGGTAATCCCGGTATAATATCCAGTCATGCATGGCGGTTACATCCTGAGCACCCGAATTTTCAAAGCGCGTATTAAGTTTTTCAAAGATCACCATCAGCTGCTGATAAATATTGCCTTTTCTGTCAACAGGCCTGTCCTGCCATTGATCCACCAGCTTCAGGCATTCCTCTACCTTCTTTTTCACCTCCGGTCTGTCGGAATCATAGTGCTGCAGCAGATAAAGAACAATCCGGCTGGCAGCATAACGGTCTTCCTCTTCATCTTCTGAAGGTGCCAGTCTGTCCAGGGGAAAAATATCAATGCCTGACAGATCCAGGAATCCATGATACTTTTCCATGAACTTTTGAAAGCACACAGAATCCCCGCTCATTGCCTTGTCACGGATCACGGTATTTACAATTCTTGCAAACGGCTGATCAAATTGCGATTTGTTACCCAGACGCCCCTCATACAGGCGAAGGTCTCCCGGAAGTTCTCCAGCCAGACTGATGAAGCGTTCATAATCACCGCGGAGCATCCAGACATCTACATCATCATCCCACGGGATGAACCCAGCATGACGCACGGCTCCCAGAAGCGTGCCATAAGCCGCAAACCATCGGAGTCCGTGTTGTCTGCAGAAATCGGAAAACATCTGCAGCACTTCCATCTGTGCCGCCCAGCAGCGTTTCATCATAGCCGGCACATAGAATCCGCTTCGAACTTCGTCTTCAAAGAAATCCTTATTAAAAACCAATTTTATCTCCCGCCAGTATTTTCATCATAGTTCTGGATTCCAAACCTGAACCGATTGTTCCCATCTCTTCCAGGTATCGCTTCCGGCAAAAGCCGTCAGTTTCTCGATGTAGATCCGTCTTGTATTGTACGAGGGAACCAGCACCCGATCCGCCCTGAGGACTCCCGGCATATCGATATATGAATCAGCCGCACAATAAGCTGCCTGATGTTCGGGAATGACTTCATCCGTCCTGAACCACGGTACATAGATCGTCTTTCCCGCATACTTCTGAAGTTCTTTCGAATAAAATGCCGGTTCAACGGAGAATCCGATACCATACTGATCGTACGGATTTTGTGATACAACAATATCCGGTGTATGAATATCAAGCCTCATAGACTTACACATGACGAGATCGTCTGTATCCGCGCCCATTTCCTGCATCTGCAACGCTATACTTTCTCCCTCATCGATGGCGGCTCTCTCCAGTTCAAGCTTTGCATTACGGCGATAATACGGAATAGGTGCCACATAGATGTGTACGTCTTTCTGATTTTTATAATACTCATACAAAGGCTGAAGATTCCGCCAGCCGGATGCCTTGAAGGGAAGAAAAACGACCTCCTTAGGTGCAATAATGGTTTTCTCAGCAAGATCTCCGATCTCGCTAAGTAATTTCTTATTTTCCTGTATAAGGTTGATCAGCCGGTTCTGATTTTCCGGTGTATCACTGGAGATCAGGTGTTGAAACAGGTAGAACAACCCCTGATAATACTGATCTAATTTTTCACAGATTTCTGTCGCCACCCCCGGAAAATAGTCAATAAGAAATTTCTCAAATTTCTGTGCCGTCTCCTGCGCCAGCGCAAATACAAGAGAAATGTCACTGTAATCGGCGTTTTTCAAAGTATTCATGACCATATCATGTGTTTTCTGAAAAACCCTGAGATAATCTTTTATGGCTTTTTTTCTTTCTGTTTTTACGCTTGTATTCAAAACTGTTCCGTCAAAGTAATATCGATACGGGAGGCTGCCGACAGTCTTCTCAACGCTCCGTTCGTATTCTTCGTAAAACGGATAGGAATGATTTACTCCCTGCACCGGACGCATATAATTTCCTGTCCAGGCCGTCAGTATTCTGTCATACCCGATAGGCGCCTTTACAGTCATATTCTCGAATGGCAGATCTATCGTCTCTCTAAACCAATCCTCATGAAATTTGTAATTGTGATATGCCATCCAGTCATGCATTGCCGTAATATATCCGCTGTCCTGATCCTCGAACATACAGCAGTATCCTTCGAAAATCTGCATGAGTTGTTGGAACACATTCTGTTTACGGTCAATTGAAATCCCGCTCAGTTTTTCAACCTGTTCTGTTGCCGTATCTGCGTCTTCGGCATGTTTTCTGGTCTGCTGAACAGCATACCAGATAATCTTCATAACTGCGACCCTCGCCTCTTCTTCCTTTTCATCTGACGAAAGCCTGTCAAGGACAAAGATATCAATCCCGGCCGGATAAGGGAACCCGCCATACCCTTGAAGAAAGGCAGGGTTGGCATCGTATTTTTCAGAATTTACAATTCTCCCAAACGGCTGATCAAACTCTGTTTTATCCTCAAGACCGAATCTCCCTTCCATAAACGTGATGGATTCCGGCATCATATTGACGTTTCGCAGAAAAATCTCATAATCGCTTCTCTTCATCCAGACATCTATATCATCATCCCATGGAATAAATCCTTTATGACGTACAGCACCGAGAAGTGTGCCATAAGCCGCATACCATGTCACACCCAGATCAAAACAGAACTTATCGAATTCATCGAGAACCCTCATCTGTGCAGCCCAGGCGCGCTTCATCATACCGGACACATAAAACCCGTCTCGTACTTCATCATCGAAAAAAGAAGCATTAAACTCCATCTCTCTCCCATCCTGTCAGAATATACCGGTCATTATGGCTCAAAAAGCATTCTCAGATCTTCCGCTGTGGCCGCATACTGAACCGTTTTCTTCCATCGTATCCTTGTATCTTCACCGGCAAACTCACTCAGTTTCTCAATATAAAGATTCCTTGTATTGACAGAAGGGACAATAACCCTATCCGCCGCAACAACACCCGGCACATCAATATAGGCATCTGCCGCTTTGTACGCAGCCTGATGTTCCGGCACTACTTCTTCCGTCCTGAACCACGGTACATAGACCACCTGATGGCTGCACTTCTGAAGTTCCCCTGAATAAAAAGAAGGATCCACGGAAAACCCCATGCCGAACTGATCATAAGGATTCTGGCTGACGATGATATCCGGCGTATGTACGGAAAGATTCATCGTTTTCCATGGAACAACGGGAACCTTTTCTGCAATCCTCTCCCCTTCATATACAGCCTTTTTTTCCAGGTCGAAATAAACATTTCTTCTGTAATAAGAAATCGGGCATACATACACCCGCACATCCGTCTTTTTGGAAAAATGGTCATATAAAGGTTTCAGATTTTCCCATCCCTCCGCCTTAAACGGAAGGAATACCACTTCAAACGGTTTTATAATATCCGACTCTATACGTCCGGCAATTTCCGCCTTTATCGATTGGATTTCCTTTGCAAGCTCTCCAAATCGTATTCCGCAGTGTTTTTTGGGGGGCTCTGGCTCAGTGGAAACCTGGTGAAACCGATTCAAATCCTGATAACACCTTTCAAAGAGACATCTCAGTCCTGAACAGATATCCGGGTAATTTTCACGAAGAGTATGCTCCAGTTTTTTCGTTACGTAAAGCACGGAATCCGACTGACGAACCAGCATTTCATGCGTACAGCCACTGAAATATCTAAGCATCACTATTGCCTTGTCGCACGACTCCTCAAAGGTTTCCTTCATTTCTTTTATTATTTCTTTTCTCTCAGTCCGCTTTCCTTCATTCAGACATTCCGGATGGAAGTAATATTTATAAGGCAATTCCCCCATTGCCGACTCAATATCTCTTTCTGTCTGGCGAAAAAAAGGATAATTGTGAGTCCCCCTCTGATCAGGTTTCATGTAGTCACCACACCAGTTCTTCAGAATCTGATCATAGCCGACAGGTGCAGCAACAGAAGTTGTCTCAAAAGGAAGTTCTACCGTATCACTGAACCATTCTGCTGAAAAGCGATAATTCTCGTAAGGAATCCAGTCGTGCATCGCTGTAACATAACCGCTGTCCTGGTCTTCAAAAAGGCAGTTAAGACCCTCGTAAATCTGCACAAGCTGCTGAAGCAGATTGTCGGACCGGTCTATGGCAATTCCGGTCCATGCTTCAATCTGATCCAGACGTCCGGAGATATTTGTATTGCCGTCATTGAGTTCTCCGATAGTTTCTGAAACAAAGCGATTCACTGTCAGCCGTTCCTGTTCTTCCTCAGGGTCGGGTGAAAGTTTATCCAGAACAAATATATCTAATCCTGTCGGGTAAGGAAAACCGTCATATTTTCTGAGAAATTCCTCACTCCATTTAAAGTACATGGAATTGATAATTCTTCCAAATGGCTGATCAAACCCCGATTTGTCTTTCAGGCCGAACCTGCCCTCCATAAAAGTAACAGAGTCCGGCATCATATTGACATTGCGCAGAAACTTTTCGTAATCACCCCGCATCATCCACACATCGAGGTCATCATCCCAGGGGATATACCCCTTGTGGCGCACTGCGCCGAGCAGCGTTCCGTAAGCAGCATACCAGCGGACGCCAATGTCTTCACAAAATTTTCTGAAATCCTCAAGACAGACCAGCTGCGCTGCCCAGCACCTCTTCATCATACCCGATACGTAAAAACCGTCACGGATCTCGTCTTCCAAATAGTTCTCTGGAAACTTCATATGCCAATACTCTCCCGTTACGCGCCTCAAGCTGATTGACCGGATACTAAAGTTCATTCACAGTATTAATTCTATTTCGTCTAACCAAAAATCTCTTGAAGATCCTTCAGTGAATCCGCCTTCTGAACGGATTTTTCCCATCGTTTCCATGTGTCCTCTCCCGCAAAAGCAGTCAGCCTGCTGATGTATATATGGCGCATATTCCATGACGGGACAATCACACGATCCGCATAAAGAACCCCCGGCATATCGATGTAATCCTCACAAACCGCCATTGACGCCGGTCGTTTCAATGTCACCTCATCCTCTCTGAACCACGGTACATAAACGACCTCCGAAGCTGTTTTTTTCAATAACTCGGAATAGAACTGAGGATCCACGGTAAAACCTGTATTATATCCGTCATAAGGATTCTGCGTAATCACGATATCCGGCGAGTGAACGGAAAGAAAGGTTGCGACGGACGGTGTGATTTTTACCCGTTTTCCAACCGTCCTGCTTTCATCAACCGGCTCCGCTATTATTTCATGATGGTCGTTTTTCCTGTAGTAAGGAATCGGCGATACATAAACGCGAGTGTCCGGAAGACTACCGAAGTATTCATAGAGAAGTTCAAGATTCTTCCATCCCTCCGCCTTAAACGGAAGAAAAACGACTTCCCTCGGTCGGATGATTTGATTGTCGACCTCTTCCATAATAATGCTGGCAATCTCCCCCAAGTGGTTAAGGATGCTACGCACCTGATTCTCCGTATCATCCTTCTCCGTTCCGGTCAGAAGTTGATACAGATTGTAAACCTCTGCATGATACTGCAGAAGTCTGTCCGAAATTATTTTACTTTCCTCCGGATAAGCAGAATTCAAGAGATTCATAAACTGAAGCGTCAACTCCTGAGCCGAATCCAGACTCTTTACCAACGCATCCCCGTTTCCTTTTTGAAGCGCATCTTTTATCACAAAATTTATCTGCTGAAAAAGATTCAGAAAATGAAGCAGTATTCCTTTTCTGGGTATCTTCTCCGCTCTATCTAACGCCGCTCTGTTGAAATTATAGAGATAGGGAAGAACAGTGCCTTCCTTCCCGTTGTTTTCCTCCATCTTCCGATAATAGGGAAAAGTGTGCGTCACCTGCTGCACAGGAACCATATAATCCTTATGCCAGCGGGACAGCACTTCTTTGTAGCCGATGGGAGCTTTTATCGTTATATTCTCAAACGGAAGATCAACCGTGTCTTTAAAACACGCCAGAGGAAAGTAATAACTCCGGTAACTGATCCAGTCGTGCATGGCAGTTACGTTCTGAGAATCCGACTCCTCGTACTCGGCATTAAGCCCCTCATAAATGATCATGAACTGCTGAAACAGATTTCTCTCTCTGTCGACAGGTTCATCCAACCATTGATTCAGGCGGCTGATCCCGTCCTCCACATTTCTTTGCGCTTTTTCATCCTCCGCATCCAGATGACCGATCAGATATTCCATGGTACGGCAGGCCTGATACCGTTCTTCTTCTTCCTCTCTTGTGGGAGCCAGCTTATCCAGAACAAAAATATCAATACCAGCCGCATCAAGGAAACCGTGATACGCCGTAAGAAAACGACCAAATGTCTTCTCATCCTTCATCGCTTCCTTTCGGAAATTCAGATTGGAAATTCTGCCGAAAGCCTGATCGAAGTGATCCTTTTGTCCGAACCTTCCATCAGTAAAAAGGATTTCCGGAGGAAGCAGATTGGAAGCTCTGACGAATTTCTCATAATCCCCCCTCAGCATCCAGACATCTACATCATCATCCCACGGGATGAATCCCTGGTGTCGCACCGCCCCGAGCAGTGTGCCATAAGCGGCAAACCATCGGATATCATTATCACTGCAGAACTTTGAAAACACCTGCAGAACTTCAATCTGAGCCGCCCAGCACCTTTTCAGCATGGATGGAACATAGAAGCCCTCTCTTACCTCATCTTCAAAAAAGGACGCCGGGAAATTCATAACAGCACCTTCACTTTCTCCCCTTTAAAGACAAGACAGGGTCATTCCCGGCCCAATTTGGGAATGACCCTGTCTTATTTACTAAGATTTATTCATGTTCACGGGCCTTAACTCAGATTTCAATTCATCTGTTCAAGGGCCGCCCGCACTGTCAGATTACTGAAGAAGAGACAGAACGCTAGAACCGCTCTGGTTAGCCTGAGCAAGCATCGATGTAGCAGCCTGTACAAGAACGTTGTTCTTCGTGTATGCAGCCATCTCGGAAGCCATATCCGTATCACGGATTCTGGACTCAGCAGATGTAACGTTCTCAGAAGTAACCTTCAGGTTGTTGATGGTATGCTCCAGACGATTCTGCTTAGCACCAAGCGTAGCGCGATACTTAGATACGAGATTAATAGCGTTAGAAATTTTGGTAATTGCCGAATTAGCGAGCGTAACATTCGTCATTTTCAGGCCGCTTACTCCAAGTGCAGATGCTGTCATCTTCGAGGCCGAAATAGTAAGGGTCTCCTTCGATGTCGGTCCGATCTGAAGCTTAACATGAGTATCATCTCCTGAGATAGAGGAAACAGATCCAGTCAGCATCTTAATGCCATTGTACGAAGTACTGGTGGCAATACGTGAAATCTCCTGGGCGAGCTCGTCTACCTCAGACTGAATATTAGAACGTGCAACAGTATTATACGTGCCGTTAGCAGCCTGCGTAGCCAGTGTGGTAAGACGCTGCAGCATGCTATGGGTCTCGGAAAGAGCGCCCTCAGTTGTCTGGATCAGGCCGATACCATCGTTAGCGTTGTTCACGGACTGATCAAGGCCGGCGATCTTGGACCTCATGGACTCGGAGATTGCAAGACCTGCTGCATCATCTGCCGCACGGTTGATTCTGTAACCGGAGGACAGTTTCTCGAGGTTCTTATTCAGTGCTGTCGTGTTGTTGTTCAGGTTTCTGTAAGCGTTAACTGCGGAAATATTATGCTGTATAACCATAGTAAATCTCCTTTTTTGTTTTCACCGGAACTTCCCTGTCCCAGCTATGTTTCCTTTAGCGAACGTGGGCCTCCGTCCTGGGAAACAATGCTTTGTTTTGTTTTTTGTTTACACCTTATTTATCGGTGACTTTGTGATAATCATAAGGCATGATAATAAATTTTTTTATCTTTTTGCAGCTGATGCGCCGCACGCGGGTTTCGGGCTTCCCGCCGGCCGCTCCCGGCAATTGCCATTCCTCAGCTGTACTGTGCGCGTCAGGCATCCGAATCAAATACCTGTACCGTTTTTTCCCACCGTTTCCTGGTTTCTTCACCCGCAAACTCCGTCAGTTTTTCGATGTACACTTCCCGCATGTGATCAGTGGCAGCGAGCACGCAGTCCGCGCGGATGACCCCGGGCATATCGATATATTCGCGCGCTATGCTCCAGGCCGCTCCGTGTTCCGGGACGATCTCGTCCGTCTCAAACCACGGTACATAAATGACCTTCCCAGCCTGCTTCTGCAGGATCTCCGAATAGAATGCCGGATCCACCGTGAAGCCGATGCCGAACTCGTCGTACGGATTCTGTGTCACGACGATATCCGGGGTATGGATCTTCAGGTTCAGCGATGCAAAGGGAAAGATTTCCTCTGTCTGTTTTACGCCCGCATATACCTGTTCCCGGATTTGCTTCAGGATTTCTTCGCCTTCATATATCGGTGTTTTCTCCGGATCGAACCACGCATTCTTCCGATAATAGGGAATCGGCGCCACATAGACGCGCACGCCGGGCATATGCCGGTAATACGCATATAGCCTCTGCATATTCTTCCATCCCTCCGCCTTAAACGGCAGAAATACGACTTCTTTCGGACGGATAATATTTTCTTCTGTTATGCGCTGTGCCTGCAGGGCAAGCCGCTGCAGATCATCAGCCAGCTCCGCCACAGCGTTTTCTGCGGGAATATCGGCAGCCGGACCTTCCGCGCCGGCATTTTCATCCTGAACGGAACGGGATTCTTCATTTTCACATGTTTCTCCCGCTTTGCTCTCCGGCCCGCCGGTTATCACCTGATACAGATGAAAAATCTCTTCGCAATAGTCTTCCAGAACCTGTGCGAGATCCTTTTCCGATGGATAGCTGCCTGTCAGCATCTGCTCCAGATGTATCGCCGCATCCTGCGCATCTCCCAGAATCCCGGTCCATGTGCCGGTTTCTTTCGCATTGTCCGGAAAACCGGCCGTTGCATCGGCCGAAGCATTGCCGCTCTGTCCGTTCGTCTCTCCGCCTGCCGTCTTTCCGGCTGTCTTTTCCATTTTCTGATGCCGCTGCATGAAATCCTGCAGCGCCTTCCGGATCGTGCCCTTTCTCTCCGCCTTCGGCGGAATTTCCAGGCACGACGGATGGAAATAATATTTATACGGAAGATAGCTTCCCGCAGCTTCCATTCCCTCCTCGCTGGTTTTGTAGCAGGGATAATCATGCGTCAGCGACTGCACCGGTTTCCTGTAGTCTCCCCAGATAGCTGTGAGCACCTCGTCATACCCCGCCGGCACCCTGATCGTGATATTTTCAAAGGGAAGTTCTTCCGCTCTGTCGAAGGACGACGCCTTGAATTTATAGGACTGCACCCTTGCCCAGTCATGCATGGAGGTGAGATATGTCCCGCCGCTGTTCTCGAACTTCGTATTCAGCTGTTCAAAGATCAGCATGAGCTGGTGGTCCAGCGCGCCTTTTCTGTCGATCCGCGCGCCGGTTATTTTTTCAATGTCTCTGAGGCGGCCCTCCCGTACAGCCTTCTTTTCTTCCGGGTGATGCATGACATACCAGACATACTCCGACACCTTGACCCGTACGTTCTCTTCTTCCTCTGTCGGCGCCAGTCTGTCCAGAACAAAAATATCGAGTCCCGAAGGGTATGGAAAACCGCCGTACTTCTGCAGAAACGCCGCGTCGGCGCAGAAATCGGGCGTGTTCAGAATCCGGCCGAAGGGGTTCATATATTGAAGTTTTCCCTTTCTGTCCAGCCGCCCCTCCAGAAACACATAATGATCCGGCAGCTCCTGCACATGGCGGACAAATTTTTCGTAGTCCCTGCGTTTCATCCAGACATCGATGTCGTCGTCCCAGGGAATAAAGCCCCTGTGCCGCACGGCGCCGAGCAGCGTCCCGTAGGCCGCGTACCAGGGTGTGCCGATTTTATCGCAGAGCCGGCTGAATTCCTGCAGAATCACCATTTGCGCGGCCCATTCCCGCTTCATCATGCCGCAGATATAGAAGCCTTCTCTCACCTCGTCCTCAAAAAAATTGTCCGGAAAATGCATGTTCTTCTCTTCTCCCTGCACAGGTTTTATCCTGCGTTTTCTGTATGATCCGGTTCAGGCGTTTACTGTTTATACCTTCCCATCCGCCGCATTGCCGGCTCGTAGCCCATCTGCGCCGCGCTCTCGTAGCACGCCCGCGCATGCTGCGGCTGATTTGTCAGCTCATACCAGACGCCCAGCCGGTAGAAGGCCCGGAACGAGCCGCTGCCGATCATCGTTGAATCCTCTGTATTCTCGCCGATCTGAAGGCAGCGGACGAAGCTCTGCTCGACGCGCGGCAGATAGGTGATATATCGCTGTGTACGGGTCTGCACGAGTTCCATGAAAAAGTCTCCGCAGAAAAAATAAAAATCGGCGCTCTGGTGCATATGCGGTTCCTGCCGCAGCAGGATATGCAGAGCCTTCTCCCTGTATTTCTCTCCGCGCATCTCATCGAGAGCGTACAGGTAGGCCAGAATGCCCTGTCTCGCATATGACTCTCTGTATTCGGACTGATCGGTGACATCCGGATAGCGCTGCAGGATCATCCGGTAGAATTCATCGAAGTACGGAAGACTCTCTTCCGTCCGCTGCAGGCTGACCAATGCTGCGGCCATCTGATATTTCCAGAAAGGTTCATCAGGTTCGACTGCCATGGCCCGGATGAGGTATGGAAGTTTCCGCTCGTTTTTCGCCTCACGGCCGCCGCTGTCGTGATCTATCAGCAGCGGAGACAGCTGTGGAGACAGTGCCGGCGCTTCCATATGCTCCGCCGTTGATGACGTCCGTGTTGTTTCCCCGTCAGACCCGATATCCGGCGTCTCGCAGACAATGCCGCGGCAGCGCACACCGCGCGGCAGAATTCTCGGTACGATCGTGAGGCAGGTCAGCGGTTCTCCTTTGGGTCCCTTGCGCTCTTCGACGAGCCGGACGCTGCCGCACCATGCGGCCGGACCGGGCATAGCTGCACTCTGCGTCTCCGCGTTCTGAACCTCCGCCCTCGTCGCACCTGCGCCCTGCACTTCCGACATCTTCGTTTCCGTCTCACGGATGAACGCTTCAAATCCTTCCCGGTTGGAGAGCTTCGTCGTCCGCAGTCTCTCATCCGCATCAATCCAGAGGCTGTAGTCGGCGCCGCCGTCTGTCTCGGATTTGATCAGGGAAAAATTCCGCGCCGCGGAAAAGTCATGCGTCCACGTGAAATCGTACAACAGAACGCGTTTCCCCGTCGCTTCTCCGAAACCGGCTGCGATCTCCTTCGTCCGATCCGTTGAACCGGTATCCACGATGATGATGTCGTCGACAAAAGAAGCGGCTGCCTCAAGGCTGCTCCTGAGGCACCGCTCTTCATTCCTTACGATCATGGCCAGATTTATTTTCATAAAGCCCTCTCATCATCGCTGTGCAAAGCTCTCTGTTCTTACGGGATTCTGCACCATTGTTTCGTTCTGAACTCTGCGTGATTTTTTTTGGCCTGCCTATACTTTATATGTCATAGGAGGGCTGCAGAGACCGCTCCTGAGTTTCCGCGTGTTCCGCCGCTCTGTTACAGGGCATGCATACAGAAAGGTTCAGAGTTTCTCGACGCCGCCAACACTTACCCCTGTGGAAGCATTCTGTCTTTCACGCACAGCGCCGGCCTTCTGCTGCTTTTCTGCCACGGCGAGCTGTGCGGCCATCCGTTCCTTTCTCTCCTCTTCATTGCGTTTTCTCAGCTCTGCGAGCTTGCGGTCTTCCTCCGCATGGGCGTCATCGCGCATCTTGCGAAACACATAGCCGCGAATCGCCGCTTCTGCCCGCTCCGTGAGGTTGATGAACGTGCATCCGTAATAGCTGCCTTCCGGTGTCTTTTTTCTGCAGTGCATCACACGGATCATAAACGGTCTTTCCAGCCTGCGGAAAGCATAGGAAAATCCCAGGACGCTGTTTTCCGGGATCTCTCTGTCTGTCAGCAGAAGAAGGCCGCCGGCGCTGAGATTTTTGATGGTGCCCTCAAATTTTCCGAGGGTGCTGGACTCGAACGTCGTGTGGATATCCACATCGACGCGCACATCCAGGTGACGCTGCGTAATCTTCACGACGTTATTGATCACACAGCTGCCGATCCACTTCTCCGGCACTTCCGGATGGTCATGATTTTCGTGAATTCTGACCTCGCATTCCGTCTGGATAATGCCCATGGCGTCATCATAGAAGTCTACGCGCGTACCATACTCTGTGCCATAACCGCCGTAATCATTCAGGAAAAGCGTGAGAGAATCATCTGCGTTCTCTACTCTCACCGGCCATTCCCTGCCGTCGGGTGTATAAAGCACGCCTTTGGTGCAATCTTTCATAATCCTGCTCATATTTTCCCCATTCC
>Ga0256406_1004963_pt1 | contig 14672 bp, 14 predicted proteins | sample RumenRJG_03DNA_FD_185986 | JGI IMG/M metagenome (GOLD analysis project Ga0256406, IMG submission 185986) | Bovine rumen microbial communities from Lethbridge, Alberta, Canada - RJG_03 | ecosystem: Host-associated > Mammals > Digestive system > Stomach > Rumen | place: Canada: Alberta | collected... | reverse complement strand
AAAAATGGGCGCACTCAACACTAAAAATGGGCGCACTCAGCACCTAAAATGGGCGCACTCAGCACTTATCTCCAACACCCTTGGGCCGTTCAAGTATTTCTATTTCATGAACACCAGATAGACGGCGGCGACGAGGCAGAAGAAAGCTAAGATGTGGTTCCAGTGGAGCGACTGCCCTTGGAACAGCACGTTGGCCACGATGGCAAAGACGACGAGTGAGATGCATTCCTGTATCACCTTGAGCTGAACGAGCGAGAATGGTCCGCCGTTGCCTGCGAAACCGATGCGGTTGGCAGGCACCTGGCAGCAGTACTCGAAAAACGCGATGCCCCATGAGAAGGCGATGACACCAAGAAGGGGCCAGTTGGAACTGACGCCCGTCTGTTGCAGTCTGAGATGTCCGTACCAGGCCAGTGTCATGAAGATATTGCTGCAGCAGAGGAGCAGAATGGTTTGAAAAGCGGCGCTCATACGTGAAAAGTCTCTATGTTACGGTTGCCGTTGAGGAAGTCGGCCGCCTTCATGCGTTTCTTACCCGACAGTTGCAGTTCGTCGATCTGCAGCCAGCTGTCGGCGGTGGCGATGCACAACTGTGACTTACCGGCCTTGATGGTACCAGTCTGGGCCGTTCCGGTAGGTTCGTTGAGCAGTGTGGTCTTGAAAATCTTCAGCACTGACGATTTGTCGGTGTCGTTGGCCTGCAGCGTTGTCCACGCACCAGGGTAGGGCGATAGTCCGCGCACGAAGTCGTGCACGCGCTTGGCCGGTTGGTTCCAGTTGATGGCGCAGGTCTCTTTGAAGATCTTGGGAGCCGGATGTAGCTCCACCTCGTTGCCGTCGGTGAGCGTACTTTGGTCGATGGCCTTCACGTTGCCGTCATTTTCGAGCACGAGGTTGATGGTCTCCTCGGCAATGTCGGCACCGAGCGCCATAAGTCCGTCGTAGACATATTCCACGTCGGCATCGTCGGGAATGGGGAAATGCTTTTGCAGGATGATACGTCCCGTGTCGATCTGCTGGTCGAGGAAGAACGTCGTCACTCCCGTCTCCGTCTCGCCGTTGATGATGGCCCAGTTGATGGGTGCGGCGCCACGGTACTGCGGCAGCAGGGCTGCATGCACGTTGAACGTGCCGAAGCGCGGCATTGACCATACCACCTCGGGCAGCATGCGAAAGGCCACCACCACCTGCAGGTCGGCCTTGTAACTGGCCAGCTGTTGCACAAAGGCAGGGTCCTTCATCTTCACCGGCTGCAGCACCGGAATGTCATGCGCCAGGGCATACTGCTTCACCTCGGAGGGCTGCAGATGGTCCTGGTGGCGGCCTACGGGCTTGTCGGGTTGAGTCACCACTGCTACAATGTTGTATCCGTCGTCCACCAGCCGGCTCAGTGTACCGACAGCGAACTCCGGTGTACCCATAAACACGATGCGTAAGTCTTCTTTCTTCATGTCGTCACGTTAGAAGTTCCACCAATGTTTTTTCTTTGGCTCACTTATGTTGTTCATCTCCATTAGGATCTGTGCGTAGCTCTTGTGCTCGTGAATGATGCGGTAGATGATGCCCCAGTCGGGCAGTCCGCCGATATTGCGGTCGTCAATGAAGTAGTCAGCCTTCAGCTTGCGTGAGAAGTGAGCGTCCTTGCCCAGTTCCTCGTCGGGATAGTCGCGGTTGATGGCCCAGAACTCCACGCCGCGCTTGCGGCACCATTCCACGGCATCGTCGAGCAACTTGCCTTCTCTCACCGACCAGAGGATGAGCTGATGATGTTCTTCAATGAGCATTCGGAGCGTATCTGTGGCAAATGGAATCTCCTCGCCAATCTCGGGATAGCGGTGCTCCACAATCGTTCCGTCAAAGTCTACTGCTATTTTTGCCATAATAAATTGCTGTTTTTGTGGCGCAAAGTTACTAATTTATCCCCGAATAAGGCTTTTGTTCGTCTTAAAATATGCGGATTTTTCAATTTTGCTAACCTTTGTTTTGTGCTCTCATTGAAATTGTGTATTTTTGCACAACGATTTCTATTTCTATATGGACTAAAATATTTAAGTGGTTTATGAATTTCATATCTAAATTATTCAATAGAGCGCCCAAAGAGTCGAAGACAGGAGGCATGCAGGACTACATGACGCTGGTGCGAGTGTATTTCCAGGCTTCCATCGCCGCTCAGGTGGGTATCACCAACCTCAGCATGTTTCCCGATCTGCGTCTGTTCAAGAGCACGCTGCACGTGCCTACGCAGGGCAACAAGCTCGGAGTGGGCGAGAAGAACCATTGTCGTAAGATGATGAAGGAGATTTATCATGTCGACGACGATTTCTTCAAGGAGATTGACCAGAGCATCCGCCATAGCTGCAAGAAGTTGCAGGATGTGCAGACCTACCTCATCCAGTTCCAGAACTTCACCCAAGATCTGATGATGCTTGTCGGCAACCTGATGAAGTTTAAGTTGCGTGTGCCTTCCATCTTCAAGAAGACCATCTACACGATGACGCAGGCGACGGTCAACGATATCTTCACCAAGAACAGCTATACCGATCCGAGTGTCGTCAAGGCCGTGATGAGTGTCCGCAAGTATGACCAGCGGTTAGGCTTCTCCCAGAAGTGGATTACTGATTTCATCTATCAGGTAGTTATGCTGGCTAAGAAGGAGCCTGCTCCATCGAAGGAGGAGGCCGAAGAGGCTGAAAAGAAAATGGGAATGAAAAAGTAGTCTTTCAGCGTCGAATGGCAACAATAATTGCCAATTCGTAGCAAGATACTTTTAAAAAACATCAGTAAAATTGCAAGTAATTAGCAAAAACTGTGTAAATCATTTGCGGATGTCACAATTTAAAGCTAAATTTGCATAAATTTATGTTGTAATGGATGCTAACGAAAAAGTCATCAATACATTTGCCACACGCGTGAGGCAGATGATACTCCAGTACGAGGAGCTGCGCAAGGAGAATCAGCGGTTGACATCGCTGAGCGAGGAGCGTGCTGCCCGTATCAAAGAACTGGAGGAGAAAAACGCGCGCATCCAGCACGACTACGACACGTTGAAGATGACCAAGATGATGCAGGTTACCGACGGTGACATTGAGGTATCAAGAAAACGTGTCAACCGCTTGCTCAGAGATGTCAACAAGTGCATCACACTGCTCAGCGAAAAATCTTAATGACTAGCTAAGACAGGAAGAAGTGGACAAGGAAAGAATCAACATAAGGTTGCATATCTACGATACCGACATCAGTGTCAGGGTGCCCCGTGAGGAGGAACCGCTCTATCGTAAGGATGCGGAGCTGATCAATGAGCTCCTCAATCTTTATTACTCTAACTTCAAGGGTACGAAGAGTGATAAGGAAATCATTTATTTTGCAATGATCGATCTGGGCCTGCGGCTGCAGAAGTCGCTCAAGCGCAACGATACCAAGCCCTATGATGATATTCTGAGTAAACTCACTTCTGAAATTGAAGAGGCTTTGAAGAAGGACAATCAACCGGAGGTGGAGAGCGAGAAGTGAAAAGACTTGGAATATGAACCAATTAATTAACAACAAGAATACATGACAGCTATATTGATTGCCGCCGTTATTGCGCTAATTATCGGCGGAGTGGCAGGATATGCCATATTCCGTTACGTGTTGACGGGCATTTATAAGAAAAAGATGGCAGACGCAGAAAAAGACGCCGATGTCATCAAAGAAAAGAAACTCCTCGAAGTAAAAGAGAGGTTCCTTAATAAGAAAAACGAACTTGACAAAGAGGTGCAGTTGCGCAACCAAAAGATGCAGGCTGCCGAAAACAAGCTCAAGCAGCGTGAGCTCACGCTCAACCAGCGTCAGGAGGAGATTGGCCGTTCCAAGCAGGACGTGGAGCGCGAGCAGCAGCGTCTGGAGAACGAGAAGAACCTGCTCAATGTGAAGCGCCAGGACCTCGACAAGATGCAGGAGCAGGAGCGCGCCAAGCTCGAGGAACTCTCGGGGCTCTCAGCCGAAGAGGCTAAGAACCGACTCGTGGAGAGCATGAAGGACAAGGCCCGCATGGATGCTGCCAGCTATATCAACGAGGTGGTCGACCAGGCCAAGCTCGATGCCAATATGAAGGCCAAGAAGATTGTGATACAGACCATTCAGCGTGTGGCTACTGAAACGGCCATCGAGAACTCGGTGAGTGTGTTCCATATTGAGAACGACGAGGTGAAAGGTCGTATCATCGGTCGTGAGGGCCGTAACATCCGCGCCCTTGAGGCCGCCTGCGGGGTTGAGATTGTGGTCGACGATACCCCGGAGAGCATTGTCATCTCAGCCTTCGACCCTGTTCGCCGTGAGGTATGCCGTCTGGCGCTGCACCAGTTGGTGGCTGACGGACGTATCCATCCGGCACGCATCGAGGAAGTGGTGGCAAAGGTGAAGAAGCAACTCGACAATGAGATTATCGAAACGGGTAAGCGTACCGCCATTGACTTGGGTATTCACGGACTCCATCCGGAGCTCATCCGCATTATTGGTAAGATGAAATACCGTTCGTCATACGGTCAGAACCTGTTGCAGCATGCACGTGAGACTGCCAACCTGTGCTCAGTGATGGCTGCCGAGTTGGGTCTCAATCCCAAGAAGGCTAAGCGTGCCGGACTGCTTCACGATATCGGCAAGGTGCCCGATGAGGAGAGCGAACTGCCCCACGCACTGCTCGGCGCCAAGATTGCAGAGAAATATAAGGAGAAGCCCGATATTGTCAATGCCATCGCCGCTCACCACGATGAGGTGGAGATGAAGACGCTGCTGGCTCCTATCGTGCAGGTCTGCGATGCTATCTCCGGTGCCCGTCCAGGTGCCCGTCGCGAGATTGTGGAGGCCTACATCAAGCGTCTGAACGATCTCGAGGCAATTGCCATGAGCTATCCCGGTGTCACTAAGACCTATGCCATCCAGGCCGGTCGTGAGTTGCGTGTCATTGTCGGTGCCGACAAGATGACCGATGACGAAAGCAACAAGCTCAGTAGTGAGATTGCCGAGAAGATCCAGAACGAGATGACGTACCCCGGACAGGTTAAGATCACCGTGATTCGTGAGACACGTTCGGTGGCTTACGCTAAGTAATCATTCCAACCCAACCATAGAAAAGCGGTTCTCCCAGTGTGATACTGGAGGAACCGCTTTTTTCGTTTGTGGATTCAGGGCTTAGATATAAGTCTGTGTTATTTATGGAAAATCGTCATGCCAGGCTTTCGCTCCTCAATGTAGCTCTGAGTCTTAAGCTATGGGCCGCCTTGCGAGCAAGCTCGCCGGCGACCCATAGCTTAAGCCTCACCCCTACGGGGTCAAAGCCTGTCAATGACGAAAATCGCTTCGCGTAAAATTGCTTCGCATAAAATTCTGCCCACCTATCTTATTGAAAATTGCTTCGCATAAAATAGGGCTGCTCTATTGGATTGAAAATAGCCTTCGGCAAAAAATGATGCAGTTGACTTTGAGCCGACAATGGTAACGATCCCTCCCCATTTTTTTGGGGGGTGGGGCTTGAGGTGTAGGCCTACAGCACTGACGTGAAGGTAAAGCAGTCGCTGAAGATCTCGTCAATGTTGGTGGGTTCCTTACGGAAGATGCCGAAGAGCGCGCTGCCGCTGCCGCTCATCTGCGCATAAACGGCACCAAGGTCGTAGAGCTGTTGCTTGATGCTGGCAAGTCGTGGATGCGCCTTGAACACGGGCTCTTCGAAGTCGTTGCTCAGGTCGTCCTTCCAAGTGTCGATGGGTTGTCTCACCACATCACGGCAACATTTGGCAGGCTTGTGGCATTTGATCTGCTTGTAGGCCATGGCCGTGGATACCGCCTCGTCTGGCTTGACTACCGCGATGTAATAACCATCGAGGTTGCCCTTTGGCCCGTCGGCCGGTTCGAGCAGTTCACCGCGCCCTGTGGCAAACGACGGTTCGGCGGTGATGAAGAACGGGCAGTCCGATCCAAGCTGTGCCGCATAGCGTTCCATCTCGGCGATACCGATGTTGAGGCGGAAACGCTCGTCAAGGAGCCTGATCATGAACGCCCCGTCGGCCGATCCGCCGCCCAGGCCCGCCTGCATGGGGATGCGCTTCACAAGGTGCGCATGGATGCGGGGCAGCTCGTAGTTGGCTGCCAGCAAGTCGTAGGCTTTCACCACCAGGTTGTGCTGCTCGTCGCAGTCAACAGCGTTACCCGTGATCTTCAGATCACAGTTATACTCGGACGGGAAATGCTCGTCCATATACTTAATCTCGAGCGCGTCAGTGATAGGGATAGGGTAGAACACGGTTTCTATGTCGTGGTAACCATCCTCGCGCGCTGCAATGACGTTGAGGCCAAGATTAATTTTGGCGCATGGAAATGTTATCATGCCACAAAAATAAACTATTTTCTCCAAAGGCGGTGCTTCTTTTCATCTAAATTTTGTAAATTTGCGCCACATTCAAGTAAAATAATCATGCCTGTTCAAAATCAAAATAACAATTCACGCAGTCGTCGCAAGGCTACTGCGCCCATCGATCCTGCCTATGGTCATCTGCAACCCCAGGCCATCGACATTGAGAAGGTGGTGCTTGGTGCACTGATGATCGACAAGGATGCCTTCTCGGTGGTATCGGAGCTGCTTCGTCCGGAGAGCTTCTATGAGCCGCGTCACCAGAAAATCTTCCAGGCCATCCAGGAACTGAACATGGAGGAGAACCCCGTCGATATCATGACGGTCACCAACCAGCTTATGAAAGACGGTACGCTCGATGAAGTGGGAGGCCCATCCTATATCGTTGACCTGTCCTCGCATGTGGCCTCTTCGGCCCATATCGAGTACCATGCCAAGATTCTCCAGCAGAAGTACATTGCCCGTCAGCTCATCTCCTTTACCAGCGCCATAGAGACCAAGGCCTTCGACCCGATGGCCGATGTCGACGAACTGATGCAGGAAGCCGAGAGCTCGCTCTTCGAGATTTCGCAGAAGAACATGAGGCAGGACTATACACAGATAGACCCGGTCATTGCCCAGGCTGTGAAGATCATGGAGAACGCATCGTCCAACAAGACGGGTCTCACCGGTATTCCATCCGGCTTCCATAAGCTCGATGCCATCACCTCCGGCTGGCAGAAGAGTGACCTCATCATCATCGCAGGTCGTCCGGCCATGGGTAAGACATCGTTTGCCCTGTCTGTCGCAAAGAACATTGCCATCGACTATCAGATTCCCGTGGCTTTCTTCTCGCTTGAGATGAACAACGTGCAGCTGGTGGACCGTCTCATCTCCAACGTGTGTGAGATTGAGGGTAAGAAGGTGATGAACGGTCAGCTTACCAAAGAGGAGTGGGCACGTCTTGACAAGAGCGTGCGCAAGATGATGGGCAAGCCGCTGTACATCGATGAGACACCCGGTATGTCTATCTTTGAACTGCGTACCAAGGCCCGTCGTCTGGTGCGTGAGAAGGGCGTGCAGCTCATCATGATTGACTACCTGCAGCTGATGAACGCCAGTGGCGCACGCTTCGGCAACCGTCAGGAGGAAGTGTCCACCATCTCCCGTTCGCTCAAACAGTTGGCCAAGGAGCTCGACATCCCCATTATCGCCTTGTCGCAGTTGAACCGCTCGGTGGAGACCCGTGAGTCCAACCTTGAGGCTAAACGCCCGCAGTTAAGCGACCTGCGTGAGTCGGGAGCCATTGAGCAGGATGCCGATATGGTGATGTTTGTGCACCGTCCTGAGTATTACCACTTGTTGCAGGACGAGAAAGGCAACGACCTCAGAGGTAAGGCACAGATCATCATTGCCAAGCATCGTAAAGGTGCTACGGGCGACGTGCTGTTGGCCTTCGAGGGCCAGTACACCCGTTTCTCCAACCTCGAAGATGTCGCCCTGCCTTCTTTCGGCAACGATATGGGCGGAGAGATCGTCAGCTCACGTCTCAATCAGGACGACGACCCGCTCAGCCCTCAGGCCATGGGTACGCCTTTCGACGAAAACCCGCTGCCATGATGATAACTTCCAATGCACGCCGCATGGGATAATGATAAATTGTTAGATAAACTATCAAATAAATTACGAATTATTTGTGCGTTTGATTTTATTTGTCTAACTTTGCAGGCGAAAATAACAAAGACAAGTAAGATGACTGTAATTTACGCCATACTGAGCATTATTATTAGCATTCGACTGCGAAACGTGGCCGGAAGTGTGATGGCGTGCTTGCAAGTCTGAGATGATATAACATAGCAAGGCCTTTCCGCTTCCGGCAAGTGGAAAGGCCTTTTTGCTTGTTATAGCCTTTGGTTGATAACATGATTGAGAAAGCAAGAATATAAATATATTATCTTATGAGCGAAAGACTTTATATTTTCGACACAACGCTTCGCGATGGTGAGCAGGTGCCAGGTTGCCAGTTGAACACAGTTGAGAAAATTCAGGTAGCCAAGCAGCTGGAACTACTCGGGGTGGATGTCATTGAGGCAGGTTTCCCCATTTCTTCACCGGGTGACTTCAATTCGGTGGTGGAGATTTCAAAGGCGGTGACATGGCCTACCATCTGCGCACTCACACGTGCTGTGGAGAAGGATATAGACTGTGCGGCCGAAGCTCTGAAGTACGCCAAGCACAAACGCATCCATACCGGTATTGGAACCAGTGACTACCATATTAAATATAAGTTCAATTCCACCCGCGACGACATCTTGGAGCGTGCGGTCCGTGCCGTGGCTTATGCCAAGAAATATGTTGAAGACGTGGAGTTCTACGCTGAGGATGCCGGACGTACCGACAACGAATACCTCGCCAAGGTCGTTGAGGCCGTCATCAAGGCAGGTGCCACCGTCGTCAATATTCCCGACACGACGGGCTATTGCCTGCCCGATGAATTTGGCGCGAAGATCAAGTACCTCAAAGAGCATGTCGACAACATAGACAAGGCCATCATTTCCACCCATTGCCACAACGACCTGGGCATGGCTACCGCCAACACGCTCCAGGGAGTGCTCAATGGTGCCCGCCAGGTGGAGGTGACCATCAATGGTATCGGTGAACGCGCCGGTAACACGGCACTCGAGGAGATCGCCATGATACTGAAGTGCCACAAGAACCTCAACATCGACACCAATATCAATACCAACAAGATCTATCCGATCTCCCGGATGGTGTCGTCACTGATGAACATGCCTGTACAGCCTAACAAGGCCATTGTCGGCCGTAACGCCTTCGCTCACTCCAGCGGTATCCATCAGGATGGTGTGCTGAAGAATGTGCAGACCTATGAGATCATCGATCCGAAGGATATCGGACTGGAGAACAACGAGATAGTGCTCACCGCACGCTCTGGTCGTGCCGCTTTGAAATACCGCCTCGAAGTCAACGGAGTGGAGGTCAAAGATGAACAGCGGCTTGACAAGATCTATCAGGAATTCCTCAAGCTGGCTGACAAGAAGAAGGAGATCACCGACGATGATATCCTCGTGCTGGCAGGTGCCGATAAGGCGGCCAACCACTCTGTAAAGCTCGACTACCTGCAGGTGGTCGCCGGCAAGGATGTGCGTAATGTCGCTTCCATCGGTCTTGACATTGCCGGACAGAAGTTTGAAGAGAGTGCTACGGGTAATGGTCCTGTCGATGCTGCCATCAAGGCCTTGAAGCGTATCATCCATAAGCAGATGACGCTGAAGGAGTTTACCATCCAGGCCATCACGCAGGGATCGGACGATGTCGGTAAGGTGCACATGCAGGTGGAATACGACGGCCATGTCTACTATGGCTTCGGAGCCAACACGGATATCGTGACCGCATCTGTAGAAGCATATCTGGATTGTATCAATAAATTTAGAAACCCCTCACGTCAGGAATAATAGTCACAAAGCAATATGAATACTCTTTTTGATAAAATCTGGGACCGGCACGTTGTGCAGATTGTAAAGGACGGTCCTACCCAACTTTATATCGACAGGCTCTATGGCCATGAGGTGACCACCCCGCAGGCTTTTGACGGTCTGCGCAAACGCGGGCTTAAGGTGTTCCGCCCTAAGCAGAACTTCTTCATGCCCGACCATAACATTCAGACCCATGACCAGGACAAGCCTATCGCTGACCCCGTGGGACGTTTCCAAGTTGACACGCTCGACAAGAACTGTGATGAGTTTGGACTGACCGAGTTTAAGATGAACACCGAGGACAATGGTATCATCCATGTCGTCGGTCCCGAGAAGGCTCTGTCGCTGCCTGGCATGACCATCGTCTGTGGTGACAGTCATACGTCTACGCATGGTGCTGTAGGTGCCGTGGCTTTCGGTATCGGCACCTCCGAGGTTGAGATGGTGCTGGCCTCTCAGTGCATCCTGCAGCAGAAGCCGAAGTCCATGCGCATCAACGTCAATGGCAAGCTGAAGAGCGGTGTGACGGCGAAAGACGTGGCCCTCTACCTCATGAGTCAGCTGACTACCTCTGGCGCAACGGGTTACTTCGTTGAATATGCCGGTGATGTCGTCCGCGACATGACGATGGACGGTCGTCTCACCCTCTGTAACCTCTCTATTGAGATGGGAGCACGTGGCGGCTTTGTGGCTCCCGACGAGACAACGTTCGAATACCTCAAGGGCCGTGAGTATGCGCCCAAGGGTGCTGACTGGGATAAGGCTGTGGCCTATTGGAAGACGCTGAAGAGCGGCGACGATGCCGTCTTCGACAAGGAGCTGACCTTCAACGCCGAGGATATAGAGCCGCGCATCACCTATGGCACAAATCCCGGCATGGGCATCGGCATCAACGGGACGATACCTACGCTCGACGAGATCCCCGAGGCCGAGCAGGCCGGTTTCATGAAGTCGTTGAAGTATATGGGCTTTGAACCGGGCGAGAAGCTGTTGGGCCATCCCATCGACTACGTCTTCCTGGGTGCTTGCACCAATGGCCGCATCGAGGACTTCCGTGCGTTCGCCAATGTGGTGAAAGGTCATAAGAAGGCAGACAACGTCGTGGCTTGGCTTGTTCCGGGCTCACACCTCGTGGCCAAGCAGATCAAGGACGAAGGTCTTGACAAGGTGCTCGAAGCTGCAGGCTTTGTCATCCGTCAGCCGGGATGCTCCGCATGTCTGGCCATGAACGACGACAAGATTCCGGCAGGAAAGTACAGCGTCTCTACCAGCAACCGTAACTTTGAAGGACGTCAGGGACCGGGCAGCCGTACCATTCTGGCCTCTCCTCTCGTAGCCGCAGCTGCCGCTTTAACAGGTAAAATCACTGATCCTCGTACACTTTAACTATGAAACAGAAATTCAACGTCATAACATCAACATGTGTGCCACTTCCCTTGGAGAATGTGGACACCGACCAGATCATACCGGCCCGTTACCTCAAGCTCACTCAGAAGGATGGCTTCGGACCTTACCTCTTCCACGACTGGCGCTTCAACGCTGACGGCAGTGAGAAGAAGGACTTTGTGCTCAACAATCCCGACTTCAAGGATGCCGTCATCCTCGTGGCAGGTAAGAACTTCGGCTCCGGCTCCTCGCGCGAGCATGCAGCCTGGGCCATTGCCGGCTATGGCTTCAGAGTCGTCATCAGCTCGTTCTTTGCGGATATTCACAAGAACAATGAGCTGAACAACTTCGTGCTGCCCGTCGTTGTCAGCGAAGACTTCCTGAAGGAGCTCTTCGACACGATCAATGCCGACCACAAGGCTCAGGTCAAGGTCGACCTTCCCAATCAGACCGTGACCAACCTCACGACGGGACACAGTGAGCACTTTGAAATCAATGGTTATAAGAAACACTGTCTGGAGAACGGCCTCGATGATGTCGACTTCCTTGTGCAGAACCGCGATAAGGTGGAGGCATGGGAGAAGGCCAATGCCAATGTGCCGGTTTAATAGCAGCGTCCGTGGGGTGACATTCTGAAAGGGAAATGTTGCGTCACCGACAGAAACGAAGAATCTATGTCATATTCTGAAATAGAGATAATGGACTGCACGCTCCGCGATGGCGAGCAGACGAGTGGCGTGAGCTTCCTGCCTCATGAGAAGCTCATGATAGCCCGTCATCTGCTCTCCGACGTCGGGGTGGACCGTGTCGAGGTAGCTTCGGCGCGTGTGTCGGAAGGAGAGAAAAAGGCCGTCACGATGATCTGCAACTACGCCCGTCAGCACGACATGATTGACAGGGTGGAGGTGCTTGGCTTCGTAGATGGTAACAAGTCTGTTGATTGGATTGACGAGTGCGGGTGCAAGACGGTCAACGTCCTGGCCAAGGGTTCATTGCGCCATTGCCAGTATCAGCTAAAGAAGACGCCCGATGAGCATATTGCCGACATCAAGAGCGTCATCAACTACGCCCATTCCAAAGGGATGAACGTGAACCTCTATCTTGAGGACTGGTCGCAGGGCATGCGCGACAGCCGCGACTACGTGTGGCACATGATGGACGGTTTGAAGGATGAGGGTATCCTGCGATATCTGCTGCCCGACACCCTCGGCATCCTCAATCCGGTGAATACCTACGAATACATCAAGGCAATGACCGACCGCTATCCTGGTGCTAAGTTTGAGTTCCACGGCCACAACGATTACGACATGGCTGTCGGCAACTCGTTCATGGCGGTAGAGGCGGGTGCGTCCGGCCTGCATGTCACAGTCAACGGCCTGGGCGAGCGCTGCGGCAATGCCCCTCTGGCCAGCATCCATGTGATGCTCAAGGATCAGATGCATGTCAAGGACCATATCGATGAGAGTACACTGATGGAGATCAGCAATATCGTAGCCGGATACAGTGGCATTGGCTATTCGCCCAATACGCCTGTCGTAGGTGAGAACGTCTTCACGCAGGTAGCCGGTGTGCATGCCGATGGCGACAACAAGGCCCATCTCTACAGCAATCAGCTCGTGCCCGAGCGCTTCGGCCGTCACCGTGAGTTTGCCCTTGGCAAGAACTCTGGTAAGGCCAACATCATCCGCAATCTTGCTGACTTGGGTCTGGAGCTGACCAAGGAGCAGACAAAGGCCGTCACACAACGTATCACGGAGCTTGGCGACCGCAAGCAGCTCGTCACGCAAGATGACCTGCCGTACATCGTGAGCGACGTGCTTAAGCACAGTTCGCCCGAACAGAAGGTGAAGCTGGTGAGCTACATGGTCTCGACGAGCTATGGCCTCAAGCCAATTGCCAGTCTGAAGATTCAAATCAATGGGAAGCAGTACGAGGCCGACTCTACAGGCGACGGTCAGTACGACGCCTTCGTGAAGGCCTTGCGCAAGATCTATAAGGAAAAGCTCGACCGCACCTTCCCACTGTTGCAGAACTATGCCGTGACCATCCCCCCAGGCGGTCGCACGGATGCCTTGGTACAGACGGTCATCACCTGGAACGATGATGACAAGCAGTGGCGCACACGTGGACTGGACGCCGACCAGACGGAGGCTGCCATTCAGGCCACCATCAAGATGCTCAACATGATTGAGGAGGAGAATAAGTAAGTCATAATATTAGTAATCATCAAAGGAACCCATGGCGGTCCCTACAAAATCAATTCATATGAAACTTAAAATCGCAGTGTTGCCGGGCGACGGTATAGGACCGGAGATCATGCCTCAGGCTATTAATGTGTTGAACGTTGTGGCTAAGAAGTTCGGCCATGAATTCACTTACAAGGAGGCCATTTGTGGTGCTCATGGCATCGACGCTTGTGGCGATCCGTTCCCTGACGAGACGTTCAAGACGTGTATGGATGCTGATGCCGTGCTCTTTGCAGCTGTCGGCGATCCTCGTTTTGACAACAATCCCACGCTGAAGGTGCGTCCCGAGACGGGTCTGCTGGCCATGCGCAAGAAGCTCGGTCTGTTTGCTAATGTCCGTCCCGTTGCCACGTTCGACTGTCTGCTTCACAAGAGTCCTCTTAAAGAGGAGCTGATCAAAGGTGCTGACTTTGTAGTAATCCGTGAGCTGACGGGTGGCATGTATTTCGGTGATAAGTACCAGGACAACGACAAGGCTTACGATACCGATATCTACTATCGTCCGGAGATAGAGCGCATCCTGAAGGTCGCCTTCGACTTCGCCATGCGCCGCAACCATCACCTGACCGTCGTCGATAAGGCCAATGTGCTGGCCAGCTCGCGTCTGTGGCGTCAGATTGCCAAGGAGATGGAGCCCAACTATCCCGACGTGAAGGTCGACTACATGTTCATTGACAACGCTTCGATGCGTGTGTTGACGGAGCCTCGTTTCTTCGATGTCATCGTGACGGAGAACACCTTCGGCGACATCCTTACCGATGAGACCAGTGCCATCACAGGTTCTATGGGACTGCAGCCGTCAGCTTCTCTGGGTGAGCATACGCCGCTCTTTGAGCCTGTGCATGGCTCATGGCCACAGGCTGCCGGTAAGAACATCGCCAACCCGTTGGCTGAGATCCTGTCTGCTGCCATGTTGCTGGAGCACTTCGGCCTGAAGGAGGAAGGTGCTGCCATCCGTAAGGCATGCGATGCCAGCTTGGAGCAGAACGTCCGTACACCGGAGATTCAGGTGGAGGGCGGTGCACAATATGGCACCAAGGAGGTTGGCGCTTGGATAGCCAATTACATCGAACAGCACTAAGATGATCCTCGGGTTGTTGTGGGATAATCCGTGAACAGCTTTATAGATATCAACAAAACATCCGGCAGGTCAGACAGACTTGTCGGATGTTTTGTTCTTAG
>Ga0256406_1004961_pt1 | contig 14675 bp, 12 predicted proteins | sample RumenRJG_03DNA_FD_185986 | JGI IMG/M metagenome (GOLD analysis project Ga0256406, IMG submission 185986) | Bovine rumen microbial communities from Lethbridge, Alberta, Canada - RJG_03 | ecosystem: Host-associated > Mammals > Digestive system > Stomach > Rumen | place: Canada: Alberta | collected... | reverse complement strand
TCTTCCGCCGTCGGACCGATCGCGCAGGAGCCGGGATTTCAGAAGGCGCTCGTCGCATTTTCCAATCCGTTTCTGGCGCTGCTCGTAGGAGTCGCCTTTACGGGTGTCATCCAGTCTTCCGCGGCGTCCATCGGCGTTCTTCAGGCATTGGCGCTTACCGGAAATATCAGCTTCGGCATGGCGATTCCGCTCGTCATGGGCGCGAACATCGGCACGTGCGTGACCGCACTTCTGTCCGCAATCGGCGTCAGCCGCAGGGCGAAGCGTGTCTCCCTGATCCATGTCTGGCTCAATATCATCGGTGCGGCGATCTTCATGACACTGTATCTTGTACTCAGGTACATCGCCGGCATGCCGTTTTTCGAGGAAGCGATTTCTTCCTTCGAGATCGCTGTATTCCACTCCATTTTCAATGTGGGAACCGTACTGATTCTGCTTCCCTTTACGAAGGCGCTCGTCAGACTCATCGAGCGGATGCTTCCGGTACTTCCGGAGGAGAATAAAGCCGGCCGTCCGGCGGAACTGCTCGACCGGAGACTTCTGGTGACGCCGTCTGTCGCGGTCAGTCATGCCAGGGAGAAGGCGGTGGAAATGGCGCAGCTGGCGAAAGAGGCGTTCTCCGACTCGATTCGTGTTGTCATGGAATATGACGAAGAGCGGGTCCGGAAAATTCTTGATACCGAGGATTATCTCGATTATCTGGAAGATCAGCTCGATACGTTTCTGATCCGGCTTTCTGCCCAGGAGCTGACGGAAGAAGACAGCAATGCCATCTCGGAGATGCTCCATGCCATCAATGACCTCGAGAGGATCAGCGATCACGCCGCAAACATGGCGGCAGTCGCGACACGCATGCACGAGGACAAGCTTTCATTTTCCGATAAGGCGGCCGAAGAGATGGCCGTGCTCGAGGGGGCGGTCAACCGTGAACTGGATGTGATGTACCATGCTTTTTCGGAGGAAAATCGGGAGCAGGCGCTTGCCGCCGAGCCGCTCCGGGAGGTGATCGACAAGCTCGTCCGCGAGATGAAGAATCGCCATATCGACCGTCTTCAGACGGGTGAGTGCAGCGGTGAGATGGGAGTCGTTCTGAATGATATCCTGACATACTGCGGACGCGCGGCGGATCTCAGTTCGAACATCTGTGTCAGCGTTGTCCAGATTCAGTCTTCGAGTCTCGAGGTCCACAGCTTCATGGACCGCCTGCGTGCGGGAGAGGAACCGGAGTTTGTGCATGAGTATGAAAAATTCGAGGAGGAATACCGTCTTGCGCCGTATACGCCGTTGAAGGTGAAGAAGAAAAAGAAGAAGGACAAAAAGAAAGAGAAGGATAAGAAAAAATGAAATCCGAAGGATGAGGTCAGACGGTGATTTTATAGGAGGAGGGAACTATGCGATCAGCCGGGATATTGCTTCCGATCACATCACTGCCGACGCGGTACGGAATCGGGGGATTTTCGGAGGAAGCTTACGCATTTGCGGATCGGCTCGCCGAGGCCGGCCAGACAATCTGGCAGATTCTTCCGGTGGTGCCCACCGGATTCGGCGACTCACCCTATCAGTCGTTTTCCACCTTTGCGGGAAATCCGTATATGATTTCCCTCGATGAGCTGTGCCGGACGGGGCTGCTCTCGAAAGAAGAGTGCGAGGATGCCGATGCCTGTGAAGACCCGGAGTATGTGGACTACGGCCGCGTCTACCGGACGCGTTATACGGTTCTCAGAAAGGCGTTCGGCCGATTTTCGGCGGACCGCGCAGAGGGGTACGGACGGTTTCTTAAGGAGAACGGGGACTGGCTCCCGAATTACGCGCTGTTTATGGCAATCAAGGAGAGTCTCGGCGGAATTCCCTGGAGCAGTTGGCCCGGGCCGCTGATGATGCGGGAGGAGAGCGCGCTTGCAAAAGCGCGGACGGAGCTCGCGGGGGAGATTGCCTTCCAGTATTTTCTGCAGTATGAATTTGACGTACAGTGGAAGAAACTGAAGCAGTACGTGAACGGGAAGGGAATCCGGATCTTCGGTGATATGCCGATTTACGTCGCGATGGACAGCGCGGATGCATGGGCGGACCCGAAACTTTTTCAGTTCAATGACAGGCTCGTTCCGGAAAATGTCGCGGGATGTCCGCCGGATGGATTTACCGCGGACGGTCAGCTCTGGGGCAATCCGCTCTATGACTGGGATTATCAGAGAACGACGGGATATGTATGGTGGATCCGGCGGATGCGCCGGGTAAGCAGTCTGTATGATATCGTCCGCATTGATCATTTCCGCGGATTTGAGTCGTATTATTCGATCCCCTACACGGAGAAGACAGCCAGAAACGGCATCTGGAGGAAAGGTCCGGGACTGGATGTTTTCCGGGCGATCCGCGAAGCCTGCGGCGACATCCGCGTCGTCGCGGAGGATCTCGGCTATCTGACAGACGATGTGCGTCAGATGGTGCGGGATTCCGGCTATCCTGGCATGAAGGTTCTGCAGTTTGCTTTCGGATCCGATCCACAGAACGAATACCTGCCGCATCATTACGGGAGAAATTGCGTCGTCTACACAGGTACGCAGGATAACGATACGTCCCGCGGCTATTTTTCGTCCGCACCGGAGCGGGAAAGACGGTTCTGTCTGAATTATCTCGGCCGTCCGGACTGTACAGAGGAAGAGTTCGCGTGGACGCTGATCCGCACCGCATTCGCGAGTGTGAGTGATACCGTGATTATCCCGATGCAGGATTATCTGAACCTCGGGACAGAAGCACGGATGAATATTCCCTCGACGAGAGGGGGACGGAACTGGCGCTGGAGAATGCTCCCGGGCGCCTTCGACGGGAAACTTGCCGGACAGATCCGCGAGATGACGGAACTCTACAGCCGTCTGGCGGACTGAAGCATGAAACTGCAGATGGAGGTATGTCCGGCCGGTTTTTTGGGAGGTTCGGTGTCAGCACGGAAACAATGCGGTGATGGTCAGTGAATGTCCGTCGGATGACTCCGCGGAAATTCTTCCCCTGTGCGCGGAGACGACCGCTTTTGCGATCGAGAGTCCGAGTCCGTATCCTCCGGTTTCGGAATTTCTGGAACGGTCCGTCCGGCGGGCGGGAGTTTCGTATTGCCGGATCGGACCGGACGTTGTATTATATTGAAGAATTGCGGTCAAAAAGGGATCAGGAGGGAAAGCGTTGACGCAGCTGACAAAAGAAATCGAACGCAGACGGACGTTTGCGATTATCTCGCACCCGGATGCGGGTAAAACGACACTGACAGAGAAATTTCTGCTTTACGGAGGCGCGATCAATCTCGCGGGCTCGGTCAAGGGAAAGGCAACGGCCCGCCACGCGGTTTCGGACTGGATGGAGATCGAAAAACAGCGTGGTATCTCGGTCACTTCCTCTGTGATGCAGTTTTCCTACGACGGTTATTGCATCAATATTCTGGATACGCCGGGACACCAGGATTTCTCGGAGGATACGTACCGGACGCTGATGGCCGCCGACTCTGCGGTCATGGTCATCGACGGCGGAAAAGGTGTCGAGGCGCAGACGCGGAAGCTTTTCAAGGTCTGCGCGATGCGTCATATTCCGGTCTTTACGTTTATCAACAAGCTCGATCGGGACGCGCGGGATACCTTTGATCTCGTCGATGAGGTCGAGAAGGAGCTCGGCATCGCGACCTGTCCGGTCAACTGGCCGATCGGTTCCGGAAAAAACTTCCGCGGCGTTTACGACCGGAAAACGAACAAGGTCCTGACATTTGCGGGGACGGAAAAGGGAACGAAGGAAGGAATCGAGGAGGAGATCGATCTTGATGATCCGCATCTGCTCGACGTGATCACGGAGGATCAGAAGGAGACGCTGGAGGGCGAGATCGAACTGCTCGACGGTGCGTCTGCGGATTTCGATCAGGAACGCGTCAGCAGGGGAGAACTTTCGCCGGTCTTCTTTGGATCCGCGCTGACGAATTTCGGCGTCGAGACGTTTCTCACCCATTTTCTGGCGATGACGGAATCCCCGCTTCCGCGTATGTCCGATGAGGGGCTGATCGATCCGATGCGGGAGGATTTCTCCGCGTTCGTATTCAAGATTCAGGCGAATATGAACGCCCATCACCGCGACCGTGTCGCATTTATGCGCGTCTGCTCGGGGAAGTTTGACGCGGACAAAGAGGTCTACCATGTTCAGGGCGAAAAGAAGATGCGGCTGCTTCAGCCCCAGCAGATGATGGCGGACGACCGCCATGTCGTCTCGGAGGCGTACGCCGGTGATATCATCGGAGTATTTGATCCGGGGATCTTCGCGATCGGAGATACGGTCTGCATGCCGGGACACCATTTCCGGTTTGAAGGAATCCCGACGTTCGCGCCGGAGCATTTCGCGCGCGTCACGCTGATCGACTCGATGAAGAGAAAACAGTTCGTCAAGGGAATCCGTCAGATCGCCCAGGAAGGAGCGATCCAGATCTTCCAGGAGGTCCGAGGCGGCATGGAGGAGATCATCGTCGGTGTCGTCGGTATTCTGCAGTTCGATGTGCTGAAATTCCGGATTGAGAATGAGTATAATTGCGAGATTCGCCTTGAGACACTGCCGTACGAGTATATCCGCTGGATTGAAAATTATCAGGAAATTGATCTTGAACGGATCTCGGGAACATCGGATATGAAGATTGTCAAGGATATGCACGATCGTCCGCTTTTACTTTTCGTCAATGAATGGAGCGTCGGCATGACACTCGACCGAAACGAAAATCTGAAGCTCGCGGAATTCAGCCGAAACTGAACGATTGATCAGAAGGAAAGAGAGGAGCAGGGTTTGCCGGGCCGAAGGGCAGGCGGCGCCTTGCTCTTGTTTTTTCGTTTCGTTGAATCCCGCCCTCCGGATATGGTATAATACGGTAGAAGTATTGAATTTTTACGCCCGCCCGCTTCGGAGGCGGACAGTACGGAGGCATTTTATGGCGGATAAGAATATGGTCACCATCTATGACGATAAGAAAAACGGTACCGTGCAGATCGCGGAGGATGTGCTCGCCAGCATTGTCGGTCTCGCTGCGACGGAGATCGACGGGGTCGCTTCACTCGGCGGAAATATTACAAATGACAAGATCGGCCATATCCGGAGGAAGGCGATTCTGCGCGGAGTCAAGGTCGATGTTCTGGAGGGAGTCGCTTCCGTCCGCATCATTATCAATATGAATTACGGGTTCAGCATTCCGGATGTGACGCGCCAGGTTCAGGAGCGCGTGAAATCCGCCCTCGAGAATATGACGGGACTGGAAGTGTCCGATGTAAATGTCAGCGTCGCGGAAGTTGTTGTGGACGCATCGAAGTAAACAGGAACGGAGACATAATTATGAAACGCAGCGAAATACGCGAAACGATTTTTATCCTGCTGTTCATGTCGCAGTTTTACGATGAAAACGGAACGCGGGAACAGCGGAATCTGTACCTCGAAGGGATGAACGACGGACGGCTGTCTGAGGTTCAGGGCGTCATGCCGACCGATGAGGATACCGCGTATATCACTAAGAAGCTGGACGGTATCCTCGCGCACCAGGAAGAGATTGACGCGATGTTGGATAAGATCAGCGAAGGATGGAAGATCCGCCGTATGGCAGGGACGGACCGGTGCGTACTCCGGCTTGCGGTCTATGAGATCTGCTTTGACGAGGAGATTCCGACGGGTGTGGCCATCAATGAGGCGGTCGAGCTCGCGAAGAAATACGGAGGAGATCATTCCGCCTCGTTTGTCAACGGAATTCTCGCCAAAATCGCGGAGGAAAATCGGAAGTGAACCGGGTCTATTCTGTCTCGCAGATGACCGCTTATATCGGAAATCTGTTCCGGCAGGATGTGCTCCTGCCGCGGGTTTCCGTGAGCGGGGAGGTGAGCAACTGCACGTATCACCGGTCGGGCAATCTGTTTTTTACGATAAAGGACGCGTCATCCGCAATGGCGTGTGTCATGTTTTCCAGTTCGCGCCGCGGACTGGCTTTTCATATGAAGGAAGGCGACAAGGTCGTCGTGACCGGGTCGGTCGAGGTTTTCCCAAGAGACGGAAAATACCAGCTGTATGCCAAAAAGATCGAACTTGCCGGAGCCGGCGTGCTCTATGAACAGTTTCTGAAGCTGAAGGCGGAGCTTCAGGAGATGGGAATGTTTGATCCGATGTACAAGCAGCCGGTTCCGAAGTATGTCCGGACGCTCGGGATCGTGACAGCACCGACGGGGGCGGCGGTTCAGGATATCCGGAATATTGCCCTTCGCAGAAATCCCTACATTCAGTTGATTTTATATCCGGCGCTTGTACAGGGGGACGGGGCGAAGGAGAGCATCGTCCGCGGAATCAGGACGCTGGACCGGATGAATCTGGACTGTATTATCATCGGGCGGGGCGGAGGTTCGATCGAGGATCTCTGGGCTTTTAATGAGAGGGAGGTCGCAGAGGCGGTCTTCAACTGCCGGACGCCGGTCATCTCGGCGGTCGGGCATGAGACGGATACAACGATCACGGATTTTGTGGCGGATTTAAGAGCTCCGACGCCTTCCGCGGCGGCAGAGCTGGCGGTCGCGGATATCAGCGAGATTCTGATGCGTCTGGAACGGTATGAACGGCGCCTGCAGATGGGGATGGAGATGTGCGTCCAGAGTGCGCGAAGTGAGATCGCGAAACGGCGGGCGGTCTGGGCGGAGCTTTCACCGGAAAAGCGTCTTCAGAACCGGAAGGCGGATCTGGCAGGTCTGCGTGAACGGATCATCCGGGCGGCGGAAGACTCCGTCCGGGAGAGCAGGCTGTACGTCGAACGCGCGGGAGTGCGCATTGAAAATGGAAAAGTCCGGCTGCTCGATGAAAAGCGCCACGCGCTGCAGATGAGAATCGAGAGAATGAAGGGATTGTCGCCGCTTGCGAAGCTGAATCAGGGCTATGCGCGGAGCGAAAAAGAGGGCGGGGAGCCCGTCGTGAGCGTGCAGGATGTGGAGAGCGGGGATCCGGTGCATATTTATGTGCGTGACGGACGAATCGACGCGGTCGTTTCAGATACGGAAGAGTTGAAGTATCAGTCTTCGTAAAGTCAGACGGGAGGATACGCATGGCGGAAGAAACCAGGCAGAAGGAAAAAGAGCAGACGCTTGAGGAAGCGTTTAAACGGCTTGATGAGATCGCCGGACGTCTCGAACAGAAAGATCTGTCTCTTGAGGAATCCTTTCAGTTATATAAGGAAGGAATGGAACTTTTAAAAACCTGCAGCGGAAGGATCGATCAGGTCGAGAAGAAAATGATGCAGATCAGCAGTGACGGGACACTCAGGGAGTTTTGATCATGGAAGAACGGGTGTTTGAAGAAGAGCTCAAAAAGAAGAGCGCGGCCGTTGAACAGGTGATCCGGCGTTTTCTGCCGGAGGATGACGGAGGTTATGCGAAAAAGATCCGTGAGGCGATGTGCTACAGCATGGAATCGGGCGGAAAACGGATCCGTCCGCTTCTTATGTATGAGAGTTATCACCTTTTCGGCGGAGAATCGGCGATCGTAGAGCCGTTCATGGCAGCGATCGAGATGATTCATACGCATTCTCTGATTCATGACGATCTTCCGGCGATCGACAACGATGATCTGCGGAGAGGAAAACCGACGGTTCATATCGTATACGGGGAGGCGGCTGCACTGCTCGCAGGCGATGCGCTCCTGAATTACGCGTATGAGACGGCGCTCCAGTCGTTCCTGTACATCTACGGGCGGGAGGATTTTCAGGAGATCGGGGAACGGATCGCAGAGGCTCTGCGGACGATGAGCAATAAGACCGGGATCCGCGGCATGCTCGCCGGACAGAGTGTCGATGTGGAAAATGAAAAATCCGGGCATCTTTCGATCGATCGGGATATGCTGGATTATATTTATGAATATAAGACCTCGAAGCTGATCGAGGCGCCGCTCCAGATCGGAGCGATTCTGGCGGGGGCGGACAAGAGCGACCAGCTCTGCATGGACGACCTCGGAAAAAGGATCGGCCTGGCATTTCAGATTCAGGATGATATTCTGGATGTCACGGGCGATGAGAGGGAACTTGGGAAGCCGGTCCGCTCGGATGAGCGGAATGAGAAAACGACGTATGTAACACTGCTCGGTATAGAGGGCGCCAGACAAAAGGTTGAGACTCTGACCGAACAGGCGGCGGGACTTCTGGAGACGATTCCGGGGGACACGGAATTTCTGATTCATCTGGTGAAAAAACTTGCCGCCCGGACGAAATGATTTTACAGGAGACGGTAGTTATGCTGGAAATGATCCATGAGGCGAATGATGTGAAAAAGCTGCGGGAGGAAGATCTTCCGCGTCTGGCGGCTGAGATCCGGCAGTTTCTGATCCGCTCTGTGAGCAAAACCGGCGGGCACCTCGCGTCAAATCTCGGGACCGTCGAATTGACGATTGCGCTTCACCGCGTCTATACGCTTCCGCGGGACAAGATTATCTGGGACGTCGGACACCAGTCCTACACGCACAAAATCCTGACGGGAAGGAAGGACGAGTTTGCGCATCTGCGTCAGAAGGACGGAATCAGCGGATTCCCGAGAAGAAGCGAGAGTCCGTGCGACAGTTTCGATACCGGACACAGTTCGACCTCGATCTCGGCGGGACTCGGATACGTACACGCCAGAGAACTGCAGCATCAGAATTATTCGGTTGTCTCCGTGATCGGAGACGGTTCCATCACAGGGGGGATGGCTTTCGAGGCGCTGAACAACGCGGGCTGCCTGGATACGAATTTTGTCATCGTGCTGAATGACAATACGATGTCGATCTCGAAAAATGTCGGCGGAATGTCCGATTATCTCGGAAGAATCCGCACCTCCGCGGCATATACGGATATGAAGATGAATGTATCGGCGGCGCTTGAGAAGATACCGGCCGTCGGAGACAGGATGGTCGGAGCCATAAGAAGGGCGAAGAGCGGCCTGAAGGAAATCATGATCCCGGGTATGCTTTTCGAAAATATGGGACTCACCTACCTGGGACCGGTTGACGGTCATAACATTCCCCAGCTGATCCGGGTGCTGCAGGAGGCGCGGTCTTTCAGGGGACCGGTGCTCCTGCACGTGCTGACCGAGAAGGGCAGGGGATTTACCCCGGCGGTCCGTCATCCTTCGCGGTTCCACGGAACCGGCCCGTTTGATCCGGAGACCGGCATTCCGCTGGCGGAACAGGCGCCGACCTACACGGACGTTTTTGCGACGATCATGACGAAGATCGGCGGACGCAATCCGAAGGTCGTCGCGGTGACGGCGGCGATGGCAGGGGGAACAGGACTGAAGCGCTTCGCAAATATGTATCCGGACCGGTTTTATGACGTCGGTATCGCCGAGGGACATGCGGTGACATTTGCCGCGGGTCTGGCGCTCGGCGGCGTGATTCCGGTCGTCGCGGTGTATTCGTCGTTTCTGCAGCGCGCCTTTGACCAGATCATGGAGGATGTGTGCATGCAGAACCTGCACGTCGTCTTTGCGCTCGACCGTTCGGGGTTTGTGGGTGCGGACGGACGGACACACAACGGCTGTTTTGATCTGTCGTACCTGACGATGATGCCGAATATGACGGTGATGGCGCCGAAAAACTTCTGGGAACTCTCCGATATGGTGAAATTTGCGGTCGGCTTCAACGGCCCGGTCGCGATCCGTTATCCGAAGGGAGAGGCGTACGGCGGTCTGACGTATCAGAGAAGTCCGATTGAGTATGGAAAAGCGGAAATGATCGAGCTTCAGGAGGACATCGCGATCCTCGCGATCGGTTCCATGGTACGGACGGGACTCGATGTACTGCGGAAGCTGAACCAGGCAGGAAGACGGGCGACACTCGTCAATATGCGTTTCGCAAAACCGATTGACACCGGGATGATCGACCGTCTCGCGGGGACGCACAGAACGATGATCACGATCGAAGAAAATGTCCGGACGGGCGGTTTCGGTGAACAGGTCCTCGCTTATATCGGGCAGGCACATCCGGATGTGCGGGTGAAGATCTTTGCGATTCCGGATGAGTATATCGGACACGGAAGCGTTGCGTGGCAGAGACAGGAGGCCGGCCTGGACGCGGATACGATCTGCGAAGCGGTCATCAGCGGGGACGGAACAGAAGGACCGGATTGAATACCGGAAGAAACCGGAAGGAACTGGAAGGACAGAAGGAAATGGGAAAAGAGCGGCTCGATGTCCTCGTGATCCGGCATGGATTTGCGGATGCCAGAGAGAAGGCAAAGCGTCTGATCATGGCGGGCGAGATTTACGTCGATGGACAGAAAGAAGACAAGGCAGGCATGCGGTTCGACGAGACCGCGAAGATCGAGTACCGCGGACACAATCCGCTCCCTTATGTCGGTCGGGGCGGACTGAAGCTGGAAAAAGCGATCCGCGTATTTCATCCGGATCTTACCGGCCGCGTCTGCATGGATGTGGGTGCGTCGACCGGAGGATTCACGGACTGTATGCTTCAGAACGGCGCGCGGCTGGTCTATTCGGTCGACGTCGGACGGGGCCAGCTGGCGTGGAAACTGAGGGAAGATCCGCGTGTCGTCTGCATGGAAAAGACAAATATCCGGTATCTGACGCCGGATGCGATCGGCGAGAGACCTTCCTTCGTATCCATAGATGTGTCGTTTATCTCGCTGTCGATCGTGCTTCCGGCCGCGCTGAATCTGATCACGCCATCCGGAAGGGTGGTCTGTCTGATCAAACCGCAGTTTGAGGCGGGCCGCGAAAAGGTCGGGAAAAAAGGAGTGGTCCGGGATCCGGAGGTGCACGAAGAAGTGATCCGGAAGGTCGGAGACATCGCAGATTCCCTCGGCTGCAGAGTGCTGGGACTCGATTATTCCCCGATCAAGGGACCGGAGGGCAATATCGAATACCTGCTTTATCTGGAAGCACCGGGGGAGACGATTTTCTCCGGGCAGGGACGTCTGACAGACGAGAGAATCAGGGATACGGTCCGTGCAGCACATGACGAACTGGACCGTCAGCCGTAAGAGCTGCAAAAGAGCGGCGGAGGTTTCTATGCACCGGTTTTATCTTATTACAAATACCATCAAGGATCCGGACCTCGCGGTCACGCATTCGATCATGAATTATCTCATGAGCAAGGGACAGACGTGTACGTATTGTCTGGAAAACAAGAGAAACGTGCACGATCCTTTCCGGTACACGAATCCGGACAATATCCCCGAGGGTACGGACTGCATTCTCGTGCTCGGCGGGGACGGGACGCTGATTCTGTCTGCGACAGACACGATTGACCGTCAGATTCCTCTTCTCGGGATCAATCTGGGGACTCTCGGATATCTCGCGGAAATCGACCGCACCTCGATCTACACGGCGATGGATCATCTGATCCGCGACGAATATCTGATCGAGGAGAGGATGCTGCTGCGCGGGACCGTTTCCCGGTCAGGAATGGAATCGGATTCGGACATCGCGCTCAACGACATCGTCATACGGAGAGATGAGGCGTACGGGACGATCGAGGTGAAGAATTTCGTGAACGGGGCATATCTGAATTCGTACAAGTCCGACGGAATCATTATCTCTACGCCCACCGGATCCACGGGGTACAGTATGTCGGTCGGGGGGCCGATCATCGCTCCCGGGGCGAATCTTTTTCTGATGACGCCGCTGGCGGCCCACGTACTGAACACCCGGAGCATCGTGCTTCCCTGTGAGGATACCATCAGCGTGATCGTCGGGCCGGGACGGGACGGGCAGCAGGAACAGGCGGCGGCTTACTTTGACGGAAACAAGAAGGTGGCGATGACGACGGGGGACCGCATCGATATCCGGCGCGCGGACAAGACCGCGCTTTTCGTCAAGCTTGACAATCACAGTTTTCTTGAGACGCTCAGCCGCAAGATGAGCAACTGAAAATGGGGGCATCTGGTATGAAACCGAACAGGCACGCGCAGATATTAAAGCTGATCCGTGAGTACGATATTGAGACGCAGGAGGAACTTGCGAAGAAGCTCAATGAGACGGGGTTTCCGGTCACGCAGGCAACGGTTTCGCGTGATATCCGCGAGCTGAAACTGACGAAGCAGGCCAATGATCACGGCGGGTTCCGCTACGCGCTGATGGAGAATATTCCCAAGGACGAGGAGGGCCGCTTCATCCGTGTGCTGAAGGATTCCTTCGTCTCGATGGACACCGCGGACAGTATCGTCGTGATCAAGACCGCGCCCGGGATGGCGATGGCGGCGGCGTCGGTCCTCGATGAACTTCATCTCGATGAGATCGTCGGAAGCATCGCTGGGGACAATACGATCATGTGCGTGGCGAGAAGTCACGACGACGCGGTGCGTGTGATGGAAAATCTTCGGAGGATGCTGGAACGTATCTGACCTGAGGCGCTCCGTCTGCCGCCGGGCGGCGGATCTGGTGTGAAAGAAATGGAGGCACCGGAAATGTTGACAGAACTGCATGTAAAAAATCTGGCGCTGATCGACGAGGCGGATGTCCTGTTCGGTCGGGGCCTTAATATTTTAACGGGTGAGACCGGAGCCGGAAAGTCGATCCTGCTCGGAGCCGTCAATCTTGCGCTCGGGCAGAAATTTTCGAAGGATATGCTGCGGACCGGACGTGATTCCGCACTCGTGGAACTCGTTTTTGACGTGGAACACGAGTCGGTGAGAAAAAAACTGCTGGAGATCGGGATCGAGCCGGAAGACGGCCAGGTCATTATCGCCAGGAGGATCCGGGAGGGACGGAGTGTGAACCGCATCAACGGGGAGACGTGCACCGCGTCCGCGCTGAAGCAGGCTGCATCCCTTCTCATCGACATCCACGGGCAGCATGAAAATCAGACACTGCTCGATGCGGACGGACAGCTCCGTCTTCTCGATATGTACGGAGAAGAACAGACCGCTCCGCTGCTCGCGGAGGTGAGAGAGGCCTGCCGATCGTACCGCGAGGTCACGCGGGAGCTTTCTGAATATCAGATCGACGACCGGAAGAGAGATCGCGAGATCGACCTTCTTACCTATGAAATAAATGAGATCCGGGACGCGAATCTTCGCGACGGGGAGGAGGAAGAACTCGACCGGGAGTACCGGAGAATGGCGAACAGCCGGAGAATCACCGCGACGCTCGGTGAGGTCTGCCGGATGACCGGCGGGGAAGGCGCGGGGGATCTTGTGAGCCGCGCACTGCGTGATCTTTCGGAAATTACGGAGTACGATGACACACTCGCGGATCTGGCGTCATCTCTTGCGGACGCGGAGAGCCTGCTTTCCGATTTTGACCGGAGCGCCTCCGATTATCTGGATGCGCTGTCCTTTTCTGAAGAAGAGTTCCTCGGGACGGAGGAACGTCTCAATCTGATCCGTCATCTGGAGTCCAAGTACGGGAAGAATATCGGAGAGATACGGAATTATCTGGCGAAACAGGAGGAGCGCCTCGATGCGCTCCGACATTTCGGGGAGAGAAAGGAAGCGCTTCAGCAGGAGGCGGCGGCCGCAGAGCAGAAGATGAATGAGGCGGCCGCAAGGCTCACAGAATGCAGGAAGCACTGCGCGGAACAATTTGCAGAGAGCATCCGGGCGTCGCTTCTCGATCTGAATTTCCTTTCGGCGGGGTTCGAGGTTGTCTTCGAGCCGGCCGGTCACTGTACGGAGCGGGGGGCGGACACGGTCACTTTCATGCTTTCGACAAATCCCGGTGAAGCGATGCGGCCGCTCTCGAGGATTGCCTCCGGCGGAGAACTTTCGAGAATCATGCTGGCGATCCGGACGATCATGGCGGACCGGGACGACACGGAGACGCTGATCTTCGATGAGATCGATGCGGGGATCAGCGGGCGGACTGCCCAGAAGGTTTCGGAAAAAATGGCCCGGGTGGCGCAGGGGCGTCAGGTGATCGCGATCACGCATCTCGCACAGATCGCGGCGATGGCGGATCATCATTTTGAGATCCGGAAGAGTGTCGAAAACGGATCCACGGTCAGCCGGATCCGGGAACTGGATGAAAGCGAATCGGTAGAAGAACTGGCCAGAATCCTGGGAGGGACGGAAATCACGGACGCGGTCCGCAGCAGCGCAAGAGAGATGAAGGAGATGGCGTCCCGCGCGAGATAGGGGAAGGGTTCCCGGTTCGGAGCGCAGCACCGTGCGAATGGAAAAACACAGGTGCTGCATTTCCGGACCGGGAGATTTTTTGTATCAGGAGAAAATTTGAAAATAGTGTTGACATTCAAATGGGCGAGTGCTACATTAAGTAGCGAAGATATTAGCACTCCAATGTAACGAGTGCTAACAAATCAGGAAGGAGCAGGGTTTGGATTTAGAACTGGACGAGAGAAAAAAAATCATCCTGAAAGCGATCATACAGACGTACCTGGACACAGGGGATCCGGTCGGTTCGCGGACGATCTCGAAGTACACTGATCTGAACTTAAGTTCCGCTACGATCCGAAACGAGATGTCCGATCTCGAGGAGATGGGTTATATCATTCAGCCGCATACCTCGGCGGGACGGATTCCGTCGGATAAAGGCTACCGCTACTATGTGAACGAGTTGATCCGTGAGAATGAAGAGAAGGATCAGCAGATCACGGAGGTACGGGATCTGATGATCAAGAAGACCGACCGGCTGGAAAGTGTTCTGAAGCAGGTGGTCAAGGCGCTGGCGAACAACACGAACTATGCGACGATGATCATG
>Ga0256406_1004960_pt1 | contig 14676 bp, 13 predicted proteins | sample RumenRJG_03DNA_FD_185986 | JGI IMG/M metagenome (GOLD analysis project Ga0256406, IMG submission 185986) | Bovine rumen microbial communities from Lethbridge, Alberta, Canada - RJG_03 | ecosystem: Host-associated > Mammals > Digestive system > Stomach > Rumen | place: Canada: Alberta | collected... | reverse complement strand
CTTCCGAAAGAGTGGTTCAAGTAAATGAAAGGGGCTGTCGCACTAAGACAATTAGTTGCGTCAGCCTTTTCAATCGGGTGAGATCCAGCCGGGCGGCCGGATTTCTCTTATAAAACGAATAGCCCGGGCTTCGAAAAGTTCGGGCTTTATCGTAAAATAATGGTATGCGAACCATATTACGTTTACAGCCCGATTATACGGCATTTCATGGCTATAATCAAACTTCCCTTTTTTTCATTTACTCAGGTTCTCTTCATTCGCTCAGTAAAAGAAGATCAGTGGTTCCCCGTCAAGCCGGACGGTATGTTCAAAAACGTCTACCCTTCTTCCGCTGATCAGGTCCGTGTACGTTCCGTCCGGCAGATCAACCTGCACTGCCATCGCCCTGCCAAGGGTGCTGAAAAGACCGGCCATCCGGCTGTTTCCGGCTGCTGCCGGCTTATCTCCCACTGTTTTGGATCCGGTTTTTGCGCCTGCCGGTGCTCCGTTCCCTCTTCTCTGCCTTACTGCGAAGATGACATCGCCCGATACTGCCTCCGCCTGGAATGAGGAATCCGTGAACAGCACATTCTGTCTGATCGCACGCAGTTTCTGCATCAGCGGCGTTATGTCTCTGCCCGTCTCAAAATCAACAGGATCACTGTCGAACAAGGTCGGATGATGCGTCACCTCAAACTCCTGCCCCGCATAGATCATGACGGTTCCTTTTTCAAAATACTGCCATGCTGTCCAGTTTCGAAGTGCCCGCTCGTCCGGAATCAGCTCAGCCGCGCGCGGACGGTCATGGTTCTCCAGGCATCTGAGTTTTACATAGTTTTCCGGAAAAATACCTTCCTGAAGATTAACCCAGAGCAGATATGTTTTCAGAAAGCTTTCCCTGTCTCCAGGCACATGGATGGAATCTCCCGGAAGAATCATGGAGCCGGTCTGTGCTGCTTTCTGCCAGTTGTAGGTATCATAATCGTAGCAAATATCAAATGCCTGATACAATTCACTGTCCGATGATGTCGGAACCCCTGCTTTACGGTTTTCGATCACCATTTCCTGTTCGACGGCTTCCGCAAGCCAGATGCAGCCCGGCCGAACCTGTTCCACTTCCCTTCGGGCACGTTTCCAGAAATCCAGCGGCACCATCGGTGCCACATCACAGCGGAAACCATCCACATACGCTGCCCACATTTTCAGTGTATCAATCTGATAGTCCCAGAGCGCTTCCGAGCTTTCATAATCCAGATCAACAACATCCCACCAGTCTCCGATCCGGTTTCCGAGAGAACCGTCTGCCTTGTGAAAAAACCACTCCGGGTGCGTTTTCGCCAGGACCGAGTCCGGGGATGTGTGATTATAAACCACGTCCAGCATCATCTTCAGGCCCTTTCGGTGCGCCGCCTCTGCCAGCTCCGCAAAATCCTGCATCGTCCCGATGTGGGGATCAACGGCACGATAATCCGATATGGCATACGGTGAACCCATCGACCCTTTTCGATGCAGGATGCCCGAAGGCTGAACCGGAAGCAGATAAATGATATCGACGCCAAGTGATCTGATCCGGTCGAGATCCTGCTCAACGTCCTTCAGCTTTCCGCCTTTATAGTTTCTCGTGAATATCTGATAGATGACCTGATTTCTCAGGGTAAGGTCTGTATAGCGTGCCATGATTTCCTCCTGATTTGACGATCATAATAATCCATAATTCAGATTAATCTCTGCTTATTATATCCGATTTCATCCATCAGCGGAATCGAAATTCCAGAAAGCGCGCGGCGGGAGCTTTGGACAATGGCGAAAGGCCGCGCCGCGCCTTGTCATGCACCAAAGCAAGTAGGCGAAAGTATCCTGGACAATGCCGAAATCCGGGCATGTTTCATGCATCATGTCATGCATGAGGTACAGAAAAAGCCTCAGAACCCTTCAAATGCAGGTTTTATGCGGGTTTGCAGACTTTTACTTTTTCTATCTTTATCTGCCATTTTCCACTTTGATGCATCCTTTTGCATCAAAATATGCATCAAAAATCACAGCTGTGATGCGCTGTAACAAATGTAACTGATGAATAAAAAAGAAAGCAAATCAGACAAGATTTGCCTTCTTTTACACCAATTCTTTATCTTCCTTCAGGCTATATCCTTCCCGGATATTTGCCATCATTTTCCAATTTCTTCCAAATACAGATCCACAATATACGATTGCTCCCCGGGGCACAAATTACTTCTTTTCTTCATCATATCACATTTCACATCACAAAGTGTTTAACGATTTTCTCGGATCCAGGCAAAAAGAAATCTGCCACCCATCCAACAAGAAATGCGCAGATGATCGTACCTATTCCCCAGATACCACCGAGTATCGCTCCAACCAGCACAAACGCAAAGTCTGTCACTACGCGAACAAGTCCAAATCGAAGATGTGCTTTTTCGCTGATTGCAACCGCCACCAGGTCATTCGGTCCGGTTCCTGCCTCTGACTCGATAACGATGGTCATGCCGGACGCAAGGATCGCACAACCCAGTGCCAGAATAAGGATCTTAATATTTCTCTCAAAGGATATCAGCGAGCATTCAAAAATGTCAATATATTGTCATAGTGGAACATCGCTTGAATATACTGTTTTCGATAATTATATTATAGATAGCTATGCTACAATATTTACAAAGCGTTCTTTTCTCCATCAAAATATTTTCACTATTATTCATTTCAATATTTTACCAACCGACATCGTGCTGAAGCTTCTTGGTACCTGGCCTTTAAGTTACAAGGGGGAATTATCATGACTTTCGCGGATCAACTAAACGATTTGATTGAACAGATCGGATGTACCAATAAACAGCTCTCTGACGCTGCCCAGCTTAGTCCAGGTGCGATCACCCGCTACCGTAACGCAGAGAGGGTTCCTCAACCTGAGTCTGAACCTTACGTTAAGCTGGTACAAGCTCTCTCTGTTTTGTCTGCTGCTACTGATCATCCATTTTCTGTTGAAGAACTCAGCGATATTTTCAGTAAATCCAGCAATGCCCAGACACTGCAAATTGAGTACAGTGCATACATCCAGAAACTGAACCAGCTTTTGAAGGGTCTGGACATCAAGAGTGTAGATTTGGCTCATTTCCTGCATTCAGATCCCTCATGGGTTTCACGAATACTCTCCGGTCAGAGGCAGCCTTCTGATCTGCTGAAATTCACAAATAGCGTTGCTGATTATATAGCCGGACGCTTTCATGATAGTCAGGTTCTCCCGACGCTTCTTAGCATTCTTGAAATAGATGCAGAACATGAAGCATCTGAAATATCCCGCCAGAGCCTGCAGGAACATATTATCCAGTGGCTCGGTACTAACCCGGAAAATCCTGCAAATGATCCGATCCAATCTTTCCTGGAAAAACTGGATGAGTTTGATTTGAATGCGTTTATGCGGTCGATCCATTTTCAGGAAATGAAGGTGCCTACGCTTCCTTTCCATATGCCCGGTTCCAAATACTATTCCGGTATTGAGGAGATGAAACAGGCGGAGCTTGATTTTTTGAAAACAACGGTGACTTCCAAAGCAATGGACGATGTGATCTTTTACAGTGATATGCCTATTGCGGAGATGGCCGAAGACGAAGATTTCAAGAAAAAGTGGATGTTCGGGATGGCAATGATGCTGCGTAAAGGTCTGCATCTCCACATTGTCCACGATGTTCACAGGCCGTTCCCTGAGATGCTTCTCGGATTAGGAAACTGGATTCCGATGTATATGACAGGGCAGATCTCTCCGTATTATTTTAAAGAGCCTACCAATAGTGCCTTTTTGCATTTCATTCGTTCTTCCGGATCTGCTTCAATAACCGGTGAGGCAATCGCAGGCTGTCAGGAATGCGGGCGTTATATTAGCTCAAAAAATAAAGATGATATCCAGTATATGCGACTGCGTGCTGAAAAAATGCTCTCCGTTGCAAAACCGCTTATGCATATTTATCGCGAGGATCGATCAGCATCTTTCCACGATCGTCTGCGCAAGCTCAGACGCAATGATGATAATTATAGACTGCTGGGTTCTGCTCCGCCTATCTTCACAATGTCTGAGGCCCTCCTGAAATCGATATTACGCAGAAATCAAACTTCAGGATTAGAGACTGAACAGATACTATCATACCGAAAAGAGCTGATCAGGCGTTTATCTGAAAAGGATATCAGGTGTAAGTGGTCTATTGAACTTCCACTGCTTTCTGACAATGAATATTCTGAACACCCTGTACGGCTTCCGCTCTCTGAACTTTTCATCAGTCAGGATCTTTGCTACACACTTGATGAATATAAGCAGCACCTGGAACAGACAAAAGAGTTTGTGAATGCCCATAACCAGTTCACTCTGCATTTAGATCCTGGTTATGTATTCCGAAATATTCGTATCACAATCTGTGAAGACAGATATGTGCTTGTTTCAAAAAGTAATATACCTGCGATCCATTTTATTCTGTATCATCCAAAAATGATTACAGCTTTTGAGGGCTTCCAGACATAAGCAGAGGAGGCGGTTCGACATTGAACCGCCTCCTGTTATTTACATAACTGAAGCCTTCTTTCATCCACTCCAATCTGTTAGAACACACGACCTACAATCGCACAATCTGAATAAAGTCCTGTACAAGCAAGACCATACGAGTAGCTGCTGCTGCCCGGATAGAATGGCAATGATGCGAGCACGGTGTATTTTGTCTTGTTCTTATTATAAAGTGTCATAATTTGGGAGTCGGAGCAGAAGTAGTAAACATTCTTGGTCTGATTTTTGTAGATTGCCTTGGCTACTCCACCGCTCTCCATGTTAAGCCATGCGCTGGATGAACGAACGACTTTTTTTGTCTTCTTATCAACCAGATAAATATATCCGTAATCGCCCGATTTCATTGTCATCGTCTGACCAGTCTTATTGGTAATGTGGAAACGTACACCTGTACCATATGTTCCAGAGATGTAACCGATTGTATCTAGTTTTGCGACAACAGATACAATACGAACAGGTTTAGAGAATTTACTCTTCTGTTTTCCTTTTACAGCTCTAACCTTATAGTAATAAATTCCGGATGTAGCTTTTTTGAATGACAGCGCTTTGGTTGATCCCCATTTTTTATATCCACTGTCCTTCTTTGTGGAGCGATACACCTCATACGATGTTGCACCTGAATATTTGTACCATTTTACGACCGCTTTTCCATTATGATATTCAGAAGTCTTCTTGATCGATACCGTTTTGCTTGTAAATGTACTTGCTGCTTCTGCTGTCGCCGGAATAGCGAACAGACTTACAGCTATCATGAAAATGCCGATCAACATCCATCTCAAACTGTTATGTTTTATCTTTCTGTCCATAGTTTTCCTCTTTCCATTCTCCAAACTGTGAAACTCATTTTTTGCCGGCTTCAACAATGCATTCACATGCGATCATGTATGCTTCAATTTCTTTTTTTCAGCTGTTCCATTCACCGATCCATTAGAAGGCCTCATGCTCCCGGTTGATCAAATACCAGATTTGCATCAACGATCACATCATCTTCCGGCATAATGAATGTATATCTGCCTTCCGCTAAATATCCTCCGAGTTCTTCTCCGTTCCGTGAGTCTTTTACTGAAATCGTCAGCGTTGCATCTGACACTGACATTGTTTCGATTTCAACTTCTTCTCCTGCTTTAGCAGTCTTAGGGCAATTAACGATCATATCCTCTCCTGAGCGAATCGTTATATTAAATTCTTCTGCCCGTATTGTCGAAAAGCGATTGCCATTCATCAACAGTCCTATTATCAGAACAATAAACAACCATTTCTTCATACGCTCCCTTCTTTCTCGTAATCTGAATTATTGTGTCCACTCCTAGTTTATATATACCCTCTGTCAACCAACGCAGACGCACTTTTGTCAGTTTGTCATTGACAGTTTTGTCAAAGACGCTTGTCTCACATATTCAAATGCTATCTTATTCTTATCAATTCCTTTCAAGGGAACAGTGGACGTGAAAACATTGATTGACAAAACAAAAAGTACAGGAGGACCGAACTATGTTATGCAGCAGACTCAAACTATTCAGCACCGTGTTAGGAACAACAATATTGTTTTCAGGCATTTGCGCATACGCAGATACCATTGCTTTGGAAAGTGACGGCATCTCCATCGAAGCCGAAGATTATGTATCCATTCGTGAAGATGAAGGTTTTACATATCTGTATACTATGGAGGATGACTCTATCCCGTATGTGATCGTAGGATCCTATCCTGAATGTACAGTTCCTATTGCAGACGACTTTACCGAACAGATGATGGAGCCCAATTATAAAGATCTGCAAGTTGTAGCAGGTCCGGAAGAACAGGTGATTGGTGAGAATACATTCGAAAAAATAACATACAGCTATACCATTCAGGACCGGTATGAGGTCACTGATGAACGCCTTTTTATCCAATATGGTAATAAAGTTCTGATGTTTGGCTCAAAAGAAGTGCCAGATGCCGGATATAAAAATCCGGATGGTTTCCTGGAGCATGTAGCTGAAAGCTTCAAGCCTTTGGCAGGTGGCGGTGACGATTATAATCTGATACTCCACAATGATTCAGATGACACTATAAAAGAAACCGGTTCTGATCCCGATGGTCTGAGCCAGCCAGATCTTCGTGGACTTGAATCCTATACCGAGTCCGATAACGGTGATGGCAGCTATACGTACTACTTTGAGCAGTGCGGTCTGTCCGTCACGATGCCGGAGGAATTTTATCAGGGAACAAGAGTCATTGCTGATATCGCATCCGTCACATGGGTCCATAGAGATAGTTACGAAGCCTACTTAAAAGAAGGAATGACACAGGGCGGCCGTCTCTTTACAATCGGATATTCCGTCCAGAGTGACTTTATGAACTTACCGGGATACACCTATCTTGGATTTGATGAGAACGAAACTGCAAACTGGTATTTCTCTGTGCCGACAGATTACCAGGCTTATATTGGGGATGATGGAATCCAGGATGAATATAATAAATTGAACCACATGACGGATGAGATCCGTGAAAGCATCAAAATCGAAGGGATTGCTGAAGAAATTGCGACTCCAGGAGCTAATATTACATCTACCGAGTCAGAGGCAGTTGCTCTTACCGCATCTCCGATCACGTGGGAATATATGACGATTGGTAAAACTGTCAGTCCCTCCGATTTTTCTGTGGTTTCCGAAGTCTATAACTGTAATGAATACTGTTCGCTTGCAAATCCGCTGCATTTGTCGTTAAGAGCAGTCTCTCCGGACAAAAAGATCAATATTTGCCTATGACTCTGCTTCCGACTTTGTTTGCTACGATGAGTTTTCAGTTGGTGGGGAAGTGATCAATCAGCACGTCAATGGTCAACTTGATCTGACAACTATGACACCTATGTGGACCACATTAACTCCAGGTGAATACTGCGACCAGCTTGCACAGCAGACCATGCCTGGAGTGCTTCTGACGCCTGGCGCAAAGGATGATTATGAAGCAATGCAGGACTTTTTCTCTGATATCGAGAAGCAGGCATTCGAGACTGCAAGCAGTACATTGAGCACAGTCGAAGGATTGAGTTTTGGCAGATCCGAGTCTTCAATCGCTGCCCCAAGAATGCTTTCCACTTCTGCTCCGATATGGATCAGTCTCTGTGTTCTTTTCTTCCGATCCTCCGTCTTTTTTCTCGCTTCCAGCTGTTTCAGTCTGGCATTGTACTGACGCATCTTTTCATTCGGATATCACGCTCCATGGTCTTCGACATACAGCAGCAACGCTTCTGATTGCAGATCATGTGGATGTAAAGACGGTATCCCGCTTTCTTGGACACGCCGAAACATCCACTACGATGAATATTTATGCCCATGCACTTGATGAAGCAGTCGAGGCAATACCGAGTACCTTTGATAAACTGTTTACAGTAAATGCATCAAAATGCATCAAACCACAAAAAAGGAGGTTGCCTCCAAATAAGAGACAGCCTCCAAAGCCCGTAAAATGGGCAAAAAAAGAAAGCTGCTGACGGGAATCGGACCCGTGACCTCCGCATTACCAATGCGACGCTCTACCGACTGAGCCACAGCAGCTTACGCGATACTTTCGTATCCGCAACAAACTGAATATTACCATACTGACTTATGCTTGTCAATTACTTTTTTCGGACCTTTGAATTCTCTGACGGACAATCTCATATGCCAGGATCCCGGCTGCCACGGAGGCGTTCAGTGAATCAATATCCCCTTTCATGGGGATGGAAGCCGTAAAATCACATTTTTCCTTCACCAGCCGGCTGACCCCGGATCCTTCATTGCCGATGACCAGGCCGATGGGACCGGTAAGGTTCTGGCGGTACATGATTTCTCCGCCCATGTCCGCGCAGACAAACCAGATGCCTCTTTTCTTCAGTTCCTCCATCGTCTGAACCAGATTGGTGACGCGGGCTACCGGAGTATAATGGATAGCCCCGGCACTGGCCTTGGCAGCTGTGGCTGTCAGGCCGACCGCTCTGCGTTTCGGAATAATGACTCCATGTGCACCGCACAGATTGGCGGTACGAATGATCGCGCCGAGATTGTGAGGATCCTCAATATCGTCGAGAAGGATAAGGAACGGATCCTCACCCTTCTCCTCTGCCTTTTTCAGAATATCTTCAACGGATGCGTACGGACAGGCGGCTGCTTTCGCAATTACTCCCTGATGGGATCCTGTCTCCGTGATCTGATCAAGCCGTTCCTTCGGAACGCGCTCCACAATCGTATCCTGCCGGGATGCCTCGCGAAGAATGGTCATGACCGGACCATCCTTTAAGCCTTCCTGCACATACAGGCGGTCGATCGTCTTACCGGCCCGGAACGCCTCTATAACCGGATTGCGCCCCTCGATCTGCAGAGAATCCTTCTCCCCGTCACTGCCAGAAGCGGCGGCGGGTTTGTAATCGGTGCTGCGCTGTTCCGGATAATTTCGGTTCAGGCGGCCGGCTGCGAGGTTTTCCGTGTGCCTCCCGGAGCCACGGTACCCATCCTTTCCGGCACCGCTTCTGCCCTCATGAGTAAAACCTCGTCTGCCGCAGTCAGAGTTCGTTCTATCTGATTTCATCCGGTCCGCTTTCGCTCCATCCGCTTTCGCCCGGTCTGCTTTCGTTCCCACTTTCATTCGGTCAGATTTCATTTTCTGTCTCCTTAAGTCCCATGGCAATCAGATCAAGCATGCGCTCTTTCCGGCCGTTCAGATATAAATAGCCAATAAGTGTTTCAAAGCCCGTCGCGTCCAGGTACTCGTCCCGTGTGGCATTCTTCGCTGTGTTTTTCGGGTCGCTGTTGCGGCCGCGGCGGCAAACCGCCGCCTCCTCTTCCGAAAGATGCGGTTCAAGTGCACGGATCATGCGGCTCTGCGTCCCGGCGCGGACCAGATGGCTGGCCTCATTATGCAGTTTGTAAGCCTGACGGTCATGTTTGCGTACGATCAGCAGACGGATGACCAGTGTGAAGACTGCATCTCCCAGAAAAGCCAGCGCTCCCGGCCCATACTGTTCGTAATTGCGGTTTTCATGGGGAAAAAGGGTATCCAGATAGTCTGCCGGGTGAATCTCTTCTCCCGGCGCCTCATTACCGGATATCGTATTCTTCGGTGTCAGATCCTGTTCCACTTGACTCCCTCTCTGGTATCCTTCAGTTCAATGCCCATATCCAGAAGTTTCTGGCGGATAGCATCTGCCTTCGCGTAATCCTTAGCCTTTCTGGCTTCCTGGCGCTCCTCAATCATCTTTTCAACCTCAGCATCCAGGCTGTCTTCCTTTTTCTCAAAGATAAGCCCGAGGACATCGCCCAGCTTCAAAATTTCAGCTTTGACTGAGCCGATAAATGCTCTGGAACTTTCGGTGTTCGCTTCCGCATTGGCAAAGCGGACCAGATCAAAGATGGCTGCCAGCGCATCCGCTGTGTTCAGATCATCATCCATGGCTTCGATGAACTTCTGCTCAAAGCCATTTATCTGTTCCATCTTGTTTTTTTCTGCCTCTGTCATTTCATCGGAGGCGACGGCTGACAGCAGGTAGTTCAGGTTGTCGACAGCGTTGCGGATACGTTCCAGAGAAGTTTTCGCTGATTCCATCAGCTCCGCGGAGAAGTTCAGCGGGCTCCTGTAGTGGGCACTGAGCATGAAAAGACGCAGTACCTGAAGATCATATTTTTCGCCGATCTCGCGGACCGTAAAGAAGTTGCCCAGAGACTTGGACATCTTGCGGTTATCAATGTTCAAAAATGCATTGTGCAGCCAGTAATGCGCAAACGGAGCATGGTTGCAGCATTCGGACTGTGCGATTTCATTTTCGTGATGCGGAAATACCAGATCTTCACCGCCGGCATGAATGTCGATCGTCGGTCCCAGATATCTTCTGGCCATGACGGAGCATTCAATATGCCAGCCCGGGCGTCCCTGTCCCCAGGGGCTGTCCCAGTACGGTTCTCCTTCTTTCTTTGGCTTCCACAAAACAAAATCAAGCGGATCCTCCTTCTCGTCCTCACCACTGACCAGCAGTGAGCGGCTGCCGCCCCGCAGATCATCCAGATTCTTATGCGAAAGTTTTCCGTAATCCGGATCCTTGCGGGTGCTGAAATACACGGTTCCGTTCTTTTCGTAGGCGTACCCCTGATCGATCAGGGAGCGGATCATCTCGATCATGCCGCCGATTTCCTGAGTTGCACGCGGATGAACCGTTGCCGGGCGTACGTTCATGGCCGCCATATCTTTCTTGCATTCTGCAATGTAACGTTCTGCAATTTCCGAAGCGCTGCAGCCTTCCTCATTTGCCTCGCGGATAATCTTATCGTCTACATCCGTAAAATTGGATACATACCGAACTTCGTAACCGCGAAACTCAAAATAGCGGCGGGCTGTATCGAAAACGATCATCGGCCGCGCGTTGCCGATGTGAATGTAGTTGTAAACGGTCGGTCCGCACACATACATGGAAACCTTGCCCCGCTCGATAGGAACAAACTCCTCTTTCACTTTGGACATCGTGTTGTAAAGTCTCATAATGATATTTTTACCTTTCCTTATACAGTGACTATTTTCCCATTTTCATTAATACAACTAAAGCGGCTGTTTTTTCATTTATACAACTTCGCTTACGCAGCATCGGTGAAGCGGATCCTCCTGCCCCAGATACTGAGGCACATCCGCGATATTAATCTGCTGGATACTTTCTTCTTCGCCTGACCTGATCTTATCTTCCTCCAGTTTTACCGCACGGCTCTCGGAACGTCCCAGAGTTACCTTGTAAAGCCCGTTATTTTCCTGAATCAGCGGGTCCACAATTTTCCAGAGGAACTCATCGGGGCTTTGCGCATGAACCAGTGCAATATACGCGCTGAAGTTCGTAATACGTCTCATCATCGGCGGAAAATCCTCCCGGAATGTACATTCGCCGCTGATCGGCTGCTCCTTGTCATCAAATATGATCCGGACTTCTCCGCCGGAAGCCTTCTGCTCGTAATCCAGGGTTCTGTAATATTTAACCGTACGGTATGTGAAAGCATCGTACAGCTGGGCAAGCCGGCGATTTACATTACGGCAGAGCACTTCTACGATCGCATCGTCGCACAGCCAGATCTGACGGTCGATTCCGCCGCTGCGGTCATCACAGACATCATTTTCCCATACCCACGGCCACGCGCTCCGGAAACCGAACGGTTTATAAATTTCCTCGTCCGCAGGCATCAGAAAGGTAAACGGCACCTTTTCCGCGTTCAGATCATTCAGCGATTTCTCCATGAGTTTCCTCATCAGCCCGCGGCGGCGATAGTTTTCATCCGTGGCGACAGCTACAATATAGGGGATATTCCTTCGTTCGCTGAAAATCCGCATGTTGACCGGGTTCAGATGCAGCATGGAGCGCACTGCCATGTTTCCGCTGCCGTCGTTTTTCCCTGTCTCCAATGCCGCGTAAATGGTATTGTTTACCGCCTTGAACTCATAATAATAATCTGAGAACGCTCCCTTATCCTCCGGGAAAGCTGCCTCATAAAGTTGTTTTGTCAGAAGATGCTCTGTCTTTTCCAGTTTTCTGATTGTGACCATGATGACTATTCTCCGATTTTTCCATTTCCTTCGTCTTTATATATGTCCTGAGGACGGGCAGTGCCGGCACCCTGCTCCCGGACACCCCGCCGGCGAACCGACCGCAATATCATCGGCGACCAGATCCATCAGCGGCAGAAGCAGACAGATCGCCTGCGCGCTGATGCCTTCCCCGTTTCCGGTAAAACCGAGGCCTTCCTCCGTTGTCGCCTTCACGCTGACCTGTTCCGGACGAATGTTCAGCGCTTCGGCTATATTTTTGCGCATCTGGTCAATGTACGGGCGCATTTTCGGTTTCTGTGCGATGATTGTTGCATCAATATTTTCTATCGTATAGTTATTTTCGTCAAGCATCCTGCCGACTTCTTTCAATAATTTTATGCTGTCCGCACCGGCGTAGGCCGGATCATTATCCGGAAAATGCTGACCGATATCCCCGAGTGCCGCTGCGCCCAGAAGCGCATCCATAACAGCATGGACCAGCACATCCGCATCCGAATGACCAAGCAGGCCCTTTTCACAGGGAATATTTACTCCTCCAATGATCAGATCCCGGTTTTCAACAAGCCGGTGTACATCATAACCCATTCCAATTCTCATGCTCTGTATCCTCCGTCTGAAAAGCTCCTGCTGCTCTGTTCCTCAGGTTTTTCAGTGCCTCTCATCCTTGTTTTCATAAACACTGCAGAACCGGGCACAAAAGGATGGCTGTTCTCCGGCCGCAGTTAAATGGGAAATATCGCCGAAACGGCTCAGGCGAAAGTTGACAATACCCTTCTCCCGCTCCTCCGAATTGATCTCTGTCACCGACGTGGTAAGACTTACCGTGCGGTGCCACAAAAGAAACGGAGATATGTTAAAAAGCCAGGAGAGCATGACACAGGTAACTCCGAAATGACAGAAAAATGCGATCGTTTTATCTGTCCCCTGCGCTGTGCGGTACAATTGTCCATCCCGTTCATAACCATAGCGGACAAGAATTTCATCCAGTCCCCTGCCCACCTGCGTATATCTGTCGTAAGCATCCGTCTTCCGGACGAGAGGGGAATTTTTCCAGTTATCCGTGCTCAGATAGGACGGATCCGATACGAGCGCCGCTGGAATCATATCCCAGAGGATCGGACGGATATAGGATCCGTCCGGAGCCGGTGCGCTGTCCGGGAAGAAGGATCGAAACTCCGGATATTTATTCAGATCCAGCGCGGTGGTAAATTCACGAAGCCATGGAAGGGTTTCCCCTTCCTTCCCACAGGCCTGCAGGGTCGGCAGGGCTGTTTCCTGAGCCCTCCCGAGCGGGGAAAGATAAAAATCCTCTATATGTTCACGCACCAGCTGTCTGGAGAGCAGCTGTGCCTCTCTTTGTCCCTTTTGTGTCAGAACATCGTGTACGTAATCCGGTTCGCCGTGGCGAATAAGCAATATTCTCATTTTTTCTCCTCCGATGCTTTCCCATCATATCACTTTTTATGATATACTGACAAGGCTGTGCACAGAAGGAAAACTTTGCCGGAACCGGTGTACGGCGTGAATATTCGATAAAAAACATTCCTGCATCGAAAGGATGCAGACAAGGTTTATTCTACTGGAAAAAGATGAAGTTTATGAAGGTGATCCGTAATGAATAAAAAAGAAATTTCCGAAATCAAAAAACAATTTACTCCCGACCGCTGTGCCATCAGCAAAATTGCTCTATGCTACGTAGACGGGGAGAAAAACAAGGTTTCTGTAACAGCCGGCTCCTTCTCCACGCTGGAGGAGGAAGAACAGTTCAAATATTTTGCGATTATCCGCCGGGTATTGTCAAGCTCCCTTGGCCGCAGCACCCTCAATATGGAATTTTCGCTGGATCAGGAAGAAACCGGCACACCGCATGATCTTCTGATGCAGTTAAATGCAAGTGCCCTGGAGGACAATGGGCTGCTGGATAAATTCTACGATGCCGTCATTGCCGGCTATGACACCGCCGAAAATTATCTTATTGTAACTATTCACGCCGATTACGATGTCCCGGGAAAGGCAAAGGACAATTCCGAAATGTTCGACGCGAGTGAGGAGGTATACAGCTACATCCTATCCGCCGTATGCCCCGTTTCCCTGGCCAAACCGGCCCTTGCCTTTGACGCCGAGGCCAATACATTCCGGGACCGCATCCGCGACCGGATTGTAGCTGCGCCGGTGTTCGGATTTTTGTTTCCTGCCTTCAATGACCGCAGTACCGACATTCATTCTCTGCTCTTCTACTCCAAAAAGGCAGATGAGCTCCCGACGGATTATATTGATTCCGTACTTGGCTGCGCTCTTCCTGTCACCGCCGGAGCTCAAAAAGAAACCTTTGCAGAACTTATTCAGGAGACGCTCGGTGACCGGTGTGACTTTGCGACAGTTAAAAATATTCATGACCAGCTGCATGAACTGACCGAAAAGGCGAAGGACAGCCCGGACCCGGTCATGCTCGATGAGGGTGACATTAAAGCTATCCTGGAACAATCCGGCGCCGATGATGAAAAAATGGAAAACTTCGCAGGCCGCTTCGAGAAAGCCGCCGGAGAAAATATGGAATTTAATGCCGGCAATCTGACGGACGGCAAAAAGTTTGAGGTACACA
>Ga0256406_1004959_pt1 | contig 14677 bp, 10 predicted proteins | sample RumenRJG_03DNA_FD_185986 | JGI IMG/M metagenome (GOLD analysis project Ga0256406, IMG submission 185986) | Bovine rumen microbial communities from Lethbridge, Alberta, Canada - RJG_03 | ecosystem: Host-associated > Mammals > Digestive system > Stomach > Rumen | place: Canada: Alberta | collected... | reverse complement strand
GGTCTTTTTGGCTTCTTTGCATTCTACGCGGTCTATCTTGCCATACGGTACCTTATCATCGGCATAGCGCACCTGTTCACCAGGAAGTAGCGCGGTACCGTTCATGCAGGTACATCGTTGATATCAGGCATGTCCATTGGGATAATCAACATCCATGCGCAATAAAGTCATCATGAATGTTCCTGCCTCATGCAGCAAATTATAAACAAAAGAATTGCCGGTCTATGAAACTTCTCACCGGCAATTCCTTTTCTGCAAGCAGCAGATTCCCACATTCAGATCAAGCAATTCGAATCATGACGACTGAATCTTTCGAGAGTGTAAAGGTAATTTCCACTCCCTCATCCTTTACTTCATAATGAACCGCTTCCTGATTCATGATCGAGGCTTCCTTAAGTACCTTTAAACTATACCGATCCGGATAGACTGGCGCTCCCATTTCTTCCCAGGCTTTACGCGGGTTAGTGTGGGTTTCATCAATACGGTAAAGGTTCGCCTCGTGTATTTTCAGATTGTTGATCTTCACACAGACTTGTTTTTCCATGTCTGCCGGAACATCCGGAACCTGCTGATTATAAGCAATCAGACAATACCCTCCGTCGCTCCCCTTTGCTAAAAATGTACCCACTGTATCCTGTTCCTTTGCCCTCGGATACATGTCGTTTCCAAGGCTGTGGAGCATCTCGAAGGCACGAAACGTGGGTTTTTTCACTCCATGAATAGTCTGCAGGCCGAAACCGCCGTGAAATTCCCCTATCTTCTGCGGAGCTTCCTCGAATATATCTGTAAAAGTCCAGAACGAGTACCCCTTGACATATCCGATGTTATCCAGAATCGTTTTTGCAACAAAAGCCGCGCTGTAGGGCACATCATGAACAGAATCTCCATTGATCGCGGATGTATTCCATTCTGTATAGTATAGCGGGTAATTCTGCGCCTCCTCACGGGCTTTCTGAATCATCTCCGTCAAAATTCCACGATGATATGTTTGCGCATTTTTATATGCGTCTTTATCGCCTTCCTTAGATTTTTCCTCCACCTTTGCGAAAAACTCCTCCAGATTCATCCCGCTCTTCCAGAGAGGGTCGTCCGTCGGATAATGATGTGTGGAGACAAAATCTAACGGCACATTATTTTTCTGGCAGAACTGGATCAAGTCAGGGATCCATGCATTCAAAGCAGTAGCCGGACCGCCGACACGGAGCGTCGTGTCTGCCTTTTTTATCGCCCTTGCAGTATGCTCATACAGTTTGAAATAGTCCTTTTGTGTGCCATTAAAAAAGAATTTTAAATTAGGTTCATTCCACACTTCAAAAAACCATGTTCTTACCTCATCTATTCCATACCGGTCGATAAAGTGATTCATCATCGTAGTAATAAAACGATCCCATTCATCAAAATCTTTCGGCATAGTATTGTTTGCATTATAGTGGAACAGTGTTGTGGTTCCAGAGGCAAACGCTTTGGGCATAAAGCCAATTTCCATAAATGGCTTCATCCCGATATCCAGAAGGAAATCGAAAATATTATCAATGTTCACAAAGTTGTATAGAATCTTTCCATTTTCTTCCTGAACGACACACATGTCATCATCCAAAATTCCATGGAAACGAAGATATTTGAACCCCAACTGATCATGTGCTTCCTTTAACTGCTCACGATAGTCCTCCCGCAATGCAGTATAACCATGGCAAGAACCTACACAGGTTTCCCAATAGTGGTTAAAATGCTCTGTCTTATCTTTTACATCATATAGAAAAGTCAAAGTTCCCATTTCGCATCTTCTCCTTCTGTTTCTGTCCCCCGAAAACGTACAGCTCGCAAAAACACAACAACCATTCTGTTTGTCAAAAGGGTTGTGACATTATCATTCTGACAGTGAAAAGATCACCCTTTGATTCCAGACATCTTGATGCCTTCTACGAAGTATTTTTGACAAATGAAGAATATAACCATGACCGGTATTGTCATAATCAATGCAACGGCCATCATTTGCCCGATTTTAGTTGTACCCATCGATGAATTCAAAAACTGAAGTCCAATTGAAACTGTAAATTTGCTCGTTGTATTGATGTAAATCAAAGGATTGTAGAAATCATTCCAGTTCCAGACCAGCGACATCACACCCACACACATGGACACCGGCTTGACTGACGGAAGCATGACATGAGTAAATGTCTGGAATGAATTTGCTCCATCGATCATTGCCGCCTCACTCAGTTCCTTCGGAAGCGACAGGAAGAACTGCCTGTACAGAAAAATGTTGTAGGCGCCGCCGCCTAAAATACTCGGTATAATCAATGGCCAGTATGTATCAACCATATGGAACTTATAATACAACAGATACTGCGGGATCAGAGTAACCTGCCCAGGCAGCATCATTGTAGCCATCAGGCAGGTATACCAGAATTTGGATCCCCTGGCAGGGAATTTTGCAAATCCATAAGCTACAAATGCAGAAGAAAGCACGGTTGCCACGGTATTTACGATTACTAGTAATACCGTATTCACGGTGAATCTTCCAAAGTCTGCCGCCTGAAGCCCGTTCACAAAATTCGAGAACAGCCATCTCTTTGGCAAAATTGTCGGCGGAAAAGAATAGGCTTCCGCTGTCGATTTAAAAGATGTTGTTATCATCCAGAAGAACGGGAATACGCACAACACAGCGCAGAAAATCAGAATAATGTATATGATTGTATATATAACGCGATTATGCGCAGTTTTCGATTTTGTTTTTGTACTCATAATGCACCTTCCTTGCATGCAGACTTGTCAGTCATCATAAAACACCCACTTGTGCTGTGTTGTTTGTATCACTCCGGTAATGATCATAATGACGACGAACAGACACCAGGCAATGCAAGATGCATAACCCATTTTCCCATATTCAAACGCATTCTGGAAAACCAGCATAGATACTGTGACTGTTGAATTAACCGGTCCGCCCTGCGTCAGAATATATGGCTGATTGAATAACTGGAAGGCGTTGATAATACCGATGACCAGGTTGAAATAAATCGTCGGCGTCGATAACGGAATTGTAATAGAAATCAATTGTTTCCAGGTGGATGCACCATCAATCTGCGCACTTTCATAATAAGATGCCGGAATATCCTGAATGCCTGCAAGCATGATCAGAATCTGATTGCCCAGAGCCCACAGATTCATGACAACAATGCATGCCAGTGCAAAATGTTTATCACCGAGCCAGTTAGGACCAGTAATTCCAAAAAATGAAAGAATATAATTGATCAGTCCATAGGAACCGTTAAAGATCCATCCCCAGAGAATCGTAACCGCAACACCCGAGGTGATATAGGGAAGATAAAAAATGGTTCTCCAAAGTCCGAGGAACTTAATATGCCGGCTGAGTAACCACCCAAGTAAAAAGGATATGACGAGACTTAACGGGACATATGCTAAAACATAACAGATTGTATTCTTAAATGCCTGAAAGAATCTGGTGTCCTGTGTAAACGCATATATGAAATTTTCAAATCCAATGAAAGCGCCCTTCCCATCGAAGCTGGAATCTGTGAAGGACAAGGCTAATGATTTAATCATTGGATAAACTGTCAGAACAATGAAGAAAAGCAACCACGGAAAAATATAAAAATAAAAATTCTTCGTGTTTCTCTTTTCTATCGCCGACATACCTTTTTTCTTCTTATTCATCGTTACCTCTGCTGCAGTGCCTGCATTTCCTGGTCAGGACCAGGAATGAGAAAAAGCAATCATTAGAATAACGACTGCCCTGTGCGCACCTTTGATGGCCTCACTGCGAATAAAATACGCTATTTCAGGTATATATAAATTATGGGGATCCAAACGGGTCCCCATAATTTATAGCTTATCCTGTATCGATCACTGCTTGCTGCTGAACTTGTAACTCGAGAATTCCTTCTCGATCTGCGGGGCATACTGATCAACTACAGCCTTGGGATCCTGACCATCCATCGTGACTGCCTGCACCATCGTGGACCAGATATCTCCGGAGGAAGAAAGCGTTCCGCCAAACGGATTCAGATGCGTCTTTCCCATGTGCTCTACATAATAACTGTTATCAAGGCCGTCCCCTTCATAGGTAAGCGTGGAATAGTAGTTATCCGCGACATCCTTGCCCGCCGGCATTCCAACGATAGCCGTCTGCTTCAGCATGTCCGGGTTGGCATAAGCACTTTCCTTCAGGAACTGCCATGCTGCGTCCGGATTCTTACATGTCTTCGTGATCGCCCATCCGGTTGCATACTGAATGTTGATTTCATTTCCATCCGGGTCACAAGGCATAGGAGCGAAACCAATATTAATGCCGTTCTCCTTGGCGTCCTTTGTTACCGTAATTGCCTCAAAGCCGCCGCAAGGATACATAGCCGCTTTTCCGGATACAAACAGCGTTTCGGCAGGAATAGTATTCTGTGTTGTATCATCAGGCATAACACCAGAGGAAATCAGCTTATTATAAAGCTCAAGTGACTTCACAATGTTTTCGGACCCCATATTGGATGTCTTCAAATCATCCGAATACGGCGTTCCGCCTTCTGCATACAGCATGATATTATTCATGACCCAGTGCTTAACAATCGCATAGGTCTGATCTGCACCGCTTCCCTTTGCAAACTTGGTTCCCCAGTCTGCAAGGTCTTCCATGGTCCATCCTTCCTTCGGATATTCGACTCCTGCTGCATCAAACATATCCTTGTTGTATGCCATGACAAAGCAATTTGCCAGCAGAGGGAAGCCTTCCAGCTTGCCGTCCTGGTCATAATATCCATCGATAACGCCGGGAACCAGAACATCATCCAGATTGATACCCTCTTTCTCGATAAAAGGTCTCAGATCCATGTAGTAATCGGTATTCATGCCATAATAATCCGGACTCATCTGCATGACATCGCCGGCCGAACCTGACGAAAGCGCCGCCGAAGCCTTCTGATCCCATGTGCTGTTTGCTGTGGGAATAATCGTATAATCCACCTTTAATTCAGGATGCTCCTTGATGAACACCTGAATCGCAGCATCACGAGATTTTGCCTCGTCGTCCGCACCCCATGCCCAAATATTCAAATTCCCGGAAAGCTGAGATCCGCTTTCGCCTGCCGATGCGGTAGATGCATTTGCTGAATCAGAAGCCCCTGCAGATGACGACGCAGCCTGCGAAGCAGACGAGGACGCATTTCCCGATGCGCCAGACGATCCACATCCTGCTGCCACAGCAGCCGTAGCCATGACTATGCACATCAAAGCGGCTGTTTTCTTGTTGTTTTTCATACTTATTCCTCCCAATAACTCATTATTCTGAAATGCATTTGTGCATTCAGATCATTTGTTAGAATAGATTATATGCTAATCATGTGCATTTTTACATATCGTATTTTGCTCATTATTGTTGTTATTTTGTCGTGAAGACCTTAGAATCCAAATGTGCTGCGAAAACAGTCCTGGCGATTTGTTAGAAGTGGCTTACTCTTTGAAGTTATTACTCTGTTATTGGGATGTCACCATATCAACCAAGAGAGGCTGGTTTCCATGAGCAATAAGGAGCTTGTTTATTTTGAAGACACCTTTCAATATCAAATAGACACCAACGTGCTGGGCGTCTGTTCCGTTTTTTATGATCATAATGGGAATATCATGGATTTCGACTCCCACGTTCATTCATACTATGAAATCCGCTATTCGATTGAGGGGACTTATACGCTCTCCATCGGAGATCGCTACTATGATATACCGCCAAATTCTCTGGTATTCATTCCGCCCCTTCGTGTCCACTCTATTACCAAAAACAAAGCTCCGCGTCTTCTCCAGGTTCAAGCCACTCAGAACTTTCTATCTGCGGCTGCACTTCCTAGAAACTACGGTGCCTTAGTGCCTGCGTTTTCAGGGGGATATCTCCCCGTCACAGAGCAGCTGGAAAAATTATTACAGCAGCTGATAGCGCATTCTCCCGTTTCCACTCTCGACCAATACGATATCTCTCTGCAGAATTATTCTCAGGATCAGGTTCTGATGATATATGGTGATTTATATAAAGTGATCGGAACTATGCTGAAAGAGCGGTATCTGTGTTTTAATAACGACCCCGTACTCAAAAACGCTGCGGTACAGTTTTCAGATTTTCAAAAACTGATTATGTATATCCTTACGCACCCCGGTAAGGAAATGTCGCTGAAAGAAGCAGCATCGTTTACCGGCATGTCATACTACTATTTTTCAAAAACATTCCATCATCTGATGGGAATGCCCTATACAGATTTTGTCAATAAGGCGAGAGTGAATTGTGCAAAGAACATGCTTGTACAGAAGGACATGAGTATTAAGGAAATATGCTCGGAATTGAACATCGGTTCAACAAGTTATTTCAATCAACTGTTTAAAAAATATACCGGCATATCTCCTTCTCAATATCGTAATGATCAGACGTCGTAACTCTGACTGAGCAGCGGCCACTATGCATTCCTTCCACATGCCAATATCGTCCCACAGACGTTCTCACCATATTCTGGTGCGAGCTGCCGTCTCACCGGAAGCTGTTTCTCCGAATGGACATCACGAGCGGAGCAACGAGAAGCGCCAGTCCTGCCACAACGATCGAGCGGATTCCAAATCTGTGAATGAGCAGGCTCGAGCAGGAAAGAGACAAAATCCCTGACAGGCTGCCGAAGATCATGTCCGTCAGGCTGTGTGCCGTGTTCCGAAGGTCCTCCGGTACATATTTTGTCACCAGCTCCCGCATCGTCGGCATCATGATTCCATAGCTCACATTCGAAAAGATCATCCCGAGAATGATGAGCATCGGCGTCCTCGCAAGGCCCGTGCAGGTCAGCTCGGCCAGAAGAGCCAGCGTCATGAGCACCATGCGCATATGCGGCGAGAAACGCGCGAGCTTACCGGACAGCATGATGAACAGTCCCTGAAACATGACCGCAGCGAACATGTCGATGCCGAGCACGCTCACACTGCCCCCGACGCTCTCCAGCAGCACCGGCTGCAGGCTGGAAACCGGATTCACCGCCATGCCGCTCAGAAGAATCACAATGACCAGATAAATGTACGGGCGATTCCCGAGAAGTGCCGACGCGCTGACCTTCCGGGTATTATTCCGAAGAAAGACCGGTTCCTTCAGGAGCACAGCGAGCATCATCGTCGGAATGGCGAAAAGATAGGAGGCCGTCACGATGACAGAATATCCGAACGACTCCACAAGAAAGCCCGTCGCCAGCATAGATACCGCATATCCGATCGATCCGATGCCCCGGATCACGCCGAAGCTGGCAGGGTCATACCGGACGCTTCTCATAATCCAGACATCCAGATTGGTTCCCATCGAGCTGATGAGAAACCCGGCGGCAAAATAAAGAAGGCAGGCCAGCGTCATATTCCGGGAAGCAAAATAATAGATCAGCAGAAGGATCCCCTGACAGGCAGGAAAAACCGGAAGAAATATCCTCTGGTTCGTTCCGCGGCGGTCGCAGAGGTTTCCCCAGAAAACTCCCCCGGCCAGTGACAGGGCCTGAAAGATGGCAATCACGAGGCTCAATATACCGCTGCCAAGCCCGCATTTCAGAAAATAGGCCGTAAGGAACCCCATGCCCGAGGCATTTCCCGCCCAGTAAAGCGCATCCAGCGCCGCGAAGGCCGCGGCGGTTCGTTTCGTTGTCGCTTCCATCGTTTTCCTGACCAAAGATCACTCGGCTGCTGCAAAGATCAGATTGTTGATTCGTTACATATATAGAGTACATGGTCCAATTCTCGATGAAAAGAGCGGGAAAGAAAGAGGAGCGGTTTTGTCAAGTTTCAAACAGAAACAGGGGATTCCTGCTCACCCATGCCACAGTCTTTTCCCCGCGGCGCCCTTCAGCCTCCGCTGGGCAAACTGCGCCGCGGTGCTCTCGTACCGCTCGTCGAAGCTGGCGTTGTCCCGGGAAAGCTCCGGCGTCCACGCCACTTCCGCAACGGCAGGAAGCCGCGGAAAAAGACGCTGCACCGCGGTGCTCAGATCCGGCACATACTCCGTCCAGAGCGGCGCCTCAATGCCGAGAAGAGCGCTCCGCAGCGCGGGTGTCCTGCCGCCGGCCAGCCAGTCCGGCCAGGGATCATGCTCCAGAATCGTATCCAGATTGATGGGATGCGTGTACTGCGCCAGCTTCTCCGCCGCCTCCTCGCGGTTTCGAAGATCCTCCTCAGGGCTGATTTTCTCCCGCCCCGCACGGTCCTCCACGGATACCCGCGACCCCGCGCGGTCGTCCGCCGCGTAAGGATAATCCATATAGTAGGCAGCCGTGTCGGAGCAGATTATCTTGTGCCCCAGTGCCGCCTGATACTTCACGTTGCCCGGGTTGCCCATCCAGTACTGAATCGAGTACTGCTCCGCCTGGAAATCATTGCCCGTGAACGCGTCGCTCCAGAGTCTTGCCTCCCGTCCCTTCGCGTTCAGATATTGAATGATCCGGTCGCTGTACCAGCGCTGCAGCGTGTCCTCGTCCCCGAAGCCAAGCTCCCGCATCTTCGCCTGACAATACGGACAGCTCTTCCAATGCTCCTTCGCCGCCTCATCCCCGCCGATATGAATCGTCTTCGACGGAAACAGCTCGCACAGCTCATCCAGCACATCCGTCAGGAACTGGAAACACTCCTCCCGCCCCGCGCAGATCAGATTGGGAAATACGCCAAAATCCGTGGCGACCGGCATCGTCTGTCCCGTGCATCCAAGCTCCGGATATGCCGCAATCGCCGCCGTCATATGCCCCGGAATATCGATCTCCGGAATGATCTCCACATTCCGCTCCTGCGCGAACTTCACGATGCGCCGAATCTGTCTCTTCGTATAAAATTCCGGTCTTGACGACGCTCCGCCCGTCTGCGCACCGATCTCCGTCAGGCGCGGATACTTCTCAATCTCCACGCGCCAGCCCTGGTCGTCGCTTAAATGCCAGTGAAAATGATTGATCTTGTAAAAGGATGCCGCATCAATCAGCGTCATCACATCCGGCTCTGAAAAGAAATGACGGCAGCAGTCCAGCATGAATCCGCGGTACGGGAAACGCGGTGCATCCTCGATATGAAGGCAGGGCAGATCCGTCGGAAATTCGAGCTTCAGCTGTTCCAGCGTGATTTTTGCATATAGAATTCCCGCCGGCGAGCCGGTCATCTGAATGCCATCCGGTGTGATGTCAAGTTCATAGGCCTCCGGGCCTCCCGGCAGCTCGCCGACATGCCCGGTGACATTTCCCTGCCGCGCCGGCGGACAGACTCCGCCGCTCTCCCTGACCAGCGCAGGATAGGGAACCAGCTTCAGCTTCTGTTTCACGATACGTTCTCCTCATACGCCAGCTGCGCCAGCCTCAGACCGCCCATGATACCCTGATCATCATGGAGCGATGCCGGCACAATATAATGATCCAGATCCGCCAGCTCCGGCGTCTTGATATAGCCGTTCATGTACGCCGCAAATTTTGCCCGGATCAGCGGGAACAGCTGTGTCTGATGCATGACACCGCCGCCCAGAATGATCCGCTGCGGCGAAAGCGTCATCGCCTCATCAACCAGAGCCTGCGCAATATAGTCCGCCTCGAGCTCCCATACCTCGTCCCGGCCAGCCAGATCCTTCGCCTTCGCGCCCCAGCGCTTCTCGATGGACGGCCCGCTGCACAGTCCCTCAAAGCAATTGTCATGGAACGGGCACACACTTCCGCCCAGGTCCTTCGGATTCTTCACCAGCAGAATATGCCCCGCCTCCGGATGCAGCATGCCGTGGAGCAGCTTTCCATTGACAAAGATACCGCCGCCGACGCCCGTCCCGATCGTGAAATACAGCACCGAGTCAAGACCCTTTGCCGCGCCGTAGGTCACTTCCCCGAGGCACGAACCATTGACATCAGTGTCGAAGCCGACCGGTACGCCCAGCGCCTTCCGGAATGGTCCTGCAAAATTGCAGTGCGCCCACGCCAGCTTCGGCGTATCGAGGACGTACCCCCAGGTCGGCGAGTCCTTCTTCACATCGATCGGCCCGAACGTCACAATGCCAAGCGCCTCGATCCCCTTGTCCCGGAAATAATCCACCATCTTCGGGATGGTTTCCTCCGGTGTCACAGTGGGAATGCTCACCTGCTCCTCAATGTGCCCGTTTTCGTCTCCAATGGCGAGAACCATCTTTGTTCCGCCGCCTTCCAGCGATCCAAGTCTCATGCTGCGCTCCCCCGCGGCCCTCGCCGCGCCTTTCCTTATAATTTCGTGCAGGAAAGAATACCATCTCCGCACGATATGCCCCGCTCAATTTCCCGGATTCAGACAGATTCCGTTCACTCGCATTTTCCGGGGCTTATGCCTCGTCCGTCCCGGGAACTATTGCCATTATAGCAGACTGCTTCCGCTGTTTGCAGAGTCTTTCCGCCCGCCTCTCCGCCATACTTTACACAGATGTTACATCTGCGCGGTTCCGATCCAGCGTATAATAACTTTGTACGCCATCCAGACGGCCCATGCCAGTCAGACGGTCAGCACAAGTCAGAGGGACCACATCAGCCAGACGGTCCCCACCAGCCAGACGGCCCATGCCGTCCGGACGTCCGGCATGTCCACCCGGGCAGACAGATCAAGCCGGACAAAATGAAATCCATTTTACATCAAGGGGGTATTTTCATGAGTGCAGAGTATGCGGGCAGGAAGAATCACAGCCACAGCCTCGGTTCCCGTCTCATGTACGGGTGCGCCGAATTCTACAACGGAGGCGCGTTCGTCATCATCAATTCCTTTTTCACTGTGTTTCTGGTGAAGGCGCTCGGCATGCCGACGGCACTCGCCGGCATCGTCCCGCTGATCGGAAACATCTGGGATGCCATCACCGATCCGCTCATGGGCATCATCACGGACCGCACCACATCGCGGTTCGGCGCCAAGCGCTTCTACATCCTGATCGGCGCGTTCGCCACGGGCGTCTCCTTCACCCTCATCTGGGTGCCGTTCCACGCGACTTCCCCGGCGTCCATGCTCCTCTTCTACGCGCTGATGTACTGCCTCTTCTCGACCGGCTCCACCATCCTGATGGTTCCGTACAACGGCCTGCTGCCTGACATGGTGGACGACTACAACACGCGCGCAAAATTCTCGAACATCCGCATGATCTGGTCAACCCTCGGCTCCATGGTCTGCGGCCTCGTTCCAACCTTTATCATCAGTGATCCCGTCTCCGAGGAACTCTACTTCAAATGCGCTCTGCTCTTCGGCCTTCTGTTCATGTGCTGTGCGCTCATCACCTTCGCCGGAACCTGGGAGAAGAAGCACACGCCGGTCAAAACCAGTGTCCGCGGCACGCTCGCCAGCACGCCGACCGTCTTCCGAAGCATATCCTTCCGCCTGTTCATCGGCATCTACCTTTTCGGCCAGTGCGGCATGGATTTTGTCTCCGGCATGGCCGTCTATTTTGTGGACGATGTGCTGAACGGCTACCGCAATCACTACCTCACCTACCTCATGGCCATGATCGTGATCTCGCAGCTCCTCGGCATGCTCATCTGGGGTCCCGTCATGGTCCGGACATCCAAGAAGACGACCATCCTGATCGGCGCCCCGATCCGCATTGTCTCCACGCTCGGCCTGCTCGGCTTTGCCCATGAGGGTGCCAGCATCATCCCCGTGCTTGCGCTGACCGCCGGGATCGGCTTCGGCAACGCCGCGACGCTCACCAGCATTTTCGCCATCATGGCGGATATGCCCGATGTCGATGAACTCATCACCTCCGTCCACCGCCCCGGCGCTGTCTCCGGCATGGCGACCTTTGCCCGCAAAATTTCAAGCGGCCTGTCCGCTGCCATCATCGGCTTCATGCTCTCCGCCGTCGGCTATGACGAAAAGCTGGCCGGCGCCGGCGCCCGTCAGAGCCTCGCAACCCAGCACGGCATCGCACTGACCTATGTTTTCCTCCCGGTGATTCTCTCCGCCCTGCTCTTTCTCTGCGCCTGGTATTTCCCGATGAAGGCAAGGGAATTTGATGTTGTGAAAAAGGAAATCAGCAGACGGCGCGGGGAAGAACTTTCGGAGACGACAGACGAAGAGAAGCAGATTTGCGAACGCGTCACCGGCCTGCCCTATGAGGCGTTATGGAACCCGGCGAATGCCGCTCTCTCTGCCCGGGCGAAGAATTGAAGGGTATCTTGCCGGGGTGACCAGCACATCGTTCGTCATCCGCTTTATCCTTTTGTCTATAATCTCCAAATTTCCCCGCCAATTGCTCGTATTTTTGTTGAAATTCACGAGTTGTTCATATCGTGTTCATATTTTGTTCACACATATGCGATAGGATAAAGACAGTCAAGAAAGAAGTGCGGAATGTAGATATTTTTTCATAATAGCCCGGGCACCGAAAGGTGTCCGGGCACTCCTCATTTTATAGGGATATCTGCCTGCACCACTGCCCTCGCGCCCCGGCACTTGCAGCAAAGCGCCTGCGCCACGGCCATGTCATGAGCTGCATGGCCGCTTACAGTTCTTCCTCCTCGCCGGCGATCTCCCGGATTTCCTCATTGAGCTTCAGCATGCTCGCGTCGAGCGCGGACACCATCTTCGCGTTCTCCAGCAGCTCATCCTGAATCTGCTGCGGAACCTCTCCGGGAAACTTGTACTGAATCTTGTGCTCCAGGCTTGCCCAGAAATCCATGGCAATCGTCCGGATCTGAATCTCCACCTTCGTATCCACAATCCGGTCCGACAGATAGACCGGGATCAGGACGATCATGTGATAGCTCTCATATCCGCTCGGCTTCGGATGCTCGATATAATCCTTGATCGCGACGACACGGATATCACTCTGGTTGCTGATCATATCCGCAATCCGGTAAATATCGGAGGTATAGTCGCAGATAATCCGCACGCCCGCGATGTCATTACAGTATTTCACCATGTTCTGAAGCGTCGATTCGTACCCGTGACGCTTCAGCTTCTTTACAATGCTCTGCGGCGTCTTGACCCGCGACTTGATGTGCTCGATCGGATTATACTTGTGCACCAGCTGGAACTCCCGGTTCAGGATATCCAGCTTCGTGGTGATCTGTTTCAGGGCAGACTCATAGATGAGCATGACCTCCTCATAGGAATCGACCCCATTGTCGTTCACTTCCAGTTCCATATGACACCGTACCCTCTGGCGCTCCGCCAGCAGATGCTGCCTCCTGCTGAACCGCCCGGCAAAGTTACCCTTTTCTGAATGCCGGCGTCCGGCCTGTCGCTCCCTGTGAATACCATGCAGCAAAATCTTTTCTGCAGTTACCCTGTGCCGCCCGGTGCGAAGCGTTTACTCCACTGTCACGCTCTTCGCGAGATTCCGCGGTTTATCCACATCGCAGCCCCGGCTCACCGCGATATAGTAGGCAAACTGCTGCAGCGGAATGATCGCCAGGGAATTGGTGAACCACCGGTTCGTATTCGGAATATGAATGATATAATCCGCCGCCTTTTCAATCGCCGTGTTGCCGACATTGGTCACCGCGAGCACGAACGCGCCGCGGCTCTTGACCTGCTCCATGTTGCTGATGATTTTCTCGTAGAGATCCTCCTGCGTGGAGACCGCTGCCACCAGCGTGCCGTCCTCAATCAGCGAGATGGTCCCGTGCTTCAGCTCGCCCGCGGCATACGCCTCGGAATGAATGTAGCTGATTTCCTTCAGCTTCAGAGAACCCTCGAGAGAGATCGCATAGTCCAGTCCTCTTCCGATAAAGAAGATATCCTTCGCTGCGATATAACGGTTTGCAAAGCGCTGAATCGGCTCATGATTGTTGAGCAGCAGCTCGATCTGATCCGGAAGCCGGCGCAGGTCCTCCAGCATTCCCTGATACTCCTCATCCCCCAGCGTGCCGCGGACGCGCGCGAACTTCATCGCCAGAAGATACATGGCGCAGAGCTGCGCACTGTATGCCTTGGTGGTCGCGACCGCAATCTCCGGTCCCGCCCACGTGTACATGACATGGTCCGCCTCACGGGCAATGGTGCTCCCCACGACATTGACAATACCGAGAACGCGGATCCCGTTCTCCTTAGCCAGGCGCAGGGCGGCCAGCGTATCCGCCGTCTCGCCGGACTGACTGACCACGATGAGCACGGAGTTCTTCACAAAAATCGGATTGCGGTACCGGAATTCCGAGGCGAGATCCGTCTCCACCGGAATTCTGGCAAGACCCTCGATGACATATTTTCCCGTGACGCCGGCGTGATAGGCCGAGCCGCAGGCGACAATGTAAATCTTCTCAATCTTCCGGATATCCTCATCGGACAGGCCCAGCTCGTCAATGACAATTTTTCCGTCCTTGATGCGGGGCGAGATCGTGTCGCGGACCGTCTTCGGCTGCTCGTACATCTCCTTCAGCATGAAGTGATCATAGCCGCCCTTCTCCGCCGCGGAGGCGTCCCAGTCAATGTGAGACTGCTCCACCGTGGTCGGCTCCTCATCGATCGTGAAGAATTCGATTTTGTCCGGCGTCAGTTTTGAAATGATCTGATTGTCGATGTAATAGACATCCCGCGTGTATTTCAGCAGCGCGGTCGCATCGCTCGCGGCGAAGCTGCCGATCGCGGACCTGCCGACGATCAGCGGGCAGTCCTTGCGCACCGCCCAGACCTCATCCGGGTGATCGGCGAAAACGACGGCGATCGCATACGACCCCTCGAGACGCAGCATCGTATGCACGAT
>Ga0256406_1004958_pt1 | contig 14677 bp, 12 predicted proteins | sample RumenRJG_03DNA_FD_185986 | JGI IMG/M metagenome (GOLD analysis project Ga0256406, IMG submission 185986) | Bovine rumen microbial communities from Lethbridge, Alberta, Canada - RJG_03 | ecosystem: Host-associated > Mammals > Digestive system > Stomach > Rumen | place: Canada: Alberta | collected... | reverse complement strand
TGGAAAGGCTCAGGAGAGCGAAGAAAATAAAGATTGACAAGGAAGGGTTCCGCCTAATCAGGGTCAACCCGTCAACGGAAAAGCTCCTTTCCGACCTTGGAATAGTCGAAAAGGAAAAGCCGGCCAAAAGAAAGCGTGGAAGACCCAGAAAGAACTCTATATAGTCCTATTGGTTGGGAAAGTATTAATTAACAATCATCACATTTGGCATTTATGGTTTGTGGATCCCAATCAAACTTAAAAAGTGGATTACAAACCACACATATTTTGCTGAATAACGGCTGCATGGAAAAAAACACGTTTCACGGCGAAGGGAAAGTTTCCGTACTCCTTCTAATCTTTATATATTTCTGACCCGGCGGATGTCATTTTTTCGTCAGCGTTACTTTCGCGGACGAGTCGTCCATCGAGTCGACTGACAGAACGAAAGGCAGAGTCCATCCTTCGTCGGACTTTACTTCGATCTCGTCGTTGAACGTGTAGCTCTTCGCCGTGAACAGATCGTCGGACGCGACCGTCCCGTCCATCTTATGCAGAGTCCTTTCGACCATGCTTCCGTTCACCGGGGTCATGAGGTTCGTCTTTCCGTCCGCCTGGACAATCGAGACCAGGGCGGCCGCCCCGTTGTTCGGATCGAGGTTATAGGCAATCGTGTTCGAATTCGCGACGCGGAAGTAACTCCCGCTCACCGGGGTCGGGGTGTCGTAGTAATAGAACGGGGAAGAGGCCTTCGCAGATCCATCCTGTGAATAGGTGACCTTGGTCAGGCGCTGGTCGACGTGAAAAACCAATAGTCCGCTCTTCTTCACGCCGCTCAGGACTTCGTTCCCGGCGTAATTCGTCTTCGCGTCGAGCTCGTTCAGACCGGTCGGGGTGTAGTACGAAACGAGATAATACTCGTCAAAACACGTCCCGTTGAAGTCCGAGGCGAGAATCAGGGCGTCTCCGTTCTCCTCGAACGGCTTCAGGGTATACGACTTTCCTTTCTCTCCGACGGTCGGACGGATCCAGCCGAGGAGATATTTCGAGAAGGCATCGTGGTCTCCGACGTTCGCGTCCATCATGTCCATCCTGCCCATCGGGGAACGGGCCAGATAATACGGGTTGGCCGTGCGCACCGTGTTCAGGTCGTACGAGTAATAATCGTCGAGGCCCATCTGGTGGCCGGTCTCGTGGATGTAGGTGTGCGCGTCGATTCCGGCCGACGTCCCTTCGCTCATGAATTTGTACGACGACCAAGAGTAATTCCGGATGCCGCCTTCGGTGCCGGTCCAGTTCGTAAAAGCCCACGCAAAACCTGTCCGGTCCGAAGAGTCGGACGCGTGAAGGTACACGAAATGGACGTAGTCCAAAGCGCCGTCCCCGTCCGAATCGAAATCCTTCAGGGCGTAGGTTCCCTTGACGAAGAGGGAATGATAGACGTCCTGAGCGATTTTCCCCGTCACGGAAGAAAGTCCCTGCTGGGCGGCCATGTTCCGATACGTTTCGAATGAGTAAGGAAGCTCGTAAAAAGCGGCGGTTTTCCCGGATAAGGAGAGCTTCCCGTAACTGGACTTTTGGTAGAACGAAGCGACGCTTTCCCAGTAGGACGTCTCTTCCGCTTTTCCGAAGAAGCACGTTTTGATCTTGGAATGCAGGGCCTCCGTCGCGAGCGCCTTCGATTCGGCTTCGTTAAAGACCAAAGGGACGACGAGCATCTTCGCCTCCCTCGTTCCGCTCTCGGAATACGTCGGGCCCGAATGCATCCCCTCGTTTTCGACGATCGAGCGGAAATAGTCCTTTCCTTTGACGAACGGATCCTTCTGATTTTCCTTGAACCCGGTCTTGTTCCCGGATTCGTATTTATTCGCTTCGTTTTGGTTGTAGAGAGGATCCGCCGCGGCGAACGGGTTGCACGAAACCAGCAAAAAAGAAAAGAGGGAAACCGATACGAGAACAGCTTTCTTCTTCATCCGTTTTCCTCCTTTCCAATTTTTAGTAGGTCTTTTCGGTTCCTTAATCCGTGTAATCCCCCTGGAAATTCTTTTCCTGAACGTAGATTTCTAACGGGTCCGTGATGTCGTGGATTCCTAAGACCACGTGGCGGACGCCGTCATCCACGATGGTGATCGGATCTTCCTCGTCTCCGGTGAAGACCACCAGGCGGTACTTCTTCACTACGCGGTCCATTTCGTCCAGGATTTCCTGGAAGCGGGACGGGACCATGTCCTTGAAATACTGCAGCTGGTCGTAGAACACCGGTTCGATGTAGAACATCGATCCGTCGTCGTTCTTATACAGCGTGCAGAAGCGGTTCTTCAGATCGATCAGGCGTTTCTTGTCCGCCCATTCGACGTAATCTTTCATAGAACGAATCCATCTCCTTTCTATAAAACCGATCGGAAAACTAATTGATTAACGGCAGCGTCTCCTTCTCGAGGAGCTCGTTTCCTTTCTCGAGCCAGGCTTTCTTCTCCGGACGGGAATCGGAAAGCTGGACGGCTTCGTCGAGGAAGATGCGGACCAGGTTCTGGTACGCGGCCTTCAGCGTCGAGTGGATCATCTGCATGTCCATGCGGATCGAGCCTTTTTCCTCGAAATAGAGCGAAGCGATGAAATTGATGATCATGAGGAGGTTGTTCAAGAACGCGAGGCTCTTGTCCCCGACGCCGAGAAGGATCCTGTCCTTTTCTTCCTGCGTCTTCGCTCCCTTGAGGGAATGATAAATCTCCCCGTCGGCCTCGATCATTTCCGAAGCGGAATTCTCGACGATACGGGCGATCAGCTGAATCTTCTCGTAGCGGGAAGGATCCGCCGCCTTGTTCCTCTTGACCGCGAGGATCTTCTCGGTCAGGGCCAGGCTTTCCTCAATCTCGATGTACGACAGGCTTCCGCCCCAGAGAGGATCCTTGGGATCCTTCAGACGTTCGATGAGTTTCTGATACGTGATTTCCTTCATTTTTTATACCTCTTGTTGATTTAAAGCGTCTAAGGTGATGCTTTCGATATCCATTTTATCAAATGTGACGGCGTTTATTCCGAAAGTTTTGAGCGAGTAGTATTTTCTCTCGTTTTGACCGGGTTCCGCGCACTTTTTTAAGAGCCCGTTTTCCTTTAAAAGGGTCAAAAGAAGCCGCGCGGTCTGGTAGCCGAGGCTCACGTAATTCTCCGAGTTCTCTTTCTTGAAATCCAGCATGCTCGCCTTGTTCTCCTCCATCAGCTCCGGCAAGGCGAAATCCACGATCGGGACAGGAACGTCCCCGTACGTGTGCTTATAGTGCGAGTTGTTCAGAGGCTCGATGAAGAGCATGTCCAGCCCTTCCACGTTCCGGATCAGCGGTTCGAATGGTTCGTTATCCGCTTTCATCGGATCGACGTAGGTGTGTCCTCCGTATCCGACCGGATCGAACACGTAGGGAATCGCGCTCGTGGCGAGAAGGAGGGTCAGTATGTCCTTGGACGGGAGCCCGTTGATCTTCTTATACTCCGCTTCGTAGGAGACCGTCCTGCCTTTGCCGTCCTTCACTTCCTTAGCCAAAGAAAGATACACCGGATACTTTGTGTTCCTCATCAGATACCCGAGGTCCACGTTCGAATTCAGGATGTCCACGAGCCCGTCGCGCGAGAACACGCCCTTTTTCTCGAGGACGGCGTCCTTCACTGTCTTCAGCTTCTCCTTCTTGAACGGCAGGATGATTTTATTGTCGATCTGCGACCAGAGGGCGTATCCCTTTTTAGGATCGTCCATCGCGTGGATCACGGCCATGAAGCCTCCTACGGACGCCCCGGCGATTCCCTTGATATGGGAATGGAGGCCGAATTTCATCAAGGCGAAATCGACGCCGATCTGGAACGGTCCGCGCGCTCCTCCCCCGTCTAAGACCAGGCCGATGTCCGGGAGAGTGTCCACCGGCTTTTTCCGTCTGAAAAAGAACATACCGCTTTATGATAACCTGTTTTTTTCTTTTTCACCCGTTTTTCCTTCCTCTTCTTCTTTTTCTTTTCGGAAAAAGCGTCTCTTTCTTATGAGCGGACGGGGCGGAATTAACGGAACTTTCCCGAACCATCTATTTATATAGGTATAAGAAGATTTATATTCCTTTGCACAGAGGCTGTCCGCTTGATAAAATTATCTAGACTGCAGGTTCTTTTTTTGAAAGTTCCTGAGTAGGAAAGCGAGTGATTTCGACCTATGAGTTTTTTAGACACACTGTTCCGCATTGACGCCCGTTCTTTCAACAAGATTCAGAAGAAGGCGCGCGGCGTTTTCTATTACGAAGACCAGATGCGCAAGATGTCCAACGAGGAGCTTCAGGCCCAGACCCCGAAGTTCAAGAAGATGCTTGCCGAGAATCCGGACCTCACCATCGACGATCTGCTTCCGGAAGCGTTCGCGACCGCGCGCGAAGCGGCCAAGCGCGTCATCGGTCAGTACCCGTATCCGGTCCAGGTCTTCGGCGCGACCGTCCTCAACGAAGGCGACGTCGCCGAAATGAAGACCGGCGAAGGAAAAACGCTGACCGCGACCATGGCGGTCTATCTGAACGCCTTAGAAGGCAAAGGCCTCCAGGTCGTCACCGTCAACGAATACCTCGCCCAGCGCGACGCGGAGTGGATGGGCCAGATCTACCGCTGGCTCGGCCTTTCCGTCGGCATCAACCTGCGCGAAAAGAGCACGAAGGAAAAGCAGGACGCGTACAAGTGCGACATCACCTACACGACCAACTCCGAGCTCGGCTTCGACTATCTCCGCGACAACATGGCCACCAGCGTCGATCGCCGCGTCTTACGCGGTCTGCATTACGCGATCGTCGACGAAGCCGACTCGATTCTCATCGACGAGTCGAGAACTCCGTTGATCATCTCCGGCGGCTCCGGCGTCACGGCGAACTCCTATCTCACCGCGGACCGTTTCGTCAAAGGCCTGCGCAAGGACGTCGATTTCACCATCGACATCAAGAAGAAGCTCTGCAACCTCACCGATTCGGGCGTGGACAAGGTCCAGCGCGCGTTCGGGGTCAAGAATATGTACGATCCGCAGTACGCTGATCTGGTGCACCGCATCCATCAGGCTCTGAAGGCCAACTACATTTTCCACAAGGACGTCGAATACATGGTCACTAACGACTCGATTGAACTGATCGACTCGTTCACCGGCCGTGTCCTCAAAGGCCGCGAATATTCCGACGGTCTCCAGCAGGCCCTGCAGGCGAAGGAACACGTCAAGATCAAGCCGGAGACGGTCACGATGGCGACCATCACCTACCAAAACTTCTTCCGTCTCTACGACAAGCTCGCCGGCATGACCGGCACGGCTAAGACCGAGGAAGAGGAATTCCGAGATATTTACAACATGCGCGTCGTCGTCATCCCGACGAACCGCCCGGTCATCCGCGTCGACGACCCGGATTTGGTCTTCGGTTCCGAAAAGGCCAAGTACAAGGCCCTGATCAAGGACGTCGAGACCCGCCACGCCAAAGGGCAGCCGATCTTAATCGGCGTTCCTTCGGTCGAAAAATCCGAAATCGTCGACCAGTTGCTGACTCAGGCCAAGCTGCCGCACGAAGTCCTGAACGCCAAGAACAACGAGCGCGAAGCCGCCATCATCGCTAAAGCAGGCGAGAAAGGCGCCATCACCGTCGCGACCGACATGGCCGGCCGCGGCACGGATATCAAGCTGACCGACGAGGTCAAGGCCCTGGGCGGACTGGCCGTCCTCGGCACCGAGCGCCACGAATCCAGACGTATCGACAACCAGCTCCGCGGCCGTTCCGGCCGTCAGGGCGACCCGGGCTACTCCCGCTTCTACGTCTCGATCGAGGACGAGCTGATGCAGCGTTTCGCCTCTCCGTCCTTATTCAAGATGTTCGACCAGATGGGCGACCAGCCACTCGAGTCGAAGACGATGACTTCGCTCATCACTTCGGCCCAGAAGAAGGTCGAAGGACAGAACTTCGATACCCGCAAGTCCCTGCTCGATTACGACAACGTCCTCTCCAACCAGAGACAGATCATGTACAAGCAGAGGGACAAGATCCTCTTCTCGGAATCCGTCCACGATTCGATCCACGGCTATTTCGAGACGTTCACGCGCAACGCGGTGAACGAACACACGCGCATGAGCGAAGGGGAGAAGGTCTGCGACGGGAAAGCCCTCGTGGAATACCTGATTCCGCGCTACATGATGCCGGATAGAGTCAAAGTCGAAGACATCGACGGGCTCCCGCTCGAGGACGTCGTGAAATTCATCACGGCTTTATTCGACAACGACTACGCCAAGAAGAGGGCGACCTTCCCGACCGAGATGCAGGATTACGTCGAGAAGACGGTCGTCCTGCAGATGACCGACCGCAACTGGACCAAGCACATCGACGCGATGAGCAAGCTGCGCGAAGCGATCTATCTGCGTTCCTACGCCAATACCGATCCTCTGCAGTCGTACACCAACGAAGGCTACGACATGTTCCAGAAGATGCTGAACCAGATTGCCACGGACATCACGTCCGCCCTGTTCCGCGTCCAGATCCGCGTGAACGCCCCGGCTCCGAAACCGGCCGTTTCGCCCGAACAGCAGGGACCGAACCCCGCCGCCCAAGGCCAGGCCGTCGGAAAGATCACCCCGGCGAAGGTTCCTTCCGGCGAAGCTCATGACGTCAACGGGGAACCGGTCGGGCCGAAGTACGTCGCGCGTCCGGGCGAAGAGTCCAACGACGATTAAAAAAGGAGAACGGATTCCGTGAAAGAAATTTATGAACTCAACGGGGAACTCGCTTCCCTTACGGCAAGACTCGACTCCATAAGGGGGTCACTTTGACCTAACGGGTCTTCAGAAGAAACTCAAAGAATTAGAAGAAAAGACCGCCTCCCCGGATTTCTGGAACCATCCGGACGAAGCGAAGAAGATCAATTCCGAATCGGCCGCGATCAGCGATAAGATCGAGTCTTTTACGAAACTCGAAAACAGGCTGAACGACCTTTCCGCGGCGCTCGAACTCTTAAAGGAAGAGCCCGACGCCTCTTTGCAGAAAGAGGCGGATAACGGTTTAAGCGCGTTCGCGAAGGACCTCGAATCCTTCGAGAACCGGCTCTATTTATCCGGACCGTACGACCGCATGAACGCCATCCTGGATTTCCATCCGGGCGCGGGCGGGACGGAAGCCCACGACTGGGCCCTGATGTTGTTCCGCATGTACCAGCGCTTCTGCGAAATCAATTCGCTGAAATACGAGGTCGCCGACTACATCGAAGGGGAGGAAGCCGGCCTTTCCTCGGCGACGATGATCGTCACGGGGAAGAACGCCTACGGGTTATTGAAGAGCGAGAAGGGAATCCACCGTCTCGTGCGCATCTCGCCTTTCGACGCGTCGAAGTCGCGCCACACGTCGTTCGCCTCGGTGAACGTCATGCCGCAGTTCGACGATTCCATCGACATCAAGATCGATCCGAAGGATCTGAAGATCGACCGTTACCGCTCTTCCGGGGCGGGCGGACAGAACGTCAATAAGACCGAATCCGCGGTCCGCGTGACGCATCTCCCTTCCGGGATCGTCGTGACCTGCCAGATCGAGCGCGACCAGATTTCGAATCTGGAGACCGCGATGTCCTTATTGAAATCCCGCCTGTTCGCCAGAATGCAGCAGGAGCGCGAGAAGGAACTCGCCAAGATAAACGGGGTCAAGAAGGATATCGAGTGGGGATCGCAGATCCGCTCGTACGTCTTCTGCCCGTACACGCTGGTCAAAGACCACCGCACGGGTTACGAGGAGACCGACGTGAACAGGGTCATGGACGGGAACCTGCTCGGATTCATCAAGGCGTATCTGGAATATTCGTTCAAGAGGGGCGGAAAGGAATAGGACATGAAAGAACTGTTCAATTTCAAAAAGACCTTCGGGGAACTGGCCGACTCGTTCCGTCTTCCCCGCTTACGGAGGACGCTCTGGAACTACTTCCTCGTCATCTTCGGGTCGTTTTTACTCGCGCTCGGAGACGAGCTTTTCATCCTGCCGTACGGAATCGTCTCGGGCGGGATCGCCTCGATCGGCGTCATCTTCTCGAACCTTTGGGGATTCGACGCGAACCTCGTTATCACCATCGCCCAGTGGGTCCTCTTCGTTCTGGGGACGCTGATTCTCGGACTGGATTTCGGGGCGAAGACGCTCCTTTCCTCGATTGTCTATCCGATTTTCCTCTACGCGCTGGCGCCGTTACCGGATCATCACTTCTTCAATCTGACCTATTACGTCACGGACATCCTCAAGGCGGACGCGAACGCGAACCAGCTGATGGTCACGTTCATCGCCGCGGTGGCCGGAGGAACTTTGATTGGCCTCGGCTGCGGGACCACCTACCGGGGCGGGGGATCGACCGGAGGAGTCGACGTCATCTCGCTCTCGCTAACGAAGTTCTTCAACATCAAGGCGTCGATCACGAGCCTCGCGGTGGACATCCTGATCATCTTCTCGAACACGTTCTTCGTCCAATCGGTCGTTCCGGTCCTGATCGGCTCGTTATCCGCCTACGTGTGCGCGCGGATGATTGAACATCTCTATCTAGGGACGAACTCGACGTACTGCGCCCTCATCGTCTCGGACCACTGGAAGGAAATCAACCAGCAGATCATCGACGTCCTGTCCAGGGGGACGACCCTGACCAACGCCTACGGAGGCTACACCGGGAAAGACAAGGTTCTGATCTTCTCGGTCTTCTCGCGCTCGGAATATGACACGATTCAGAAGATCGTCTACAAGGCCGATCCGAAGGCCTTCGTCACAATCTTGCAGGGACACGAGGTGAACGGGGAAGGTTTCCGCCAAATTCCTAGGCGCATCACGCGCGAAGTCGCGCTCGAACGGGGCGAACAGGACATCGTCGCGAAGCACGTCGAAGTGAAAGAGGAGAAGAAGGAAGAGAAAGCCTCTCCGAAGGATGAGAAATCGAAAGAAAACGGATATAATGAATAAGGCCGGAAGAGAAGAAGGAAAGAACATGGATACCAAAGCGTTTGAAGAATTCAATAAATTCGTCGGGAAAGATCTGATCGGAGCGTCCTTGAACGGAAACGCCTTGACCCTGACGTTCGAAAAGAAGTTCCTTTTCATCAAAGGGAAGAAATCCTTCCGCCTCTCCGCGCGGGAATCTCTTGCGAACCTGTCCTTGAAGGCCTTACAGGGAAAGAACCTGAAGGAAGTGCGTCTCGATCCGAACGATTTCGTCTCTCTGAAGTTCGTGAAGGAAGGCGAACCGGATTTCACCCTGGGGTTCAAGCTCAGGGAAATCGAAGCTCTCTGAACCGCATCCGTATTTGAGAAAGAAGCATCCGTTCCCTCCGGGGAACTTTTTTCGTCGTTCTTATGAACGGAAAGTGGCCGGAAAATGGGAAGAACCCCCGTTTTCCGAGCGCTTTCTTTGTGTTGCCGGGAGTTTGGATTATACTTTCTATAGTGCATGGCACAGTCATTCCTATGAAGAAAGAAAACACGGAAGAAAAGGATACGGGCAGGGTTCTTACGCCCCAGGAAGAAGACAGTTACAGCGTCTTCAAAAGGGAGCTGAAGGACACGAAGAAAAAGGCGAAACGCGTAGCGGTGCTGACCGGCGTCCTCTGCCTTGTCGCCGGGACGGTCATCGGCGGGGCGGCCTATTTCGTCTATTCCGGAAACGAGGAAACCCGGCTTTTAAAAAAGAGCGTTACGGAAAACTGGCTCTATAAAGGGAACTACACGGACACCGAGCTCGACACGGCCGTGAAGGTCTTGAAGAACGGGGAGAACCTCGTCTCGTATTTCGACCAGTTTACCGCGTACGCGAAGACCAAGGAAGATCTGGGCCTGACGACTTCGTATTCGGGAGTCTACGGGTTCTCTTACGTCCCGACGAGCGCTTACCTCGATGACGGGACTAGGATCGGCGGGGAGAAGGTGACGCGGATCATCGACGGGAACCTCGCGCATTCCGTCTCGGAGGAAAAAGGGGAGTCCCTCGAGGTCGGGGACGTCTTCGTCGCGTTCCGTCCGTCCGGGGAGGAGAATTACACGTATATCCAGGACGTTCCCCATTCGTACGTGACGACCCTGTCTGTGGGAAATTCGCCGGAAAAGAAGGCGGATTTGCTGTTTTTAGATAAGGACGACCGTTCCTATAAGACTTTTAAGGGCGTCGCGCCGGGTTCGGCCGGGACGATCCCGGTGACGCTTTCGTCTTTTGATGAAAACAAGAAGCAGCTGTCTTTAAAAATCTGGACGTTCGTCACGGATAACGGCCACGGGGTGGCCGACGCGTTAAAGAGTTATCTTTCTTCGTATGTCTCCGCGTGGGGAGAAATCGATTCGCTCGTCTTGGATCTGCGCGACAACGGGGGAGGCTACACCTCCGACGGATATTATTCGGCCTGTCTGTTCCTTCCCAAAGGCTCGACCGTCTACGCCGAAGGGGATAACGAACTGAACGTGAAGAAGAGATACGTCCAGGGAGGGGATCCTTCTTTTTCGGAAGAGAAAGTCAAAAAGATTTCCTTGCTCGTCAATAAGAACAGCGCCTCGTGCACGGAACTGTTCGCGAACGCCTTGGTCGAGAATGACAGGGCGGAACTCTACGGGAGCCGGTCGTACGGGAAAGGCGTGCAGCAGCTCGTCGTGAACATCGACGGACTGTTCGGACGGAAGTACGGCGTGCTCAAGGTCACGAACTCGAAGATTCTGACCCCGAAAGGGAACTGCGTCGAGAACGAGTTCGACGCGAAAGGGAACATTTCCGTCCACCACGGGATGGTTCCGGAAGATTCGAACCGGACGGACATCTCGTACTACACCTATAACGAGAACATCGTGACGGACGCCGAGATCGAAAAGGAATTCTCCCTGACCGGCGTCGACGGGAAGACCTATTCGTTCGGGACAAGGGGCTTAACCGAATATGGGAAGGTCCAGGTGCTCGACGAACTGAAGAAGACCAATCCGACTTCCTATTCTTCCGTGAATCCGACCGACGACACGTCGTTCCGGAACGCGTTGAAGGCGTATCAGGTCGAAAAGAAAATTTACGAAGAAGGGAAGGCGAACGGGCTCTACGACACGCGGACGATGTACGCCCTCGTCGGAGAACTCGAAAGCCTCTACGCCCAAGGCCAGGAAGAAGAAGTGAATTTCGTCCTGAACCGGTCCATATAAAAATCAAACAAGAAACATGGATAAATCGAAACTGGAATTCGTCCCGTTCAAGATCGAAGCCCCGTACAAGCCGACCGGAGACCAGCCGGAGGCGATTAAGGAGCTCGTCGAGGGACTGAAGGAAAACCGGAAAGTCCAGGTCCTGCTCGGCGCGACGGGGACCGGCAAAACCTTTACGATGGCGAACGTCATCGAACAGACGCAGCGCCCGGCGATCGTTTTGGTCCACAACAAGACGCTCGCGGCCCAGCTCTACGGGGAATTCAAGGAACTCTTCCCGCACAACCGGGTCGAGTATTTCATCTCGAACTTCGATTTCTACCGTCCGGAAGCCTACATTCCGAAGACGGACACGTACGTCGACAAGGAAGCGGTCATGAACGAGGAAATCGACATGATGCGCGCCTCGGCGATCAACTCCCTGATGTCGAGAAGGGACACGATCGTCGTCGGCTCGGTCGCGTCGATTTACGGCCTCGACGATCCGCGCGAATACGACAATCTGACGTTCGATCTGCGCGTCGGGGAGGAGATCGACCTCCGCGCGACGATGGCTAAGCTCGTCGAGGCGCAGTACACGCGGAACAACATGGATCTGCGCCCGGGGACGTTCCGTCTGAACGGGAGCCTGCTCGAGATTGCCCCGTTCACGAATAACGGGACGTGCTTACGCGTCTACGTCGACGAGGACTCGAAGATCGAGGAGATGGACGAAGTCAAACTCACGACCGGGGAATTCGTCGAGGAGAGGAACTACTACATGGTCTTCCCGGCGAACGAGCACGCCTCGGGCTATTCGCGCATCCAGGCCGCCTGCGTGCGCATCCGCGAGGAACTCGCCGAACGCCTGAAAGAACTGCATTCCCAGGGGAAGCTTCTCGAAGAGGAACGGCTCGACATGCGCACGAGGCACGATCTGGATTCTCTGCAGGAATTCGGGTTCTGCCCGGGCATCGAGAACTATTCCCGCCACATCGAAGGAAGAAAGGAAGGGGAGGAGCCGTTCTGCCTGCTCGACTATCTGTCCGACGACGTCATTTATTTCATGGACGAGTCGCACGTGACCCTGCCCCAGTTCAACGGGATGTATAACGGGGACCACGCGCGCAAGCAGGTCCTCGTGGATTACGGGTTCCGTCTACCCAGCGCTTTGGATAACCGCCCTCTCCGCTTCGAGGAATTCTACAAGAAGGTCCCGAACATGATCTGCACCTCGGCCACCCCGGGGGATTTCGAACTGAACGAAGCGGACCACTGCGTCGTCGAACAAATCATCCGTCCGACCGGCCTGCTCGATCCGGAGATCGAGGTCCGCTCGAACAAGCTGAACCCGGTCTACGATCTTCTGAACGAGATTCAGGAACGGATTCAGAAGAACGAGCGCGTCATCGTCTGCACCTTAACGATCAACGACGCGGAGAACCTCACCGATTTCTTCAAAACCAAGGGCATCAAGGTCGCCTATCTCCAGCACGAGATCAAGACGCTCGAAAGAACGGAAATTTTATATAAATTGAGAAAAGGCGATTTCCAGGTCGTGGTCGGGATCAACCTTCTGAGGGAAGGCCTCGATATTCCAGAAGTCTCTTTGATCGCGATTCTCGACGCGGACAAGGAAGGGTTCCTCCGTTCGACGAGGTCCTTGATCCAGCTCGTCGGGCGCGTCGCGCGCAACGACCACGGGAAGGCCATCCTCTACGCGGACAGCATCACGCAGTCCATGAAGGAAACCATCGACGAGACGAACCGCAGACGCGCGATCCAGAAGAAATACAACGAGGAACACGGGATCGTCCCGCACACGATCGTCAAACCGCTCGTCGAGCCGGTGCGTTTGATCGATAAGAAAAAGAAGACCGTGGACGTTCTGGCTAAGAAAGGCAAGCTCACGAAGAGCGAGACCCAGAGAATGATCGACGAACTGACCAAGGCCATGAAGAAAGCGGCGTCCGAGCTCGATTTCGAAACCGCGGCCCAGTACCGCGACCAGATTCTCGAACTCAAGGCGAGCCTGGCGTAAGGCTGGATTCCGTTTTATGGGAAAAAGCCGTCCGAAACGTTTCTCTCCTTTGGGGGAAGGGATGCGCCGGACGGCTTTTTTATCGGATGATTCGCTTCGTCTTCTGTTCGGATTTTCGAAGCCGATAGGGGAAGGATCGCGCTTGAGTCCGCCCCGGACGCCTTCGCCGATCGGAAGGACGGACGAAAGAGATTCCTTCTTACGTGAAGTCTGATGAATTTCACGGATAGATCGCTGATTTTTCTCTTTTCCATACAAATTCTCCTTTCTGATCCTTCTTTCAAGAGAAAAACGCCTCTGTCCTTTTTTTGGATTCTGTCAGATATCCGGTAAAGAATGATTTCTTTTTCCGAATTCCCTAAAATCTCCTCCTTCCGTCCCCGTTCATCTCCGGAAAGTTCATAAAATAAAATGTTAAGGCTGAATTTTCGCTATTTTCTTTTATATAATGGGAACAGAAAAGAAAGCAGGTGAGAACATATGGAACGGATACGCAAGGCCATCATCCCCGCGGCGGGACTGGGAACGAGATTCCTCCCCTTCACGAAGACCATGCCCAAGGAGATGCTCCCAATCGTCGACACGCCGGCGATCCATTTCATCGTGACCGAGGCGATCAAGTCCGGAATCGAGGACATCCTGATTGTGACGTCCTCTTCCAAGACGGCGCTGGAGAATTATTTCGACGAGAATTACGAACTCGAGATGCGCCTCAGGGAACTCGGAAAATACGAGGAAGCCGACGAAATCCACCAGCTTCCTTCCCTGGCCCACATCTTTTACGTGCGCCAGAAGGAACCGAAAGGACTCGGGAACGCCATCCTCGCCGCGCGTCCTTTCGTCGAAAATGACCCCGTGGCGGTCCTGCTCGGGGACGACCTGATCTTCAACGAAGGCAAGCCGGCCGTCCGCCAGCTGATGGACGCCTACGAGGACAAGAAGACCCCGGTCTTGGGCGTGCAGAAAGTGAAGCACGGGGACACGAAGCGTTACGGCATCGTCGATCCGAGCAAGGAAATCCGGCCGACCGACCGCCTGTTCAAAATCGTCGACGTGGTCGAGAAACCGGACGTCGACAAAGCCCCTTCCGACTACGCGGCCGTCGGACGCTACATCCTCACTCCAGACGTGTTCAAGGTCCTAAGCGGGGTCAAGCCGGACGCGGACGGGAAGATCCAGCTCACCGAAGCGTTCCACCTCTACGCGAAGGAACATTCCCTCTACGCGGCCAACCTCGACGGGGACCGCTACGACGTCGGGGACAAGTTCGGATATTTCAAGGCGACCGTCGATTCGGCTTTGAAGCGTCCGGACATGGGCGAAGACGTCCGCGCGTATCTCCGCGAACTGGTCGAAAAGGAAAAGATTTGAAGGATTTTTGAAAGGGGGCTGTTGCAAAACCTGTCATGAACTGCAGGTAGGGCACAGCCCTTTTTCTGATTCAAAAAAATGCGGCCTTTTTTCTCAAAAAAGCCGCAACTTGGTAAAATGCCTTTGCTTAGGAGACATT
>Ga0256406_1004957_pt1 | contig 14680 bp, 13 predicted proteins | sample RumenRJG_03DNA_FD_185986 | JGI IMG/M metagenome (GOLD analysis project Ga0256406, IMG submission 185986) | Bovine rumen microbial communities from Lethbridge, Alberta, Canada - RJG_03 | ecosystem: Host-associated > Mammals > Digestive system > Stomach > Rumen | place: Canada: Alberta | collected... | reverse complement strand
GGATCGGTCACGACGGCCTGCCTCGCAAAGCACGTGGTGGAGGCCGCGGAAAGGACGGTTGGATAGATGGTGCCACAGACGAGCTCGTTTAGGGCGGCGGAGCCTACGGGCGAGAAGGACCGCTACGGCCGCCCGCTGAACGACCAGGGCTTCGCGCCCATAGACAAGCCGCGGGCGGAGGCCGCCGTGCGCGAGTTCTTGCTCGCGATCGGCGAGGACCCGGACCGCGAGGGCCTGAAGGGCACGCCGGAGCGCGTGGCGCGCGCCGCGGAGGAGCTGTTTGGCGGCATGCAGGAGGACCCCGCCGCCCACCTGCGCCGGCAGTTCCAGGAGGACCAGAACCAAGAGATGGTAGTCGTGCGCGACATCCCGTTCTCGTCCATGTGCGAGCACCACATACTGCCGTTCGAGGGGACGGCTAGCGTGTGCTACATCCCGCGCAAGGGGCGGATCACCGGGCTTTCCAAGATCGCGCGCTGCGTCGTGGGCTACGGGCACCGCCTGCAGGTGCAGGAGCGCCTGACCGCGCAGGTGGCGGACGCGCTCATGCGCGAGCTCGACCCGCTGGGCGTCATGGTGGTCATGCAGGCGGAGCACACGTGCATGACCATGCGCGGCGTGCGCGCCGCGGGCTCGTCCACCGTCACGAGCGCCGTGCGCGGCGTGTTCAAGGCAGACAGCAAGACGCGCGAGGAGGCGCTCAGGCTGCTGAGGGGCTAGCCCCGCAGCCGGCGCCGGCGCGCAAGAAGGAGCACATTCCACCATGTACCAGGTTCCCTTCCAGATACCTTCCATAAGCTACGCGGACGCGATGGCGCGCCTTGCCGCCACGAAGCGCTTTGGCATCCAGCCCATGCTCGAGAGCGTGGAGGACATGCTCGCCGAGCTGGGCAACCCCGACGAGTGCTTCCAGAGCGTGCAGATAGCGGGCACAAACGGCAAGACCTCGACCGCGCGCTTCACGGCGGCGATCCTTGGGGGAGAAGGGCTACGCGTCGCGCTGTACACCTCCCCGGAGCTCGTGAGCATGACGGAGCGCATGGAGGTGGCGGGCCATCCCGTGAGCGAGGCGCAGTTTGCGCGTGGCGTCGCGGCCGCCGTCTGCGCCGGCGAGCGCGTGAACGCGCGCCGCGAGGCCGCCGGCGAGCGCCCGTACGACATTACGGAGTTCGACGTGCTGACCGTAGCGGCCATGGTGGTCTTCGCGGAGGCCGGTGTGGACGCGTGCGTGCTGGAGTGCGGCATGGGCGGCCGCTGGGACGCCACGAGCGCCGCGCACAACATACGCTCCGTCGCCATCACGGGCATCGGGCTCGATCACATGCACATCCTGGGCGACACGCTCGAGAAGATCGCGGGCGAGAAGGCCGCGATCATCAAGCGGGGGCGCACCTGCGTGCTGGGTGTTGGCACGGCGACGCCGGACAGCGTGGAGGACGTGTTTCTCGCCCGCTGCGCGGGGCAGGGCGTCACGCCCGTGCTCTTGAGGCCGGCCGACCCCTCGGACGCCGCGGGCGAGATGCATCCCGGCACCCCGCGCGCGCACGAGGGGCTGCCGCATGCAACGTATCGCATAACGCGGCGTCCGGACCGCATAGGCGCGCCGCTTATGGTGGACGTCCGGACGCCGGGCGCGGGCGGCCGCGAATACCGCGAGCTCTCCGTGCTGAAGCCCGCGTACCAGGCCGCGAACCTCGCGTGTGCCGTCACGTTGGCGCAACAGTTCCTCGGGCGCCCGCTCGATGGCGACGCGCTGTTCCAGTCCCTCGTGACGTGTCCGACGCCCGGCCGCTTCGACCTGGTGGTGCCGGACCCGCCCGTGCTCATCGACGCGTGCCACAACCCGCAGAGCGTCCAGACGTTCCTCACGGCCGTGCGCGGCGTGGATGCCAACGTGGCCACGCGCCCGGCGCTTTTGTGCGCCGTGCTCGCGGACAAGGACGTCAAGGGCATCGTGGGCCTGCTCGCGCCGGAGTTCCCGCGCGTGTACGTGACGCAGACCGCCTCGGACCGCGCGCTTTCGGCCCAGGACCTTGCCCGCGTCTTCGAGGAGTGCGGCAAGCGGCCGGACGCGGTCTTCTCGTCCGTGCGCGAGGCGACGAACGCCCTGGCGGGCACGTCGTACGTCGCATGCGGGTCGATCACCACCGCCGGCGAGGTCGCGGCGCTGCTTAGGCCGGGCGTACAGAACGCGGCCGGTCCCGTGAGGCCGCACGTCACGCCGGACCACCACCCCAGAGTGCAGATATTTGACGACGCCGCGGACGAATCCGACAATGTCGCGGACGACGGGAGGAACTAGCGTGTACCAGCTGAAGACCGAGGCAAGCTTCGACGGCGCCCACTTTCTGACGGACTACCACGGCAAATGCGAGAACCTCCACGGCCATCGCTGGCGCGTGGTGGTCTACATCAGGCAGGCCTCGCTTGGCACTGACGGGACCGGGCGCGACATGGTGCTGGACTTTGGCGAGTTCAAGCGCATCGTGCGCGAGGAGGTTGCGCGCTTCGACCACATGTTCCTGGTGGAGGAGGGCTCGCTGGCGCCGGAGACCGTCGCGTGCCTGCAGCGTGAGGGCTTCACCCTCAAGATGCTGCCGTTTCGCACCACGGCGGAGAACCTCGCGCGCAACTTCGCGGAGGTCCTCGTTGGCCGCGGGCTGCCCGTGAGCCAGGTGGACTGCTACGAGACGCCGCTGAACTGCGCCACGTACCTGGTGGACGAGTAGCCGCGGGTCCGGCCGGTCCGCTCGCGCGGGCGAGGCCGCGACTACGCGCGTTTCCGATGGCACAAGCCCACCACTTTCTGACAGGTCGCGCTTCTGTCGGAAAGTGGCGGGCTTTTCGGGCTCCAGGGCCCCTTTGCGCATCACTAACTGACAGGTCACGCTTCTGTCAGATAGTGGTGAGCCTTCTGCCCCCACTAACTGACAGGTCACACTTCTGTCAGTTAGTGGGTTGATTTCGAGGCAACCGAGGCCGTATGTCCCTCACTACCTGACAGATCGAACAACTGTCAGGTAGTGAGGTCCGCAGGATTCCAACTATCTGACAGGTCGCGCTCCTGTCAGATAGTGGGCGGCCCCTGGCGCTATCGGCCGCGCGCTAGCCGCGCCTGCCGCTGCGGTCGCCGGGATGGCGGCTCAGCTTCTTCGCGGCAGAGCGCTTTGGCTTGTCGCTGGAGCCATAGGGCATCGCCTCGTCGCGCGGGGCGTTCCGGCGCCTCGGCTTCCAGGGCGTGCGCGCGGCCTTCGCGGCCTTCAGCGCCGTGCCCTTCGCCTTCGCGGCCCTCGGCTGTGCGGCGGCGTCGCCCTTCGCGTGCCTGGCGCCCTTGGACCTGGTGCCCTTCGGCTTCGCGGCCTTGACCTGCGCGCCGAGCGACTCGGCCGCCTGCTCGCCGGCAGCGCGTCGCGCCTCGCGGCGGGCGGCGCGCTCCTCGGCCATCTTCTTGCGGGCCTTCTTGCCGGGGAGCTTCTGGCGCGGGTCGCGCGCCGGGTCAAGCCGCAGCGGCTCCGCGCCCAGGTCGATGCCCTCGGCGCGCGGGTAGTCGGGCACGACCTTTCCCATGAGCGCCTCCGCGTCGCGAAGCTCCAGGTAGTCGTCCTCCGTCACGAAGGTCAGCGCCCAGCCGGACTCGCCGGCGCGCCCGGTGCGGCCAATGCGGTGGATGTAGTCCTCCGCGTCGCCGGGCACGTCGAAGTTCACCACGTAGCGCACGTCCGGGATGTCGATGCCGCGCGCAAGGACGTCCGTCGCCACCAGCACGTCGACCGCGCCCTCGCGGAAGCTCCGCAGCGCGTTCTCGCGCTGGCGCTGCGTGCGGTTGCCGTGGATGGGCGCGCACGCAAAGCCCGCCTTGCGCAGCTTGCGGCAGATGGCGTCCGCGCGGTGCTTGCCGCGCGTGAACACGATGACGCGCTCGGCGCCCTCGCGGCGCAGCACCTCCGCGAGCACGGCGTTCTTCGCCTCTGGCGAGACGCCCAGCACAAACTGCTCGATCGTCTGCGCCGGCGTACCCTTGCGAGCGATCTTCACGTGGGCAGGGTCGCGCACCAGCGAGCGCGTGATTGCGATGGCGTCGTCGTCCAGCGTGGCCGAGAAGAGCAAGGTCTGCCGCTCGGACGGCGTGCGGGCAACGATCTTCTTCACGGCCGGCAGAAAGCCCATGTCCAGCATGCGGTCCGCCTCGTCCAGCACGAGCACGCCCACCTGGTCGATGCTCGCGTGGCCGGAGTCCAGAAGGTCCTGCAGGCGGCCCGGCGTCGCTACCAGCACGTCGCAGCCGCGCGCCAGCGCCTGGTACTGGGGCTCGTATGCGACGCCGCCCACCAGCGTCACGGTGCGGTGCCCCGTGTGTGCGCAGATGGTGCCCGCTACGTCGTCTATCTGCTGGGCAAGCTCGCGCGTGGGCGTGATGACCAGCATGAGCGGCCCCTCGCCCGCGCCGGCGTGCCCCAGGCGGCTGAGCGTGGGAAGCAGGAACGCCTCCGTCTTGCCGGTGCCGGTCTGCGCCGCGGCCAGCACGTCCTTGCCCGCAAGCACGAGGGGGATGGCCTGCGCCTGCACGGGGGTAGGCTGCGTGTGGCCAATCTCGGCCACGGCGTCCAGCACCTCCCGGCTCAGGCCAAGCTGATCAAAGGCCAGGGTCTTCTCGCCCGCGGGCGCCTCCTGCGACGCGCGAGCGGCGGCCGCGCCTGCGCGGTCCTTCTTGTGGTGATGGCGGTCTGCCAATATGCACTTCCAATCAAATCTGTAAATGATGCGTTGGCATCGTATCCGCAAACGGCATCCACGATTCCGTCGGCGGTGCATCTACCAAATAAACCCACGTCGGCGCGCCCCTCAGGCGATACCATTGAGCGACGGCCAGTGGCGTTGCGACGAGGGAGGAGCCTGAATGGACGGCGAGAAGAACGAGGGCGGCCGGCCGCAAGATGCCCGCGGCGGCGCGGATGGCGCCTGCGGCGGCGCGGCGGCAGGGTCGCCGGACGGTCTCGAGCGCATCCGCGAGCTCCTGCGCGACGACGCGCGCCTGGTGGAGCGCGTCGTGGGCGAGACGCGCGTGTGGGACGGGAAGATCTTCCGCGTGCGGACGCTCGACGTTGCGCTTCCCGACGGAACGACGGGGTACCGCGAGGTCGTGTGGCACAACGGGGGCGCGGGGGTGTGCGCCGTGCGCGACGGCAGGATGTGCCTGGTGCGGCAGTACCGCGTGGCCATGGGCCGCATGAGCCTGGAGATTCCCGCCGGCAAGCTGGACGCGGGGGAGGACCCCGCGCACTGCGCCGCGCGCGAGCTTGCGGAGGAGACGGGCCTCGTGGCGCAAAGGCTCGAGTTCGTCGCGCGGGCGGCCGGCTCGATCGGGTTTACGAACGAGGCCACGAGCGTCTTTCTGGCGCACGGGCTCTCCGCCGGGACGGCGCGGCCGGACAGCGGCGAGTTCGTGGATGTGGTGTGGCTCCCCGTGAGGGACGTGGTCGCGGCAGCGCGCGCCGGCCTCATACAGGACGGAAAGACGATCATAGGGGCGCTTGCCGCCGTGGAGCGCGGCCTGGCGTAGCGCGCGTCGCACCTCGCGGCGCGGCTGGCGACCGACTTGTCTGCAGTTTGTCTGCAGGTGCCGGTACGGCGGCAACAAAAAAGCAGGTCGGGCGCCACATGGCGCCGGCCTGCCGTCGCATTCTGGTGCTCCCTAGGCGATTCGAACGCCTGACCTGCGGTTTAGAAGACCGATGCTCTATCCAGCTGAGCTAAGGGAGCGCGTAGTCGATAGTAGCACGAAGTGGGCGCGCGCGGCCGGCTCAATCGTCAAGAACGTGGGCGAGAAGGGCGTGGGAAGGCCACCAGAGGGGCACGGCGCGTGCCGCAACATGTGGGCGGCGTCTGCCGAGTTGACCACTAGTCCGTGTACATGCCCTTCTCCGATTCATGGCAGCTGTTTGCGAGATATTGGCGAAAACGCGACGTTTCTGGCCTATTGTTGAATGTGATGTAGGGTTTTAGCTTTTTTCACGATGTCGGGGCAGGTCGTTTGAGTCATAATGTAGCCAAATTGTGTGCTGGAAGGAGCCTACGTTGATTTACACCGTAACTTTGAACCCGGCTATTGACTATGTCATGCATCCGCTGACGCTTGACATGGGCTTCACGAACAGGTCCTCGAGCGAGGAGCTGTACTGTGGCGGAAATGGTATCAATGTTTCAACTCTGCTCAACGAGCTTAAGGTAATCAACGTCGCCTTCGGCATTGTGGCCGGCTTCACTGGCGACTATTTGGTCAAGACGCTCCAGAAGAACGGCATCTCGTCCAACTTCGTGCGTCTGGACAAGGGCTTCACCCGCATCAACGTAAAGCTGAACGGCATCGTCATGACGATGGTCAACGGCATGGGCCCCAAGATCTCCGAGAAGAAGGTCGACGAGCTGCTCGAGCGCATCGACTACATCGGCGAGGGCGACACGCTGGTCCTGACCGGCTCCATCCCGAAGTCGCTTCCCGAGGACATGTACAGCATCATCATGAAGAGGCTGAAGGGCCGCGGCATCCGCTTCGTCGTGGACGCCCCCGGCCAGCTGCTGCTGGAGTCCCTCGAGGACGAGCCGTTCCTCATCAAGCCCAACAACCACGAGGTCGGACGCATCTTCGACGCGCGTCCCGAGACCCCGGAGGAGTGCATCCCCTTCGCGAAGGAGCTGCACGAGCGCGGCGCCCGCAACGTCATCGTCTCTTGCGGCGGCCACGGCTCGCTTCTGTACGACGAGAAGGGCGAGGTCCACACCGTCCCGACCGCGAAGATCCGCCTGGTCAACGCGACCGGCGCTGGCGACTCCATGGTCGCCGGCTTCGTGGCCAAGGTGCAGGAGGGCGCGGACTACGAGACCGCGCTCCGCTTCGCTTCCGCCTGCGGCACAGCGACCGCGGCGAGCAAGGGCATCGCGAAGCGCGCGACGATCGACCGCGTCTACCAGAACCTGAACGAGATCATCGCGAAGCAGGGCAAGTAGCGCGAGAAGAGCCATGTTATCTGGCGGGGGCAAAGGGGGAGCTCCCGCCAGACGTATAGGTGCATGGGATACCTGGCAATGCAAATGGGAGGTTTAGATGTTCGAAGGCGTAAATGCTTCTGACGGCTACGGCATTGGTGTCGCGCAGGTTGCGGTCGCACCCGACCTGTCCTTCACCCCGACGAAGCCCGAGGATCCGGAGGCCGAGAAGGCCCGCTACAACGAGGCTCTCGCGAAGTTCATCGAGCAGACGAACATGCAGATCGAGCGCATGAAGCAGTCGGTGGGCGAGGAGGCTGCCGCCATCATGGGCGCGCACATCGAGTTCGCCGAGGACGAGGGAATCAAGGACATGGTGAACGGGTCCATCGATTCCGGCATGTGCGCCGAGCAGGCCGTGAGCGAGGCCTACGACATGTACTTCAACATGTTCTCCAACATGGACGACGAGCTCTTCCGCGAGCGCGCGGCCGACGTGGCCGACGTCAAGACCGGCCTTCTGGCCGACCTCCTTGGCAAGCAGGTCGTCGACCTTTCGTCCCTCCCGGAGAACTCCATCGTCGTCGTCGAGGAGCTCACGCCCTCGATGACCGCCGACATCGACAAGGAGAACGTTGCCGGCATCGTCACCGAGACCGGTGGCCGCACCTCCCACTCCGCCATTATCGCCCGTGCGCTCGAGATCCCCGCAGTCCTTTCCGTCGCGGACGCCACGAAGAACATCAAGTCTGGCGAGATGGTCATCGTCGACGGCACCCTCGGCAAGGTCATCAACAACCCGGAGGACGACGTCCTCGAGGCTTATCGCGCCAAGGCGAAGTCCTACGCCGAGGAGAAGGCCGCCCTTGAGGCCTATCGCGGCAAGGAAACGGTCACCGGCGACGGCGAGAAGGTCCTTCTCGTCGCGAACATCGGCAATCCGGACGACGCGAACGTGGCGGCGGAGCACGACGCGGAGGGCGTTGGCCTCTTCCGCTCTGAGTTCCTGTTCATGGACGCGAAGGAGCTTCCGACCGAGGACGAGCAGTTTGCCGCGTACCAGAAGGTCGCCCTGCGCATGAAGGACGAGCCGGTCATTATCCGCACGCTCGACGTGGGCGGCGACAAGGAGATCCCGTATCTCAACCTGAAGAAGGAAGAGAACCCCTTCATGGGCTTCCGTGCCGTCCGCTACTGCCTGAACAACCCCGAGCAGTACAAGGTCCAGCTGACCGCGCTGCTTCGCGCCTCCGCGTTTGGTGACGTGAAGATCATGCTGCCGCTCGTCACCACCCTGGACGAGGTCCGTCAGGCGAAGGCACTCGTCGAGGAGTGCAAGAAGGAGCTGGACGAGCGCGGCGTCGCGTACAACAAGGACATCGAGGTCGGTACCATGATCGAGACGCCTGCCGCGTCCCTCATCGCCGACGACCTTGCGGAGGAGTGCGACTTCTTCTCCATCGGCACGAACGACCTCATTGGCTACACCATGTGCGCCGACCGCGGCAACGACCGCGTCTCGTACCTGTACACCGTGTACCAGCCGGCCGTCCTGCGCTCGCTGAAGAGGATCATCGAGTCCGGCCGCGAGAAGGGCATCATGGTCGGTATGTGCGGCGAGGCCGCGGCTGACCCGCTGCTCATCCCGGTGCTGCTGTCCTTCGGCCTGAACGAGTTCTCCGTGTCCGCACCGTCGATTCTGCGCACCCGCAAGATCATCTCCGAGTGGACGAAGGAGGAGGCCGACGCCCTGACCGAGAAGGTCATGAAGCTGAAGACCGCCACCGAGGTCAAGGTCATGCTCCAGGCCGCCCAGAAGTAGGCAGAGCGAGGCTGCAGGCTCTAACGCAACCAAGGGGGACGTCCGAAAGGGCGTCCCCTTTTGTATGGAAGTCTTTGGGGTCTGAAGGCGTCAGCGCAGGCGAAAGCGGTAGATAGGCTCCTATGGCCAGCCGTCTACCACGCGGGTGCTATGAGCGTGAGGGCGCTATGAGTGTGAGGGAGCGCGGCCGCACCTCGACTTCGTACGTGCGCCCATGGAGCGGCTCGCCGTCCGCCTGGCACGGCGGCTCGCTCTCCAGGAACTCTATGTGAAGGTGCCCGACCCTCCTTGTGGCGATGGCGCGCGACCCCACGTGTCTGCCCGTGCGTGCAAGGGCAAACAGCGCGAGGACATGGGGCAGGGCGGGCACGCTCACGTTGTAGCAAAGGTCGAGGCTGCCATCGTACGGGTCGGCGTCCGGGCAGATCCTGAAGCCGCCACCGTACGTGGGGCCGTTCTGCACGGCAAACACGATCGAGTTCAGGCGGACGTCCTTCTCGCCGTCCATGGTGACGCGCGAGGGATAGCCGGAGGCCTCACCCCTGACCTTGGAGAGAATCTTGACGCCGGACGTCGCGAACAGCCCGGATCCCTTCTGGTGCGTCTGCGCGGCGCGACGGTCGGTCGTGTCGAGGGCGATGGCGGCGTCGAGCCCAAACGAGAGCGTCTGCACGAAGTAGGCGGACTCGCTGGCATCGCTCGCGACGTGTCCAAGGTCAAGCTTGCGCCTGCGCCCGCGCAGGATCTGCCCGAGGGCGGCGATTGGGTCGTTCGTGGCGGCGCCTATGGTTCGAGCGAAGTCGTTTCCCGAGCCGACGGGGACGACGGCGAGCGCCGGCCGCTCGCGTGATGCCACGGACATGAGGCCGTTTGCGACCTCGTGGATGATGCCGTCACCACCAAGCGCGACGATCGTGTCGAAGTCAGCGGACTCCCGTGCCACCTGCATCCCGTCTCCCGGTGCCTGGGTAAGGCGAAGCTCGAAGCCGTCTGTCGCGTTCGCGTGGGACGAGAAGAACTTCTCCACGCGCTCGGCGGCCGCGGCTCCGTCGCCGCTGTGCGCCGCGGGGTTCGCTATCACGAGCGTCCTGCCAAGGCCTTCGTTCATGCTGGTCCGACTCCCATCCATCGTCTTGTAAACAATCTAGCGCCATTGGCATGCGTTGGCAGGGGAGGGCGGGACGAGGATGCCGCGTTGCGCGGTGGGTGGTGGGACCGGATAAAAAGAAGGCCACGGGTTGCCCCGTGGCCTCATGCGCAATGGAGCGGCGGACGGGACTCGAACCCGCAACAGGCAGCTTGGAAGGCTGCTGCTCTACCAATTGAACTACCGCCGCATATGGTCGGGGTGACTGGATTCGAACCAGCGACCCTCTGCTCCCAAAGCAGATGCGCTACCAAACTGCGCCACACCCCGGAGCCGCTCTGAAAGTATAGGGTACTAAGACGGTTTGGGCAACCGTCGATCTAACAATCGGCACAACTAGTTGGATTGTGAGAGGACATTTTTACGTGTCTTCATATCACGATGACTAGTGATGATGATTCGTCATGTACTCATGAGTAGCCATCATGAGATAGTAGTCCTCGTCATGCCTTTCCGCCTTGGCGCGCTCCTCTGGCGTCATCTTCTGACGTTCGCGTGCGCGAGAGTTTGCCGCGGCCTGGATCAGTCCGATAAGAAGGCCGATGCCATGGAGCACAAGAATCAGGATGCATACGCCGTAGAAGTCCATGATGTCGCCCCCCTCGGTCCCAAGCTGTCCGACGCCCATCTTATCGATGATGATACCCAGAAGGTTGGCGCGAACAAGCCATATTTAGTTGAACGACGGCACGTTTCCGTCTTGCCGTTCAACTCCGAACGGCGGCGCTCCGTCGGTGGCAGACATCAACAGCCTTCGCAATAATGGGGCAGGGTTCGGCGTAATAGCGTGCCACGACGGCTCGATTCTCAGGTTCGAGCAGGTTGGGGAGCCAATAGGCGGGTATAATGCACTTACGGCCGATAGAGTTAGCCGTCTTATGAAGGCATACAGTGGCGACGAAAGCGGGCTGTTTTCGTCCTACGAGAGCGTACTGGGGGTAAGAGTTGAGCGTCTACGCTGATGTCTCGAAGATGGTCCCGAGTACACCTGATGACGGGTATAACGTCCTCCTCGACATGGAACTTGGCAAGCTTTCGACAGGCGACCGTGAGCTGTTCCACCAGGAGGCCCTATATTGCGTGTCCCTCTATCGCACCTACGGAGCTAAGGCGGACGACGACGAATTCTGTGAGCAGAAGATAATGGAGCGCTTCGCATCCGAGGAGGCCGCGCGCTCCTAGCCAGTCCAAGAATATGCTCGCGCTTCAGGCCCTCGCCACGACGGCGGGGGCCTTCTTCGTGCCGCGTTGCCGAGCCGCGACCATTTGCCCGAGGTGATGCGGCATGGAGAACGTAGAGGTGCACGTTGAGGCTGACAACGTCGAGGAGGCCCAAGCGCTCATGCGCGCAGCGATAGCGCGCGGCCTGGAGGAGATGGGGCTCGTCGCCGAGTAAGCTTGCGTTGACCGCGCTTGTGGCAAGTGCGCAAGCGGGCCGGTGGGCGATTGTCCATTCTGGTATGCGTCGCATCGGTCTTCGCCGGGGAATCTAGACCATCGGTCTTTCCGAATGCGATGCGAGAAAGGCGTGGCTCTTCTCGCAAGGTGCGGCACTTCTCGCCTGTGCATTTATGCATCTTGCAACTACATTGGAAGACAACCTTCGACGTGGCAGGCGTGCTGAGCGCGTGGGGTGCTGTGGCGCGGCGGGCCAAAAAGGGCAGTGCGTTGGCCGCAATTGCGCCTGCGTGTACATTCTGTTACGCGAAACCGCGCGAAACCGTTTCGAACCCATGAAATAACTATTCTGATTTTGCACCGGTTACGATGTCTCGTAAGCGTCGTCTGCCCACGGGTGGACGGAGAGGAGATTAGCACATGAACTATTCCGAGCGAGTGATTGCCGATCTGGAACAGCGCTACTCTGACCAGCCTGAGTTCATCCAGGCCGCGAAGGAGGTCCTGACCACCCTGCAGCCTGCCCTCGACAGGCACCCCGAGTACGAGAAGGCCGGCCTCCTCGAGCGCCTCGTAGAGCCCGAGCGCATCGTGATCTTCCGCGTGCCCTGGGTTGACGATTCCGGCAAGGTGCAGGTAAACCGCGGCTACCGCATCCAGTTCAACTCCGCGATCGGGCCCTACAAGGGCGGCCTGCGCCTGCACCCCAGCGTGAACCTCTCCATCCTCAAGTTCCTGGGCTTCGAGCAGGTCTTCAAGAACTCCCTCACCACCCTTCCCATGGGCGGCGCGAAGGGCGGCTCGGACTTCGATCCCAAGGGCAAGTCCGACAACGAGGTCATGCGCTTCTGCCAGTCCTTCATGACGGAGCTCGTCAAGCACATTGGCCCGGACACCGACGTCCCCGCCGGTGACATCGGCACGGGCGCCCGCGAGATCGGCTACATGTTTGGCCAGTACAAGCGCCTCACCAACTCCTGGCAGTCCGTCCTCACGGGCAAGGGCCTCTCTTACGGCGGATCCCTCGCGCGTCCGGAGGCCACCGGCTACGGTGCCGTCTACTTCCTCCTGGACATGCTGAAGGAGAAGGGCGACTCCATCGACGGCAAGACCATCGTGGTATCTGGCTCCGGCAACGTTGCGCAGTATGCCATCCAGAAGGCCGAGCAGCTTGGCGGCAAGGTCGTGACCTGCTCCGACTCCAACGGCTACGTGTATGACCCCGAGGGCATCGACTTCGACCTGCTGTGCCAGATCAAGCAGGTCGAGCGCGGCCGCATCAAGGAGTACGCGGAGCGCAAGGCCGGCGCAACCTATCACGAGGGCGAGCGCCCCTGGGGCGAGAAGTGCGACATCGCCATGCCGTGCGCCACGCAGAACGAGCTCGAGCTCGACGACGCCAAGAAGCTCGTCGCGGGTGGCTGCAAGTACGTGGTCGAGGGCGCGAACATGCCCACCTCGACCGAGGCGACCGAGTACGTGATGGCCAACGGCGTGTACTTCGCGCCCGGCAAGGCCGCGAACGCCGGCGGCGTCGCGACGTCCGGTCTGGAGATGTCCCAGAACCACGAGCACCTCTCCTGGTCCTTCGACGAGGTCGACGAGAAGCTCCACGGCATCATGGACTCCATCTACGCGGCTGCGTCCGGCGCGGCCAAGGAGTACGGACACGAGGGCGACCTGGTGTTTGGTGCGAACATCGCCGGCTTCCTCAAGGTTGCCGACGCGATGATGGCGCAGGGCATCTGCTAGCGCGGAGTCTTATAGCGACGCGCGGCGCCCGCGGGCGAGCCGTGTTTGCAAGCACATGAGAGAGGCGGGATCGGGCATGCGTCCGGTCCCGCCTCGTGGCTTTTCTCGGCTGCTTTGTAACAGAATTATAAACAGGACCACGAATGGATACTAAAACGCATATCAGACCATCTACAATGCGGAACAACCTTTAAGGACGGTACGGAGATACCGTAAAGGATGACCAAGCGCCAAGGTGATGATTCGGGATTCCGCCAGGGGTGGGGTCCCTCTTTTTGGCGCGCGGCACGGAGAGGATGGTCGAATGAACCCACTTGTGAGCAGGGAACGGCCGGCAGAGGCGCTTCTGGCGCTTGAGGACGGCACGGTGTATAGGGGCTGGAGCGCCGGCGCCGGGGGAGAGGCCTTTGGGGAGATCGTGTTCAACACCTCGATGGCGGGCTACCAGGAGATCGTGAGCGACCCCAGCTACGCGGGGCAGATTGTGACGCTCACGTATCCGCAGGTGGGAAACTACGGCGTGAGCGCCGCCGCCATGCAGTCCGGCGGGCTTGCGCTTTCCGGCCTGGTGGTGCGCGACATGTGCCGCGAGCCCAGCAACTGGCAGAGCGAGGGCAGCCTTCCGGACCTGCTGCGCAAGGGCGGCGTCGTTGCGATCGAGGGTGTGGACACGCGCGCGCTCACGCTGCGCATACGCTCGGCGGGCGCCATGCGCGCCGCGATTTCGACGGAGGACCTGGACCCCAAGAGCCTTGTGGCGCGCGTGTGCCAGGCACCCGGGATATCGAGCCACAACTACGTGCCGGACGTTTCGACCACGCAGGAGTACGTGGTGCCCGCGGCGGGGGAGCGACGCTTCCGCGTGGTGGCGTACGACTGCGGAGAAAAGCGCGGCATCGCGGACGGGCTCGCGGCCGTGGGGTGCGAGACGGTCGTGGTGCCGTGGGACACGCCGGCCAGGCGCGTGCTTGCGCTTGGGCAGGACGGCGCGGCTCCGGATGGCGTGTTCTTCTCGAACGGACCGGGCGACCCTACCCAGGTCGAGGCGACCGCGCAGGCGGCGCGCGAGCTGATGGGGAAGGTGCCGGTGTTTGGCATCTGCCTGGGCAACCAGCTGATGGCCCTTGCGGCGGGAGCGACGATCGAGAAGCTGCCGTTTGGGCACCACGGCGGCAACGAGCCCGTGATGAACCTGCTGACCGGCAGGGTCGAGATTACGGCCCAGAACCACAACTATGGGCTGGTGTTCGAGTCCTTGGGGAGCATCGTTGCGGAGGAGTCCGGCGGCTTTGCGGAGCACGAGCGCGACCTGCGCGCATGGAGCGAGCGCCACGTGGCGCCCGTGGTCATGAACGAGCGCTTTGGCCGCGTGAGGCTGACGCACGTGAACCTGAACGACGGGACGCCGGAGGGCGTGCAGTTTCTGGACGTGCCCGCGTTCTCGGTCCAGTACCACCCGGAGGCGTGCCCGGGGCCGCATGACTCCGCGTACCTGTTCACGTCGTTCGCACGGCTCATGGCAGGCGACCCCGACTGCCTTGACATCGACGTGCGCGAGGGGAGGCGCTTCTGATGCC
>Ga0256406_1004956_pt1 | contig 14684 bp, 12 predicted proteins | sample RumenRJG_03DNA_FD_185986 | JGI IMG/M metagenome (GOLD analysis project Ga0256406, IMG submission 185986) | Bovine rumen microbial communities from Lethbridge, Alberta, Canada - RJG_03 | ecosystem: Host-associated > Mammals > Digestive system > Stomach > Rumen | place: Canada: Alberta | collected... | reverse complement strand
AACGTCAGCGAAGGCGGTTATTCCGTTTCGTGGAATTGGGAAGCTATTAAGATGTGGTACAACATTACCTGCGGAGAGTTAGGCATCATACCAGCCAACAAGCCGAAGGTACGAAACAGGAGTAACGTATGGTAGGAATTTCGGACGTAATAACGAACCAATACCCACACTTCCTATATAAGCGCACCAGCGGCGAAGCCGTACAGAACGCCAACGGGAGCTGGGAGAGCAGCGAAGCCGCTATAGTGCTTTGCGGAGCTTGCAGAGAGGAAACGAACGGTAAGGGCGCGAAGATACAGGCAGCTAACGGCGTATTCCGGGAGTTTTCCGCGTTGGTGCATACACCCGTAGAAGTTCAGCGCGTAACGGAAGGTACGGAAGTGTTCGTTTTGACGCGAGAAATAGAACTGCCCGAAGCGTTATTAGATGCCGACTTTGTGGAGCAAGCCAAAGCCGAAGGATTGGTTAGGATTTCGGGCGAGTGCCTAAAATTCGACGAAGGCAGACTGCACAACAGACTATGGGTATAAAGGCACACTTCAAAGGCAATATAGACGCTACGTTTGCCGCGTTTCTTGCAGAAGTGGAAAGGCAGATTATAGAAAGCCTTTGCAGAATCGGCGAAGAAGTGGTTACGCTTGCAAAGCTTATACCACCCGAACGCGGATTTACCGACCGAACAGGAAACCTACGCTCTTCTATTGGTTACGTGGTTTGTAAAGACGGGCAACCGTTGAACATCGCGTTTGAAGCCGTGAAGGGCGGACACGAAGGCGTAAATACAGGACAGCGGCTCGCCTTACAGGTAGCAAAAGACCACGCAGAAGGCTATACGCTTATTGTGGTAGCAGGAATGAATTACGCGGTTTATGTCGAGAGCAAGGGGCGCGACGTACTAACGTCTGCCGAGAAGGAAGCCGAAAAACTTATAGCGCGTGAATTAGCAGACTTAATAACAAACGTACAGCAAGCATTTAAGTAATGAAGAAAGTTAGCAGTATAGACACAGACGACATCCTCTACCAGCTTATCCAGCAAGCGGTAAACGAAGGCGTTATTACTATTTCGGGCAAAGTCTGTCCGCAGGGAGAGAGACCCGACGACAGCCAAGCCGAGGATATAGTTATTAACACCATTACCGTAACGCACGACAAGCCGCAAACAGGAACGTCTAACGTGAATATATACGCAGCCGATAAGAAGGTAAAGATAGACGGGAAGCAGCAATACAAGGCTGACCGCGAACGCTTACGGGAGATTGGCGACCAGCTTACGGAATACTTAGACGCGCAGAACGTAGCCGACTTAGAGTTTTGGATCGAGTACGACGTAGTAATTAAGGAGTTGGAAGTAAGACAGCATTACAGAAACCTCCGTATTTCGTGGAATATACATTAACTTTTTAATAGCACAGAATTATGGCAACTTTAGTAACTTTGGGACTTTCCAAAATTTTGGGTAAGTCCGGGGAGCCTACAAAAGCGGATTTTACCGAAACGGGCTATGAGGTTTTCGGCCTTACATACGAGGACACCTGTAACATGTCGCAGGACGACCCCGAGGAAACGGAGTTTTACGCAGAGGAGGAGGACGACCCCATCGAGGTAATCACCAAGCAGGGCAAAACAAAATTTTCTTTCAGCATCATGAACCCCACCCTCGAGACGTTGAAGCGTTTGTTTGGCGGCGAGATTGCAACCGATATTTGGGCGTACCCCGATACCGTGGCAACCGTGGAAGAGAGCCTTATCATCCTTCCTAAGAAGGGCTTAAAGTTTCAGATCCCGCGCGCCCGCCTTAAGAGCAGGCTCAACGGCGAGTTTTCAAAGAAGGGCTTAATGCTTATTGAGGTAAGCGCAACAGTTCTTAAGCCCAACACCACCGGGCTCAAGAAGCTGTACGTTTCCAAGGTAACAACCGAGTAACGCAAGGCTTAAATAGAAGCCCCCGAAGCCTTAAAACTTTTGGGGCTTTTTACTTTAATAACGACACCTTATGGCAGACAACAGCGACAAAAAACAGACATTGGAAGACCTGCAGAGGGAGCAGAACGAGCTCCGGCAAATGATACAGACGGGCGTAACCTTTGACGTTACCGTAACATACCTTAAGAGGAAGCCGGGCTTAGCGGGCTTTTTCAAGAAGCGCGAACGGGTAAAGGAAAAGAAGATCTTTACTATTGAGGAACCCACCTTATCAACCCTCGACAGGCTTAGCGGCATTTGGCTACAGTTGGAGATTGACGAAGCCAAGATGAACGATAACGAGTACCTCAACGTAGCCAAGCAGCTGGCAGCCAAGAACGCTAAACTATTGGCGCGCATGGTAGCCATCGCCGTATTAGGGGAAGACTTCTATACGGTCAGAGAGCACGCGGGCACCTTCCAGCGGCGCGAGAACAAGAAGAAGACGAAAGAGTTAACCAGCCTCTTTTACCACGCCGTGAAACCCTCCGAGCTATTCACGCTGGCCGTACTTATTACGAACGTCAGCAACTTAGGGGATTTTATAAACTCTATAAGATTGATGAGCGCAACACGCACAAGCGACCCGACGCATCTTATAGAGAAACAGGGCTAAGAAGTCCATACGGAAGGCGGGGCTCGGTTTGTGCGCACTTTGGCTGGACGTTGGATTATTTGCTCCACGGCATACCGTGGGGAACGGTGCAGAGAATGTTAATCGACGCGCCGGGCGTTGAAGACACGGGAGCAAAGCCCGGGGACACCCAAGTAGAGCTCACCGACGAAAACGCCGACGAAATTATGCAGTTAATAAACAAAGCAAACAGGTAGACATGCAGGTACAGGGCGGAGGAATTTATTTCGAGATAGGCGGAAACAACAAACAGTTGTTAAGCACTATTTCCCAAAGCAAAATAGCTATACAGACCTTCAAAAGCGAAGTAGAGAAGGGCGGCACGGGCATCGGCGAAGCCTACCAAAAGGCATCGCAGAGCATTAACCAAGCCTTTACGAATATAGACATGGTAGTAGACACCAACAAGGCGGCTATTACCGACCTTAAGGCGCAGCTGGCCACCATTGGAGAGAAGATGCAAGCCGCGTACGAGCAAGGCAGAAACGCCGAGTACGCACAGGCCAAGCAGGCGTACGACAACGTACAGCGCGAGATAAGGATCCGCGAAAGGCTTATACAGCAAGCCGGGCAGATGGCCGACGAGCTGGCACAGGAGGAACAGGCCTTAAACCGCGAGAAGGAAGCAGCCGACAAAAACGCCGGAGCATACGACACCATACGCACCCTGCTAAGAAAGGCGCGCGAGGAACTTATGCAGATGGAAGCAGCAGGCAAGCGCGGAACGGCAGAGTACGACAAACAGCGGCAGAAGGTAGTACAGCTCACCCAGCAGATGGTAAGCGCAAACAAGCAGGCTAAAGCGTTGGCAAACCCAAACCGCAACTTCCAAGCCGTAATCGGCGGATTAACGCTGATGACCAGCGGCTACCAAGCCGTTACGGGCGCGATGGGCTTATTTGCCGGGGAAAACGAGAACCTACAGCGCATCATGACGAAAGTACAGAGCGTTATGAGTATAACGATGGCGTTGCAAACAGCGTACACCCAGCTAAACAAAAACTCGGCCTTCCAGCTTATTATAGTTGCAAAGGCTAAAGACCTTCTTACAGCGGCAAACACCCGCTTAGCAGCATCGCTGGGAATAAGCACGGCAGCGGCGCAGGCGTTGATGGCCACGTTAACGCTGGGGCTATCCGTAGCCATAGCCGCCGTTATAGCCGTCATAGCTAAGATGCAGAGCGAAGCAGCCAAGGCCAAGAAGACGCAGGACGAGCTCAACACAAAGATGAGCGAAGCCGCGGGCAAGCCTATTGAAGCCTTCTTAGCTTTGCAAGCAGAATGGGAGAGCTTAACGGGATCGTTGGCCGAGAAAGAAAAATGGGTACAAAGCAACGCTAACAAATTCGAAGACCTTTCGTTAAACGTACACTCAGCCGACGATGCGGAAAAAGTATTAGTAAAGGGCGCGCCGTTATTCGTGCAAGCCTGTATCGCCAAAGCAAAGGCGTTGGCAGCCCAGCAGGTAGCGGCCGAGAAATACACGGCGATTTTGAAGAAGCAGGCCGAAGTAGACGCGATGCCCGACACAAACACCCGTACAGTTACCGACCGCGCACATGGCGATGTTTACACCGTTACCACAAGGAACGACAAGAAGGCGAAAGCACAAAAAGAGGTTGATGACATGAAGGCTGCCGCTGACGCACTTATAAGGCAGCAATTAGCATTTACAAAAGAGGAACAACACTATTTAGCACAGCTCGGCGCGTTGGCAGACGACGCGATGGCCGGAAGCTATAACGCAGCCCAGCGCAAGCTGGAGCAGCTTAACAAGTTATGGGCATCGGCCACAAGCCCGGAGAAACGCGCACAAATTCAGAAACAGATAGACGCACAGCAACGGCTCTTAGACGGCATGAAGCCAAAGAGCAAGAGCGGCGGCACAGGCGGAGGGGGCGGCGGCCACACCGGGCGCACGTCAACAGGTGGAGGAAGGAGCACCACACAAGACCCGTTTGTTACCATGCTCCAGCAACGTAAGGAAGCCTACAGCCAATACAACAAATGGCTGCAGAGCGAAGACCAAGCCGTTAGGGAAGCAGCACCCCAAGAGTTTGCACAGGTACTTAAGGACGGCGCAACATACCTGCAGTATTTGGAGAATATGCGTAAGAGCATAGAAGACAAAGACAAGAAGACAGGCTTAGACATTCAGCACCTGCGCCAGCTTAACGAGGAGATAGCCAACACCGCCAAGCAGACAGCCCTCGACGATTTCACTAACAGCCTCCAGCAGGCCGTAGACGGAGCAACGACGCTTAGCGAGAAGTTGGACGCTATAGCCAAGAAGCGCGAGGAGATAAGCGGCCAGCCGGACAGCGACCTCAAGCAGAGCGAGACAGACAAGCTCGACGAGCTACAGCAAGATATAACAAAGAACGCGTTGCAACAGGCCAACGAGCTGGTAAAGGCATACCGGGAAAGCGTCGATAAGCGCATCAACGCCGAAGCCGAATACCAGCAGAAGGCCAGCGCGCTACAAATAGCCATAGGGAAGGCAACGAGCCAACAGCAAAAGCAGGAACTGCAGGCCGCGCTCGACCTTCTAAACCAAATGCACCAAGCGGGAATTAGCAGTTTCGAGGAATTGGAGCAGCTATACAACGAAGGCGCACAGAACCTGCAGACGTACGAGAGCACACGCCAAAGGATCGTAGAGAAGTACGAAGCCTTAATAGCAGCCGCGCGGATTAAAGGCGACGAGAAAGCCGTTAAGGCGTTGGAAGCCCAGCGCGACGTAGAGCTATTGAAGGCCAGCCGCGAATATACGACCTTCTTTTCAGACGTTAGCAAGATGAGCGTAGCCGCTTTCGAAGCGACGCGCAAAAGCCTTATTCAGATGGCCAAGGCGTTGCTGGCGCAGGGGAAGATAACCGTTGCAGAGTATAAGGAGCTCCTCGGGCAGATTGAGGATCAGACCGAAAGGATGTACAGCAACGGCTCGGCCGGATTTCAAAAGGTATTCGGAAACGGCACGGGCGGCGGCATAATGAACCTTATATTTGGCGAGGGCGATTTTGCCAGCAAGCTAAACGACTTCAAAACCATCTTTAACGGAGCCAAGAGCGACAGCGCAGCCACGGCGGCTAACATGGGAGAGACCGCAGGCGAAGCAGGCAAGGCAGCCGGGGCGATGGGTGGAGCAGCAGGAAGCGCAGCCGGAACCGTTGCAGTCGTTGACGCTATAGTTAAGGCCGTTTACCAAACGCTTAAGGCAGTAGAAGACACCCTAAACGCTATTTCCGAGTGGGAAGACAGCATCGGCAACGAATCGCAGGCGCAAGGCCTTAGCAACGTAGCCACCGTATTAGGCACCATTAACGACGGCGCAAAGAGCGCGTGGGACAACCTAAAGAGCGGCAACGTTATGGGCACCATAAGCGACATGATAAGCACGCCGTTTAAGGTAGCAACCGCGCTTAACAAGATACACGATCAGAAATATGAAAAGCGCATACAGGCACACCAGCGCGCCGTACAGAAGCTGGCCAACGCCTATAACGAGCTTTCGCACGCCATAGACAACGCCCTCGGCGAAGATACCTACAAGTTGCAAAACAAGTCTATTCAGAACCTGCGCCAGCAAAACGCAGAGATTGAAGACATGATTTACAACGAGAAGAAGAAAAAGAAAACCGATTGGGACAAGATAACCGATTGGGAGGAAAACATCGCCGAGAACAACCGCACTATAGACGACATTATAGCCAGCATTTCGGAATCGATAACAGGAACCAGCGGCAAAGACTTAGCGCAAAGCATAAGCGACGCTTTGGTAGAGATATTCGAGGACGGGAGCAAGGACGCAAGCGGAAAGATAGAAGACGTTATCAACGAGACCATGCGCAAGGCCGTTGCAAACGCTTTGAAGTTGCAGCTGTTGGAGAAGCCGCTGGCCGCGGCCGTTGCACAGCTACAGAAAGATATGGGCTTTGACGAGGAAGGAAACGGCACCTTTGACGGGCTCACGGAAGCAGAGCAACAACGCTTTAGGGACGCAGTAGAGAGAGCCGCGGGCAACTTCAAGGCCGCGATGTCAGTATATAAAGACCTCTTCACGGAGCTCGACGACAGCGACCCCACGACGTTAAGCGGCGCGATCAAGGGAGCCAGCCAAGAGAGTATCGACCTGTTGGCAGGTCAGACCAACGCCGTACGAATGAACCAAGTTACCGCGTTGGCATTATACCGCGACCAGCTACAGCACCTTAGCAGCATGGACGCAACGCTGAGCACTATAGCCGCGCGTTTGACAACGATAATAAACAGCCTGTCCACGCCTTCAAACGACGGATTACGCGGGCAGGGCATAACAGACTAACAGCGTATGGACTTCAACGAATTAAAAAAGGCGTTGGCCGCGGAAGCAGCGGCCGCTGGCATTTGCCGGGAATGGTACGACTATATACTACAGGCCGACAGCCAAGAACGCCTTTTAACGCTCTTCTACAAGGGCTTAGACTTTGTAATAGGTAACGACTTTCCCAGCAAGCCCCTGCGGGACGCTTTCGACGGGCGGCGGCAGGCCTTCAACATTTGGGATGAGGGCGAGACCTTCAACAGCCACAACCCGCGCCGTTTGCTTGCATACGCAGGAGCCAGCGGCAAAGTACGCGTAGACGATTACGCCGTTTGCGAGCTTTGGGCGCGCGGCGGCAGCGAGATAGAGATCACGGCCAGCGGCTGGGGCTTTGCTACTATTGACGTAGCCCCGGGCGCAGAGGTAACAGTAAAGGCCAGCGACCACGCGCGCGTTAGCATCTTCAACCACGGCGGGAAGGTGCAGGAGCAGCGCGCAGAGGAAGCAACAATAAGAACCATTAACAAGTAGAGCACATGGCAACGGAACAAAACTTAATTCTAAACATGCCCTTTGACGAAGCCGACGGCTCCGCCGTAGCGTACGACTATACGGCTCACCGTTACGACGCTACAGTAGAGGGCGCGACCTTCAAGCACGGAACAAAGAACAACTGTATCCACTTTGAGGGCACAGGAAGCGCGAGCGTTGAACAGGACATCCTCCAGCTTGCAAGCGACTTTACGATATTGGCATGGGTGAAACCTTCCATGTTGGAAGACGGCGTTACAGGCAAGCGTTTAGGCCTGTTTTGCAACACCGGGCTAATGGAGGGGTACCGCGACGTTTGGGTAGACGTGAACCCCGACGTTTGGCAATTCGTTATCATACGAAAGAGCTCCAGCCGCGTAAGCCTAATTATAGACCTCAAGGAGCAGGGCAGCGTAACACTGCCCGGAACGCTTACAGGCCTTAGCCTCCTTCAAGACGTTTACAGCGGCGAATACGCATACGCAGACCTCGACGAAGTGAAGATCTACAACACCGCGCTGAGCAACGAGGAGCTGGAGGAAGCAATTAAAAGCGTTTCGACGCTGGAATACATTTTAGACGGCGTGAACCTTAAAGACTTTGGAATTAGGGTAAGCGCGAGTACGGGCGTTTTGGATTTGCCGAAGCTGAAAAGCCCTACAGAGGTAGACTGGCCCGACTATCACGGCAAAGTATTAGACTTAACCGACAAACGCTACAGCGAGCGGGAAATAACGCTTTCCTGCTGGTGCAAGGCCACGGGAAAGAGCGACTTTGCGGAAAGGATCTACAACCTTTGCGACCATTTCCGAAAGGATGGTACCATCCGCTTAGAGATTACCATTAACCCGCGAAAGCCCCTCGTTTACGAAGTCTATAACGAAGACGGCGTAGCCGTGAGCAAGAAATGGCACGACGAACAGATGATAGGCACGTTTACTTTGAAGTTGCAGGAACCCGACCCCGTGAAGCGGGTAATACGCCATCAATACGCGGGAAGCAGCACAAAGGAAGTAAGCGTAGCTTTCAAGAGCGACAAGATGGTAAACATCTATTGGGGCGACGGCACCGTAGAGCAAGACGTTTACGGCGACCATACAGGCGAAAACGCCATTACCCACAGCTATGAGACTACAGGCGTTTATTACGTCATTGTAGCCGGAGTTATTGAGGAAATAACAGACTTCAACACCAACGGCATCGTTATATGGAGCAGATTATAATAACACACACGGACGGGAGCACCATGCCCCTGCAGAGCCGGGGAAACGTATCTATAGTAAGCAAGGCAACCCAAAAAGTTGCTTTGCTTTCAGACGATTTGCTAAGCCTCACGGTAATGGCAGCGCGCCCGCTTTCCTTCCAGCTCGGCGACAAAATAACCGTATTCGGAAGGGACTACAAACTAAACCAGCTGCCACAGATAACCAAGGAGAGCGAACGTAAATATACGTACGAGCTACAGCTGGAGGGCGTGCAGTACGACCTGTTGGACGTTAATTTTATATTGCCCGATGACACGTATGGCGATACCCTATACACCGACTTAAAGGGCTATTGCGACGCGCTTATTTGGAATATAGATCGCATCTTTCCCGGCCATTGGAGCATCGGGCAAGTACCCGAGGGAACGGCAACAAAGAACCTCAGCGTAGCCGGAAAGAATTGTTTGGCAGTCATACAGGAGCTCTGCGAGGAATACGACGTAGAGTTTGAGATGGCCATCGACACGGCCAAACTACAGCAGAAGGGCGCGAACAACTATTATATACTTTCCTTCAAGGCCAAGACGGGAACGACGCACCCGTTTACGTTGCAGTACGGGCGCGGATTAGGGCTGTACAAATTGGTACGTCAGAACGTGAACAACAGCAGCGTAGTAACGCGCCTGTACGCATACGGAGGAACCGACAACTTAGGCAACAGGTACAAGGAGAGCAAGCTGCACCTGCCAGCCAAGAGCCGCACGACTTCTTATATTGAGGACGAAGACGCAATACAGACGTACGGCGTTAAGGAGGGCGAAAAGACCTACAGCGACATATACCCCGCGCGCGTTGGCACCATTACGGAAGTAGGCACCGACGTTATAACCTTCAAGGACAGCTCGATGTTTGATTTGAACAAGAAGGAGAGCGACGGAAGCACAACGTATCTGATAGACGGCACAACGGCAAAGATAACCTTCCAAAGCGGAAATTTGGCGGGCTATTCTTTCGACGTGCACAGTTACGACGACGCAACAAAGACTTTCGTAATAAACAAGTTCACGGACGAAAACGGGATGGTTTTCCCCAGCGACACCTCCGAAGCCTTCCAATTCAAGAGGGGCGACACCTATATTATAGAAGACATTACACTGCCACAGGAATATATAGACGAAGCCGAAAAGAAGCTGTTGGAGCAGGCAACAAAAGACTTTGAGACCATGAAGCAGCCGCAAGTAAGCTATAAACTTACTTTCGACGAGATCTATTTTATTAGGCTGTGGGGACGCGACACCGATACAGAGGTACTGCACCCCGGCGACTATATAAAGGTAGTAGACGAGCAGGTAGGCATCAATAAGGAAGTACGAATAACACGTATAGAGCGCAACCTGCTTAAGAAGCACAGTTACGACATCACGCTCAGCGACACCGTTACAAAGAGCACCACCGTACGCGTACTTAACGACCTTCAAGACCTCACCGACAGCGTAATAAACAGCGGCATGGCAGACCCGACGAAAGCCCGCCGTAATTGGAAGACGGCGCAGGAAGTATTAGCGATGGTATTCGATCCCGACGGCGACTATTACAGCGAGAAAATAAAGCCGCTTTCGATTGAGACCACGATGCTCAGCGTAGGAGCCAAGAGCCAGCAGTTTGTATTACGCAACGTTGTAATACAGCCCAACGTAGGCGGCAACTATAATACTATTCTGTTTTCAGCAGGCTATCTCGTGCATTACGGCTTTGACGAAATACAGACATGGAGAATCGCACAGAACACAACGACACTATACGCAGATACCCCGTATTATATTTACGTCAAGTGCAGCCGCACCGACAACTCCGCCAGCTGGTACGTAGCCGACGAAGCGATAAAGGCAGAGCAATACGCGGGCTATTACCATTTCCTCGTAGGCGTACTTAACAGCCCGGACTACAAAGACGGAAGGAAGGCGCGCAGTGTTTCGCTGACGTACGGATTTTCGACAATAAACGGCCGTTTCATAAAGACAGGCCGCATCGAGAGCACCGCCGGAAGCTGCTACTTTGATTTAGATAATAACGAGATCGGCGGCGTTATAAAGTTCACTAAGAGCGACGGCACCACGGGCGACGTTAGCGACGTTTCAGACAAGGCCGACGAAGCGAAAGACTATATTAACAACACACTCCCCGGAATACTTAGCGGCCTGCAGGAGCAAGTAGACGGGCAGATAGAACAATACTTTTACGAGACAGACCCCACGCCGATAAGCGCGACCGACCAAACGCAGAGCGGGGAGCCGAACGCGACATGGGAAGCCAACGGGGAACAGGAAAAGCACGTAGGCGACCTGTACTATAACACCGCGACGGGCAACGTTTGGCGTTACGTCAACAACGCGAAAGTAACCGACAACGCCAGCGGAATAAACGTATATAAGAAAGTCTATTATTGGAGCCAGCTGGCAGACGACGCTGCGGCCGCAGCGTTGAAGGCCGCACAGGATGCCCAGCAGACAGCCAACAGCAAACGCCGTATCTTCACTACAACACCATACACGCCGTACGACGTAGGCGACCTGTGGGTACAGGGCGCAACGGGCGACATATTACGCTGTATCAAGGCACGCGAGACGGGCAACTATACGGCCAGCGATTGGGAGAAGGCCAGCAAGTACACCGACAACAGCGCGCTAAACACCTTCATAAACGGGCAGTTTGCCAACATCGTAAGCAGCCTTACAAAGCAGATCGACGGAAAGATAGAAAGCTACTTTCAGAGCAGCGACCCATCAGTAGATTGGGACGACGACGAAAAGCCCGCGCACGTTGGCGACATGTGGTATAATACTTCAACGAAACGGCTATACCGTTACCAGCTTTCCAGCGACGGCACCACATACGGCTGGGACGAGGTACAGAACGCCGACGCGTTGGCAGCATACCAAGCAGCCAGCAACGCACAGGACACAGCCGACGGCAAGCGGCGCGTATTCGTAGCACAGCCGTACGCGCCTTATGACGTTGGCGACCTGTGGCTGACAGGCGACAGCACCAACGGCAAACTAAAGCGTTGCATCACGGCGCGCAAGAAGGGCGAGAGCTTCAAGGATGCCGACTGGGTGGAAGCAGTCTATTACGACAATACACAGACCACTATAGACGGCGGCATCGTTACCGCGGGCACAGTCCAGCTGGCCAACGGCAACACCCAAAGCATCGTAGCCGGGATTACAGGCGGAGAAGAAGAAGCCAGCGACACAGCCGAGGAAAAGAAGGTTAGGTTTTGGGCTGGCAGCAGCAAAGAAAACCGCTTTACCGCGCCTTTCCGGGTACTGCAGGATGGCAGCTTTGTAGCTTCCAAGGGCAAGATAACGGGCGAGATTAACGCCACCAGCGGCAAGATCGGCGGATTTGATATCGCACAGGGACGAATAGGAGCCGACCAAGATGTTAGCAACACCGCAAACCGTGGAATAAGCATTTACCGCGACGAAGTGATAATAAGCGGCAGCGGGACGTTTGCAGCGATGGGCAACAACGTACTGCCAGCGAGCACCGGGGCTGTAGCCGTTGGCCGTTTCGAGAACAACATCAGCAACCCGTACATGACGAATTGGGGCGTTATAATAAACGTTTCCGGGGCAGCCCACAATATAGGCCTGTACACCAACAGCGCGATAATAAGCAAGACGTTTGCAGTTGGCATAGGCTTTACCGTTGAGACCCCGGCAAAGAATACGTGCAACATCATAGGCGACGCTACCAGCCCGAACCCGTTTCTTATCATGGCCAAGTATATTTACGACAACAGCGCGATAGGCCTGCCCACGCGCTACAGCGTTGCAAGTATATTAGGCATAGGAACGAGCACGACGTTTGCCGTTAAGTTCAGCGTAATCTGCCACGCTTCCAGCACCAAACGCGGGTACATATACGGCCGTAACAGTAGCATAAAGGGCATGAGCGGCACGCAGTACCCGCTAATTAAGGACAACAACGCGGGCGACCTAACGGGGAGCATAGCACAGGAGCGCGGCGACATCGACGAGTTTATGCTGGTTTACGACGGAAGCCAATATTACGCTTATTGGATGACGCACATGAACTAAAGTTTTCACGAACATTTAGCGGCGTATCAAAATAATACGTAGATTTAGTAATTTTGTGTTTAGTAACAAGTAAAAAGAAAGAAGACATGGACAACAGGAACGGCGACAAGGCCAGCCCACAAATCTCCGTGATGGGCAAAGTTGACTTTTCCAACGGCAACTTTCGGAAGGACACCCCGTTTTGCATCAAGAACGATGGCGAAGCGGCCGTAGAGTTGGAAGTAAACCTTTGGGGAATGCCCGAAGGCGCGTTTATTGCCACGCGCTTTGAGACAGGCTGGAACCCCGAAATAGTAAGAGAGATAAAGGCAACAAGTCAAACAAACGCCCTTCTTTGGGGCTACTAAAAACAACAGATTATGGGTTTAGTAATTGGAGTAGGCAACACGAAGCCTACATTTCCCTACGACTACTACTACGGCGTTAAGATTAACACCAACGTAGCAGACACCACGCTGGAGCGAGTAGGACGCGCAGAGCTTCACGCCAGCCTACCCGTTCAGTCACAGATGCGCCGATGCCTTCTTAACGACAACGGCGAAGTAGTTACGTACCTTCACGCTACCGACAGCACGAAGACAGACACAGGCGCAGCAGCCGACCTAACAGGAGCAAGCGGCATGGTTATGGTAGAAATACCCGAACACTACCGTAAGTTTGAGTTCGACGGCAACAATATCCTCGCGCTTATTTCCGCTTACCCTTTGCCAGGCTTCCACAAGGTACGCAAAGTTTACCGTTCAGCCTACGAAGCAACCGTAGATAGAACCACCAGCACAATAAAGCTGGCTTCCGTAGTCAATACTACCGCAGCCTTCCGAGGTGGAAACAATACGGCAGGGTGGGATGACACCTACAGAAGCCTGTTAGGAAGACCAGCCACAAGTATAAGCCTTACCAACTTCCGCAGCTACGCACGTAACAGGGGAGCAGCAGGACTTAACGACAAGGGCTGGAACTGCGACCTATACGAAGCACAGCTTAACACCTATTGGCTTTTCGTGATCGAGTACGCACAGCTTAACTGCCAAACGGCGTTTACAGCCCAGCTTACCGAAGAAGGCTACAGACAGGGCGGCTTAGGCGACGGCGTTACGACTTTGGAAGGCGGAAAGTGGAACAGCTTTAACGGCTACAACCCGTTTATCCCCTGCGGAATTACCAACAGCTTAGGCAACGCTACGGGCGTAGTGGACTACGAAATGCCCGAAGAGTACGGCGCAGCCCTTACCGTTCACGTACCGAGCTACCGAGGTATTGAAAACCCGTTCGGGCATGTTTGGAGCTGGACGGACGGCATCCTCGTACAGGCACAGAGCGACGCGGACGGCGCAAAGCATTTGTTCTTTAGAGCAGCCGACGACAACCCTGCAAACTTCAACAGCAGCAACTACAACGGCTACGTACAGCGCGGCGAGCTTCCAAGAAGCGACGGCTACATTAAGAAGATACTTTGCGGAGAGTACGGCGACAACATGCCGCAGGCTATAGGCGGAAGTTCTACGACATACTTTGCCGATTACTTCTATCAGAACAAGCCAGCAAGCGGCGTAGCCTTAAGGGGCGTGTCTTTCGGCGGTCGTGCGCATAACGGCGCGTATGCCGGGCTCGCGTCTGCGTTTACGTATAGCGCCCCCTCGTCTACGTCTACGTATCTCGGTTCTCGCCTTTGCTTTATACCCGCAGCGTAAGGCGACCAAAACCGAACGAACGGCAAAAGCGAAAGCGTCTAACGCCCCAGCCGCCGCGTCATTATTTGGCGGCTGGGGTTCATTTCAAAACAAAAAAAATAAAAAGTTCAAGAAAAGATGAACAACGAGCAGAACAAAACGCAGCAGGAAGACGACGGTAGCCTGTCCTTCCTTAACATTCCGCAGGACGAAGCAAACAAGCACTTCAACTGCAAGGAAACGACACAGCAGCAGCTAACGAACCTTAAGTTTT
>Ga0256406_1004955_pt1 | contig 14684 bp, 12 predicted proteins | sample RumenRJG_03DNA_FD_185986 | JGI IMG/M metagenome (GOLD analysis project Ga0256406, IMG submission 185986) | Bovine rumen microbial communities from Lethbridge, Alberta, Canada - RJG_03 | ecosystem: Host-associated > Mammals > Digestive system > Stomach > Rumen | place: Canada: Alberta | collected... | reverse complement strand
CTCCATAACGATGTACATGGATTCCTTCCACATCTTCCGTATACACATTACCAGCAATATTTGGACGCTTATCTATAACAAGAACTTTCTTTCCTACTTCATTTGCCTGATGAGCAAAAACCGCACCATATAAACCAGATCCAACAATCAAATAATCATACATATATTATTCCTCATACTATACGCCAAAATTCCTAACAACAATATTACTTTAATTCAAAGTGACACATGTAAATATCAACTAGATTTTCTAAGCTCCTGTATATTGGTATATCTCACCATTAAGTATTTAATTTTGTTCTTTCCACCAGGTATCTCCGCTAACGGAGTCTTCTCATGACAAACCTTATCGAAAAATCCTTGCGACAGCCAGTTGATATCCTGAATTCTGAATTTCTGATCCCCGTTTAAAAAATCGATTAACGATTTTTCAAGCCTTCCTTAATCGGAGTGAATTCCATAATTCCAGTCACATTTTGAATCTTGCTGCTGTCAAACACCCTGTTGTACAAGCGATCATATTTGATCTGCCAGTAGCGATTATATTTTGCATACCTTGCGGAGTCAGGAAGCATCTTGTATTTTTGCGATCTGCCCAGTATCTCTGTCAGAGTTTCGACATATAATAAGAAGATCTCATTCCATGTGATCTTCTCTTCTGTTGCTATTTGATAGACCTGTCCATCAGCAACGTCACCAGCTTCCGCTAGTTTAACAATTCTCTCTGCGGTATCTAATCCATAAGTCAGAGATGTAATCTTATCTGCAATGTCATTTGTGAACACAATTGACCGGCCATGAACAGCGCGATATAACCACTCTTCTTTTTCCAGAACACCAAGTTGCAGGCGTTCTGTATTGTAAGTCACATATGGACGGATAATTGTCCAGTTCTTTCGCTTTGCCTGAAAAAGAATATTTTCCTGTCTCGCTTTCTGCAAAGCATATTCGTCAGTAGCAAGATAATCCTGATCATTACAGACATCAAGCAGTCGAGGCGATTCTTCCGTGATTGGCGTCAAATCAGAATTCGCATAAACTCTGGATGAACTAAAATAATACAGTCTTCCGACATGATCCAACAGGTATTCATATCTCTGTTTGAACTGCTCGGTCGTGTAAGCCATAAAATCTATCAGCACATCATACTGATGATCTCCCAGGATTGATTTGACAAATTCCAAATCCATGGCATTTCCACATATGTAATGAAGCCCTGGTTTCTTACTTTTTCTCTTTTTTCTCGAGGTTACATAAACTTCGTGATCATGCTCTGTCAGCAACTGAACTACTGGTATTCCGATTGCTCCAGTACCACCAAATATGAGAACCTTCATAACTTCTCCAATCTCTGATAGAGTTAATCTGGTTCTTCGTAAATGTTACTTGTGATAAGCGATGACTCCGCTGCCGCCAGTCATATAGAAGGTATCTCCTACAATCATGTTTCCGGCATCGCTAACCATAAAAGTGGCTAACTGTGCAATCTCTTCTGGCATCTCATATCGTCCTGCTATTGCATCCGGGTTGTAAATGCTATCGCCCGGTTTTACGTTAAGCATAGCTGTAGCAGTAGGACCAGGAGCTATTGCGTTCACTATGATTCCATAAGGAAGGAGTGTATCCGCAAGTCCCATTGTGAATCCGCGAACTGCCCACTTTGACATCTGATATGGTGTCCATGCTGGTCGAAGAGCTGAAGATGAAGTAACATTCAAAATATGACCCTTGATTTTATTCTCTATCATATATTTTGCCATGGCCTGACACATAAAGAAGGTGCCCTTTGCGTTGATGTCCATGATTTGGTCATACTCTTTTTCACTCATTTCCATAAATGAATGCCGCGCAAGTACTCCAGCAGAATTTACCAGGATATCAATTCTGTTCTCCGGAAAGAGAGATGCTGCCTTCTGTATTGAATCCGCCATGGTATTGACATCTAATACATTTAGTATGAGGTAGTTTACCTTTTCAGTATCTCCCCCCCCAATTTTAGAACATATGTTTATGAGCTTCTCTTCATTTGTCCCGGCAACAATCACTTTTGCACCGGAAGCAACAAAGCTTTCTGCCATTGCAGATCCAATTCCACCGCTGCCTCCAGTAATCAAAGCAACCTTCCCGGATAATATATTATCTTTATCCACGTACTTGGTAACCGGGACCATTTCCTTTTCATTCAGTGCTCTTGCGATTTTGCTGACAGCACTTCCAATTTTATGCTTAATTCTCATATATCATGCTCCTTACATAAGCTCTGAATGAATGTTTTCAGCCCTTCTTCAAGATTTTTTTAAGTCCTTGAAACCCCTTTTCTCCAAGAACTGACTTTGCGAGATCCTTTGCCTTCGATGTAGCATCCTGGCGGATCTCTCTTGTCAACTTATAAGCTTTATCATCATCTTCTTCAGAAACAAAAACCTCAAACAGGATTGGTTTTTCATGGGTTTCCGGAGAAACGAAATAATCAAGGTGTGATAAATATTCTTCCTTGGACTCTGCACTTATGTACTCAAATCCAAGATTTTCAGCGTAATTCTTCAACAGACTTCTGGATTGCTTCCCGTAGTGACCTCCTGCTGCAAAGTAACGATCCGAATCTTCCCCGAATTCTTCACCGATACTGCCAGGACAATGCATCTCATAGCCCGTTCCATTGTTCGATACAATAATGCGTAAATTATTCCCAATATGCCTGTTGCCAAGTACATTCATATCATAGAAAGTTGCAAGATCACCAAGGACACAGAAGAATAATTTATTCGGATTGGCAAGTGAAGCACCTACACAGGAGGAGAGAACTCCGTCAATACCAAAGCCACCAACATTGCTGTAGGAATATACGGACTTTGGTGTATCAAACAGATTCCAGGAGCGAAGGCTGTTTAAAATTCCAAGATGAAGCGCTGAATTCTCCGGAAGCTTAGGCGCTGTCTGCTGGCACATCCACGCATTGGATAATGGAAGCTCCTGCAGTTCCTGGCGCATAGAGTTCTCTTCATCAACACATTCCTGATAGTAAGTATTGAAAGATGGATTCTTTTGACCATTGTAGTAATCAAAGAAATCCTGTTCCTCCATTTCAAACACCTTGCTCAGAAGCTTGAATGGATCTCTTACTTCTCCGTCGCTGTTCACTCTCCAGACCTTTGTATTCTTGAACCAATAATAAGAACCTGTAATCTCTCCGAGATGAATCACCACATCTGCAGATCTACAAACCGGCCAATAATTCATCTGACCTGATGCAAGGCCACCTAGAATTCTGAATTTTCCTTTATAGTTTGAAGTCTGATCACACAGAACGATGGCATTATAACGATCACAGAATTCATCCACAGCGTGTTCCAGTTCCGGTGTGAATTTCTTGTGTGATCCTACGAATACGCATACTTTTCCAGCAGTTAATTCTGGCAGTTTGTCTTTAAGTGTATACCTGCGGATCACTCTTTCATCCGGTAAGGATGAAACACTGAAGTCATGGCTGAAATTTGTCGCGATATTGATATGGACTGGACTTCCGCCATTTCTCCGAAGCTGAAGTAGCGCTTTGTTGATCTTTACGTTGTTCGCCCACTCATCGTCTGCAGAATAAGGATACGGAATCTGTACACTCATCGTAACAATATCTTTGAATTGCACTGTCCGATCCGTGTACTGCGGAAAGAGCTGTCCTTCTCTTCCAAACGGCTGAGAGGATGTAATCGCAAGAACAGGAAGTTTCCGATAAAATGCTTCTGTTAGGCCTGATGGATAATTTCTCGCCGCTGTTGCACCTGTACAGCTAAGAGCTACTGGTTCTCCACTCTCCTCAGCCATGCCGCAAGCCATATATGCTGCCGATCGTTCATCCACGCAGGAATACACTTGGAAATAAGGATCGTTCATCACACTTCCGACAAATGTAATATTTGTATTCCCCGGACTAGCAATAATCTTTTTGACGCCATGTGCTTTCATCAATGTCACCAACTGCAGCACATTTTTTTCTGCTGAATATTTTTTCTCCATAAACAACTCCTACTTTCAATGTTTTAAGATTCTTAGTATCAAATCACGGTTTAAAAAGAATCCTAGGACAACAATCACAGCTCTAATACCATATGAAATTAAGCTTTCCCAATAGTAAAGTGCAAACTGCACAGCAATTAATGCCAACCAGAACACAACAAATGCCGGACTGATTGTCAGCCTTACAAACTTCTTTACATCCCACCAGCGATATAACAGGACAGCAATATATCCTACCAGTGTTGTAGTCGCTGCTGCAATAATGCCAAAATGAGGAATAAAGATAAAATTCAGTACTGTATTTATTACAGCACCAATAATAGCTGTTATGAGTGCACCTTTAGTGCTTTTAAATGTTCCATATAAGGTACCCAGGTTTCCACCTAAAGCATGGAACATAACACCGATGACTAGAATGGCTGTGCACATCCACGCGCTCTCGTATTCACGAGCAAAAAGGTGAATTGTTAATGGTTTTAAAATCAACAGCAGCCCTAATACACCAAGAGCCAGAATTGAAAAATAATTTTGAAATACGCCTGAATAAAATTTATCTCGGTTCTTATCCTCCAGGGCATTAATAGATGACGTCTGCCATGCCTGGTAGAAAATATTCTCAAATACGCTGAGGAGCGAAGGCATCTTGTTTGCTACTGCATAAATACCGTTTGCAGCGGTTCCCATATACAAAGTGATAATATAACGATCAGATGCATTCATTACCCACCACATGGATGTTGTTGGAAGCAATGGAAGTGCATATTTGACTGCCTCTTTATAGAACGTCTTGGATATGGATCTGAAAGAAAAACAAGATTTTATCTTTGCAGCCCACATTACATAAAGGCAAGCAATGACCTTACCGATAATATAGGCAATCATCCAACCATTCAGTCCATACCGAAGCAAAACCAAGAACAGGATATCCGACGCAAAAAGCACAACAGAGTTTATCACTCCCGACAGAGCAAAGACCTTCATTCTGTTCTGTCCACGTGCAAACTGGCTCAGCACCTGGTAGTTCGCATCAACCACAGCGGAAAGGATAGAAAACGATACCACTGCTGGAATATTGATAAAAAATTTCAATGCACCTACTACAATAATCGCGAGCAACGACATCAAGAAGCTCAGTGAAAACGATGAGCTGAACACCGTCTTGTCATCGTACTTCTTGTCGCTTGCAAACCGGAATGCTGCTTCGTATATATCCAGACACAGCAATGGCATGATAAGGCCAGCCGTTGTTGTAATCAAATCCATGGTCCCGTACTGGGATGTAGACAAATAATAGGAATACAAAGGAGCAAGGATGAAACTGATCGACTTGCTGCCTAAGTTTGATATTCCTATGATAAGCGTATTTCTTTTTAATTCGTTATAATTTTGACTAGTTGCCATTTAATTTTTATCCGTTATTTCAAAGGCCTGCTCATATGCAAATTCATAACCAATGTAATGAACCATCGCATCGATAAATGCTTTCATTTTATTAATCAGAAATTCTATTGATTCCCAATATCTCATTCCGCAGATGTGATTGAGCTGGCTACGTTCTGCTCTCTCCGCTTCATGATATATCTCTACAACACTTGAAGATAGTTTGTTATCTACATTGATTTAGCCCTCTAGATCATCAATCTTCACCGTGATGTCATCTATAAATTCCATACATCAATGACTTCTTACCGAAATGCCTCCTCTAACGCCATCTTTAAATAATCAAGACTCTTCTCTCGGTAATGATCCAGCTTTTCATTAACGGCACTGTAATTAATAGGCGCAAAATTCGTGCTTGCAATTTGATCTACAGATGAAATAATGCGATCCTGCAAACCCAAGTTTGCAAGAATATCCGTCTTCCGAAATTCTGAACCACCTTCGGCACAGAGAGAATAAACTTCCTTTTGAAGATTTACTGAAAGGATGGTTCCATGATAAGAATCTGTGATTATGGCATCCGCATTTTGAATCTCTGCTAAAAACTCTTCTGGTCCAAGAGCTGGAACAAGGTCAATTTTCCCCTTCTCTGGAGCGTAATAAACTCTCGGGGCAAGGACATGAATAGGTCTACCAAATTTCTTTGAGATAGCAAGAAGGACTTTTCTTCTTTCCTTCATCTGCTTATAACTATCTAATGCATAGTAAAAAATATAATGATCTCTGCTCTTCTTGACATTTGAAGTTAAATTTTTCCAGTCACTATCCTGAAGTAGAAATGTCGGATCTACCACCCACGGAATATTTCGATTAAGCAACTTGCTCATCACTACTGCGCTGGAGGATTCTCGCATTGCAATATGCTGAAATTGCTCTATAGCTGGTGATATTATATCTAGTTCTTCCGACTTCATATTACCCACAGATGATGCATAAGATAACTTATATCCAGTGTATCCTTTCAATAGGTATGGATCCATGTATTTCCAATCCGTCTGATTCATTTCACAGGAATGCTTATTCCAAATCTGATCACTACCACTTAGCACTACTGGATACTCTTTCATGAGCTCAAGAGTTTCCTCAGGCTCAACTGTTTCTGCAGTCAATGGCATCTTCTGAATGAATTGTTCAAATTTTTCACTACGTATTTTTCTTTCCTTATGAATAGGCAACTTTAGCAAATCCTTAATAAATGTCTTCAAGCCAAATTGTGTTCTGTACATTGCATAATATGCTTGTTGCGAGGGCATACGGTAGTTGATGATTTTGCAATCGTACCCGAGGTTGTTTACTTTCTTACATAGTGCATATGCCTGAAATACTGATCCGTAATTGTATGCAGCATGATATGTGATTAATCCTACTTTTTTCATCTCTAACTCTCTTTATTCCTAACTTCCTTCAGAAACCTCAAATGCTGTCTGTTATCCCGTTAAATATTTCTATTTCAGTGCATACCTATTCATGCTCTGTACAGAATCTTGTTTTACTTCGAATATATAAATCCACGAAATTGCATTTACCATTGTGCAAAGCACCCTAGTCTGAACAACCGTGAACACCAATAAAAGTGACGTAAATAGTATCCATCCCATCTCGCTTCTATTTTTGTTTTTTATAAATCGTATTATTGCTATAAATATAGGAAAGACGTACCAGAATCCTAAAAGCACTCCACCAAAAGCCAAAATTCCACTTAAACCAGAACTTAACGTATCGCCTACATTAAGGAATCTATATCGCCTTAACGCCGACATATTTTCATATCCAGCGCCTATCCAAAAATTATCCAAAAAACATTTTATGCAGGATTGAATATCATCCATTCGTACTGATGTAGAATTAAAATTATTATTCACCTTATCTTGCACAAAAATATAAGCAATGATTATACACAGTGCAAGAATTGCAGGTAATAATATAAATTGAATCCACTTTTTCATTCGTGAATAATATTTTATGATCAGTAATATAATTGCTGAAATTAATCCTGTCGTAGAAAATGTTGTAATCAATGTAACTATTAAAATGGCAGTATGTACTTTTCGAAAATTTGCTCTATTTAAGAACAATTCATAATACAAAGCAAGGCAAAGCACATAATTAAACATTGGTGCTTCAACAAACGGGCCTATATTTCGTACTCCACTGTACGAAAAGACATCAATCCATTGACTTTCATTATATAAATGGAAATAGTCGTAATGGTTACTTCCCCAGTTTATTGCTTCACCAGAATATACATTTGTATACGGAATAATTTTTAATATAGACGCAAAGATGAAAAAGAACAGGCTTATTATAGAAATAACAACTATGATATTACTGAACGCCTTTAATGTATAATCAACACGGTCAGCATCCGAAAGGTATATCATAAATAGAGCAAAACAAAACATCACAGAAAACAAAAACTCTATGTGCTTAAAATCTCCTATGATTACAAGTACGCTTAAAAAAATAAGATAGATGAATGAAAATCCTAAATTCCATTTGCGAAAAATTAAGCGTTTTGAAAATCCCAATAGCAGTATCCAAATTCCTAAAATTGCAATGAGAAAATATGAATTTTTATAAACGTGATCCATTAAGGAATGGCATTGTAAAATTATGACTAATAAAAGTGCATAAAATAAAACCTTTCTTATAATTTCGTTAATGTCAAGGTGTCGTGCAATTTGAATACGTTTAATTTGCATATTTATGTTTCACTCTTCTCAAAATTAACAATATTTTTTCTTTTAATCCCATTTCAAGATTTACAACAGGAAGATGTTTGATTTTTAAATTATTATGCCGCACCCAAACATTCAGCAAACGTTCGGACAAGAATCCGTAAAGGCGCTGCTGATATGCGTTTAAGTTTTTCAAATCGATTTTAGGCTCTAAATCGAATAAAATGTCAAATAGCCATTTACTGTATTTATCAAACAATTCTCTTCTACAAAACATCATGTTGAATAAGTAGCATTTATTCTGCGAAAAAAAATCATCGAAATCTTCTATATACTCAGGGTATAATCGCTGAACCGATCTTCTTAACTTATCGAAAATTTCTTCTGTACAGCACTCAATCAAAATTTCTTCTTTTGCTGTTTGTTTGAAATATTCAATGTACGGTAATACGATGTCGTACTTGGAAAGCATTGTCACAAGCTCATCATATGTATATATTTTTGATGGATTCGAAGTTAGATTGTTTTTTCCAAAGTATCTTCTATAATGGACTAATCCCTTATATTCATCCTCTGTGTTTTTCCATATCCAATAGAGCCCAGTCAACTCACAATAATGCGGATTTTTTAACGATATATTATCTCCCGTATCATCCCCAGTATATCCTAGAGAATTTTTACCTACCGCACCGACATGTAGAGGAACATATCCTTGAGAATCTCTCAATGTGGGCATATTGAACTTTTTATGAGTTGCTATATAAATCATCTGTTCGTACCAGTATATAAATTAATAAAAGATTGAATAGTGTCTGATATATCAAATTTCTGGTTCTTGATATATTCTACTGCTTTTGTCCTGTCCGACTCGCATCCTCGCAATATTTCATCCACCCACTGATCTATTGCATTCACTCCAGAGATCGGCAGAAATTTTGTAGATGGGAGTAATGCTGCTTCTTTAGTTATTTCATTAGAGAAAATGGTTTTCACGCCGGATGCTTGTGCTTCCACTCCAACGATAGGTAATCCCTCAAAATGAGAAGGCAGAACGAAGATATCCATAGCCTGATAAAGCTGACATACATTATTAGATATCCCATAAAAAATAATTCTATCTTCGAGTTTTTGATTCTTCGATAATTGACGAATATCTGCAAATTTGGGGCCTTCACCAACTAATAATAGTTTTGCATCTATCTTTTTTTCCTTCATTTTTTTCATGATTTCTATCAAGAATTCATGATTTTTCTGATATGCAAATCTGCCTACATGGCCAATTAAAAGTTCTTTGGGTTGAACTTTCAATTGCTTTCTTTCATAATCGCGAACAATAGAATTGAATTCGAACTTTTTTAGATCAATTCCATTCTTAATTTCCACGATTTGACTTTTACTAATATTGGGAAACATCCATGCTTCTGCCAAATCCGAGCAAGCCACAAATGTTGTTCCAATATATTTAAGTAACGGTCTACAGATATAATGAATGATCTTCTTGAAAGCTCGATTTTTCCCATCCACTCCTGATGCATGTGAATGGAGAATGATTTTCTTTACGCCTGAAGTTTTAGCCGCAAGACCAGAAATGAGGAGTTTATTGGCAGTATCGGCATGAATATGTACGCAATCAAACGAATATTCTTTTATAATCTTCCGCAAATTAACAAACGTATAGACTTGTTTCAACGCTTTATTCGATGTTTTGCCAACATAATAAACATTAGTTCCAAATGTCTTGAGCAACGATATATTATTAGGATTCTCAAATTTTTCAATAGCTGCAATATCAATCTCAAGAGACTCAGGCTTATTTTCGATGACATTTTTAACCAGCGAAAACACTCCTCCATAACCAATGTCATCAACATTGACTTCCAGAACTCTGCTAACCATATTTATAAAAATCTCCTAAGTCTATTTTTTCTATGCACTAAAACAGCTTTTATTCCTGCCTTATGCGCACCTAAGAAATCAGCTTTAATACTGTCGCCTAAATGTACTATGTTTTTTTTCGGCACCCCAAGTTCAGAAATTGCTATTTCAAACAGCTTTCCGGTTATTTTATTGGCATTAAAACTATTCGATACATAGAGCTTTTTATATCTATAAATACCACATTGTCCAAGCATCGCTTGAATTACCTCCTGTGGCAGATACATATCAGATATAATAATGACTTCATTTCCATTCTCAATTGCTCTATCATAAAATTTCTTGATTTTCTTATTAGCATAACATGAAGCTAGTTCCAGCTCTATTTCTTTCGCTTTGAGATTTTCTTTAAGATTATTATCATTTATATCTAGATAATCATAAATATCATCAATATTTACTTCTCTAGGGCTTAATTTCTGCCTTGCGATCTTTTCTGCCTGAATACGCTTGTTATGAAATCCAAAGGCATTATTACCTTCCATTTGATTTTCTACGAGATAGAACAGGTCTGTAGGCTTTTCTACATTTCTTAATACGAGAGTATCAAATATATCGAAGCTAATAATCTTATATTTTTTAATCAAATCATTGGTTAACAGCATTATTTCCTCAATACTTTATATATCTCATAATATGGAAACTTAATTTTAAACACAGATTTCATAAAACCAGTTTTCCACGGTGAATCACTTAAACAGTGGAGCAGTTCATTAGCCTTATATCTAAATAAAGGCTTCTGTGCTGTATAAAACTCTTTCTTACCGTCATCGTTATATAAGAAACTAAACAATTTCACCTCTTTAAGGCTTGGATACATTCCAAAGTGTAGTAATGGTTTAATCCATTCCTCTTTACTATACTCTACATTGTATGTATCTATTTTCCGTACGAAATCTAATGCCCCTCTTTGCCATTCAACAATTGCATTTTTGGCTTTTTCGTTACCTTTGTATTCATAGTTAGACAATACTGGAACCACGAAGTTATCTGACTTTGAGTATCCAATTGTGGAGCCTTCTCTGCTTTGAAACAGCTTTTCTAAAACTCCTAAGAAACATAGGATTCGCTTTCTATAAGTTTGGTCAGTAGTATCATATACAAAACCATGTAAATCTCCGCTCACTGCCACAGTAGGATAAATTCCAACATAAAATCCATTCAGTTTATACGGTATAGATTCTTCTCTAAGAAACTCCTCCAAATAATATTGCATACTGCCATGCCATCCAATATCAACAATAGCAGTATTTTTATCTAGGCCAATCTGGGTTAAATATTGTCTAACCATTGCACGTTGTTGTGATGATCTAGATAAAATCATATTTTCATAGTCGTAATATATTGTGCATAATTTTTCTTGTTGCGAAATTTCTTCTGTTGGAATGTCCATATCAAGAGATAAATTATACTTTTCAGATATCTCATTTCTTTCATTGGTATCAAATCCTAAATAGTCCAGGACTGTACCAACCGATGTATATCGTTGGTGAGTTAAATATTTTAAAGAATCTTTAAACCCAGTACATTTACATATTAACCCATGTCGTAAACTATTTCGCGAAAAATACGCATAAATAGAAGGCATTCTATCACCCGAAAGAATATCGAATGCCTTTTTCATCATATACCCATCTCGAGAAAAAAATATGATTTTTGAACACCCAACATTCTTCACTTCATTTATAAGCCACCTCGTGTAACTATACAAAAATGGGCCAAACTTTGTGTATCCAAAATCGAAGTAATCAGATCTTATTTGGGGATTTTCCTTTTCGATTAAATTGCCAATAACAATAGTAAGGCTTTTTTTCATTCTTAAAAACTCCCATCATATTTTCGTCCGAAAAATTTTGCTTTGAGGAAAGATGAAATTTTTCTTCCCCACGCAATTTTTCCCAAAGTAATGCATTTGAGTTCTTTTACATGCTGTATAGTTCCCTCATGGGTCTGATGTTCCAGCCAAACATTGAAAATGATTTCAGAAATTCTCCCATAAAAACGGCTCTGATACGCAGAAAGGTGAACGCTGTCAGCTACTTTACCTGCGTTAATTCTCTTCTCAAGCTCAAAAAGAATGTTAAAAAGCCACTCACAATAGTTATTCAGAAGATCACGCCGCATAATCATCATGTTAAACATATGGCCCCAAGTTCTATGAACTACCCTCTTATAGTCTTCAAGATACTCAGGACATTGTTCAGCAATAATCTTCTCCGTTTCATCTAACTGAGAAGAAAAATGCGTGTGTTCATAATGAGAATAAAGGGTTTCAATCCAGTAGTGGCGCTTGGATGGTAGTAACACCTCATACTTATCGGTAAGTTTCTGCACTTCTTCATCTTTTAAAATATTCTGGAATGGATCTTTATCTTTCCTCTTATAGCAAAAATGCCTACGATAATGAACAAGGCCAATGTAATCAGAATTCAAATTTTTCCACGCCCAATAGAGGCCAGTAAGTTCACAAAAAGAAGGATTTTTAGATGAAATGTTGTCACCGGTGTTGTCCTTAACATATCCGAAATTCAGTGGATTTCCATCTTTATCCTTCTTGCCTTCTGCACCTACATGAAGCGGCAGATAGCACGTGTCTAATGGCATCTGATATTTTTTGTGTGTTGCTATGATAATTGTTACTTTCTTCACACTTAGCTCTCCCCTTGGCATAGCTTTTCTTCCATCAGCTCTACTATTCCAGAGCAGTAAATCTTCTATAATTGAAATGCGCTACAATACGCTTACCACGAATCTTCGCCGTACTCTCCCATTCACCCGCGGGTCTAATCATTCACTCGCCGTTCAATCGCTGACTATCCCGTGAATGAATGCCGAAGCATGGAGTACAAACGTTCATAAGCAAAAGGTTGTTAATCTCAGTGAAGAAAAGGCACCAAATGATCCTGCTAAACAAACCTTTGTCTCGTTTCTTCCTCACGACTAATAAAAGGGAGTATCCGAAAAACTCTTCTTTCATCCACTCCCTTGGTCCTATCTATTTTTGAACCATATCATTATAACATCAGAGAGACAGCATTTTTATGCTTTCTGCACAATATAGAGCACACAATTCCGCACACGCTACTTCTTACTATTCTCTTCTCTAAGACTCCTGATTGACTCCTGCACAAGATAATAGCTTCTAATATTCTTTTCATCCATAGCTTCCACCATAAACTTTCTTCTTATTTTATACAGGTGATCTGCAGTCACTTCGTATTCTTCAGCAATTTCTTTAATGGAAATCCCATCTACCAGTGTTTTCCAGATGACAGCCTTCATTGCTGGACTAGGTATACTTTCTATCGTATGAATAACCCAGTCTCTCTGTAAGATATATGGTTTCTGTTTCAGGATCAGCTTTTCCTTGGCATGCAGATTTTTGATGAGGAGGACGTCCTTCTGGTGCTGAGAATATGGCGTAGACGTACCTCCCAGTTTAGGAGAATGCATATTGTTTATTTTTCCTTCAATCAGAATGATTCTTTCCTGATATTTCTCAATCTGCTTCTGATAGTGTCGAAAGGATCGTGCTTCTTTCTTCAATGTCTGAAGGCGCCATTCTTCAGTAACCATAATCCCAACTTCCCCATTTCATGAATGAATATGTATATTCAGCAGTTAATCTCCATATCCATTCGGATTCTTCTGCTGCCAGTTCCAGGAATCACGGCACATATCTTCAAGATTCTTTTCCGCTTTCCATCCTAACTGTTCATAAGCTTTTGTCGGATCTGAATAGCATGTGGCAATATCCCCGGGACGCCTTGGATCAATAACATAGGGAATTTCCTTCCCTGTTACTTTGGAGAAAGTATGAATAATATCCAGAACAGAATAACCTGTTCCCGTACCAAGATTAAAGATATTAATCCCATTCATCTTTTCCATACCTTCAATGGCTTTGATATGTCCTTTCGCCAGATCTACAACATGAATATAGTCTCTGACACCAGTACCATCCGGTGTGTCATAATCATTGCCAAATACATGTACTTTTTCAAGCCTGCCAAAGGCCACCTGTGCTACATATGGAAGGAGGTTATTCGGAATACCCTTTGGATCTTCTCCGATCAATCCCGACTCATGTGCTCCGATCGGATTGAAATATCTCAATAACATAATATTCCAGTCAGGATCAGCTTTATAAATATCAGTCAGAATTCTTTCCTGCATGACTTTGCTTTCACCATAAGGATTTGTAGCATCATGTAAAGGACATTCTTCCGTAATCGGAACAAACTCCGGATCTCCATACACCGTAGCAGAAGAAGAGAAAACTATCTTTTTAACATTATGCTTTCTCATCACATCACACAGTGTCAGAGTAGAATTCAGATTATTTGCATAGTATTCAATCGGCTTATGCGTTGACTCCCCTACTGCTTTATATCCGGCAAAGTGAATCACAGCATCAATATTCTCTTTATCGAAAAGATTATTTAATGCGTTCTTATCACAAACATCAATCTGATAGAATGCAGGTCTTTTGCCTGTAATCTTCTCTATTCTGTCTACAACTAATGCTTTGGAGTTATATAAGTTATCAGCAATTACCACATCATAGCCGGCATTCAACAGTTCTACGCATGTATGACTTCCAATAAAGCCTGTACC
>Ga0256406_1004954_pt1 | contig 14686 bp, 22 predicted proteins | sample RumenRJG_03DNA_FD_185986 | JGI IMG/M metagenome (GOLD analysis project Ga0256406, IMG submission 185986) | Bovine rumen microbial communities from Lethbridge, Alberta, Canada - RJG_03 | ecosystem: Host-associated > Mammals > Digestive system > Stomach > Rumen | place: Canada: Alberta | collected... | reverse complement strand
AAAATCTATAATGTGGATAAGTTATTTGGAGCATGCAATGGTATCCGCAAAACGCAGGAGTAAAAGTTTTTTATTTTCTACGTTTTGCACAAAAACGGCATCCTTAAAGGTGCTGCTGAACAGTTACTAATTCTTTTAATAAGGCATATGGTTTTTTCACTTGAATTCAAAAATGGAAAGAAGTTATATACTGCGCAGGATGCACAGCAGGCTGAAGATTATGCTATAGATATCAAAAATTTCCATAAAGAATCTAAAGATCTATATGTATGTCCTATTCTTATAGCAACGGATGCCCCTAAATATCCGAAAATGCAGCCAGAAGATTGTTATTCAGATAAACAGGTTAAACTTCAGAGAGAAAACATTGACACAGTAATTCCAAAGGTTTCTGCAATTTCTCAAAAATATGGCGATGATGAAAAAATTGATTTCGAAAAGTGGTTTAATTCGCCCTATTATCCGACTCCTACAATCATTTCTGCTGCTGTCCAAGCGTATAGTACTCATAATTTGAGCGAAATAGCTCATTCAGAGGCAGGTCAAGAAAATATTGATTTATGTGAGAAAGCAATAGACCAAATAATTGAGAATGCAAAAAACCAGCATAAGAAATGCGTATGTTTTGTGACAGGGGTTCCAGGTGCGGGTAAAACTCTTGTTGGCCTAGATATTGTTGCTAAAAATCTAGATGATAAGAAAAAGAATTTAAGTGTTTATCTTTCTGGCAACGGACCACTGGTTGAAGTTTTAAGAGAGGCTCTTGTCAGGAGTGTTAAGGAGAAGAAACAATATAACAAGGAAACGCAGGCGGCTATTGAAGCTTTGATTCAGAGCAGTTACGGATTTAAAAAATATAATGGATCTCACCATGAGCCAACCCCTGAACATATACTTATTTTTGACGAGGCTCAACGAGTCTGGAATAAAGAGAAGATGGCTCGTAAGCATGATAAGGATCCGTTGCTTTCAGTCAGCGAGCCTAATTTAATGTATCAGATAATGGATAGACATCAAGACTGGGCAGTAATGGTGTGCTTAGTTGGACTGGGACAAGATATCTATGACGGTGAAGTGGGTATAAATGAATGGTTTCGCTGCGTAGTGAAGGATTTTACTGATTGGGAAGCCTATTATTCGCCTGAAATTTTCCATCAGGTGGAAGATAAAAATATAGATGAGCAGATGATAGAATGTTGCTCTAGGTGCCATCCGGTAAACGAATTACATCTGAGAACATCCATACGTTCTTTCAGAGCAGATAAACAATGTAAATTTGTCGATGCTATTCTTAATAATGATCCTGATGAAGCGAAATCAGTTTATGAAGAAATTCAGGATAAATATCCTGTTTATATAACTCGGGATATTAATACGGCAAAAAATTGGGTTCGTACTCAAGTCCGTGGTTCTCAAAGAAGCGGCGTTTTGGCGTGTAGCAGTGCACAACGTCTTAAACCAGAAGGAATTTATGTTCCCACAGATATAGATGTCAAGAATTGGTTCCTGGCACCTAGTAATGATATGCGTTCATCAAACATGCTTGAAATAGTGGCAAGTGAATTTAAAGTTCAAGGCTTGGAAATTGATTGGGCAGTGGTTTGCTGGGATGCTGATCTACGAAGGAAGGGTAATGATTGGGATTATTATTCTTTCAGAGGTTCGAGATGGAACAAACGAAATAAGGATGAGCAGAAGAGATATTTATTGAATTCATACCGTGTTCTTCTTACTCGTGCAAGACAAGGGATGATTCTTTTTGTACCTCAAGGCGCAGACAAAGAAATCGACGAGACCCGAGATCATTCTTTCTATGATGGTATATATAAATACTTACTTAAATGCGGTATTAGAGAGTTTTCATAAAGAAATATGAGCAAAATGGTTATTGCGTCATTATTTCATTAAGAGTGGAGAAAAGGAACTCATTGTGAGAGTTTTTGTTATCGATGTTAACGCAGGAACCTATTATACAGATGATATCCAGGATGACATTAAAACCTATTATCAGATTATAGGCTGTCAACTAATCGATATCGCTGAACTCCAAATTGAGGATAGGACTTTTGATGTCATTTGTGATGATGAAGGTATGTTTGCAAAGAATGGCGCAAGGCCTTCAGTTGTAGATGCAAAAAGTAATGTCAAGATGGTCGGTTCGCTTATTTTTTGCCACGGAGACAGTAACGATGATGAGGTCGGGCTTAATGATGGTGATGCGGCTGTTCTTAATAAGTATATGGTGCGTGTTGCGGCAGAAGAACCTAATGAAAAGGATCCGAGGCCGAAAGCGTGGTATCTTTTGCAGTATCCGTTTAAGGAAGAAGATGGATAGGGCGTAAAACGTCCTTGTAATGAGAGGAAGCCTATACATTTTTAGACGGATATAAAATTATGGAAGCTATCATTATTATCGCTATGACAATTATCTGTTGTGCGGTCGGTTACAGTCTCAATAAGGATTTCAATACAAAATATGGGCAGCCAGGGATTGATTATTTGTCTCTCGTGCTTCAATGTACTTTTGTACTTGCAGTTATGTGCACCTGGCCGAGGTCTGAAGTAAGCGGATGGTTCGTACTATGGACGGTTTGCCTCATTATATCGTATATTTGGGGCATATACAGGTGTCAGAAGCATGCGATTGCAATCGGATCGGATTCAGATGATATTAGCAAAGCTGTCGTCGCACAGTGTATTCTGCCGGTGGGTGTGGCACTTGTGATCATTATTGTGCTGGCAATAGCAGTTCGACAGGATAATAAGCGGAAGAAGAAACGTTAAGGCTTTACGACTGATTCCAAGGAAGAAGGGCTCGCCATGGAATATTGTAATGATGCCGAGAAGAAGCTGATGGAGATGTATGATTCCATTCGGCTCGGTGATAATCCGATCTGTCAGGAATGTAAAGCTTCGGTTCCGGAGTCCTCGATGCCAGTCAGTGCGTGGGTTGTCGGAAATCATTTCTACGAGCACGAAAAAAGAGTGCTTTTTGTCGGCAAGACGGCGCGGAGTGATCCGGGCGATGTCTATGGGAGCTACAGGACGGCATTTCATGTGACGCGAGAGCTTCTCTGGGAGAAAAGCTGGGCATACTGGAGCTATACCGGCGGCATTACGGAAGCTCTGTATGGAGAGGATTCACCGGAGCATATTGCATTTACGAACATGGTGAAATGCAATGATTCACCGGATATTGATACGACTTCTGAGCTTGTGAAGAAGAACTGTGTCTGCCGGCTGAAGGTACTGAAGCGGGAAATCAGTGTGATCCAGCCGACGCATATCGTGTTCTATACGAACCGGGACTATGACAATGTGCTGCCGGAGGCATTTGATACGTTTTGGATCCTTCGGGACGAGATCGTACCTGTCGGGCAGAGAAGCATGCCGTGGATGGAGGCTGAAGGAAGCATTGACGGGAGAGGCTATCGGATCCTACGGATCGGGCATCCGTAGTATAAGAAATGGGACGAGTTTATCCGACTGGTTTGCTGCTGGGTGAACGCTACGGTGCCAATGTCGGAAGCCGGGAGCTGAGGTGCCCCGGACTGAAGCATTAGCAGGAGACGGTGCGGATTTCGAAAGGAGCGGGGACTGATGAAGCATGTGGGATATCCGGATAAGCCGGTCGCGAGCATTACGGAGGATCTTTTCCATGTGGAGGTATATGTCGATGCGCTCTGTCAGTTCATCGAGACCTGCGATACGCCGATGACCGTGTCCATTCAGGCGACTCCAGCAGCGGCAAGACCAGCATGATGAACATGATGCGGGCGAAGATGGCGGACAGCATCTGGCCGGTGTGGTTCAATACCTGGCAGTTCTCGCAGTTCGATATGGGGAATTCGCTTGCGTTCTCGATGATGGATGTGCTCTTGAAGGGCGTGAACTGCGATAGCGAGCTCCGGGAGAAGATCGTGAAGGGCATCGCCGGATTCGGGCGGAAGTTCATTACGGTAGCGACGGATCATGTGCTCGGCGGGGCGAGTGCGGAGATCGTGGATGAGCTGGCGTCGGGTCCGGATATGGACTATGCGGCGGAAATCATGAATCTCAAGGATAAGTTTCAGAATGCCATCGATGCGGTGCTTCAGAAGTCGGAAGATAACGGGCGGTATATTTACGAGGATATGCTGACGGTGAATCCGAAGGATGTCGATGGCTCCGCGGAGAAGATCGCGGCGATGGTTAAGGATGCACGGGAGAAGGTTGTGGAAGTGCTTGGAATGTAGGCATTGGCATCAGTCAAGTAATAACTCTTCGTACAAAGATCAATCGCTTATATTTAAAGACACGAGTTATATTTTATGATAAACTTGAAATCACAAATTGTGATTTCAAGTCATAATAATTTATATTTGGGAACATATAATATGGCAGATAAGGTTCAAAAGCAAATAGTGACAACTGAGGCTCTTTACGATTCTCTGCTGATACAGATCGGCGATACGTTGGAGTCAGGAAGAAAAACCGCTGCAGTACGGGTCAATGAGACAATTGTCGAGACTTACTGGCAAATCGGCAAGTACATCGTCGAATTTGAACAGGCTGGAAATGAAAAGGCTGAATATGGCTCAGAGACGTTGAAAAAACTGTCTAAAGACCTGTCGATTCGCTATGGAGATGGATTTAGTCTCAGCAATATTACGAAGATGCGGAAGCTTTATCAGGTTTTCCCAATTTTGCAGACACTGTCTGCAAAATTGAGTTGGAGCCACTATGTGGAGCTTTTAAAAATAGATGATCCTCTGGAAAGGTCGTTTTACCTCAAGGAGTGTGAACAGGAAAACTGGGGAGTTCGGGAACTTCGAAGGCAGATGAAGAGTATGCTATTCCAGAGATTGGTCTTGAGTAAGGATAAGGCAGAAGTCCTAAGACTTTCCGAAGATGGTCAGATCATAGAGAAGGCGGAGGATGTTATAAAGGACCCGTATATCTTTGAATTCACAGGGCTTCCGCAACTACCGGTATATAAGGAAGGAGATCTAGAAGATGCATTGATCAACAACCTGAGTACTTTCCTTCTGGAGCTTGGAAAAGGTTTTACTTATGTAGGTAGGCAACAGCGCATCAATATCGGTGGTAGGATTTACAAAATAGATCTTGTGTTCTACCACCGTATTCTGAAATGCTTTGTCCTGATAGACTTGAAGCGTGGCGAAGTACAACACGAAGATATTGGGCAGATGAATCTGTATTTGAATTATTACCGGGAAGAGATGAATACCGAAGGGGATACAGAACCAATCGGAATCGTGCTCGGTGCTTATGAAGATAAGCTGATGGTAAAGTACGCGACGCAGAATATTTCAAACCAGCTCTTTGTGAGCAGATACCAGTTATACCTTCCGGATAGAGAACAACTGGAAAATGAAATCAACAGATTTCTTGAAGGCAAGGAAGGAGAATAATAACATAATTACAGTTGGTAATGACGAAAATAATTACGATAAAGTTAAAGAATCAGTGATGAATTCAGCGAGAAACTATTGCGGAAGGACGATGCTATGTCTTTTAAAATCGTTTAGAATGATATCATCAATGTGAAGGCAGATGCCATCGTGAATACGGCGAATCCGTATCCGGTGATCGGGGATGGAGAGGATTCGGATATTTATGAGGCGGCAGGAGAAACAGAGCTGCTTCGTGAGCGTATGAAGATCGGAAATATTGCGCGCGGAGATGCGAAGGCAACGCCGGCATTTAAGCTACAGGCAAAGTATATCATTCATACGGTCGGTCCGGTTTGGATCGACGGGAAAAGCCGCGAGGTGGAGACATTGAAGAGCTGCTATGTCCGGTCGATGGAGCTTGCAGCGTCGCTACAGTGTAAGAGCATTGCGTTTCCGCTGATCTCGGCAGGGCATTACGGATTCCCGAAGGGTGTGGCACTGTCGACAGCATTGGAATGCTTCAATGGATTCCTTCTGAAATATCCGGACATGGAGATCACGCTGGTGGTCTATGATCCGGCGGCGGTCGAGATGTCGAGCCGGATCTTCGGGGACCTGGAGTCGTTCATCGATGAGAAGTATATCAATGAGAAGAAGGAAAGGGCGCTCGGGAGATCGACGGTTTCCAATGATCCGCGAATGTTGGAGCGGTACCGGCGGGAGAAGGAGAGAGCTTCGGCAGCGGAAAGGGCGACAGCTTCGGCGATAGGTCCGATAGGTCCGGGTGCGACGCGAACTGCCGGGACGGATGCATGGGGTTATCCGGAGAAGAAAGTTGTGACCGATGAAGCGGGGCAGTATACGTTTCAGGAGTATCTTTTGAAGCTTATTGACCGGGAGGAGCTTACGGATCCGGAGTTTTATCATGCGGCGGGATTGTCGCGGCAGGCGTTTTCGAAGATCCGGAGCAATAAGGACTATCAGCCGAGCAAGGAGACGGCGGTTGCGTGCGTGCTGGCGCTGAAGCTTTCGTTTGATGAGGCGAAGGCGCTGCTGGAGACGGCTGGGTATGCGTTCTCCAGGACACAGATGTTTGATGTGGTCATTGTGTACTGTATCGAGCATGGGGAGTTTGATCTTCTAGATGTGAATATGGCGCTGTTTAAGAAAGGGTTGAAGGAGCTGAAGATTAGTTGATGATGGGAGCACTGGGACTTTGCTGGTCTCGGTGCTCTTTTACGTTTGGGGTGGAGCGTCTGAAAGCGGGAATTTCCTGGCTCTGCAAATGTCAACTCGGAGTTGACCAAATGTGATTTCGATTCTGTTATTCTGTATTTGTAATCAATAGGGAAGCGCCGAAAGGAGTCACTGGATATGAGCGAGATCGGCATCAAGAATGAAGATATTGTCAAGGCGAAGACGGATGTTATTGTAAATGCGACGAATTCACAGCTTAAGGGAACGAAGGGCGTATGCGGTGCCATCTTTAAGGCGGCTGGCTGGGATGAGATGCAGAAGGCCTGTGATCAGCTTGGCTATTGTCCGGAAGGAGAAGTGCGTCTCACGAAGGGATTTTCACTGAGAGCAAGATATGTCATTCATGCGGTCGGTCCTGTCTGGTACGGTGGGAAGAAGGGTGAAATAGAACTGCTCTACAATGCCTATCAGGCTTCGCTGAAGCTTGCCAGGAAGAAGCATTGTCATTCCATCACGTTTCCGCTGCTTTCGGCCGGGGTTAATGGTGTGCCTATTGATGTGGCATGGAATACAGCGATAAAGGCGTGCATCGATTTTCTGGATGCAAACAGTGACTATTCGATCACGATTCATTTTGCTGTGCCGAATGATAAGATCCGGAGAGCAGGCCATCTCGAGCTTAATAATCAGATGAAGGGAAGAGTCGGTTGGGGCAAGGAGCTTGATGCTGATGAGAAGCTTCTCATGATGCTGAATGGACCAATGCTGAAAAGCGCGATCGAGACGTTAAGGAACGTCACGAAGATTACGGAACATGTCCAGTGGTTTCCAAAGTATCCGAAGGGTGTATTTGATACTTTTCGTATTCTTGATCTGGATTATGACTATCCACATCACATTGATGCTGTGAAGGAGAAGCAGATCTCTGAAATGAATGTGCGCGAGCTGCAGACCTATATTACGTACATATCGAGAGGCGAGCATTTCTGCGATGGCTTTATGGTGAGCTATATCGAAAGTGGTGATTTTCTAAAGGCCTTGTTCCGGTTGGATGATCTGCTGCTTAAGTTCTACAAGGAGATGGACCTGCCGGAGGAAAGCCGGTTTCAGAATCCGCTGATCTGGTACAGTACGAATGCTGAACATGAACCTGTGCTGGTACAGATGGACGGGAATTGGAGCAATACGCAGGAAAATCTCGAAATCGAGAATGCTTCTCAACAGGTAAAGGATGAAGCGAAAAGAACTATTCTATATGATGCCTGGAAGGACATCCGGGTAGAAGAAGGTAATGCAATCCTCATGAAGAGAAAGTATTTTGAGGGTCGTTCCGGACAGAAACTGGTCTTCATGTCCTGTACAGATGCCGAGCGGAATGTATTCTCCGGGCTTTCGGAGGACGAGGTGTATGAGTGTCGGAAGAGTATTGATGACTTTTATCAGGACCGGGAGCTGCAGCTTCTCTGGAATGAGGTGGTTCTGCATCCGGTATGTATGGTACTTGATGAAGATCACGAGATGCATCCGGTGGCTATCGGAAAGCTTGATAAAAGCTCGTTTAAGGAAATTGATGTAGCGGAAGATACGGAATGACGGAGGGAAGTTTAGAATGGTTGAGAAGAATATATTTCTATCTGGAATGATGGGACTTATTGTCGGTGACGCACTGGGACTGCCGGCGCAGTTTCTTCGGAGAGAGGAAGTTGCGCAGAATCCGGTCACTGGCATGCGGGCAGGCTACGGCATGCCGGCGGGTAGCTGGTCCGATGACAGCAGTATGGCGCTCTGTACGCTAACGAGTCTCATCACGTATGGCTATAATCCACAGGATATCATGAAGCGGTTTGTTGCCTGGTACGATAATGGGGAGTATACGCCGTTTGGAAAAGCCTTCGATATCGGGATGACCTGCGAGGATGCGATCTGTAATTTCGAGGAAGGCGAGGATATCTATCATTGCGGGCTTACCGGCGAACGGAGCAATGGCAATGGATCGTTGATGCGGATCCTGCCAGCCTGCCTTTATTTTGCGATTAAGAAAGTTGATGATGCAGAAGCGGTTCAGAAGATTGAGACCATCTCTGCCCTCACGCATGCTCATAAGCGGAGTAAGATTGGCTGCGGGCTGTACTATTTTATGGTGAGGGAAATCCTTTACGGAGCGGGCGAATTAAAGAAGTTGCTTCAGTCAGGACTTAATAAAGGCCTTGCATTTTATGAGAAGGATGAATCCTGTCGGGCGGATCTTCACTGCTATGACTTACTAAGGGATCTTTCTGCATTATCACAGGTCGACGTTTCTGATATCTCTACATCCGGATATGTAGTTGATTCCTTGATATCTTCGATCTGGGGCATCATTACGACTGCATCATATCGGGATGCATTGCTTAAACTTGTGAACCTCGGTGATGATGCGGATACCGTCGGAGCTATTGCGGGAGGACTTGCAGGGCTTTATTATGGATATGAAAACAATCCGGAGGAATGGCTTCAGGCGGTCGTGAAAAGGGAGAAGCTGGAGGAGATCTGTCGGCGAGCGGATATGTTTATTAAAGACAATGCATGAATATCACTGGCTGTGTAGTACAGAAGTGAATAAGCGGGAGGCAAAATATGGACTTTGATAAAGCAAGTCATTTTTGGACGGATAAAGAAGCAGGAAGTAAAGTTGCACCGGATGCAAAGGATAGGTTAGAAAAGTTTATTGAGAAGCACAAGGTGTGTGCATTGGCAACAGGGGCTGGAGAATATGTGCGCTGTACGCCAATCGAATATAACTTTGTTGATGGGGCGTTCTATCTCTTTTCGGAAGGCGGGATGAAGTTTAAAGGGCTGAAGGACAATAAGAATGTCTGTCTCGCGATCTTTGATGCCGGTTACAAGGTTGGATTTGGGGAACTGCATAGCGCGCAGATCAGTGGAGCCGCGGAGATAGTAGAACCTTTTTCGGAAGAATATTTGAAGCTTCTTCAGTATAAGCATATTCCGGAGGAGATGATCCGGAAGATGCCGGAGCCGATGCATCTTATCAAGATTACGCCGGTGGAAGCAGATTTTCTGGACACGGATTTTAAGAAGGACGGATATGATGCACGACAGAAGGTTGTTTTTTGAGGCGGTACAAAGGGGATAGAGTGTTAAAACGATTTCCCGAGAGAATAAAGGAAGCTGGTGTTCTATGAGGAGGCTGTCCACTACGGAAAACATGTTTTGTACGATTAGTGATTTATGATATACTTTATTTATTGGTAGTTATCTGGATTCTATGAAAGGAGCGCCGGAAATATGACTTTATCTGTTAATCAAATTTCTGATGGAGTTAAAGCAGTTGTTGATCAATATCCTATAAAGAAAGTCACATTATTTGGCTCTTATGCAAACGGCTCCTTTGATGAGAATAGTGATGTTGATCTTCTGGTAGAGTTCAAAACGGAGAATGTTTCATTGTTACTACTTTCCAAGCTGAAATATGAAATGGAAGACCGTTTGGGTAAGGATGTAGACATTATTCATGGCCCGCTTGATGATAACGCGATGATCGAAATCGATAAGGAAATTCCGATATATGAATCATAGAGACTATATTATTTTGGGAAAAATCATCTCGGAGCTTGATGTTGCAAAAGATCTTCTTGGAGATGAAGATGTAAAGAATTTCGAAGCAGATGAGAAGACTAAACGCGCTGTTTGCATGACAGTTATCAATATTGGCGAGCTTGTAAAAAACATCACAGATGACACACGTAAGAAGTATCACGATGTTCCTTGGAAATATGCCGCAGGATTTCGGGATATTGCAGCACATAAATATCAGACCCTAAAAATGGGAGATGTATATAGCACGGTGATTAATGACTTTCCTCAGTTGCGAAAACAATTAACGGATATTTTGAGCTCAGAAGAGGATGAGCGAATATAAGAAAGAAGCATCGGACAGTATCTTTATGCCCGGTGCTTCTTTCTTGAGAGGATGATCTTGGGAGTGACAGATATGCGAAGCTTGCAGAGAAGGTTGGCTGGAAGTTCATCGATACAAGAGGGGGTAGAGCTTTCTATGGCTTTTGACGGCATTCATCTTTCTGAGAATGGGCACAAGGCTTTGGCAAAAGTTCTTGTGGAGCAGATATTCGAGGGAAGGTAATCGGGGAAGGTGAAACTGAATGATGAGAGATTTTCAACCAGGCGATATTGTGCAGCATTTTAAGCGGGAAACACTTTCAGAGGAAGAGAAGCTAACAAATCGTTATTTGTATAGAATCATCGGTATTGCGACGCATTCGGAGACTAGGGAAAAGCTGATGGTCTATGAGGCTCTGTATGGAGATTTCAGTCTATTTGTGAGACCGTTGAATATGTTTCTAAGTGAAGTGGATCATGCAAAATATCCGGAGATAATGCAGAAATATAGGTTTGAGCCAGTACAAGATAAGGGATAAATCATATGAACGACGACTTTGGAGAGGAATATCGGAAGCACCTTCGAGAGCAATTGAAGCCGATAAAACAACTTGAGAAGATCCGGCTCGTTTCCAATAACATATGTTATGGTCCAATGCCGGAACCAGATGAGATCGTGGAGCAGGTGCTCATTATTCATGCAGATGGACGAGTGTCTGTTTCGTATCATCTGTTTGGAACATATGATCATGATATTGATGCTGAAGATATCGGCCGAACGGTCAAAAAGAAAAGTTTCAAAATCAGCAGAGCAAGGGCAGAATATTTGCTGAGTTCGATTCGCTGGTTCTTTGAAGAAGCCTACACACCGCAGATGGTGACGGATGTGGGCAGCTGGGATTTGACCTTTTCTGATAAGGATGGAAACAAGGTAGAGTTATCGGATTCGCTGTATCCGGATAATATGGTGCTGGACCATGATGATCTGTCCTCCCGTATCAGGCGTTATTCTCTATCCGGGAAGGAATAAAAGGCGTTATTTTCTTCCCGGATAAGTTTATTTCTGAATGCGACGGGACTATGATGTTGATATACAGAAAACAAAAAGCAGATCGCAGTCGATTATCAAGTTTTTAGCCGATCTGCAACACGAATTGTAAAAGGAGAAACGCAAAATGCTGACATTATTATTCGTAATCATGATGTTCTGGGTGTTCGGAAAGCTTACCATATTCGCAATCAAGGCTTCCTGGACGATTCTTAAGGTGATGGTGTGGCTGGTATTTCTGCCGCTCACGCTGATCGGATTGTTTATAGAGGGGCTTGTGTATATAGCGATTCCAGTACTGGCGGTTATCGGGCTGTTCTCATTACTTGGCATCGGAACGGACTAAAGAAAGTGAGTCGCATATATGACAGAAGAGAGAGCAAAATCGTGGCTTTCGGTTTCAGCGCCGGTACTGATCGGACTGATATCATTTTTCGTTGTGTATCGATATATCATGGTACACACGTTCACGGAAGACTGGATTACAGCGATTGATGGAAACATTGGAACTGTACTGAAACTGGTCGGTTCATCTACAGCTGCATCAGTTGGGATCACGGTACTGCCAGGCGATGTCGCGACACCGATTGCGAATTCGTTGGTAGATTTCAATAAAGGATTTCTCGCGGTACTGAGTGCGCTATATCTCGAAAAGTTTATTGTGGCGGTTTCGGCTGTTTTGGTTTTCAGAATCCTCATTCCGATATCCTGTGCGGTTACAGTGATTGGTAATCTTGGAAAGATGATCGCAGTCAGAAGCATTGGCATACGACTGTTTATTTTCTCATTGGGGTTGTACTTTCTTGTGCCGGCTAGCTTACAGATATCATCGATGGTGAAGAGCCAGTATGATGAGTCGATTCAGCAGGTAATAGATTCGGCGAACAACAGTTCGAAGCAGATCCAGGAGAGTGTCGGTGAAAATCGGAATGATGACGATGCCGGGAACGGGCTTTCGAAGATCATCCGGAATTTGCAGAATGCCGGCGATACGATCGCAAATGGCACCTCGCAGCTGGTTGAATACTTCCAGAAGCTTGTGAGCAGGTTTGTCGAGTCACTTGCGATCATGATTGTTATATCGTGTCTGATTCCGATATTGGTATTGATTGTCTTTGCATGGCTTGTAAAACTTTTGTTCAATCTTGATCTATCATCAGGCTACGAGCGATTCGGAAGACATTTCCGGAAGGGAGACCATTATGAGCTTACGAAATAATACCTACAGAATCGGATTTTGTCTTAGCGTATTGGCAATCGCTGGTGTGCTGATCTATGGTGTAACCCACCGGACGAGTGGACCAGCGAAGGAAGCAGTGAAACCGATGGCGGAGGATAGTTATCACCTGAATGGTCGGACGGTCGCAGAGTTTCAGCCGGTTATCCTGGAGAAATTCAATGAAGAAAGTAAACTGGAAGTGCTTTCTGTGGATGCTGCTGAGCCGGTTAATGTAACAGCACAGGGCTTCATGGGAATCGGTGATAAGTCACAGACGTTGACCTATCGGGGCTCCGGAGAGTTCTATGTTGATCTTAGCTCTCTCGATGCAAGGAATATTACCCTTGATGATGAGAAGCAGTGCATCACGATTTCTATTCCGCACACAAAGCTTGAGCCGATTGAGATCAATCCGGATAAATTCGAAGCTGGAGAAACAGAAAAAGGATTTCTGGCATTTGGTGAGATGAAGTTTACGGCTAAGGAATACAATAAGCTGGAAAAAGAGGCCAAACAGAAGGTGTTTGATGCGGTAAATAAGCCGGAGAACTTCACGAGAGCGGATGACAGAGCTATAGAAGAAATGAAGAAAATCTACGATCCGGTTGTGAAGGCTGTTGATGCATCGTATTCTGTAAATATTGACTTTATAGGAAGTCCGAGAAAAGTTTCGTAGATATAACGGCTAGACTAGAAATCTTTCGCCTGTTGATTTGCGTGTTAATACGGTAATGGACTTAAAAGGTTATATGGACTATTTTGGGTGTCGGATCCAATGAACTGATGAAGCAGTAAAGAAACTAAAATGTTGGAGGCATTGTCATGAGAATCGTTCTGTCGCCGGCAAAGGAGATTCGGATATTGGTTCTGACTGGAGCGATTTATGGACAGAGAGTTTGTATTCATTAAGCAATAGCTGGATGAAGGATTAGGAATTCGTTTCTTCATCCAGCTTTTGTACGACTATCAATGAAAGGTGATGCCTTGAAAACTGAAACAGAAAGGCGTCAAAGAACTGGATGATCTCGTGGCTTCTCATTATGATGAGGACCACATCGCCGGTCTCGTCGGCGTTTTAAGCACAACGAACGTTGATAGAATTATCTGTCCGGATTATACGGCTGACACAAAAATCTATCAATCCTTTGCCAAAAAAGAAGAGGAGTCCGGTGCAGAGATCATTCATCCTGTAGCAGGGGATGAGTTCAGATTGGGTAATGCCTCCATCAAAGTGCTTTCTGCGGATAATTCGGCTGAATTTGAGAATGACCGTTCTATAGCGGTGCGAATCGTTTATGGTGATTTCAGCGTAGTTATAACCGGGGATGGATCTTATGACGAAGAATATCGTATTCTCCGAAGTAAGGCTGATATCGATTCGGACGTCTATGTTGCCGGACATCATGGAAGCCAGTATTCTAGCACCACAAAATTTCTGAAGGCTGTATCACCCGCTTATACCATGATCTCATGCGGAGCCGGCAATAACTATGGACATCCTACTGAAGAAGCTTTGAAACGCATAAAGGCGTGCGGATCAAATCTGTTCCGGACCGACATTCAGGGAGAGGTGACCGTCTATTCAGATGGAGATAAGTACTGGTTTTCTCAGGTTCCTACCGATGATTGGACTCCAGGAGAAGTTTCAGAGACGAGTGATGAGAGCAGTCAAAGGACAATAATGGAAGCAGGCATTATCAACTGATTATTTGAGTGCTTCAATGAATATCTTGTGATATCTAATCTATTCGATTAAGATACTTGCGCGATGTTGGATGTTGAGATTTATCTGCCGGAGGAAGCATTGGAAAAGTGCGGGATGCAGTCAAAGACTACTGCGTTTCCTCGGAAGGTAAACCAGGTTATATTATTTGATGAAAATATAGGAGAATGAAATGAAGTGCGATCTTTGTGGAACAAAAGAAT
>Ga0256406_1004952_pt1 | contig 14689 bp, 9 predicted proteins | sample RumenRJG_03DNA_FD_185986 | JGI IMG/M metagenome (GOLD analysis project Ga0256406, IMG submission 185986) | Bovine rumen microbial communities from Lethbridge, Alberta, Canada - RJG_03 | ecosystem: Host-associated > Mammals > Digestive system > Stomach > Rumen | place: Canada: Alberta | collected... | reverse complement strand
CTTACCCAGAAAGGTGCGGGAACAATAACCTCATCACCGGGATTTAGAATTGCGGTAAAAGCATTCATCAGCGAATGCTTGGCACCGTTTGATATAACTATATCGGTAGGCTCATAATCAAGCCCGTTTTCCTCTTTGAATTTTTTTGCAACAGCCTTGCGCAGCTCAAGCGTTCCGGCTGCGGGCGTATATTTTGTCATACCGTTGTTTATTGCGGCAATAGCTGCGTCCTTGATATACTGCGGTGTATCAAAATCAGGCTCGCCGCAGCCAAAACCAACGACATCCTCTCCGTTTGCCTTCATTTGCTTGAATTTTGCATCAATTGCCAGTGTTGGTGACGGACTTATTGTCCGTGCTTTGTTTGATAACATTATCAGCCCTCCGATTTTTTTGAATAAAACTTTTTTGTTCGGTTCATTTTTTTGTTAACATATAATAATATAATACTACAATTATGCCAAAAATGCAAGAAGTTATTTTAGATATTTCAAAAATTCCAAACTATAAACAAATACTTAACAGTCTGTATATATTTTTATATGCAATTTTTTGAATCAAATTATCCGAAAATCCTTTTTGTGACAGCTCCTTAAATATATTATATGTATCGCTTACATCACGAATACCTTCGGGAAGTCGGTCAACTCCGTCAAAATCAGAGCCTATACCTATATTATCCTCAGCACCGAGAGAAAGAAAATATTCAATGTGTCGGATTATATCTCCTATATCAGCCGTTCTGCTTGCTGCAAGAAATTCGGGATAAAAATTAATTCCTATCACACCGCCTATATTAATAAGCTCTTTTATCTGCTCCTTTTTCAGATTTCTTGGGTGAGGACAAAGCTCATATACATTTGAATGACTTGCGACAACAGGCTTATCGGTAATACTTAAAATATCATAAAAGGTTTTTTCGCTTGCATGGGAAACGTCAACAATCATTCCCAGACGATTCATTTTTTTGACAACCTCCTTGCCAAAGGCAGTAAGACCGCCGCCGTCGCCAAAAGCACCTCCACCGAGAATGTTGTCATTATTCCATGTAAGGGTTAACATTCTTACTCCCATAGCATACAGCCTTTCAAGTGCTTCAATGCTTTTTACACCCTCGCCGCCCTCTGCAGAAATGAATACAGACAGTTTATTTTCTTGCTCTGCAAGCTTTATATCCTCAAAGCATTTGCATAGCTTTACAATATCAGAGTTTTTTTCGGTTTGAGAAAGTATGTATTTTATTATTGCACTACATCTCTCAAAGGGTTTGTCATAGTATTCCGGTGCGGTAAATGCGGCAAAAAACTGCGTATAGCCTTTGTATTTTTTCATTCGCTCAAAATCGAGCATAAGTGAGTTTTTAAAAAGCTCCTCTCCGCGGTCAAGCGCCTCACTTGCCGTGTCGCAATGGGTATCACATACAGTTAAATTTTCCATTCTGATATTAATTCCTCCCGAATTTTATTTTCTGAAATCAAGCGCATATTGCTGTTATGCGCTGCATAAGCGAAAAAGTCTTGTGACACAAAATGCCGCAAGACTTTTAATTATACCGAACATATTACGCTTAATTCAAAAGCTCATGCCGTATTATTGTTTCAGCACCTCAATTGCCTTTTGCAGCTGAACGTCCTCCTCAACCGACAAATCGGAAATCTGCTTTGTTTCATCAGCCTCAACCACTATGTCAGGCTCAATGCCGACACCGTGAATACATACTCCGCTCGGAGAGAAATACTTTGAGGTGGTAAGGCTTATTCCGCTTCCGTCACCAAGAGGAATTACCGTTTGTACAATACCCTTTCCGAAGGTTTTTGTACCTATAATTGTTGCCTTTTTATAATCCTTCAGCGCACCGGTCAGAACCTCTGAGGCAGAAGCACTTCCGCCGTTTACCAAAACTACCATTGGTATACCCAGCTCACCGGCAGTTGAGGTATAATCCTGACGCTTGCCGGTCTTGGTTTCGGTATAGGTTATAATACCTGCCGGAAGCAGCTCATCTGCAATTCTATTGACAACACTCAGGCTGCCGCCGGGATTGTTTCTCAAATCTATTACAAGCTTTTTCATACCCTCCTGCTGAAGACTGTCAATTGCCGCCTTAAATTCATCATAGGTATCCTGTGAGCCGTCCGATTTATCATCAACTGCATTAAATGCGGTTATTCTGACGTAAGCCACTTCATCGTCAAGCATTTTACTGTTTACGGAATTAATTCTTACTATATCTCTTGTGATAACATAGTCGCTTCTTGCACCGTTTCTTTCAATTGTTACGGTAACCTGAGTGCCTTTTTTGTTTTCAAGACTGTCGCCCCTCATAAGGGAAACGGCTTCATTCATTTGATCACCTGAATATTCAACACCGTCAACCGCAACAATGTAGTCCCCAGGCAATATGCCGGCATTTGCGGACGGGCCGCCCTCGATAGGTGAAACAACAACGAGCTTGTTTGTTTCGGGATCAACCGAAATTACAATTCCGATACCGTAGAAGCTGTTGGAAAGACTTGTATTAAAGGAGGCAAATTCCTCCTTACTGTAATAGTTTGTATAATGATCGTCCACAGCGACAGCAAGACCGGTAGCCGCATAATCGGCCATTTTTTCCTCGTCAATGTCATAAAGCCCGTAGTCGCTTATAATATTTGCAACCTTTTTAACCTTGTGATTTATCACACCGTTGTCATGCACATACATAATATCTCTGACGGTATTTGTCAAAAGACAGGTTACGGCAGCAGTAACCGCTATTATTTTAATTGTTTTTTTATTTGATTCCACGTTATTTGCCTCCCGAATAAAGCTTGTATATTATATGATAATAAGCTGCATTTTATTACTGTCTGTGATAAAGGATTGCCCGATTAATTCAGATAATTCATCGGATTCTGAAGTGCACCGTTAAGCATAACCTCAAAATGAACGTGCGGACCGGTTGAATTGCCTGTCGAGCCGCATTTGGATATTACCTGGCCCTTTGTAACCTTATCGCCCTTGGACACAAGCAGCTTGCTGTTGTGAGCATAGAGTGTAACGAGTCCTCCGCCGTGATTTATTGTAATATAGTAGCCGTAGCTGTTGTTCCAGCCTGCCGTAACAACCGTTCCGGCATCTGCGGCAAGAACGTTTGAACCCATCGGCGCACCGATATCAATGCCCCTGTGCAGCGACTTTTTACCACTTATGGGGTGTGTCCTGTATCCGTAGCTTGAGGTTATTCTGGTTGAAGCTGCGGAGGGCCAGGAAAATTGCCCGTTTCCCGTATAAGCCGGCTGAGATGAGGATGATGACTCTGCTGCCAAGGCTGCATCAAGCTCCTTTTTAAGGGCGTCATAGTCAGCTTCCTTCTGCTGTTCCTCCTTTTCAAGTGCCTTTATGTCACTGTTTAAAGAGTCTATTATTTTTTGCTTTTCGTTTTTCAGCGTTTCAAGCTCGGACTTCTTGTCCTCAAGAATGTCTCTTGCTTCAATCTGTTCCTTTTGTTCGTTTACTATCAGCTGCTTTGCGTCCTCAACCTGTTGTTTTGTGTTAACAAAATCCGCTATTACGTTTTTATCATAGCTGTATACCTTTTTGACAACCGAAAGCCTTGTTACAAGGTCTGATAAGCCCTTTGATTCAAGCAGTAGCTGAAGGTATGAGGTGGTGCCGTATTCATAGATAACCTTTAAACGTGTTTTTAGCTTGTTGTTTTTTTCCTCTATCTGAACGCTTAAATCTTCTATTTCTGCATTTTTTGCATTTATTTCGGCTTCCTTTTCGTTTATGACCTCCTCAACGTCCGAAATATCATCCAACATTGCGGATATCTGCAAATCAAGATTATTCCGCTTTTCAACAGCCTCATCCTTTTCGCTCTTTTTTGCGTTGATTTCTTTTTCGGTCTGTTTTATACTTTCACTGCGCTCCTCCATTTGTTTTTTTAAATCACTTACGCTTTTTGCCGCAAATACGGGGGATACGGCTGTAAAAAATATAACAGCTGCCGTAAGCAGGGATATTTTTCTTTTAACCGAAAGCATCTGTATTTCACACCTTTCATATACGGCCTTATTTCCGCTAAATACAAAACGGTATTTATCGGAGACGAAAAGCCGTTTATTGCCTATAATCTTAATACGCCTTATCCGGCAAGGCAGTATAAGGCGTATATCACAAATATTAAACATTAAGATATTTTTTCATTGAAAGCGAGCTTCCCAGAATACCGATAAAGCACCCGAAAAACAGGAAAAGCCCACAGAGAATCGGAGCAATACCGGAATACTTTACAAGCTCAACCACATTAAATTCAGAATGAACAAAGGCATTTGAAAGCGCAATATATGCCCACGAGATAAGCCCGAAGGCAATAAGAGCGCCGAAAAAGCCAATAAGAACACCCTCAATAATAAACGGAGTTCTGATAAATCTGTCTGTTGCCCCTATATATTTCATTATGTTGATCTCTTTTCTTCTGTTAAATACGGTCAGTCTGACGGTATTTGATATGATAACCACAGAAATAATAAGAAGAATCAGCATAATAATAATGCTCAGATGTCTTACCGCATCCGATATGGATATAACCATATTTGTTACATCCTGTTTATTCTCAACGTGCTCCACATCATTAAGCTGCTCAAGCTTTGCTGCGGTTTCCTTTGATTTGGTGATATCACGCAGAGTAATTTTATAGGAATCGCTGAATGGATTGTCCTCCTCGGTATAGGTGTCCATAAGCCCCTCACGACCTTCAAAAATATCATTCATTGCATACTCATACATTTCCTCGCGGGTGTAGAGTACAATTTCCTTCACATTGTCGTCCGCAAGAATTTCATCGCCCAGCTCTGTGATACGCTCATCACTTGTGCCGACATTAATGAAAAGCTGAATTTCGCATTGGTCTTTTATCTGCTGGGTAAAGGAATTAACGTTAAGCGTTATAATGGTAAAAAGACCGAGAATAAGCAGGCAGCAGGTTATGGTAAAAAGAGAGGCTACACTCATAAGCCCGTTTCTTATAACATTCTTTTTTGCCTGAGATAAAGAGTATCTAACCTTCGACAGACTCAACAAGATACTCACCTCCAACCTCATCTCTGACAACCTTGCCGTCCTGAATTTCAATGACGCGCTTTTTCATTAGGTCAACAATTTCCTTTGCGTGGGTTGCCATTATAATGGTTGTACCCATTTTATTTATGCTTTCAAAAATTTCCATAATTTCCATGGCGGTCTGGGGGTTAAGATTGCCGGTAGGCTCGTCCGCAATAAGAATGGACGGGCTGTTTACCAATGCTCTTGCCAGTGCTACCCTTTGCTGTTCGCCTCCGGACAGCTCCTTGGGAAGCATTTTGGCTTTATAATTAAGACCCACCATATTAAGAACAACAGGAACCCGTCTTCTGATTTCTCGTCTTGTTGCACCGACTATCCGCATTGCAAATTCAACATTTTCAAATACGGTTCTATCCTCAAGCAGTCTGAAATCCTGAAAAACCACACCCATTTTTCTTCTCAGATAGGGTATTTCCTTCTGAGATATTTTTGTGATATCCTCACCGTAAAGATAGATGTTTCCGCTTGTAACGTTTTCTTCACGCATTAAAAGCTTTGTTACGGTGGTTTTGCCGGCACCGCTGGAACCGACAAGAAAAACAAACTCGCCGTTTTCAATCTTCAGACTCACGTTATCGAGTGCAAGCGTTCCGTTGTCATACTCCTTTGTTACATTAATAAGCTCTATCATTTATAATCACCCGAATACCGACTTACAGTTTCATAGGATTGGACTGCAAATACTTGTGTACCATCATTGCTACCTTGAATACAATTGCCTGGTCAAATTTTCTTAAATCAAGCCCTGTCAGCTTATTGATTTTTTCAAGACGGTAAACAAGTGTGTTTCTGTGTACAAAAAGCTGTCTTGAGGTTTCGGAAACATTCAGGTCATTTTCAAAGAATTTGTTAATTGTAAGAATGGTTTCATTGTCAAGAAGAGCAATATCGTCCTTCTTGAATACTTCGGACAGGAACAGCTCGCAAAGCTTTGTCGGAAGCTGATATATAAGTCTTCCGATACCGAGATTTTCATAATTGAGAATGTATTTTTCGCCCTCAAATACCTTTCCGACCTCTAATGCCACCTGAGATTCCTTGTATGCATTATTAAGCTCGTTTATGTTTTCCGCAACAGTGCTTACACCTATCAGCACCTTGTTCATTGACTCGGAGCTGACTGTGTCAAAAATTGATTTTGCCATATTGTCAAGCTCTTCGCTGGAGAGAACCTCTTTAAGCTCCTTGATAAGTACAATATTTTCACTGTCAATATTCACAACAAAATCCTTTTCCTTGTCGGGGAAAATATTCCTTACAACCTCATAAATTGACTGATCTCCCTTTTTCTGTACCTTAATATAGAAAACAGCTCTGGGCACGTCTGTTTCGACATGAAGCTCATGTGCCTTCTGGTGCAGATCGAATGCAAGCATATTATCAAAAATTATATTTTTCATAAATATTGTCTTGTCATATTTTTCATCATAATAGAATCTGACATTGTTTGCGGCAACCGTAACGGCGTTGCAGCAGTATTTTGAAAGTTCGTCAACACCCTCCACATAAACAACATACTCGGGGTACGGCTTGCCGGAAATAAGCCTTACGGTATAGCCGTTTTTGAAGTAGAGCTTATCGTCGCTCGGAATAGAGTAAACAAGTTCTTCAATTATATCGTCCGAAATTTCGGGGCCGTTTGCCGCAAGAATCAGACCATGGGCATCGGCAATGCCGAATCTTTTAGGGAAAACATCTGCCATTTGAGAAACAATATTCTGAAATGCTTTACTTATCATAATAATCTCCTCCATTTTTTTCGTTATTCTATAACGAACATATATATGATTGTATCACAAAACATTAATTTTGTACAGTTTTATTTGAAAAATTTTATAAAAAATATGTAATAATTTAAAATTTATTAACATTTTAAGTATAAAATGATGGTAAAATGTTATATTTATTTCTTTTTTATTATTTTTTTTATGTCGTCCTCAAGCTTTTTCTTTGCTTCGTTGTAACGTTTAAGATGCTCCGAAAGCGGAATATCGGGTGAAAGAGCAAAGAAAAATCTGAAATGCTTTCTCTTTTTCTTTTTTTCCTCCGCAAATTGGATAATGTTCAGCTTTAATTCTTCAAAGCGGACTATAATTTCATTTTCCTTCGCAAACTGTCTTATCTTCACAAGCAGCTGAGCCGAATATACGAAATCTATAATGAAAAGTCCGTAAAACATTCCCACAAAAAAGGAAAAGGCAAGATTATCCGAAAGCCAGGCAAGGGCAGACAGAATGTGGGGGTGTATAAAGAAATAATACACTGCACCGAGTATTGCCCAGAACAGCGAATATTTGGGACAGATAATTCCGTCAATATTACCCCACTCGTTGCTGTAATTCCAAAGCTCTACCTTCATATGCTTTATAAATATAACTCCTGCAATGTATTCTATAATGGTCATCATTACAGCCATAAGAATAAACAGAATTATTTTTTTTAAGTAATCGGGCATAGCAGGAAAGTATGCCTCGCCCGATGCCATAAGAAAAAGTATGCAAAGCCCGAAGCCGTAAAGGGGAAGATAAGGCCCTACAAGGAAGCCCGGATTTATCCATTTGCCGTTTTTCGTGATTATTCTGCGAAAAAAAAGCTCAAGAACCCAGCCGAAAATACTTCCCACATAAAACAAAAATGCAAGAACAAGCAAAATATTCATAACAACCTCCGTAATGTAAATGATTTTTTTGCCGAACTATATCTTATATAGCCCTCGGCATTAATGCTATTATAACATAGCGCCAAGAAATTGGCAAGTTTTTTCTGATTTAAATATTACCCTGTATTTTATAGTTCAGCAAATTATTTTATATTTTTTTTAAATTTTTCTTGACAAGAAGCATATAACTATGATATAATACCTTTTGTTGTAGCAGAGATGCCATTTTGCTATCGGGATGTGGCTCAGTTTGGTAGAGCACTACGTTCGGGACGTAGGGGCCGCAGGTTCAAATCCTGTCATCCCGACCACAGAGCCACCCTGGTGGCTGATATATTTCGGGGTGTAGCGCAGTTGGTAGCGCACACGTCTGGGGGGCGTGGTGCCGCAGGTTCAAGTCCTGTCACTCCGACCAAATCTGAACCGTAATTTTGATACAAAATTGCGGTTCTGTTTTTTTGCCCGAAAACGCCACAGTAATGGGATTTTTGAAAAGAGAAAAGTTTCAGAGTAATGGATGGTTTGCTAAAATCAGAGCATTTTCAGCCACTTGCTGCTCGGTGCGTTCACTCCGAAACTTTTCATAGAAAAACAATGCACCGCTTTTGACCCAAAAAAACAGGCAAAAGCGGTGCATTATTTTATCAACATATAAACATTGACAAAAAAATTTTTCTCACACTCTCCGTTTTACGGGTGGTTACTGAAAACTCAAAATATAACCGCTTATATTATCTGTAATATTATTTTGATAATGTATTTTAGTCTTTCCGTCTAAACAAAAAGCCGGTCGTATCCCATTAGCTTCATATGCATTTGTACTTCCAATTTTCCCATCTCTGCCGACAAGAAAAACTTGGGAATTATAACCAGTATCTGCACTGCGAGTCCAATATGCACAAGAAACCTGCTTGTCATTTAATACTAATCTGTTCTGCGGAATATCAAAATAGTCCAGTTTTTTTCCTTCATCAGCCACTGTGTTTGAAGCTTTAGCCCCATAATTAAGTTCTTCAAAAGATAGCAAGAAAATATTTGTATTGTATTGGTCAAGCGTTTCTCCATGCATTTCAAGGTTATCTTTTGACGAAATTTCAATCTCTGTCGATATAATTATATCCCTAACCGAATTGCTCAGGGTATTATAAAATTCCTCATTCAAGAAAATATCAACTTCAGAATGTTTATAATATGAACTATAATCATTATACCTTTTGGGTTCGGCTAAAGCTTTTTGCCGTAGAAGTAAGGTGTTTCCATTATAATTATTTGTAATAACTATGTAGGGGATATATTCGTCATACTCAGTAATGTAGACTATTTTTTCACTTTTTGTTACATTATATGCAATACTTCCGAGTTCATCGTTTAAATAACTTTGCTTCTCTGGTTGTCTTTTGACTTTACTACAACTTGTCAATGCAAGTATAATAAACAAGAATAATATTGCGAATTTTAAGCTTTTCAAACGCATCCCCCTTTCATTATTTTGTAATTGTTACAGTGGAAGTATCGCCATCCCATTCAACAAGAGCACCAAGATTTTCAGAAATAAATCTTAGAGGTAAATAAGTTCTATTGTTTTCGATAAATGCAGGACTATCCAATGTAATTATCTTTCCATTTACTATTGCTTCATTTGAATCAATGGTAATAATGATTTCAATATCTCCCCTTATAATGGAAACTTTGCGTGTGTCTCCATCCCATTCTACTTCCGCTCCAAGAGCTTCTGCAATGAATCTAATCGGAAGCATAGTTCTATCATTTACAATTTTAGGTGCAACATCATTTTCTTTTGTTTCGCCAAAAACGAGAGCTTCTTTTTCGCCGATTTTCAAAATGATTTGTGATTTCTTTACATCCTCCCATTTTGCATACAAAGTAAAGCTCTTAGTAACCTTTGAAGCGAAGTCATATGATTTTGTTAATTCTTTATCAGTATACCAGCCTTCAAATGTAAAACCATCCTTTGTAGGCGCTGTAGGTTCTGCAAGAGTATTATTTCTTCTTATACTCTTGTTTGAAACTTTGCTACCACCATCTGTATCAAACTTTATCGTGTAGGATGAAGTTCCTCCACCGCCAGATGAACGTTTTGTCCATTTAGCATATACAGTCATACTATCACTAACAACTGTATCTGTAGTAAATTTATTAGCAAAAGTTTCTTCTAAGTACCAGCCGTTAAAGTTATATCCACTTTTTGTTACATTTGGCAGTGTATCAATCTTGCCTTCTTGATTAACGTCGATAGTATCTATTACTTCTCCATCACTTATAAATGTAACTTTTTTTGTTCCGTCACTAAATTTTCCTATAATGGAAACATCTTCAGTGACAGCAAAGCGATATGTGGTATCAGTACTTAAGAGTTCGTCATTTTTATACCAACCAACAAAGTTGTAACCTTCATTAGGAATTGCTTCTAATTGAGCAAAGTTTCCTAATTGTCTAATGCCTTGACCCGAAACAATACCAAATTCATCATTATTGGCTGAAACTGTAACCGTAAAATAAGCATCTGTAGCATCGTCACCGCTTAAATCTACGTCAGCCTGCAAAAGATTATTTTCGGTATCATGCAATGTATATACAACGGCAGAACCTTCTGGTGTTCCATTTTCTATTTCTTCATCAGAATAAGCAGGAACATTACCAGTTAATGTATCACCAGTATTAACATTGATATTAAAATAGTTCAGAATACGATTGTTATCTTCAACATCATCTGAAAATTCTGATACAGAATAGTTTACTTCACCATCTGCGGTTGCATTCATTTTAATAGAGTATTCTGCTGTTATCGGCAAAGTAATAAGTTTTTCGCCATCTTCGTTTATCGAAGAAACTATATTGCTATCTGCTACCGATTGTGGCACATCCTCTTCTATTTTTGCAACCAAATTGCCATCAGCATCATATACATCTACATCTACGGGGCAGTTAATTCTGATAACTCGATAACTACCAGTACCATTAAATTCAACCGGGTCAGTTGTATAATTTTTATCCTCTGTCATAAGCCATGCAAAGCATAACTCAGGGTAATGAGCAGCCCCCATACTACCGATGTTGCATATTAATGTTGTGGTCAGATTGGGGTGCGTTGTTGCAAATTGTACCACTAGTTTTGCAATCGCTCCCACAAAATCTGCTAAAACAAGAGGATTGATGTTGTTCATTCCACACTCATTGAGGCATTCTGTCACAATATTTTCAATTACATCATCAACCTCATCAGGACTTGTGATTGCTTTCCACAACAAATTACCGAGAACATCTAAATCGGTGATACGATCCATGAACAAATCTAAGAATTTTTTTGCATCTCCTTGGTCATATCCTTCAAACAAGGTTCCATACATTGCTGTAAATATAACTCGTATTCCATTTTGGAATTCATTTACATAATTTGTTCTTGTTTTTATGACTTCTTTTGTTAATTTGGATACGGTTTCGTCTAAAAATTTTCCTTGAGTCCAGTTGTTGTTTGTATCATTTTGAATTGGACTGTTTCCACCCGGAAGAACATATTTAAGTTCTAACTTTTTCATTTGGAAATCATCAACATTATACGCACCAATTTCACTATAACTGCTCATAGAATTATAATACCCTAACATAATAGGTTGCCATTTTACAAAATATTCAGATGTCAACTTATCGGGCAAATAGTGATCTGTGCCATAACGTGTAAAACCAAGGTCTGTCATTGCTACTTTTGTTACGGGGTCATTTTTATTAACGATATTCCAAATGTTTTTATATCTTGTGGGGTCAGAAGCTTCAACTGCTTTTTTCTCAGATTTTAAAGCTCCCATCGGAGTTTCAAAACAATAAGCGAATAAATCATTTTTATCAAGAGAAACATTACTTCCAAACATTCCTAAGTTATCATCTATTGCTCCAGCAACAAGATTAGATGTAGCAGCAGCACGACTGTATCCTGTTATCCAGATTTTTATCTTTCCGGAAATCTCGTTTTCTTCATTTGCAATATAATTTTTAATAAAGTCAATTACTTGTCCTTTTGCATTGGCAAAACCACTTGCCTGACCTGATGTTCCGATTGTGAAGTTACTTGCCCATTCACTTTCGTAACCGCCGCCACGAACAGCAACAGCAATTAAAGTATATGTATCGTCTTCATCTTTGATTTTTTTCTGTGCGGCAACGACACCGATTGATTCCGAAGTAGGTTTCTTTGTAAACCAATCATTTCTTTCAAATTTTTCAAATCCCAATTCATCACATAATAAATTCTTTGCATTTTGGAATTTGTTTGTGTAATCTACATCACCACCATTGTTACTTCCGAATGCAGAAATAGCTAAACACAATGACATTGATGCCAAACTCTTATTATAAGTCGTAGAGTCTTTTGTGAAATAATTATCGTCGTAATAATAAGTTCCCTGATAATCTCTATCACTACCTGAAGCATATATAAAAGTACCTGCTTTTGCTTTATTTGTTATATCTTCAGCAATATCTCCGAAGACAAATTCCAAATCATCCACATTTGTCACATCAAAATATCCAGCATTCTGTAAATCCGACATAAACTTTCTTCCAAAAGTTAATTCCGAACCATACAAACTATGGAAAAATCCCAATGTGTAAATGTAATTTGTTTTCTTAAATTCTTGTGCATTATGATAAGCAGGATTAGCATATGCGTAATCATAATAGTCCGAACTTGTATATGGTCCATCATAATTTCTATCGCCACTTTGTGGCAAACCATCTGAAAGTATTACGATGTTCTTTATGATGTTTTGACCTGTTAATCCGCTTAACATTGCATTTGCATCAACCAAAGCATCATTGACATTGGTTCCACCATAGGCAGATAAATTATTTATTTTAGTTTTTATGCTCTCAATATCATCTGTAAAATTGCATACCACAGACGAACTTGAATTTAATGTTATTAAAGCAACATAATTTTTACCGTTAGCTTTTAATATGTCTTCGCAAAATTTAATGGCAGCTGCTTTAGCGGCAGTCATTGGAGATCCACTCATACTTCCTGAAGTATCCAATGCTAATACCGTATAGCGTGTAATCTCTGTTGTTTCCTGAGTTGCATCATTGTTCGCACTCATCAGCATTGGTGATGAAATTTCATTAATCGACATTAATTGGATGGTGTTTGCATCAAAATTTTCGCCATTTGATTCTAAATATTCTTCCCAGGTAGGCTCAAGCATTGTAGCTGTAATTTCCTCAACCACTGCGTTTTCAGCTTCAGCCGCAAAAATATTCATAGGTGCAAGTGTCAAAAGCATTGCTAACACTAAGAATATACTTGTTAATCTTTTCATCTTAATAAGACTTCCTTTCTTTTTGTGAATTTTACTGTTGTCGTCAAAAATAAAAATTCTTACGAATGTTCCTTTGACAGTTAATCCCCCCTCTATTGCTTTTTGTAAGAATATTTATTTAATCTTCATGCACAGCAATAATTTATGTAAAATTTTATTTACACCAAATTTATTTAATTGAGTATGCATCTGTTAATAAAAAAGTGCATAACCCTATTTCAGAGTTATGCACCGAAAAACATACAACCCTGACAATAGGTTGCTACACCGATACTCATTGATACTTTATCATCACAAAGTTTTGATAGTCAGAGTGTACGCTTTTACCTAATTAGCGTACACCTTGTGATAATAAAATATACTTAACCCATTATAATGAGTATAATGTAGCATACCTATTGTATCACAATTTTTCAAACTTTACAATGGTTTTACTGAAATTAATTCCAATATCCCTAAATTTTGTGCAAACTAAATAAGAGATAGAATTCCATAGTCAGTGAGTACACGTTCTGCCTTTTGCATAAAGATTGTTTTGACAAAGTTTATATATTCACATTGACACTTTGACCGTTTTTAAAGAAAACCGTACACATTTTATCATGCGACACTTCCATTTTTTCAACCAGTGTTATCCACAAGTTTTCGTCCCAGGTATCAATTAACTGCGGTTTATTTTCCAAGGTTTCAAAGAACAATCTGAGCTCGCGTTCTTTATTTACCTTATCTTCTCTTTCGGCAGTTGCTTTGTTTAAGCGTTTTTCCGCTCGTTCGTATCGGCGGACGAGGCTGTTGTATTTTTTCGTATAAGCATCTTGCGACTGCTTTTTTCGTGCGTTCTCATTTACGCATTCGCTGACAAGCTCCGATACCACCTTAAGTTCTGCGGTTAAGACATCAATTTCTTCATTTAATTTTGTGCAGTTGCAGACTGTATCTATCTCTGCGCTGTTCTGCCGCTGAACATAATCATATATACGCTCACGCAAATTAACATACTGCTTTGGCGCAAGCGTTTCAACCCTGTGCAAAAGCTCATGACCTAAGATAAACCTCTCTGCGGCTTCGGGGCTTTTAAAGTTGTCAACAGCCTTTTTGGAAATCTTGATTTCCCCCTGTGAATACAGTCCGTTAACCTCATTTCCTCTGCTGTTTACAACGGTGTCTTGTATCTCGATTGTTACTCCGAATTTCTTTCCCAACTCGTCAAGCCTTTCTATATCCTCTCTGCCCTCTGTGTTGTGGTTTAATATCAGACCGCCGTCCCTTATTACCGCTCTGTTTGCCTCTGTATACTTTGCGTCAATTGCCGCCGCTCTGTCAGCCTGCCCTGCCGCAAACGCAGCCCTTCTCGTTCCCAAAGTCAGCCTGTCTGAAAATCTGCTGTTTACCTCTGAAATCTTTCCCCCGGTAAAGCCTTTGGTGTAAAAGGCATTAAAATCCCTCAAAAATACCGCCTTGTTACCGTTGTACCCTGCCGTATATTCAAGCTCAATCCTTTCGTGATACGCTCTCCTGCCCTCTTTTCCTATCCCGTCGGTAATGGTCTTTACCATATTTCTGTCATTCTCGTTGCTTGTGTTAACCTTTA
>Ga0256406_1004951_pt1 | contig 14692 bp, 20 predicted proteins | sample RumenRJG_03DNA_FD_185986 | JGI IMG/M metagenome (GOLD analysis project Ga0256406, IMG submission 185986) | Bovine rumen microbial communities from Lethbridge, Alberta, Canada - RJG_03 | ecosystem: Host-associated > Mammals > Digestive system > Stomach > Rumen | place: Canada: Alberta | collected... | reverse complement strand
AAAGTCATACCGTTTAACATCGGTCAGTTCTTAAACCGCCCAAATCATACATTTTTAAACCGCCATAAAACGACAATTTAAATCCGCCCTTGACATGTAAAAACATAAACAGATATGAATCACAATATAAGGGAGAGATAAAAGGCAGCTTGCGACTGAATTCGTTCGTTGTCTGGGAGCTGACTCTTGTTACTCTTCCTTTGGTTATTTCCGTCATAACAGGAATTTTGTTCCCATATACATAAAAACCCGGACGGAATTTGCAGTTAATGCAAATTCCGTCCGGGTTTTCAATTGAGATCACATTCTCCCCAGCCTCTTTGAATCATTGTTTAATTTACGTGAACGGCAAATGAAGGTTGGAAGTAACGGATATTGCCGATTTTGACGCTTTGTCCGGGTTCCGGAGCAGTAATATACTGTCCGCCGCCAAGATAGATTGCAACGTGGTAAGTATTACCGCGTGCACCCCAGAAGAGCAAATCGCCGACTTGAGCCTGGCTGACACTGATCTGTGTTCCGGCGCTTTCCTGAGGAACCGTCCATCCTCCGATTTCCTTGCCGAAGTGTGCATAGACGTAATGTGTAAATCCTGAGCAGTCAAAGCCGCTTGGCGTCTTGCCACCGGAAACGTAAGGCACGCCGATGAATTGTTGAGCATATGCTGCAACCGCACTGCCGCTGATTGAGGATGAAGCGGCAGGAGTTGGTGTCGCTTGCTGCTGAGCAGGTGCAGACTGCTGCTGGCTGCTTGAGCTCGATGGTTGAGCCTGTTGCTGTGTTTGTTGCTGTTGAGCATTATTGCTGCTTTGGGTTGCCTGCTGTGTTTGAGTTGAAGCTTCCGCCTGAGCAGCTTGCTTTTGTTGTTGAGCAGCCTGTGTCTGCTGCTGTGCAGGATTCTTTGTCGGATCGTTGATCGTCAAAGTCGTGCCTGCGACAAGCGTTGCACCAAGGTTGTTTGACTGACGCAATGAATCAACGGTCACACCGTAAGCTTGTGCGATCGACCAAAGAGATTCTCCGGAAACGACCGTATGAGTCGTATGGTTTGCAGAAACGACAACTTGAACCTGTTGCTGTTGAGAAGCCTTAGAGTTAGCAGCAGTCGAAGCTTCTTGTTGAGTTTGAGCATTCGTTGCAGCTGCTTGCTGAGTCTGATCAGCTGAAGCGGTTTGTTGAGCAGGCTGTTGCGTTTGAGCTGAAGCTTGTTGGGTATCGGCGGACGTCGTTTGAGTTTGAGCCGCTGCTTGGGCAGCACCGGGAACCTTGAGCGTTTGACCAGGGTAGATCAAATTTTCGTCTGCTTTAAGGTTGTTCAATGAACGAAGCTTGTCAACCGTCGTGTTTTCAGCCTGTGCAATCGTCCAGAGAGAATCACCGTCTTTTACTGAAACCTCATGCGTTGCTTCCGTTGTCTTGTCTTCTTGTTGTCTGGCATCGTTTTTTGCAGGAATTTGCAATGTCTGACCAGTAACGATCAAATGACTGTTCTGATCAATCTTGTTAAGCGTTTCAATTGATTCGATGGAAACGCCGTATTTTTGGGAAAGATCCCAAACAGTGTCGTTTTTAACAACTTTATGTGCTGTATCAGCATTTGCTGTTGCAGCTGAGGCCAAAAACAAACCTGCAGCACCAGCTGTACCGATTAAAATATTTTTAGCTGTATGATTCAAAATAACTACAACTGCTATATAAAACATAGGATGATGCAAAAACTGCATCCGTTGCGCTTGCCGGCTCAAAGACCGGCATCAAGGCCAGTGGCTCTTCCTAAAGCGACTGACCAGGGCAAACAGCCTTGCCCCTGATTGGTAAATGCTGTTGCGCAACGTTCTTCAATTCTATTAACAGTCTCTATCCTCCCGATTCAAATACTATGGAATAAGTTCTAAATAACACCAACGATAAACAAAGAAACATGCATATCATGTTTCACGGATTATGTCAACAGGGTGAACTTTCCCTTGACACCCTATACGTACTATTCTAACTGGTAAATGTTGCAAATATGAGCTAAAAATATTACAAAATAAGTTATTTTTGTAACAAACAGCCCATTATTGTTGATATAACGGGATTTAAAGGCAAACGTGAAGCTTTTGTGAGATATTGATGAAGCAATGAAGAATTCCTTTTTATAAAGGATTTTGTTTGTTGAAGTTATGGATTTCAAAGTTCTCTTTCATTCTAACGTTACGTGAATGTTACAAAAGACTTAAGGAAACCGATGCCTGGGGAAACCCTTGTAAAATACAGGGTTTTGAACGTCAAAGATTGTCAATGAAAGCTCGTGAATGTTACAGTTATGTTAATTATTAAAATCTGAATTTGTCAATCCGATAATTGAGACATTAAATAAGAGTTGGAATTCAAACATTTCTTTAATTTTTATCGCTGAAACTTATTGCATTTTGCATGATAATAGCCTAAAGTTAAAGGATAGCAGAAACTTTTCTGTTTATTAGAAATAGATTAATTAAATTCAAAACAAGAAAGAAGTGGGTAATGTGACAGAGATTTATAACTTTTCAGCTGGACCGGCGGTGATGCCAAAGTCAGTCGTCAAGAAGATTCAGGCGGAACTTCCTTCATATAAGGGAAGCGGTATGAGCATTATGGAGATCAGTCACCGATCCTCACTTTACGTTGACATGCAAAATGAGGCCGAAAGCGATCTGCGTCAGCTGATGAACGTGCCGGACGATTATGATGTCCTGTTTCTTCAGGGGGGCGGGACGCTTCAGTTTGACACGATTCCCCTGAATCTGGCACGCAGGGAAAAGACCGTTGCCGTTGTCGATTCCGGACATTGGGCAGTCCGTGCCAGGCAGGAAGCGGATTTGCTGCCAGGAATCTCGACATATGCGGCAGCATCCGGAGAGGCCGAAAATTACACGAAGCTGCCGTATTCTCTGAATTTGGACAGACCTTGCGACTATGTTCACGTCACGCTCAACAACACGATTGAAGGAACGATGTATCGCAAGCTGCCGGACGTAAAGGGAAACGTCGTTGTGGCTGACATGTCGTCAAACATTCTTGCCCAAAGATATAACGTTGAAGATTTTGGACTTATTATGGCCGGAGCACAGAAGAACATCGGCCCGGCCGGTCTGACCGTCGTGATTGTCAAGCATTCTCTGCTCGATGAAAGTCAAAACCTGCCTTCAATGCTTGATTACGTCAAGCTTTCAAAGAAACATTCGACGCTCAATACGCCGCCGGTCTTTGCGATTTACGCGGCTGGTCTCGTCTTTAAGCAGCTGCTTGAAGAAGGCGGCGTTGATGCCGCACAAAAGCGCAATGAGGAAAAATCACGCTTGCTTTACGAATTCTTGGACAATTCCAAGCTGTTCAAGTCGCCGGTCTTTGCAGACGACCGGTCAACGACGAATATTCCGTTCGTTACGGGCGACGAAGAATTGGATCGGCGCTTCATCAAGGAGGCAGATGAGGCAGGGTTCAAGAATCTCAAGGGCCATCGACTGGTCGGTGGCATGCGGGCCAGCCTGTATAATGCGTTCCCGCTGAAGGGCGTCAGGGCATTGGTTGAATTCATGGAAAAATTTGAAACGGAAATCAAGGGGGAAAACTAATGACATTCGATGTTAAGACTTACAACGTAATTGCTCAGGAAGGGATTGACGTTTTTCCAAAGGACTCATATACGGTCAACCAGACGGAAAAGCCGGATGCTTTGCTGATAAGAAGCCAGGACATGCATAAAACGGCTTTTGGAACGAACGTGCTTGCGATTGCTCGGGCAGGGGCCGGATTCAATAATATCCCGCTTGTAAAATGCACGGATCAGGGCACCGTCGTATTCAATACCCCGGGCTCAAATGCCAATGCCGTCAAGGAGCTTGTCGTTGCGCTTTTGATCTTGGCAGCCCGTCCCGTTATTCCTGCGATTCAATGGGCCAAGAAGATGGGCGGCGCGGATGTTTCGCTGCAGACTGAAAAGGGCAAGAACCATTTTGACGGAACGGAACTTCAGGGTAAGCGCATCGGCGTTATCGGACTTGGTTCCGTCGGGTCAAAAGTTGCCCGTGCAGCATATGATTTAGGGATGGACGTTGTCGGATACGATCCCTATATTTCCGTTGAGCATGCCTGGAGGCTTTCCAACGACATTCCGCGCGCGGAATCCCTCGATGACGTTTTGAATGACAGCGACTATGTCACGATTCATATTCCGTATACTGAACAGAACCGCAATCTGATTTCTGCAGAGGAGCTTGCAAAAATGAAGGACGGGGCAGTCCTCCTGAATTATTCGCGCGGCGGAATCGTCAACGATCATGACGTCTGCGAAGCGCTTGATTCCGGCAAGCTGAGGCTTTTCATGACTGACTTCAGTTCTCCTGAAGTTCTTAATCATGACAAAACGGTCGTGACGCCGCACCTTGGTGGAACGACGGAAGAAGCCGAGGTCAACGGTGCCAAGCAGGCTGCAAGAACTTTGCGCAAGTATCTTGAAACGGGAAACATCGTCAATTCGGTCAATTTTCCGACGGTCGAAATGCCGTTTGAGGCACCGCTTCGCCTGACTTTGATTCACCAAAACATCCCCAACATGGTTGGACGCATCACGACAATCTTGGCAAATCGCGAAATCAACATCGACAACATGATCAACAGGTCGCGCGATAAGATTGCCTATACGGTAATTGATGCGGCCGCTCTTTCCGAAGAACAAGTCGAAGAGCTTGAGAAGGAATTGATGACGATTCCTGAGGTCATTCGCGTCAGGGCATTGCACAATCACGCCTAAGGTATGGTATAATTAAATTCCTTGGCAGGGGCAGACGGAAAGCATTTCCGTTTCCTTAGCGGCATCCGAGTTGCGCATGCGATTTGGACGTCGCTTTTTTAAGAAGATGCGGTGAATGCGTTTTCTAGTGACGGTGGCTTTCTTTTTTGATTAAACGTTATTTCGGAGACACAAGTTCCGATGTTTATCGCCAAGAAGACCGTCGCTATGAGCACTGCATTTTTCATGAAGGAAAGCATCGGTGACTTGTTCTATACATTCTGGACGGATGATGCTAGAATGGGAATAACAATTTCTCAGAGGTGAGAATTTATGAGCAAAGTAAAGGTTCTTGCTGCCTGGTTCGTTACGGGTATTTTATGTTTTACGGCCTTTTTCATGTTCAGGAAAAACGGTGCAGAAGTCAAAGTTTACGGAAGCTCAATGGCCCCGACGATTGATTCCGGGCAAAAGGTTTTTATCGAATATCATAAAAAAATCAAGCGGTCGGACGTCGTCGTCTTTGATACCAAAAAGATGTCCGTCAAGCCGGAAGAAAGCGGCTATTACATCAAACGCGTCATTGGACTTCCAGGTGATTCCATCGAATCAAAAAACGGAATCATCTATGTCAACGGCAGGAAAATTGATGAAAGATATCTGAATGAAGAACAAAAAACGTCGGCTTCAACGGGTGATTGGACGCTGCACGATCTTGGCGTGCGCAATCACTGGAAGACGATTGTCGACAGAGTTCCTGAAAACAGTTATTTCGTTTTGGGGGATCATCGTTCGACTTCGGAAGACAGCCGGATGTTTGGCTTTGTTCCCAAGCGGGCTGTCGTAGGCGTAATGGATAAGTGAGAATAGGAGGCTTTTGATGCGTTCGTGCGTCAAAAGCCTTTTTTGAAGAAAATTAAAATGGGACCGGATTATCCGATCCCATTATCTTTAATTATTGTTCAAAGATTTGATTGGCAAGCGTTCGATTGCGTTCATGAGGAACAGCAAAACGATGACTTCAATCGGCCAGCTGATGATTTCCTTTGGAAGTCGCTGAGCCAAAAGGCCATACAAGGCGCCTGCCGTTTTGGTCTGGAAGTACATCAAAAAGATCCACATCGTGTTGAAGAACACGTTTGAAATCAGGATCTGAAAGAAAGTGTACGTTGCCAGACGCTGCCAGGTAATTTCCTGACGGTGCAAAAATAATCCGGCGATAACGCCTGTGACAAATGCAGAGAAGGTAAATCCGATAAAGAATGACGATCCGGTTGAAAAAACGGTGTTGCTGATCAGGTCGTTCAAAACCAATGCAACTCCACCAAGCCATGGACCAAGGAAATACCCGATCATTGCGGTACCGATAAAGCCTAATCCGACCTTGACGACGTTTTCGGGACCAACCGACAGTTTTGACAGGCAAAGCTGAATCGCAATCAGCAATGCGCCAAAGGTCAAGGTTCGAGTCGTCAGTTTAGGACTGCTCCATGTAAGTTTTGTCATTAGATAAACATCTCCCTAAAGTTTATTGGGGGAGACAAGCACCAAAAATTATGAAATTGTAATTATGGTGAATGCGGAAGAACCACGCAGGCCAATGACAGGACCTTTCTGCTGACGTTCACATTCCGTTCCGTCAGCCCTTGACGCAGGACTTCCTACCCCTGCAACGAATAATATAACATAGATTGGGTGCAAAATCCACCATGAAACACGAATGTTACTTAAAAACTTGACGGTTATCGTTCACTTGTAGCCGGATGTGGTCACGGACGCAGGAAAATGACGTTGTCGCTTATTTCCTGTTTCAATGTCTCTGTACGGACAGATTCATCCGGCTTGTCACTCTGGACATGACGACGAAGAATACTGGAACTGCAAAGAACATCACGAAACCTGTTGCGAAGTCGGCCGGAAACGCTGCGAGCGCGGTCACGGCAGCCTTGCCGAACGGAAGACCGGCATCGATGAGACTTTCGGCGAGATAGCGGAGATAGCCAGAAAACATCTTGACGAGGCCGGAGACAATGCCGATTGTAATCAGTGACGAGCGGGAAAGACCGTCATTTCTTTTCAGCAGCCTGTAGGAAACCGCAACGGCCGCCGTCAGCAAAAGGACTTCCATGACGGTCAGGTATGCATGATTGGCGTAACCGTTCAGAAGATCAAAAAGGCCAAGGCCGATCGCGCCTGAGATAAAACCGTACTTGAATCCCAAGAACAGCGTGCCCAGAGCAACAAAAGAAAAACCAAGATCGACGAACGGGTGACCGACGGGTGACGGGACGTGAATCTGGAACATTGCGAAGACATAGTCAAGCGCAGCGAAGAATGCTGCCCGAATTACTGCGTAAAGCTTTTCATTTCTCATAATAAAACCTTCTTCATAATAGCGTTAAGTGAATTATAGGTTTCGGATGGTTAAAAATCAATTAATAAACGATGTTTTATTTAATTTTCGGATAATGTATCGATACAATTATGTGCTTGGATGAGATGCCGACTGTGCGGACACAAAAAAACGGATGATTCACAAAAAAGCTGCGAATCATCCGCTGACATAAATTATTTTTGATATGTCTCAAAATGTTCCTTCAAGATTGCGCTGCCGTAAATCAGTGCCTCAATGACGGTGATGAAGAAGCTGACCGGAAGATCGGTCACCCAGCTCAGAACAAGGCCGAACCAGATTCCGAACAGAGCGAACAGGAAGTTGAGCACGATCATCTTTTTCAGCGTGTGCGCAAAATACTTGGCTGCCGATGCAGGAATCGTCAGTAAAACGAAAATCAGCAATGAACCGACGATCTGCGCCGTGATGCTGATCGTCAGCGCAAGCATGATCAAGAAGATGATTGAAATCGACTTGTTGAAACGCTGATTATATTCGGCGCCTTGCGAATCAAACGAGTTGTAGGCCAAGCGCTTGAACAGCAGGAAAATGACCAAAAGCAAAAAAATGCTTAATCCGACCAAAATGTCAATGCTTGAGCGATTGATTCCGACGATGCTCCCGAAGAGAATGCTCGTTGCATAATTGGCCTGCTTGTTTGAAAGGGATAGAAACAAAATTCCGAGTCCGAGGAAAAGACCGGAGAAGACGCTGATTGAAGATTCGCGCCGGCCGAGCTTTTCGCCTGAAAAACCGATCAGGAGGGCAGACGAGCAGGTGAACAAAAGCATCCCTGCAAGCGGTGAAATGCCGGCAAAGACGCCGAACGAAGCACCGGAAAAACCGATTTCGGACAACGTGTGCGTGAAAAACGAAGTCTGGCGCGCCACGACGAAGACGCCCATGACGCCGCAGATCAGTGCAATGAAAATCCCGGCAATAAAAGCATAGCGCATGAAATCATATTGGAGCATCAGTTCTTGTCCCCCTTGTTGATAAGTTTTCCCGATTTGTCTGCCAAATGCAGTTCGTAGTCGGCATAAGCGGCAATCAATTCAGGATCGTGCGTGATGAACATGATGGTCAGGCCATGTTCCTTCATGACGTTGCGAAGCATTTTCAAGAGTTCGTGCTTGCTTGTCTGATCAAGACTCGCGGTTGCTTCGTCTAAAATCAAAAGCTTCGGATCGGCACAAAGAGCCTGGGCGAGATAGGTACGTTGTTTTTCACCGCCGGAAGCGCGTCCGAGCGGTCGGTCGGCAATTTTTGTCAAATTGGTTTCAGAGAGGATGGTGGCCAGTTTTTCTTTTGCTTCTTTGTTCAAAAAAATGCTGTTGGTTTTGAGCCCGAAAGCAGCAAAATCACGAATGCAAAGCGGATATTCGTCATCAATGCTTCGAAGCTGCGGCACGTATTGAACCTGATCTCTTGAAACCATGAACTTGGCGTGTTCCTCGTAGTCATGCGATAAATCCGCTAGGAGATGCTTGATCAAAGTCGTTTTGCCGACGCCGTTTTCACCCGTGATACAGGTCAGTTTTCCGCGCGGAATTTCAAATGACAGATTTGAAAAAAGCGTTCGGTCGGGGATTTTCAGATTCAGGTTGGTCACTTTCAAAATAGAATCCATAGTCGTTCTTCTTTCCGATTATTTTTCGATTTCTGCAATTTGACGATATTCCGATTGCAGCCAATTGAAATAGTTCTTTCCTTCTGGCAGCGTCTCCGTTACCTTGACAACCGGGATGTCGTGTTTTCTGCAAAGATTTACGATGTTTTTGACGGTCGTGCCGTCGCTTTGAACATTATACACGAAAAAGGCGATTTCTTTTCGCTTGATTCTATTTTGCAGATTCTTGATGTCCGTATATGACGGATCGCTTTCTTCTTCGACTGCCTTGGCAAAGTGAGCGTTTGCGACTTTGTAACCCATTTTTTCAAGTGAGTAGTCAAAAACCGGCTCCGAAACGGCCACTGGCTTCTCAATTCTTTCAGCTCTGATTTTTTCGAGTTCGCTGTTCAGTCTGGCGACTTTTTTCTTGTAGGCAGCGGCATTTTGCTTGAATTCAGCTTTTTTTGACGGCATTTTTTTTGAAAAAACATTGACCAGTTCATCCGCAAGCCTTGACATCGTTTCAGGATTGTACCAGAGGTGTTCGTTTTGCCCCTCTTTGACGTTCATCAATTCGGCAGCGGAAAGGCTCTTTTTGTCCGAAAGTTTTTTGATCCAGTCGTCATAGCCGGCGCCGTTTCTGATGATGACGTCGGCATTTGCGGTTTGTTTGGCCGTTTTGGTCGTTGCTTCAAAGTCGTGCGGGTCGATATTCGGGTTGTCGATAAGTGACGTGACGGTTCCGTTTTTGCCAAGGACCGCCTTGGCAGTTTCTCCGTAAAAATCCAGAGTCGAAACCACTTTCAGTTTGTCAGAGCTGCTTTTTTTGCTTTGGTTCGCGCATCCCCCGAGAATAAGCAGCGTACAGATCGTCAAAAGACATAATGAGAGCAAATGAGTTCTTTTATTCATGCATAATTCCTTTCCTTAACAGCGTATCTGAGTTTTAGTTAGTAATTGTTACGATTAAAATCATAACCGCCCAAAATATGACTGTCAAGCAAGAAACGTTGATATATCAACCTTATTACGATTTAGCCAAAAACGGTATTACGATGTTAAGCGTAATAAGAAGAGTAAGATTACGATTTAAATTTTTTTGAATTTTTGAATGAAACATTCGGCAATCAGTGATTGAGGAAACGTCTCGACCCCGAAAGCGTCTTCTGGTTTTTGGCAGTCCGCGTCAGGCACGAAGAATTGCGCTGAAGACACAAAAAACCTCCGTATGGGGAAATACGGAGGAAAAAAGGAGTATGTGTTGTAGCTGCAGACTGGGGAAAGTCCGCAGCATTATCAGCTTTCCGACGCATCTGAAAGGGGAGGATCAGATGCGGGTGTATTCAAATTTTGGTGTTCTACTTCAAGCTGTAATTTAATTGTACACAATGGATTTAAAGAAAATATATCGAATTATTTAAGAATTATTTAAGGCAATAATCAGAATCGCCTATTTCAAAATCATCACAATACTGTATAAATTCCAAAGGGGTCATTCCGAGTCGTTTCAACAGAAGAATAAATGACAAAAAATCGATGTTTCCGGATTCTTCAAAGCGAGACAGGGTTGATTGCGAGACGATTCCTGCTGCGACCTGCTTTTGCGACAAGCCCTGTTCTTTGCGAAGCAATTTAAATATTTTCCCATAATTCATAAATCTGCCCCCCTAAAAAATAATATGCAAATATGAATAATCAAATCAACGATTGAGTTAATTATAGTATAATGACTTGCGTAGCAATATTACAAAAAGATTAAAAAATAGGGGGGTAAAATCGTGTATTTTGTAAAGCGTTCCTTTTCCGGAAGGTACCTTTCAGGTTTTTTGCTCGGGCTGCTGGTCGTTTTGCTGCACGTTGTTTTTGCGGTCGGCTTGCTTCGCATGCAAATCGGCGAATTCAAAAACAGTCCGGAAGCCTTTTGCCCGTACTATAAATGGATCATGGCAGACACGTTTTGGAGTCTTATTTTTTCGTTGATGATTCCGTTCATGGCAGCGCTCGGAAACAGTCAGATGACGTATGATGACGCAAACAGCGGCTTTATCATGCACGTGCTGCATAAAAAGGGCAAAATCGGCTATGCGCTCGGCTCGCTGATTTCGGTTTATGCGGTCACGTTCATCGAGACCGTGCTTGTTTTGGCGGTAGACGTCATGTTTGTTTTTCTGCTGCTTCCGAACGTTTTGCCGGATCAAGTGCTGAATTCAGGTGAAGGCTACAGTCGTTTGTTCACGTATCATGTTGAATGGATGTACTCTAAACCGTTTAAATTGATTTTGTTTTATATAGTTCTGTCAGGGTGTGCGGCAGGATTGTTCGGGATGCTGACGGCCGTTTGCGGACTGTATTTTTCAAACAGGTTCACGGTCATGTTCAGCGGTTTTATCGTCGGGTTGGTCTTCTTCGTGCTGGCCAATCAGCAAATCGTCAATCTGCCGTCGTTTCTGCTGGTGCTTCCGGTCATGTCGCAGATGTACCTGCCGTCGCTTGGATGCTTGGCGGCCTTTTATCTGGTCTGCGTCGCGCTGCTTTTTGTCTTTCAGATTGTCGGGGTAAGAAAGCATGCAAACATATAAGTATCTCTTGAAAAAAACGTCGAAAAGATCGCGCATCAAGGCGCTTGTTTTGGGATTGGCCGTTTCGGTTTTGACTTTTGCGTCCGTTCTTTCAAAATGCAGAGCCAATATCGCAATAGGGAATAAAGGCGACACTGAGCTCGGCAGAATGTTCGTTGCGAGTTTTTCGAATCTTCAGTATTGTGAATTGGGACTGTTTCCCGTTTTTTCGGCCATTTTTTTGCTGTTGTTGACTGATTGAGGATTTGAAAGGGAAATGTTTGTGTTGAAACAGCCTGAAAAGATCGGACGTTTGACAAGGTCGAAGGTCTTTTTAGCCTGTTTCATCCTGACTTCTGGCGCCATTTTGGGCCTGTTGGTTTTTGCAATCTTTTTTGGCGGCAGATATCAGGTGCAAAAAACAACCTTCTTCTGCCTGGCAGGAGATTTGAGTTTGTTTTTTTTAGCCTGGTTTGCTTTCGGGTGCATGACGTTTGCTTTGGAAAACGTGCTGTCAAAACCTTTAACGTGGCTGTTGTTTCAAATCGTGTTTTTGATTGAAGCCAAAACGTTCGAATTTTTTGGCATTTCCGTTTGGATCATGCGCGGTTTGCTGATTCCCGATGCAACAAGCTTTGGCTTTTTTGAATTTGCATTGGACTGTTTGATCAATGCAGGCTATGCCGTTTTGGCGTCTGAAATTTTCAAGAAGACTCTTTTTAGAAGGGAGCGCTTGAGTTGAAAGTTTTTGGAAAACTTTTTTCAAGAAACATGAAACTGATGCTCGGAAACGTTTGGCGCCGCGAACTGATCATGCTTGTTCTGTGCGTCATTGCCGTTTTGCAGTATGCCAAAATCGGACAAAGGCCGCTTTTAAGTGACGTGATGCAGGGTATTTCAGATTTTAGAGGCAATCCGTACTTTCCGATGTCATGGTTTTTGATCGTGATTTTTAATCAGGTCGTCATCGGTGATTCCTTTCGCAAATTGATTTTGCATGACTATCCGTTGGTCGCAAGCATCAGTCTTGGCAAGTATCTTTTTTGTTCGGTTCTGAATCTGTTTTCGGTCGGAGGAGCAAACGTTTTGCTGCTGTTGGTTATGACGAGGCATCATTCTCTGCATTTTGCATGGATCGCAGCGTTTTGCCTGCTCTTGTTTTTAGCGTGCTTTGCCTTCCTGACGCTGATTTTTCCGCCCGTAATCTGCGAAGGGCTAGTCGTCGTCATTGCGGTTTTGACAATTTTTGCCGACGGGATGCCGTTTTTTGGCCGGTTGATGTTTGTCAGAGGAACGGCGATTTTGCCAGGGGATGTTTTGGCAGCATTGCTGATGCTGATCATCATCGCCTGGTGCGGTTTTAGAATCAAGCAGTTGGATTTTATTTGAGGTGATTTTTGATGAGCAGCATCGTAAAAATTGAACACGTAACTAAAAAAATGAAGAGCCTTGTGGCTTTGGACGATATTTCGCTTGAAATTTCCGAACCGGGCATTTACGGCTTCGTTGGTCCGAACGGTTCCGGTAAAAGTTTGATCTTCAAGACGATTCTTGGCTTTTTGAAACCTGATTCGGGGCAGGTTTTCGTGCACGGAAAGAAGCTTCGAAAAGACATCCTGTTTGCCGAAGACACTGGGTATTCAATGGTCGAATATGCGGCCTTGGCCGACAAGACCGGCAGGCAGAATCTGGAACTGATGGATATTTTGGCGTCTGAAAAACACGATTTGGACAAGCTTTTGAGATATGTCGGGCTCGATCCGAACAATCAGAGAACGTACAAGGAATACTCGCTTGGGATGAAGCAGCGCTTGCTTTTGGCGATGGCGATGCTGTCCGATCCGAGTCTTCTGATTTTTGACGAGCCGACCAATGCTTTGGACGAAGACGGTCAGGAATTTTTGAAGCGACTCGTGCTTGAACAAAGAAAACGCGGCAAAACCTTGCTGATTTCCAGTCACGACAAGACGTTCATCACTGACGTAGCGGATAAGATCTATTACGTGAGCGAAGGCAGGATCAAAAAAGAGGCGGTTAATTGCGATGAAAAAATTGACGAATAAAGGCTTTGTCGGCATCGGACTCGTCTTGTTGGCTTTGGTTTCGGCAGGTCTCTTGTTAGTTCGGCATGAAAATGCAGCGCTGGCCCGACAGTATAAAATCGTTCGCTGCAGCGCAAAGGCTGGAACGAAAATTTCCGGCAGGCAGATTGAGATTGAACGCTACGTCGAAAAGGTTGAACCGAAGAAGGTTTATTTCAAACTGATCGTGAACAGCCAAAAGGCGCAATCTCTGGGAAATCTGCAGCTGGTCAATACGCCTGACGGAACGGTTGATTATTTTGACTCGTACAAAGTCAACGGCAAGGCTTCGGAAGGACTCAAGCTCAAGCCGGGCAGAAACGTCATTGAAGGAAAAGTCAATAAGGAAGACTTTGGCAAAAAAGGCGTCAAGACCGTGCTGTGGTACAAACTTGGCAAAATGAAATATGCTGAATATTTTTTTGAATGATGAGGAAAATATGGATCGAAGTGAAAAACCGGTTGATTTGCAGTTGATTGCAAATCTAAACCGGTTTTTGCGTATGCATGACAAGCTCCTGCTGCGATGAAAACAGCCAAAAGAGGGCGCTTTCAGTAACCGAGGGATGGTATTTACGGACAAATCTTAGAAATCACCGTTTTGCCTGTAAGGACGTCTTGGCGCACGGATTGAGCAGAGTTTGAGCAGCACTGCATTTGGCAAAATCGGCCGCATTGATGAAAATTGGGACTTTGTTCGTAAACTTTTTTGCAAGTATTTTCACTCTTTGCCCACAATTTGACTTGCTTTTTCATTAAAATATTTTAAAATATTTAAGTGTATTTTTGAAAAGAGGGGGAAGAGAAATGTTTTCCAATAAGCATCCCGGCACGCCTGGCTTCTAGCTCAAGCAATTCCTTGCTTAGGTCAGGTGATTGCTCGAGTGACTGAACCGATTAAACTAGTCATAAAAGCAAAGGATGAAAAAAATGAATACTTTAGAGCAAAATGCAAGCAAGAAATATACGCCATGGCTGATTTTGACGCTGCTCGACTTCGTCACGATCATCAGTTTTGAAAACATCTTTTATCCCTTTCAAAATCAGGGATTATCGGTTGTCATCTCATGGATCTTCATGTTGTTTGCCTACGTTATCCCCTATGAACTGATCGTCAGTCAGCTCGGCTTGACGTTTGATCAGCAGGCCGGCGGGTTGGCGTCTTGGATCAGGCGCGGAACAGGCAGTGATCTGTTCGGATATGCGACGTCTTGGATGTACTGGGTTCAGACGATTCCGTACCTCGTTGATGTGTCAAACTCGGTCATCGTTTCGTTCAGTTGGATTATC
>Ga0256406_1004950_pt1 | contig 14693 bp, 7 predicted proteins | sample RumenRJG_03DNA_FD_185986 | JGI IMG/M metagenome (GOLD analysis project Ga0256406, IMG submission 185986) | Bovine rumen microbial communities from Lethbridge, Alberta, Canada - RJG_03 | ecosystem: Host-associated > Mammals > Digestive system > Stomach > Rumen | place: Canada: Alberta | collected... | reverse complement strand
CCCCACAGTGTTGGCCATGCCCTGAATGGTGAGCCGCTTGAAAGTGCTGTCTTCCGCCAGTCTGCGACAAGCCTCCTTGATGCGGTATTCGTTCAGAAAGACGTTGAAGTTGCAGTTGTAGAAGTCGTGAATCACCTCCGATATGTCTTTCTGCCTGTAGCCGGCAAGCGTGGACAAGCGCATGACGGAGAACTCGGGAGAGCATATCTCGGCCGTGTTCGCCATCACCTTCTTTATTTCGGCCAGTATTTTACCCTTGTCGTCCTCGCTCAGCTCGCTGCCCTTGTACTTAGGCTTCGTCGGCTCTGCTCCTTTGACCACCTGCTGCTGCAAGTCGCTTATCTCCTGCTCATACTTATGATAGACAATCTGTTCCGTGGCCTCACTCTTCAGCTGAGCCCTTATTTTCAGATAAAGTTGTCGGTTCGACTCCTTCAGACGGCTGTTCTTCCTCTTGATGACACACAGCATGACGGCTAACAACAGCGTCACCAACACGAGCACGACAGCCAGCTGCATGAGGATGCGACGCTTGAAAGCCTCCTGCTGCAGCGTCTCGTCCTTCTTCTTCAGATCGTAGCCAAACTGCATCTCGTCGATATTGGAGAGCTGACGCGATATATAGAGGCTGTCCTTGAGCTTCAGATATTTGTCAAAACTGCTATTGGCCTTTTCCGTGTCGTGCATATGGGCCAGTAACTGAGCTCTGAGCTCATAAATCTCGAGCAGAGCATCCTTCAGTCCAGCCTTCCCCGCCAACCGCTCCGGCTCATCCAACACCCTGTTGGCCTCAGCATAGCGGTGGGATTCTGAGAGCAAGTTAGCTTTGTTGAGATAAGCATTCAGCAGCAGCCTGATGTGCTCAGGGTCGCCCGGCGTATGCACAATGAGTCGGTCGGCTACCTTCAAAGCTCTGCCGTAGTCGTGTGCAGCCCATAGCACGTAGACCTCATAGGCATCATGATTGTAGGTCCGTCGCACATTAGCCTTGCCTATCTTGAGTCGGCTGTAGTCTTTCCAAAGGGTCGAAACGGCTGCGATGGTGCCCAAGGCATGAGCTGTAGTGAGCAGGTTACTGAAACAGATGTCCACCGAAGCCTCGTCGTGAGCTGACAAGGCTATCTGGCACGCCTTATTATAATAGGTATAGGCGCGCTTCATGAGTCGGTTGTCGTTGTTCTGTTCGGAGAGTGTCTGGAAGATATTGCCCGCCATGAGGTACACTTGCGGCTGCTCCTGATGGATATCGTCGCTGATGTCGCGTGCCCGCATGATGCTCTCAAAGGCTTTCTGATAGTTGCAGAAATGGTTGAAGTAGATGAGCCAAGCGCCATAGCAGGCCCTCATACATTCCCTTTTCTGGGCGGTCGTCAAGCTGCTGCGATACTTTCCTACGGCTAAGTTGAAGGCCATGAGGGCCTGTTCAGGCTGATTGTCCTTCACCAGGCTGCCCGTTCCTAAGTCCACAAGCTCCTTGATACTCATGCGGCTCATATCCTCATAGCTCGGTGTGGCGGCCATGCTGTTAAACCAGCAAGCGGCCAGTACGAAAAAGAACGCTAATCTCCTCATTACTTCTTTGGCATTGCAAATGTACAAGAAAATCTTCAATTAGCCATCACGATGGCAACGAATTTAATCGGACAGATACGGGTCTTTCATTCAAGTTCCGCAAGCGGTTATACTCTTTCGGAGTGGTAGTGCCTCACTGGTAAACACCGATTGTTGTCGGGGCAGGAGAGCGCCAAATGAAGAGAGTGTGCAATGGAAAACTTTGATTTTTGATACGGAAAAATGGGCGTTAAATAATGCTAAAGCTAACGGAATCCTTTACAAATAAAAATCTCGAAATAGAGAAAATCCGGGTGCTTTGAGAGCCTTTTTTGAGTACTTTTTGCTCGAGATCGGACCTCGAGGGCCTCGTCAAAGTACCTCGAGCGCCTCGAGATAGTACTTTGAGCGGCTAAAAGCATATGTTTTACAAGGCCAAAATAGGACTTTTTCGGGCCTTTTTAAGCGATTTTAAGGGCTCCTAACAGGCCTGTAAAAACGTAAGTACTTAATAAGTAAACAGTTACAAACTCCTTCTATTTTGGCGTATTTTGGAGCAAAGTAAGTCTTGCTTCAAAATATGGCCGTATTTTGGCACTTTCGCGTTCTTTTTTATTTACAAACTTTCTTGAGACCTTTGATTTTTGATACGCTTTTTCGGGCCGAAGTCAATCAAGTGTGCAATGCAATTTCAGCAACACAACTATCGTAAATGTGTTCCTCTGCAGCCTGTGCTCTCATTGCAGTTCACATACTACCAGTCTGCTCCTCACCTTGCCAATGGTCAAACAATTGTTGTCCATTCGTCTATCATTTGTTGTCCAAGGGAGACTAAAACAGGACATTGCTTGCGTGCAAGCTGTCGACGACCACAAGGACAGCCCCTCTGTGATGGAATCCACTTATGAAACCTGAATCCACTTTACTTTCGGGTAGTTAGCCCAAACGCTGTAAAAACGTTCATATCCCGAAGAACAATTCGCAACCTTTGCGGAGGTAACATGAAAAATAATTGTATTTTCCCTTTGTCATTCTAATAATTTGTTATACATTTGCGACATTTTAATATCTCTTGTCTATGAAGAAAGTTCTACCTTTACGTATTCTGTGCCTCATGATGGCTTCGTTGGGCTTTTTCTCCGTCTCGGAAGCCCAAGTGGCCACACCGCCGGCTGTCACGCCTGGACAACGGAGGCTCACTTCGCCAAAGACTGCCGTGCCCCCTCCCCTCTCGCTGCCATTCAATGAGAGTTTCACCAACGGCAAAGAGCAAAATGAATGGACTGCGAATGATGTGCCAGCATCCGATTTCGGCCTGCTCACCGACATCAATGCCGTGAAAAGCAGCGATGCAGACAATGGATTCCTCGGCTTCCTGGCTTCAAAGGCCGGCGAGGAGTTCTCGGTCACCTCTGCGCCCATTGACATCTCTTCGGCCACGAACCTTACCCTCTGTTTCAGCTACTACAAGGTGCCGGGGAAGGCGGTGAAGCTCTACGCCGAACTCCTTGACAGCGAAGACCATGCTACGCCTGTGCGCACCATCGACTATTCCGCGGGCGCTGGCTCTTCACGCTGGCTTCAAGCCGTAGAGACGATTCACTCAGCCACGGGAGTCTCTACCGTCAGACTTCGCTTCCGCTTCATAGCCACCACACCCAACATACTGACAGGTATCGACGACATCCATCTCTTCAATGCCCGAACCGGCGACATCTCCGTGAGACTCACGCCGGATTCAAAAGTGGTGAAAGGCATGTCGGCACACATCAAAGCCACCGTGCAGAACCTCAGCGCCCAGACTGTAAATGCCTTCACGCTCAAGCTGACAGCAGGCGGAAAGACTGTTGTCAACGAGAAAATCACACAGCGGCTCCGGCCCATGGGAAGCATGAGCTACAGTTATTCGCTACCCACCTCCTCCATAGACACAGCCTCAACACAGATGGTCACGGCCACAGTGAGCGCGGAAGGCGACAGCTATGCCGACAACAACACTGCTTCCTGCACTATCACCCTTGAGAAAGCATGGCGCAACGGCGTACGCCATCTTACCCTCACAGCGCCGAACAGTCTGAGCTGGGAGGCACCGGCTCCCAACAGCCGAGCACGCACCGAGGACTTCGAGGAGTATGCTCCCTGGTCGACAGCCTTCGGTGACTGGACCCTTATCGACGCCGACAAGGCCACTACCGGCGGTGTGTTCGCACTCTCCGACTATCCTCATGTGGGCGAGAAGATGGCCTTCATCATCATGAATCCCTCCGGGATAGGCGACTCTTTAGCCGCCCACAGCGGAAAACAGTTTGCCGGAGCTCCTTACGCCTACCACGATGAAACTACCGACACCTACTATCCGTCGGCTGACAACTGGCTCATCTCTCCCGAACTCTCCGGAAGGGCACAGGACGTGAGCTTCTGGGTGAGCAATCTCAGGACGAAGGATGCTCTTGGCAACATGCAGGACAACGACGAGTATTTCTATTTCCTCGGTTCGAAGACCACCCCTGAGCCAAAGAGTTTCACCGACTACTATGCTTCAGGTATCCGCAACCGATTCGACATCTACATGGGCGAATGGCAGCACTTTACGCTCCACATCGACGAGGGGACACGCTACTTTGCCATTCACCACATCACTCCCGGCGGCGACGAGAGCGACGGGGGTGCCCTGTTGCTCATGCTCGACGACATCAGCTTTGAGGAAGGCGGCACACCGGTGGCTTACCGCGTCTATCGCGATGGCGTCCTTGCAGATACCGTCAACACCACTGCGTGGACATCAAACGACACAGCCGCCGCCAACACAGTATACAGCGTGACAGCCGTTTACAAGGACGGAAGCGAGTCGGAGCCCGTCACCATAGCAACCCCGACGGGCATAAGCAACCCAAAGGATGAGCGCAAGCAGAGGACCGACATCTACACTCCCGACGGACGGCTCTTGCGCCATAACGCCACGTCAACAGACCGTCTTGCTCCCGGCATTTACATCATCAACCATCATAAAGTCATCGTCAAATGAAACGAACCCTACTTTCCTTCACCCTTCTGCTCTCGGCCTCCCTCCTCACTGCCGCCCCCGTCGACAGCCGTAAGGCCCTGCAGATAGCCGGCCGGTTCACGGCCTCCCATCCCTCATCCACTGCACGGAGAGCTCCCGCACGGCAGGATTTATCCATTGCCTACACTGCCCGCACAGGGGAGACGAACGACTTCTACGTTGTCAACCGCGGCACAGCCGGAGGTTATGTCATCGTAGCTGCCGACGATGCTGCCTATCCCGTGTTAGGATATTCCGACAGTGGCAGTTTCGACCTTGAGAGCATGCCTGCCAACGCACAAGCCTGGCTCCGACAATACCAACGCCAGATTCGCTATGCCGTTGCTCACGGACTGAAGGCAGAGCAGCCGCCTCTGCGCACAGACAGCGTGAAACCCCTGCTGGGCAACATCAAGTGGGGACAAGGCACTTACTACAACCGGCTGGTGCCCATCAAGGGTACGCCAACAGGCTGTGTGGCTACGGCTATGGGACAAATCATGTACTATTATCGTTGGCCCGACCGTGGCACAGGCAAGCACCGCTATGTCACCACCACTCATCACGTGGCCGACTCCGCCGACTTCAACCATGCTTACCTTTGGAACGAAATGCTTCCGAGTCTCGATGCAGGCAGTCCAGACGCAGCCAAGCAGGCTGTGGCTACGTTGCTCCACGACGTGGGAGTAGCTGTGAACATGGACTACGATGCCAGCGGAAGCGGAGCCTACTCCGAACGCATCACGCAGGCTCTGGCACGGTACTTCAAGTACAACAAGGGCGCGCGGCTTGTGAAGCGCAATTTCTACACCTCGTCCGACTGGACATCCATGCTCGACAATGAGCTCCGCAACGCCCGGCCCGTCGTCTACGACGGTGCCACCTCCGACCTTTCCATGGGGCACTCCTTCATCTGCGATGGCTACGACTCGCGGGGCTACTACCACTTCAACTTTGGATGGGGAGGTACGAGCGACGGCTACTTCCTGCTCACAGCCATACCCTACTCCGACTTCGACCTAACTACAGGCGAGGCCAAAGACGATGGATTCAATTACGTGCAGGATATGGTGATAGGCTTTGAGCCCGACCGCGACGGCACCACCGCAATGGCTCCCGAACGTATCGTTGCCGACAACCTCGCTCCGGTGACCTATAAAGTGAAGCGCAGCGAAAAGGTGAGCCTCAGTGCTTACGAAGTCTACAATCCCTCGAATACCGACCTCGATATCAGCGCCCTTGGTTTCTTCGTGAAAGACAGCAATGGTGCTGTTGCCGACACTGCCGTAGCCTATCGGGGCTATACTCCGGCCGGCGAACCGCTCGACTCGCTCTCGGCACTCTATGCGCCCGCGGCTAACTTGCCGGCCGGCGATTATGTCGTCAGCTTCGGCTTCTGTCTGAAAGGCTCCGACAAGATGACGCCTGCCGAAATAGCACTCGGCGAGCCCAACGGCTACAGCCTGCGCCTCACTGCCGACTCTGCATTCTATGCACCTCTCGGTCAGTGTCACTTCCAGGCCCGGCTTCTTACAAGTCCCGACACTCTTACCAGCGACCAGCCCTCAACAATCACTCTGCGCGTCACCAATAACGGAAATCTCTACGACGGCATCGTGCATTTCCGACTCAATGTGGCCGGAGACGGAGTGAGCAAACATTGGTATACCTCACCCAACCAGTCCTTTACCGTGGGGGCAGGAGAGACCCGCGACATCGTGTTCAATCAGACTTTCACGCTACCGGGAGACGACCATTATGTCATCACCTTCTTCGACCGCTCTAACAGGCCTTTCTTCACTGACACCATCCCGCTGATAGGTGGCGAGAAAGAACCCGACCTTCTGTTGGTGAAAGAAACCTACTTCACGCCACGTGACTATCAGGTGCCCGTGAACTGTCTCATTCTCAATGCAGAAATCCGAAACGACGGCGGACGCTACGATGGCAAGATGACCGTACGCATCTACGACGAGACAAACTTCTTCTGCGACGGTGCCCACATGGACACAGCCCATGTGGTGTTGCCCGGAGGCGGTGCAGTGACCACGGTGAAGCTTCATGGCACCTATGACACAAGTCAGGACTGGTCGCTCTCCAATGTTCGCTATGCCACGGTGTTGGACCTGCTCACACACACCTATCTGAAGCCTTCGAAGTACAACATGCATGAGTTCACTTTAGGTCCCAAAGACCCCAGCGTGACTTGGACCACAGAGACGGGCATTGAAGAAATCAACCGTTCGGCATTCAACGGAAAGGTAGCATTCGCACTTGATGGCCGGACACTCACTGTAAGCTCCGAGACCAGTCTCTCCGCAGTGAGCATTTTCAATGCCAACGGCGAGTTGCTCATCCGTCAGTATGTGGGCAACACCGTCGACCTCTCCGCACTTCGTCCCGGAATCTACGTGGCTGTGGCGACAGCTGGCGGAGGAAAGCGAGCTGAGAAAATTGTACTGAAGTAGTTACTCTCCCCCTGCCCTTGCACGAATATAGAGGTAAGAGTAAAGTGGTCTCTCACAAGGAAACCGTTCTTGAACACTTACTATGCACCAAGAATCAGTTTCCTTATGAGAGACCTTTCTGAAGCATTTCTACAGAAAAGAGTGATGAAGGCTGCAACCATTTCCTTCTTCCCGGACCGTGTTCTTGCAGCACCTCCATACTTTTCAGACACCGTCACGGCCATAGTTGCAAAGGCGAAACGTCATTGTCTTAGTATTTTTTTACTTTGAATTCTTGTAGCAGTCAGCGTTTTTCAGTATTTTTGCATCTGCCTGAATAAAGGTTTTTTACCTTATAAGATTAACAACATAAACTGCATAGCATGGATATTACTGAAAGATTCATCAACTACACTAAGTTCGACACTCAGTCGGCAGAGGACTCCTCAACCGTTCCCAGTACGGCCAAGCAACTCATCTTCGCCAAATATCTCAAAGAAGAACTCGAACACGAAGGACTCTCCGATGTCGAAATGGACGACAAGGGTTACATCTACGCCACCCTGGAGAGCAACACAAAGAAGGACATCCCTACCATCGGATTCATATCGCACTACGACACAGCTCTCGATGCCAGCGGCAAAGACATCAAAGCAAGCATCGTGAGCCATTACGACGGCAGCGACATCGAGCTCTCACCCGGTATCGTCTCGTCACCCAAGAAATTCCCCGAGCTGTTGGCTCATAAGGGTGAGGATCTCATTGTCACCGACGGCACGACCCTGCTTGGAGCCGACGACAAAGCCGGTATCGCCGAAATCGTACAGGCCATGTGTTACCTGCGCGATCATGATGAAATCAAGCATGGTGACATACGTATCGCCTTCAATCCCGACGAGGAAATCGGCATGGGGGCCCATCACTTCGACGTAGAGAAGTTCGGTTGCAAATGGGCTTATACCATGGACGGAGGCGACTTGGGCGACCTTGAATACGAGAACTTCAATGCAGCTTCAGCCAAGGTGACTATTAAGGGAGTGAGCGTCCATACGGGCTACGCCAAGGGCAAGATGGTGAACGCCTCCCGCCTCGCCTGCGAGTTCAACAGCCATATCCCCGACAGTGAGATACCAGAGACCACTGAGGGCTACGAAGGATTCTATCATCTCCTGGGCATCAACAGCCACTGCGAGGAAGCCAAGCTCAGCTATCTCATCCGCGACCATAGCCGCGAAAAGTTCGAGGCACGCAAGAAGTTCATGGCTGGCATCGCAAAGACTATGAATGAAAAGTACGGTGAGGGTACCGTAAGTATTGATATCAAGGACCAGTACTACAATATGAAAGAGAAGATAGACCCCAACATGCACGTCATTGATATCGTTCTCAAAGCGATGCAGCTGACGGGAGTAGCTCCCAAGGTGGAGCCTATCCGCGGCGGCACCGACGGCGCGCAGCTCTCTTTCCGTGGCCTTCCCTGTCCCAATATTTTCGCAGGCGGTGTCAATATCCACGGTCCCTACGAGTTCGTCTCCGTGCAAGTGATGGAAAAAGCCGTACAGGTAATCGTGAAGATATGCGAGATTACCGGCACCTTCAATGACTGACACAGACCCAACTCCGGGGCAGCACCCTCCTGCCCCACAATATGACAGCCAGGCATGAACCTTATTACCGACCTCGCCCTCATCCTCGTGGTGGCCGCCATCGTCACCCTTGTATTCAAGAAGCTCCGTCAGCCCCTCGTACTGGGTTACATCGTTGCCGGCTTCCTCGTATCGCCCCACATGCCCTACACCATGTCGGTGGTCGACGTGGGCGACATCCACACCTGGGCCGACATCGGTGTAACGTTCCTGCTGTTCTCGTTAGGACTCGACTTCTCGTTCAAGAAGATTCTAAAGATGGGAATGTCGCCCGTCATAGCAGCCCTGACCATTATCTTCTGCATGATGGTGCTGGGTGTCATGGTGGGACATACCTTCCATTGGAGCCGTATGGACTGCATCTTCTTGGGCGGTATGCTCGCCATGTCGTCGACTACCATCATCTACAAAGCGCTCGATGACCTTGGACTCAGACAACAAAAGTTTGCGGGCATGGTGATGAGCGTGCTTATTCTTGAGGACATCCTCGCGATAGTGATGATGGTCATGCTTTCTGCCATCGCCCAGGGTTCGTCGCCCGACGGTGGCCAGATGGTGGGGAGCGTACTGAAGATAGGCTTCTTCCTGGTTTTGTGGTTCGTCGTAGGCATCTTCCTTGTACCTTGGTTCCTTCGTTCCACTCGCAAGCTCATGAGCGACGAAACGCTTCTCGTTGTCGCCATAGGCCTTTGCTTCCTCATGTCGGTTGTGTCCACGCTCGTGGGGTTCAGCAGTGCTTTCGGCGCCTTCGTCATGGGCAGCATCCTCGCAGAAACCGTAGAGGCTGACAAGATAGCACGCCTCGTAGCACCGGTGAAGGACCTCTTCGGAGCCATTTTCTTTGTGTCGGTGGGTATGCTTGTAGAGCCCGAAATCCTCGTGCGCTATGCCGGTCCCATTGTGGCGTTGGTGGCAACCATCATTCTCGGTCAAGGTATCTTCGGCACAGCCGGCTACATGCTCGGCGGCCAGCCCCTGAAACAGGCCATGCGATGCGGGTTCTGTATGGCTCAGATAGGTGAGTTCGCCTTCATCATCGCCTCTTTAGGACTCTCGTTAGGCGTCATCAGCAAGTTCCTCTACCCCGTTGTAGTGGCCGTTTCCGTCATCACAACCTTCCTTACGCCCTACATGATACGCTCCGCCGTACCCTGCTACAACCTGCTTGGACATGTGGCTCCCAAGGGACTTATGGCAAGGCTCGACAGCTTCGGCTCATCATCTCTGCAACCTACTGCCGAAGAAAACAGTGCCTGGAGCCGACTCCTCAGGAAGATGGGCACCGCCACCCTCATCTATTCTATACTGACCACAGCCGCCACATGGCTGATGCTCACCTTCTTTCTGCCCTTTGTTCGCCACCTTCTGCCTCATTGGTGGGCCAACGGAGTCTGTGGTCTATGCACAGTGCTCATCATAGCTCCCTTCCTGAGAGCCATGATAATGAAGGGCAATCTGAGCGACGAATTCCGCGCCCTTTGGACGGAGAGCCGCCTCAACCGCCTGCCACTTCTCTTCACTGTCCTTGCACGCACAGCCATTGCAGCCGCTTTCCTCTTCTATATTTGTAACTATCTGGCCAGGTTCAACAACGCTTTTGTCATTACGCTGGCCATTGTCGTCATCGTCCTGATGCTCCTGTCACGACGTCTGAAAAAACAGAGTGCACGCATGGAGCAACTCTTCCGCGAGAACCTGCGCTCCCGTGACATTGAGGCCCAGGTCAACGGTGAGGCATGCCCCTCTTATGCAGATAAGCTGACGGCTCGCGACCTTCACATAGCCGACCTTACAGTACCCGAGGACTCGAGGATGGCAGGGAAGACCCTCAAGGAACTCCGCTGGGGACAGACCTTCGGCATTCTCGTATGCAGTATTCTCCGTGGACGACAGCGCATCAATATCCCCGGTGGCTCAACCATGATATTCCCCGGCGACAGACTGCAGGCCATAGGCAGCGACGAGCAACTCACAGCTTTCGGACAGGAGTTGCGAAACGATGTGCTGCCTGAAGACGCAGAGATTGAAAAGCGAGCTATGCAATTGCGAAAGATGGTACTGAGAAAGGGCAACACGCTCATAGGGAAAACCGTTGCAGAAAGTGGCATCCGTGAACAATACGACTGCATGATAGTGGGGATAGAAGAAGGACAGAAGGACCTCACAACCATCAATCCCAATCATCCCTTTACCGAGGGCGACGTACTTTGGGTCGTAGGCGAAGAAGACTCTCTGCGGTCGCTTTCCGCCGCCATTCAACCACCTGTGAAGAATGGATGACAAACTATAAAAGGACAGAATTCCAAGTCCGTTGGTGATACCACCGACAGAATAAGCTAAGAAAAAAGCCCCGGCTTTGGCTTTTTTTTCTTAACTTTGCATCCCGTAACAGAAAGGCCTCTTCCGCAAAGTCTCCCAAACAGTGCAGAGAGGCCAAGAGTGCTTGTAGAACCTCTTTAAAAACAAGACAACAATGACAAAGCAAAAGCCAATGGTCAGCGTGCTCTTCATGCTTTTCAGCACGCTGTTCTGCGTCTGCCTGATTTTGGCAAACGTTCTCGAGACAAAGCAAATTCAAGTGGGACCCATCAGTCTTACAGGCGGCCTCATCGTATTCCCCGTCTCCTACATCATCAACGACTGCGTCTGCGAGGTGTGGGGCTATCGCAAAGCCCGCCTGCTCATCTGGCTCGGATTTGCGATGAACTTCTTCTTCGTAGGTATAGCAGCTCTCTGCGATGCCATTCCCGCCGCCCCCTACTGGCATAACGATAGTGGCTTCCACGCCATCTTCGGCCTTGCTCCCCGCATTGCCGCCGCCTCCTTCGTAGCCTTTTTGGCAGGTTCCTTCGCCAATGCCTATGTGATGAGCAAGATGAAAATAGCCTCCGAAGGGCGTAAATTCTCAGCCCGTGCCATACTGAGTACCGTGGCTGGTGAGAGCCTCGACAGCCTCATCTTCTTCCCGCTTGCCCTCTCCGGAGTAGTACCTGCCTCCGAGTTACCCGTGCTGATGCTCTGGCAGGTAGTGCTGAAGACGATGTACGAAGTTGTGGCTCTGCCATTGACTATCCGTATAGTGAAGCACGTCAAAGCCGCAGAGGGAGAGGATGTCTACGACGAGGGCATCTCCTACAATGTGCTTCGCATCTTCAACCTCTGACAATAAAGACCTCAACTACATTCATAAAGCCTCATGGACGAAAGAAAACAGGAAGGGCTCCATGCCCTTGGCCGGAAGACGGTCTACCCCACCGATTATGACCCCACACTGTTGGAGACCTTCACTAACAAACATCCCGGCAACGATTACTGGGTGCAGTTCAACTGTCCCGAGTTCACATCACTCTGCCCCATCACCGGCCAGCCCGACTTTGCGGAGATACGCATCTCTTATATCCCTGCCACTCGCATGGTGGAGAGTAAAAGCCTGAAGCTCTATCTCTTCAGTTTCCGTAATCATGGAGCCTTCCATGAGGACTGCGTCAACACCATTATGAAGGACCTGATAAAGCTCATGGAGCCGAAGTACATCGAGGTGACCGGATACTTTACACCTCGCGGAGGCATCAGCATCTATCCCTATGCCAATTACGGACAGCCCGGCACAAAATACGAGCAACTGGCCAACCACCGCTTCATGAATCATTCTCTGGATAAGTAACAGACAAAGCCCCGAATCTTTTAACAACACCGCAACCACCATGAACAGTCAACTCCGTACCGCAGCCCTGGCCCTGTTAGCAATATTCCTGTTCGGCCTTCCCTCCCAAGCCCAACACCCCCGCAAGAAAGTAGCCGTCGTGCTCAGTGGTGGAGGTGCCAAGGGCATGGCGCACATTGGAGCCCTGAAGGTCATTGAGCGTGCAGGCATACCCATCGACATTATCACCGGCACATCTATGGGTTCCATCATCGGAGGACTCTATTCCATAGGATGGGACGCTCAGAAGCTCGACTCTCTCGTAAGGGTGCAGGACTGGTCGTTCTTGCTCTCCGACAGGGCTGACGTCTCGCATCAGAGCATTGACGACCGCCGTATGCAAAACACTTATATTCTCACCAAGGACATTCACATCGGCAAGCATATCAATATCGGAGGTGGCGGCGTCATTCAAGGCAAGAACCTCATGGCTATCTTTGCCAAGCTCACCGACGGCTACCGCGACTCCATAGACTTCAACCAACTCCCCATTCCCTTTGCCTGCGTGGCCACGAACATCGTAGACAATACGGAGTACGACTTTCACAGTGGAGTTCTTGCCGAAGCCATGCGCACAAGCATGTCGATTCCCGGTGCCTTCGCTCCCGTAAGGAAAGGCGACAAGATGCTTGTCGACGGTGGCCTGCGCAACAACTATCCCGTAGATATAGCCCGGCAGATGGGGGCCGACTTAGTCATTGGAGTGACAGTGCAGGGACCTCCTAAGACGGCCGATGATCTGAAGACCGGCACCGACGTACTTGGACAAATCGTGGACGTGAACTGTAAGAACAAATACGAGGCCAACATGGCCCAGACCGATGTTCTCATACGCGCCAACACCCAAGGCTACTCTGCCGCAAGCTTCACGCCCGCCGCTATCGACACCCTTATCAGGAGGGGCGAAGAAGAGGCTATGAAGCACTGGGACGAGCTCATGGCTCTGAAGGCGTCGCTCGGACTTGACTCCACCTTCGTCCCCTCGCGCCCTGCACTCTTCCGACAGAACACACTGCCAAGGAAGTTCAAGGTAGAACGGATAAAATTCACCGATGTAACGCCTTCTGACGAGCGTTTTCTGAGAGAGAAATTCCATCTTTCGCGCGTTGACAGTCTCACTTCAAGCGACATCGACCATCTCGTAGCCTCCATGCGTGTGGACCTTTTCTATAGTGATGCCGACTGTTTTTTCCACGACAACGGTAGCGGCTACGACGTGGATATCGTGGCCAAAGCAAAGAATAACAGCAAGATAAACCTCGGAGTACGTTTCGACACTGAAGAGATGGTAGCCCTGCAAACACAGGTAAAGTTTCTGCTCGACAGCCGCAAGCCGCTCAGCACAGCCTTGACGCTCAGGCTGGGCAAGCGTATCATGGCCCGCGGCGACTTGCAGTTCATACCTTTTGCGTTCAATAAGATGACCCTTTCCTACATCTACCGTCACAACGACATCAACGTCTACGAGAAAGGCGACAAGGCTTACAACGCTACTTATAATGAGCACAAAGTGCACCTCAACATAGTTGACTTCAATATTCGCAACTTCAATTTCAGCATAGGTACACGGTTCGACTATTACAGATTCCAGAACCTTCTTTCGGGAGTGCACACCCCTTACCGCGAGCAAATGCCCAGCGACGAACACCTCTTCAGTTATCATGCCGACGTAACTTACAACTCGGAGGACAAGTGGTTCTATCCCACTCGGGGCGCTTCATTCCAGGCTGGCTACGGCTACTACACTACCAATCTCACTCGCTATCGCGGTCACCGCGGTTTCAGTGCCATCAACGCCATGTGGAGGATGAACTTCCCGCTTGGAAACCGCGTTACCCTACAGCCCTCGGCCTACGGAAGGATGCTCTTCGGAAAAGAAGTGCCCTGGGTGAAACAGAATATCATCGGCGGAAACTGGTTCGGGCAATATGTAGATGCACAGATGCCTTTCCCCGGACTTGGACACATTGAACTCACCGACCGCCACTTCATAGCCCTGCAACTAAGGGGGCAGCTGCGCATTGCTGAAAACAACTATATAGAGGGAAAGGTAGCCGTAGCCCAACACGCCGAACGACTTGCCGACATCGTGGACAACGGCTCTTTAGTGGGCGTACAAGGCTCCTATGCCTACAACTCCATCTTCGGCCCGCTCGGTGCCTCCATCGGCTACAGCACCAAGACCCACGAACCTTACTTCTTCATAAACTTAGGATTCGTTTTTTAGACAGAGCATCTACTGCCTTATCTTCTGCATAGCTTGCTGACTGAGCTGTGCAGCGATACGCTTGGCTTTGGCGTTG
>Ga0256406_1004949_pt1 | contig 14693 bp, 16 predicted proteins | sample RumenRJG_03DNA_FD_185986 | JGI IMG/M metagenome (GOLD analysis project Ga0256406, IMG submission 185986) | Bovine rumen microbial communities from Lethbridge, Alberta, Canada - RJG_03 | ecosystem: Host-associated > Mammals > Digestive system > Stomach > Rumen | place: Canada: Alberta | collected... | reverse complement strand
TCCCGTCCTCTGAGTTCCCCCGGGCGGCAGCCCCCAGGCCGCCCCATGGCAGGCATCCCATCGGACACCATTGATGATACTCAGGCAGGCTCGCCCTGCCAGTGGGGTTGTCGTTCACAGATACTGCGCCTGCTCCTCAAGTGCAACGATCCGGCCTTCGCGTCCTTCTCGCTTCGCAGCGGGCGCTTTGGCGCATGGTTCAACCCAAGCGGGGAGCCGGGCACGGGCTTCCTGATCCCGATCATGCGCAACGGCTCGGAGCTTGTCACGGCTCCGGCGGTGATTGCCCGCGTTGACGGGAACGGCGGCTTGCAGGGCCTTGAGGAAGGCGATGAGGACGCCATTGCCCGCTTCCTTGAAGCGGAGATGGGCGGGATCAGGGAGACGTTCAGGCGCAAGGGGCTCAAAGGCGCACAGGTCAAGCCGGACGGCGGCCCGGACGGCGGCAAGGGCGGAATGCTGCAATAGTGCAACAGGCGTGGGAAAGCCGCCCCTCCGGGTGCGGCAAGCGCGCGGGCCGTCCCGCGATCATGAAGGCAGTCAATTCTTAGTTATCCAGGGAGGAAGCCAAATGGCGGGAACAATGGTGGTCATCAGCCTCAAGGCGGGTTACGAGGAGGCCGTGGGCGGCATCCTCTGCGGAGACTTGTTTTCAGCGTCCTACGACCGGCTTGTGAAGCAGCAGGAGCTGCTCGGGGAGGGCGATCCGAAACTCTGCGCGTTCGCGGAGCTCGCCGAGTCCCCGGACGAGGCCGACCGCGAGGCGGCCTTCAGGCTCGTGGAGCTTGAGCTGTCCTCGCTCCAGCAGGAGATAGTCAGGGAGGCCAGGGAGCACGGCGCGACGCCGTTTGATCCGCAGAGGTTCACGCACGCGGCGGATCTCGGCGTCGAGGAGTGCCATGAAGATGGGCTCCACTGGCGCTGGCAGGGGGCCGCGGAAGATCCGTCCCATGATCCGGCCAAGGTGCCGGAGAGCGTCGTCCGCGAGATCCTCGGGCGGCTGGAGAAGCTGCATTGAGCTTGGAAGCAGGAAAGGCAGGAGAAAAAACGATGGAAGGAAAGAACATCATCGGCATCGTGACCGCCGGAAGGCTCGCGTTCATGGCCGCGTGCCTTGAGTCGGAGCGCCAGTTGGTCGAGGGCAGGGCGCACGAGGCGGATCTGGCCGCCGTGTCGGCTGGCGCGGTCGCGCTCCTCGGGGCCGCCGAGAAGCTCGGGGCCTTCATGGCCCGCAATGAGGACGAGTTCGACAAGTCCGCCGCGCCGGTGGCTCCGGCCAGCATGGACGCCGCCGGAATGGACGCGGCCTACGCCGCGATGCGCGACAGGCTGAAAGTCGGCTACTACTGCGGATCGCCCCTGCCCTCCGGGCTCTACCTCAAGTCCGAGAAGGGCTTGAGGCCGCTTGAGAGGTTCGCCTTTGGCGACGGCCCGTCCGAGGAGTTCATGCGCGAGTTCTGGAGCTACTTTGAAAAGCTGTTCAGCACCGAGGACGTGTCGGACGCGCTGGAGGCCATGTGAGGGCGGAGGTGGAAATGGGGATCATAGGCGTTGTCCCGGTTGGCGCGCTGGCGTACATGACAGCGGTCATGGAAACAGCGCATCAGTTTGCCAGCGGCAGGGCGCGCAAGCCGGATCTGCTGGAAATGTCCCAGGGCGCCCTGGCCCTGCTTGCGGCGGCGGAGAAGATCGGCGCCTTCATGGCGCGCTCGAAGAATGAGTTCACGAAGTCCGCCGAGCAGCCTTCAGGCTCCGGAGAAGGCGGTTCCGGCTCGCCCGCGCCCGGCAGGCTCAAGCTCGGCTACTACGAGGCGGCGGATCTTCCGGAAGGGCTCTATGTCAGATCCTTCTCAACCGGCCGGCTTGAGAAGTTCGAGTATCCGGCGATGCTGCCGGAAGAGCTCATGCGCGAGTTCTGGACCTTGTTTGAAAGGCTGTTCGAGCCGGTGGGCGGCTTGCAGGCCAGTGACGAAGGCTCCGGCCCTGCCTGACTGTCCGGCGTGCTTGTGCGGACAGCCTGTAGCCGTCCTTCCTGGATGGCTAGGTTTTACATCAAGGCCCCTTCAAACCGTTGCGCCGCAACGGTTCCAAGCGAAGGAAAACTCAGTTTCGCTGCTTTTTGCCGTGCGGCTCCAGTCACGGGCGCAATGCCCGGCGCTTGCCCGGACGGCTGCGCCGGAGTTTTCCCCCGCGCCGTGCGCAGGCGCCAAGCTGCCGCCTCCTTTTTTTCCTTCTGCATTTCTCCCTTCTGCAATGTCCGGCTCACAAAGGCGGGTGTTTTTTTAGTTATCTAGCAAGTTACTTGACATTACGCAATCAAATTGATATAATATCGTCATGATTCAAGGGAACGGGAGGCGATGTTATGGGCATGGATGCTGTTGAAGAGCTTTGCGCGCTTGAGCCGGTGATCGAGGCATCGGGCTTGGCCAGATGGGAGTTCGAGCCTGGCGATCCGGCGCTGGGGCGGGCAATCGCAGGCGAGCGCACCGTCAATGGCAGGAAGGCCGCGGCCTTCAGGGCTGCGCTGGACGCTTTCGCGCTGCGCAGGCAGCGCAGGGGTGGATCGCGGACAAGGCCGCCGCCGCAAGGGGCCCGGTCTCATTCATGGACAATGGCGGCTGCGCGGTCATTCTCAAGCGCCTCCGCGCATCCTGGGGCGGCGGGGAGCCGTTCCTTGCAGACGATCCGGTGTGGTGCGGGGAGCGCGATGCCGCAGACAGGCTCGCGGACATTGCGCCGGAGCCTCCGTCGGGGTGGGAGAAGATCCGCGTCAGCTCAGGCTTCCGCAAATGCGCCTGCCAGACCGCGGACTTCAAGCACTCGATCAACCGCAGGAGGCTGGAGCGGGGCCTTGCGGCAGGCGCCGCAGGCGATCCGTCATGGTTCTTCATCCGCGTTGGAAAGCAGCCCAGGCGCGATTGGGAGGCGATCCTTCCGCTCCTGCCCGCGTCCTGGGACGCCATGACGGACTGCTCAAGGGACAAGGATGATCCTCTCTGCGCCCAGACCGCCGCCCTGTCCGAATGGCTTTCGGAGAAATGCGGCGAAGGCGGTTTCAACGAGAGGCTGACCAGGTGCTGCGCCCAAAGCGGCGGCGCCTTCACGCCCGGTGCGCCGTTCTGGATCATCGATCCGAGGAAGGGGCCGCGCTCGCTCTCCGAGGCGGATCTTGCGGCGATGGACTGGGGCCCCCTGGCCGCGGCGCTCGACGCCGCAGGCGTCAGGGATCTTCCAGCCCACCGCGACAGTGGCAGCTTTGATCCCAGCCCGCTGGAAAAGCCGCTGATCCGCTGGGATGCCGATGCGGACGCCGCAAAGTTCGACCCAGCCAGGCTCGCGCTTCTTGACCTTGAGGCGGCTGTCCGCCGTCTTGCCGAGGAGAGCGCGGTCTTGTCGCCGCGCATTGACGTTGATCTGGAAGATGCCGCGGAGGCCGCCATGTCCTGCGTGAGCTTTCCCGCCGGATCCGAGAATGATCAGAAGGTGCTCGGCGCGCTTCTCAACTGGGCCGACCGGGCTTATGCCGCCGGCCTGGTGGAACTGCCGGAGTCGGGACTTGAGAGCTTTGCAAGGGCGCTGATCCGCGGATGCGCGGCCGCCTTCGCCGCCGAGGCTCTGGACGAGTGCCGACGGATCCTCGCCAAGGGCGGCTGTGCCGCCGCAGATCTCCGCATCCGCGCCTGCTTCAGGGCCTACAACTCCCTTCCCGCCCCCGTCAGGCGCGAGATGGAGATCCGCTTTGGCGGACGCTGGGGCGTTGAATACCTGGTGGAAAAGCACGCCCTGCCCGGCGGGGATCTCTCGGATCTGGCGCGCTGGGCGAAGGATCAGGCTGGGACGGAGGTCATTCCGGCAGCCCTTCTCCGAAGCGCGCGCACGGGCATCGCCGCATGAGGGCGGGGCCTCCGGACTGCTTGAGGAGCAGGGGAGTGAAGGATCCCAAATGACGAGGAATAAGACAATGGATTTCAAGATAGCGTACTTCCGAATGCCGGGAAGGATCTTCTGGAGGATCAGGGATGAGGATCTTGGCAGGCTTTCCATACTGCCGTCGGTGCCCGCGCGTGACCGCGAGGGGTGCCGGATCGGCAAGGGCTTTGCCTTGTGCGGCGGCGGGTTTTCCGAAGGGAGTTGGATCGCCTTCGCGGATCCTGCATCGCCGGACGCGCTCGAATACGGCGAAAGTTCTCCGGCGCAACGGGCTTCAATCCTGCGGCTTGTCCCCGACGGGGATCCGGAATGGGACGGTTGCGCGGGGCTGCCGATCTTCGCGCACGGGAAGTTCATGAAGGCTCTTGAGGCGATGGGGGAGAAGTGATCATGGAGACAACAGGCGAGGACAGGAAAATGGAAACGGAAGTGCAGGTGCTGGTGGCAAGGGCGGATCACGGGAAAGGGATCATGAGCGCATGTCCTGCAATGGTCCCTGCCGACGACTTTCTGGACGGCATCGAAAGGCTGGTCGGCGGCTTCCTGGGGTGCGCCTTGATCAAGATCGGCGGAACGGAGTACGAGTGCTGGCATGATCTCGATGCCGGCTTGAAAGACGGAGCGGTTCCCGCAGCACTGGCCCGGGAGTTTCCCGAAGCTCCTCCTCTCGTGCTTTTCGCGCCGGTTGTCTTTGCAAAGAGGACGCCTGAAGGCGCGCCTCTTCAAATCGAAAACGGCGAGATCCGCATGATCGGGAAATGGCTTGCTGAAGGACAGCGCGAGCTTGCGAAGTGTCTGGACAAATCCGGGGATCTGCCGTAGGGCATTGGCGCTACCAAGAAGCGAGATATTTCAGACAATGCGCCGCAATCCCTTGCGGCGCAAGGGTTGGCTGAATGAAGAAACTTAGTTTCGCAAGGAGCGAAACTGAGTTTTGCTTCTCCGGGTGACGCGTGCGGAGGATCAAGGAAGAGGGCTTGCATCCTTGCGGCGGCGTGACCCGAGTAGTATGGTCTGGATTGCCCGCTTGCCTTACGGAGAGTAAGAAAACACGGCATTTGCGATGGAGGACGAACAGTGTCGTCAAATACCAGCCTGGGCGCAGCCAAGAGCGCCAAGAATGACGAGTTCTACACGCGCTACTGCGATATAGAAGCCGAGATGAACGCCTACTACGAGTTCGACCACGACGTTTTCAGGGGGAAGACCATACTGCTGCCCTGCGACGATCCGGAGTGGTCCAACTTCACCAAGTACTTCGCCAGCAACTTCGAGCGCTTCGGCCTCAAGAAGCTCATATCCACGAGCTACGCCAGGAGCGCGGGAAGCAGGCAGCTCACGATCTTCGAGCTCAACTCCCCGCTCTACGACGAGGGGAAGCATCCGACCCACGGCAAGAAGTACGTGCTCACCCATGACACCAACGGCTCCGGGAGCATTGACACGGACGATCTCGAGTTCAAGGGCTATCTCGAAGGCGACGGCGACTTCCGCAGCGCCGAGGTCACTGCCCTGCGCGATGAGGCGGACATCATCATCACCAACCCTCCCTTCTCGCTTTTCAGGGAGTTCCTCAAGTGGATCATGGATGGTGGAAAGAAGTTCGTGATTGTTGGATCCAAAAATGCAATCACGTACAAGGAAGTGTTCCCTCTCTTAATGTCGAACAGAATCTGGCTTGGCCCTTCATTTAGTGGTGGCAACGCTTATTTCAAAATTGCGAAGGATCTGGTGAGGGACTTTGCCTCGGGCGTATACGACGAGGATACAGGGCTTGTGAAGTTTCGCAATGTAGGATGGTTTACAAACCTTGATCACGGAGCGCGCCACGAGCGCCTGCAACTTGACACAATGGCGCACAACCTCAAATTCAACAAGAAGCTGCAAAGGAAGCTGGAAAAAGACTTCGGCGCAGCGGCATACCCGCACTATGACAACTACGATGCGATTGAGGTGCCACTCACAGAGTGCATCCCCTCTGACTACAGCGGCGTCATGGGCGTGCCTATTACGTTCATGGACAAGTATTGCCCGGAACAATTTGAAATAGAGGGGATCACGCTGGGCAACACAGTCGATTACCCGATGACCAGAATTTACGAACACGCGGTGCAACATAACAGGAACGGCAGCGAGCAGGGCGGTGCCAAGGTGAACACCCGTGCGGCTGTGCGGATCAAGGACAAGCCTGACGGCGTGTACTACACAGCGGGCAATGCGGAAGGCTACCTGCTCAGTATCTACCCGCGCATCCTGGTGCGGCTCAAGTGATGCCGCATGCTCCTTTCTGAACATTCGACGAAAAGAGGCTTTCCGACATGAAAACAACCCTCCATACCGACTGGACAGTCGGTGACATTAGCAATGGCTTCTCCTACAGCAAGACCGACGACAAGGGCTTGTTCGGCCTCGGCGGCAAGCTGGTGATCCAGCCCGAATACCAGAGAAACTACATCTACGGCGACGGCAAGCGCGACGTGGCGGTGGTGGAGTCCCTGCTCAAGGGATACCCGCTCGGCCTGATGTACTTCGTCAAGAACGCCGACGGCAAGTACGAGGTGCTTGACGGCCAGCAGCGCATAACGTCGTTCGCCCGCTTCGTTTCGGGCTCATGGCAGTTTGCCGTTGAGTTTGAAGGCAAGACCCGCTACTTCTCAAGCCTGGAGCCCAACTTGCAGCAGATGCTGAAAGATACTCCGCTCACGATCTACGTCTGCGAGGGGACCCCGAGCGAGGTTGAGGCCTGGTTCAAGACCATCAACATCGCGGGAGTCCCGCTAGTCGAGCAGGAGCTGCGCAACGCGGCCTACCACGGCCCCTTCGTTACATTGGCCCGCCAGGAGTTCTCGAACGCCGGCAACTCGAACATGGCGAGGTGGCGCACCTACGTCAAGGGCGATCCGAGGCGGCAGCAGGTTCTGGAGGCGGCGCTCGACTGGGCAAGCGGCGGCAGGATCGACGATTACATGTCTGTCCACCGCAATGACACGGACATAAGGGAGCTCAAGGACAGGTTCGACTCGGTCATCGACTGGATCGACTCGGTCTTCGAGTACACCGGCCCGATCATGTGCGGCCAGGAGTGGGGAAGGCTGTATGACAAATACCACGGCTGCGCCTATGACAAGGAGGCCGTGGCGAAGGACGTGAGCGCGCTGCTTGCGGACGACGCCGTGACCGACCAGCGCGGGATCATCGAGTACGTCCTGGGCGGCAAGCAGGATCCACGCCTGCTCAACATCAGGATCTTCGACAAGCGCATTAAAACCAGGGCCTACGAGCGCCAGACGGCCGAGGCCGAGAAGCAGGGCGTGTCAAATTGCCCGATGTGCGCGGCGCTTGATCCCAAGGATCCGCACCACTCCATGATCTACAAGTTCACGGAGATGGACGCCGACCATGTGTCGGCCTGGAGCAAGGGCGGCGCGACCGACGACGCCAACTGCCAGATGCTCTGCAAGACCCATAACCGCTCCAAGGGCAACAGGTAGACTATTTCAGGCGCCGGGCAATCCATTCCTCATTTATCTTCACAGCCCCGGCGCTTTTCTTCTTGTCTGCTTTTCCGGCCCTCTGCGCCGGACAGCCCACCATGCCCCGCTTTCGCGCGGCCCGCGCCCGCTTCCGGTGCCATCGTCCTTTCATGTTTGGCATGATGGGGGGGCTTACCGTGCCTGGATTTTTCAAAAGGAGCGTCAGCCGCAGGCTGACCGCTGCGTTCTTCTTCATAGCGGCAATGGCTGCGGCCCTTGCCTCGGTTTCAATCGCCTGCATCGCCTCGCAGCGCTCGGCGGCGGGCTTCGTCGCGACCACGCTCGAAGAGCGCTACGGGCGCATGAGGAGCACGCTCGAAGGCGTGCACGAGCTGCACTCCGCAATCGAGGAGCTCGCCTCCGGCAAGGGCTCGTCCCACACGCTGGAGGACTGCGACAAGCTGCTTGAAAATGCGGAGGCCGCAGCCGCCAAGATGCAGATGACGCGCTATCCCAAGGTCATAGGGCCCATCAAGGAGGCCACGGCCAAGTACGCGGAGATCTACCGGGCAAAGGTGCGCCCGGCCATCAGGGACGGCTTCTACACCGCCGCGCAGAAGACCATAGCGTCGGATCTCTCCAAGCTCTACATCCCGATCACCTACAACATCTCCGTGGTGAACGGATACCAGATCAAGGCCGCGGACAGCGCGGTCAAGTCGCTTTCAAGCAGCATGCCGCTCATCCTCACGCTCTGCGCCGGGATCCCCGCCGTGCTGCTGTGCGTGATCCTCGGCATCGCCGTGCCGCGCTCGGTGAGGGAGGGCGTGGGGGAGATCCTCTCGGCGTCAAGGAGGATCAGCTCCGGCATCCTCGACGTGCCGGCGAGGTCCCGCAGGGAGGACGAGTTCGGGCAGATCATGTCCGCGCTTGAGGCCATACGCGCCTCCGAGGGCGGGCTCGCCCGCTCCGTAAAGGCGTTCTCCGGCTCGCTCGCGGCGATAAACGAGGGGCTGGAGGAAAGCCAGTCGCGCGTCGAGTCGTCAGCCAAGTCAACGCAGGCAGGAGCTCTCACGGCAGCCTCGGCAGCCGAGGAGATGTCCAGCACGACCGCCGGGATAGCGCGCAACTGCTCCGAGGCCGCCAAGTCCGCGGGGGAGTGCCGCAAGTTCACCCTGGACAGCTCGTCTGCGATCGGCAGGATCATCGAGTCCGTCGCCAGGCAGGCCGAGAAGTCCGGCGAGGACTCGGCCCTTGTCCGCGCGCTTGCGTCGAAGACCCAGGAGGTTGCGGAGATTGTGGCCACGATCGAGGAGATCGCGGCCCAGACCAACCTGCTCGCCCTCAACGCTGCAATCGAGGCCGCCAGGGCCGGGAGCGCCGGCAAGGGCTTTGCGGTGGTGGCCGACGAGGTGCGCGAGCTTGCCAAGTCCACGGCTGCATCGACGGCGAAGATCACGTCCATGATCACGGGCATCGTCGGGCAGGCAGGGCAGGCCGACAAGTCGCTTGAGGAGTCGTGCAAGGGCATGCAGGAGCTCTCAGGGGCCGCGCACGGAGTGCTCTCGCTCGTGTCCGGGATCCAGCAGCGCGTGCAGGGCGTCGAGGATCAGATCACCCAGATCGCGACCGCCGCGGAGGAGCAGAGCGCCGCTGCCTCGGAGATCTCAACGAACATGAAGGGGATCACGGACGAGTGCAACGCGTTCTCAAGCGAGGTGGCAACTGTCCGCAGCCAGATCGCGAAGTCCGCAGAGGAGACTGCGGGGCTTGCGGAGCAGGTTGGGAAACTCAGGGCGTGAGCGCCGGAGAAGGAAATATGAAGACAATTAACTGTATGTTATTAGGAATAATTATTGCCGGGGGGGGGTAGACGCCTTCGCAAGCGACCACGCAGCGAGCACGGATGTAGGAGTCAAGGCCCCCGCACCGCCAAGCGTTGTTGTCGGCACATTCAGGTGGTGCTCTGGAGGGGAATATGATGTTGACAGAGGCAGTACGGAATGGTGCTCCATTCGTGTTGATCTCAACAGCTCTGTTCTTGATCCAACTCCGATTCCAATCTCCAAAAAGTTCTTCGGTTTTACGGAAAAAGGTTATCTTTTGGGCTTCTACACTCCTGCAAGTGCGACGAAGTCGTGGACTTCGTGCCGCGAGCGCTTTTTTAAGCAACTTAATGCCATAAACAGTTCTGAAAAGATCAAATATACTTACAAGCCCAAGGTAATCAGCGACGGTCACCCGGACCACGGCAATGGCTGCCTTACCTGGGAATTGAGCCGCACGTTGAGGCAGTAGCCCTTACAGGTATCCCGGCCCGTTCAAGTTGACCATCACCGGCTGCCCGTCCGGCGAGCCGCCTTCCATCCCCTGCCTTTCCATGCGCTCGCGCTCGTCCTGGAGCCTCGCGGCCAGCGACGAGACGGCGCGCTTCACGCCAGCGTCGGCATTGAGGATCTCGAACACCTCGGAGGGCTTGCAGTGGAGCAGGGCGGCCAGATCCTTGATCTCGGCGCCGAAAGACGGGTTGGCGAAGGCCTCGTAGGAAGTCTCCAGATCATCACCCTGCATTCGCGCCAGCAGCGCGAAGATGAAAGACTGGGCGTTCTTGAAGCCCTCGCGCGCTGCGGCGGCCCCCACCTCTTCGTGAAGCCCGCGCGGCATCCTCAGCGTGACTGCGGCGTCCTTGCGCTCGGCTGCGGAGAGCCTGCGCATGAGGAGCTTCCTCTGGGCCAGCAGCTCGCGCTTCTCCCGCTCAAGCGAGTCCGCGCGCCGCTCCGCCTCGGCTTCAGGATCCATTCCGACGTTTGCCGGCACAACTTGCTGCTGCATCATCCCTCCTGCCTTTGTCTTGAAAATGATCTTGATCAGGATAGCGCCGCCAGCGGCGGCGCGTAATGCGCGGATCAAGCGTGTTGCGCTTTCTTTCCGCATGATGCGGCGCTCGTCCGCGCACCGAAAGCCGGATCACTGGAATGAGAGGGCGGGGACGCCCGAGCATCCGGCATACTCGGACTGAAAATCGCGGCGGACTTTGGCCTGGTACTTTGCGGCATCAGATGCGGTCATGCCGTAGTAGTGCGTTCCTGTCCCGGTGTTTGCGTTTTCGTCGCGGGAACCGGTAAGGCGTTGGCCCGTGCAGTAGTCCACTGTCGATCCTTCGTATCTGTAGCTGAAGAGCGCCGCGCCTCCATGCCGCAGCCATGATATGCGCGGCAATTGGGGCTTCAGGGCCGCTGCCGGGGCGGTTGCCGCCCCGCCAGACGCCCCCGTTCCCTCATGCGGCGCCTGCGGCCTGGGGCTAGGATGAATGCGGGCGCACGTGCGCCGTGCAAGGGGAAAAGAGAATGAAACTAATTAAGTGCTTGATATATGGAATATTAATAACGGGGGGGGGAATGTAGTGGAATCATGCTCTCCAGTCTCCGCAGGAGAGCATGTCGCGTCTGCCGAGGTCATGATCAAGGCGCCATACAATGCAGAGTACAAGGGCACTTGGTCGTTTGAGATCAAGAAATACAAACCCGAAGGCGGCGGCCATGATAATAAAATTTACAGTTATGTAGACCAATCCGAGTTTTCAGGCAAATGCGGAGGAGGAAGCGTCTCTGTCTTCTTGAACGCGCGAGCGGGCAATGAGTCTCCAACATTTGAATGTGAATGCGTCTTTGGATCGGAACACCTTAAGTGCACCAAGAACTCAAGCACCTATGCAACTTGGACTTCCGTAAGGATCAAACCTGGAGACTTCACGGAGAGGCGGTCTAACAATAAAGGGAGTCATATAACTGGCCAAGAAGTGCGCGAGCTCAAGTTCAGAATGTCGGCTTTGGGCAGTTCTCCAAGCGTACAGGCAAAAGCTGACGAAAAAATAAGAGAACTGTGCTCAATGGGGGCCTCTCGCTTTGAAGAGAATCTCTTCTTGCGTTCTGACTGTCACTGACTGTCAACTTGCGCCAAGGAGCTGACATCCGGATTCTTTCGCGGCGCAGATCCCTGACTTCCTTGACGGCTGTTCGCTCCTCTTCGGCGGCGGCATGCTTGAGAAACTTCTCCGTGTTCGCGGCCGTCTCTGCCAGACTGATCCTTTTCTCCGCATCCATTTGATAATGCTAATGTGTACCGAAAACAGTATCGGAATATTGCATCTTTATAACGCATCATATATGGATTCGCGAATTGTTTCTCAAAGCGTCGCGCAAACACGCATAAAACGGCCTTCAGACTTTCAAAACTGAAAGAAAAGGGAGCCTGAAACGGGCAGAAAGGCGCCGGACGGTTTCATGTTTAGACAACATATTGATTTTAAATAAAACTGCCGAGCTTATGATTTAAATACATATTTAAATCACAAGTAGCCCGTAGGATTGACGGCGGGAGCTTTCTTGAGTGTTTCTTTGGAAAAAGGCGGGAAGCGGGCTTGGCAGGCGTTCTGGAGCATCGGACCGGAAAACGCACGGTTTTGGAGCGTTTTGTCGGAATCTTACCAGATTGGGCACCATGACGGTGCATCAGGTTCGGACGCCCCTCAAATAAAACGCAAAAAACCCGGACGGGGGCTGCCATAGGGCAGCTCCGCATCCGGGCCCGAAGACCGGACAGCAGCAAAAGGATCACTCCTCGCTGTTGCGCTCGATCTCCTTGCTGACCTTCATGGGCAGCGGCGCAATGAACAACGCCACCACCAGCCCGAAGATCACGAACTTAATGCCGCGGCCGGTACTCTCCGCGGCATCGAACAGGTCTACTCCAGCCAGGATCACCAGGCCGGAAAAACCAAACAGGGCACAGGCAAGCGCCCAAAAAATCAACCTCATCATTTTCTTCTCCTTTAAAGGCTGAATTTGCCCAAGGAGACAGGAAAATTCCCGCCATGAGGCAGGATTTTTCCTGCCTCTAAGGCGGTGGTTCAACTAGTTGAGAAGCTCCTTCATCTCGTTGGAGATCTCAACTTCCAATGAGGAGCCTTCCCTGACTTCGGCGGTGATTTCGCCAAGCGGGAAGAACTCCTCGTATCGCATCGGATTGCCCGGCTTGTCCACAGCAATGCTGCGGAGCGCAAGCCTTCCGGTCCATGAGCACGGATCACAAGGATCTGCGCTGCCGGACTGTGGCCACCAATGCAGTGAAAAGCGCTTTGCGCCCAGGCGCTTCAAAGCGGCAAGCCGCTTCAAGTCCTGGGTGCAGAATTTGAGGATCGTCATAAGCACCTCCTTTCTAATTCGCCAAATGGCGACCAAGCGTTTCCACCGGCTAGCCCCGGCCCTGTCCGGGCGAGGCGAGCGGGAGGAAGCGCTCGGGAAAGGAAGGGCTTCCCGCCAGGAATGGCGGGAAGCAAAGGACCACTTCAGCTAGACGGCAGCGCTGCTGTCATCGCTTTCGTAGTCCTCGGAGAAGATCCCGGTTGGACCGGGATTTTCTTCTTCAAGGCGCTCTTCAGCCAGGAGCGCATTGCGCTCCCAGACTGAAGACCACCAGCCCGGCATGGTGCCGGGGAGGTGGCTTAGAATGGCCCCGAGAGCCCTGAAGGCCTCGGGGTTGTCCTCAAGATCCCCGCCCGGAAGGGCGAGGGCCTGGAGTTCGTCCAGCACCCCCTGATAGGGATGCAGGGACAAAAAGTCTTCCGACCTGTAGTCGGAAGAGTAGAGGCCTTCGGCGGCCTTCTTGAGGTCGCCGAGTATGTCTGCCACGAGAGTGACATAGTCACTCTCTATGGCGAACTCCATGAGGTCTTTCTTGACCTCATAGAACCCGTACCAGAAACTCTGGTGGTTCAAGTTCTCCCATTCCTGGGAGTTCTTATTTTTTATTAAAGTAATCATAATGCCCTCCTTGGGCTTCTAATGGGAGCAGTAGTGCTCCCAAACAAAAAAATCCCGGAGGACAGATCAGAACACCCGCCGAATGGCAGACGCTTTGATCTGCCCTTCGGGCGGGTGATGGTGAAGAACGCCCTCCGTGAGGAAGGCGAGAGTTCAGAACGATTATGATTATTTATCGTCCTTCATGTAGTAGTAGGTGATGCCGCAGAAGACAAGCACACCTACAAACATGATGAGACCTGCCACTATTTCCATTTTTACCTCCTCTTGTACTTAAGCGCCTTCATCTGCCTTGTGACAGATTTCTGCTTTCTTAAGTAGAGTGTGTACCCTATGCCGAATACAACAAAAGATGCTGTAAACAGTATAGTCCAGAGAATAGGCCACCTTTTGCCTTCGACGAGATTGGTCAGGCAGAAGGCCATGAATCCTCCGTCGATGGCAATCAGTGCGGCCAGTTGTGCTCGGCATGAGCTTGCGCTTTGCCGAAGTACTTCCAGGTCTATCTCAGTATTCCTGTCCATTGTTTCCTCCTTTGGAAAGCGGACGGGCAGGAAACCGCCCAAAAGGGCGGCTCTTGTCGCCCTTCCGGGTTGGTTGGATGGTTCCTGAAAAAGGAGGAGGCAGGATCGTCCCTTGCGGGAGACGGAGCTGCCTCCCAAAGGGACCATGAATAGGGATCCAGGGCAGCATGGAGTTGCTGTAGACCTGGACGGGAAATCGCGCTGTTTGACTAGCGCGACGGCTTTCAACGATGGATCGTTGCAGCGGATTGATGAGGTGCTAGCGTTCGCACCTTGTGGGACACATAATCCCGCATCAAATTCCGCAGCTCGTCTTCCGACGTTTAGCCGCTCAAGCGATCGCATTTCGCGAAACGCTTGTGTTTCCTTTTCGGAGGACTCTTTCAACCCACCGAAAACCATAGTTTCCTGCGCGGGCATTTGCCGGCGCAGGCTCTGTCCCATAAGGGACAGAGAAAAAAACTATGTGAAAAAAGATAACTCGCACTCCAGCAGGCAGACAGATCAAATTCATGATCTGCCATGCTTGCCTGCTGGAGGAAAGAATGCGAATGTACCTTTAGCGCTTGATGAATCAAAGCGCCTTAGCCGATGCCCCGAGTTGAAGGGTCTTGCACGGCAAGGAGTCAGGAAGATGTGTGATTACTTCCGTTTGGCTCCTGGTACATGAAACTTTGACGTTGAGTTTCAAACGATCCTCTACAGATAAGAAAAATCTAAGAAGATGTCTGAATTTTAGGACGAACGAAAAGGGAAAATCAAGCCTCGCCCACATAATTTGAGTTGTTTTGTGAAAGTTGCATGGTAGCGCGGTCAATAGCTGTAGTTGTGCAGATCGTCCCAAAGCTCGTTTGAGATTGGGCCGTGTTTGGAGGAGGTGCCTCCGCAGTTCTCGCCAGAAGGGCAGTTCGCGTACTCATGGTATGCAACCTGATGCGAGG
>Ga0256406_1004948_pt1 | contig 14695 bp, 14 predicted proteins | sample RumenRJG_03DNA_FD_185986 | JGI IMG/M metagenome (GOLD analysis project Ga0256406, IMG submission 185986) | Bovine rumen microbial communities from Lethbridge, Alberta, Canada - RJG_03 | ecosystem: Host-associated > Mammals > Digestive system > Stomach > Rumen | place: Canada: Alberta | collected... | reverse complement strand
TAATTGTATTCTTAATTACATTAAAAATATGCTTGATGCATCATCAAAATTAATTGAAAACAATTTGCATTAATTGTTGACAAAAAAAAGTAATTATGTTACTATATATATAGTTAGAAAGACAGAAGGGACGTTGGAACTATGAAATACTTAAATGTGGATGGACGTATGTATGAGCCACGTGAATTATATAATCATCTAGTGCACGGGATGCCGGATAATCAAAAGAGATTAATAGCGGTCGGATTAGAACAAGCCCATTATAACGCTACGCAGATTGCATGGATGATTAGCGAAAATGCCGCAGAAGAATTTGGCGGAAGGCCGAACGAATATCAGATAACGGGTGAGCCATTAAAAGAGGCTCAAGCAATATTAAGTATAACGGTCCGTTCGTACAAATCAGATACTGGATGGCGAAAATATAGTCTTGATATTATTAATCGTATGAGAGACTTATTGTGGGAACAAGGCGAGAGAGTTTCCGGCGAACAATATGAACGTCATACAGGTAACACTGCCGGATTTCAAAAATTGTTGTCACGTACTGTTGACGCGCTTAAAAAACATAAATATCCAAACGGACAATTAGCAATTGATAGCGCTGGATATGTGTGGGTATGGCGCAAGGCATCTCAATTAAAATATGCGCAGACAGAAGAAGAATATTATCAGAGCGGCGAAACCACAAATGAAGTCAGAGGACGTGGATTATATAGAACCGGAAATGGACAGTTTACAGTTAGAGGATTGGCTGAATTTGAGCAATCCGTATACGCGCTACTGGATTATTATTATCAGCATCGAAAAGAAATTGATAGAGTATTAACAGTAGAACGTGATCATGGATCATTAGATTAGGAGGTGCAATTATGAAATTGACTAAAGAAGACACAATATTGTATGGCTACACAGATCGTAGTAGTTACAACGATTATGGACGCCAAGGTTACGCGGAAATAAAACATGCATGTCTTGTTCCATCTGATTTGTACAACGGATTAAACTTGGAAACAAAAGTTAAACATATGTCTGACGCAACTCAATTGTTAGACGTATTATCTAATCTGGCTGGGATTAATAAGTACGCTAATCTGGTCGTTTATTTCCATAATCTCAAGTTGGACGCATCCTATCTTAGATCGGTTGTGCGCCAAAAAAATAGTACATGCATATCATATAATGATTATCATAGATTGCTGCCAATATTACAGATGTTTAAAAAAATCAATGCTAATGCATCGGATAACAATCAAGATGGCTTGGAAGGGCTTAAATGGAAGTTGGAAGACAAACGCAAAGGGTTGATAAAACCGGACAAATATGTCAATATTGATAATCATAGCTATTATTTAACGGTCGAAGGGTACATTGAAATATATAAAATGCTGTCTAACGCATGGATTGATATGGTCAATGATGCGGGAGTGATTTACGAGTCAATCTACATTTCTGATAGTTTTAACCCTATCCATTTTAGAGATTCACTTAAATTTTTTGACATAAAAATGGATCAGATGGCAAAACAAGCTAATGTCGAAAATTATCGAGATGAAAATGATATGATTGATCACAATGATGGATGGGTACCATCACATGACGATATTGTGAAATATGAAGGCAATGTAACAGCATTAAAAACCGTAGTTGATAAGTACATCCAAAAATCAACGGCATGGGAAATTAAAGCCAAACGCAAGCCATCGTTGAGGATGTCTAGATCAGCTTATGCGTATAATAGATTACGTAGCACATTGTATGCAAGTCAAACGCGTAACATGACTGAAGCAGAGCAAGAGTTTGACCGTCAATTTCCGTCAATTGAAATTGGAACATGGGAAAACCTTAGACGAGCTTTAGTAGGCGGATTAGTATATGTTAAGCCGCATGCATCCCGATACTTAGATGTTGGCAGAGGCATTGCAATTGACAACAACAGCGAGTATAGTGCAGCAATGTGCTCAGATTGGTTCCCGTGCGGAAAACCGAGTTGGCATGAGGGAGACATGCATGATCACATCCGCAGTGATAAAACCAAGCATATGTATATCCAAGCTTTCACAGCAAAATTTAGGTTGAAAAAAAATGGAATACCAATGATATCAAAAGAATATAGTACTCATCATCAGCCAGTACTTTCAAATAATGATCTGGATAGATTTCAACAGACAATTTTATTGTGCGATGTGGATTTTTCATTGTTCGAAAAAAATTATGATATTATAAGTATTGATTATCTGTATTATTACCGTTTCAAAGCAATTCATAAGCCATTTAAAAAGTATATCGAAACAGCATCTGCTAAAAAAATACATGCAGCAAAAATGATTGCTAAGTATCAAGAAGAAGGCAATGATGATGAGGTTGCATATTGGACAGACATCAAACGCGAGGCTAAAGTTGACATTAATGCGCTTCCCGGAAAATTTTCTCAAAAAATTCTGAACAAAATCAATAAAATCGTCACTAATGTGTATGGTGAGTCAAAATTAGATTCTGATGAGGGATACACACTTGATTCATCTAAGTATATTCCAATCGCAATCTGGACTAATGCTTACGCACGTGAAATTCTGTTTTCTGGAATCGATGCAGTGGGAAGCAGATTTCTTTACTGCGATACTGATTCTGTGCATTTTCTGGGGTGGGATATTCCGGATGAATTAAGTTATCTAATTGACCAGTCCAGACTTGGATACTGGAAAATTGACTCGAAATATCGAAAAGCAAGATATATTCGCGAAAAATGTTATGCAGAAGAAATTGAAAAATATGATGAACAAGGTAATATCATATGGGAAACAGAAGCAAAAGTTTCGGGATTATCTGATGTTTCAAAGCGCACTGAAATCAGAAACGTGGAAGATCTTAAATATACGGATGAACGCAAACCATATAGTAATAACCTTGTTGTTAATAATGTCTCCGGTGGATTAGTTCTAACGTTGGAAGATCGTGACTTGTTGCCTCGCACATCAAGTGCACCTAAATATGTAGATCGCAAAATGATTATTGACAAACTTGATCATTTTTTGCAAACTAAAGTCAAAACAATGGAAAATGATCCGTGGAATTATGATTGGACGATCATCAACGATCGTGAGGCATCACTATTGGAGCCGATTATTGGATATTATAATGTCATGATTGATGATATGGATGCAGTTATCAATCTTGTCGGAATCGATAACGCAAAACGACTTGTCAATCAAGAAGTTAATAGTGACAAATTGCTTACAGTCGGAACGGATGGACAATCAGTTCAATACATCACAATTAATCAATATCAACGTCAGATGACCCAATTAATCAATAATGCATTACTAGATTTGTATACTTCAATTTGATGCATAAAAGCCCTTTAAGGGCTTTTTGTTTATATATTTTTAGTTGTTGATATTTTCGTTAACATATGATATAATGAACATATGAGAATGATTGAGGCAGCGAAGGTTACGATCATTATAAGCCTATCCGGGGTGGGTAATCCTATGGCAGTCACAGGGGGGACCTTGTCAGTCGGCATCTTTGCGCACGTCTTTTTTTCATTCTTGTACATTAAGCCCTTTAAGGGCTTTTTGTTTGCATATTTTTAGTTGTTGATATTTTCGTTTACATATGATATAATGAATATAAGCAGATAAGAAGGGAGAGTGCAAAGTTGGCAAAATCAAAATATTATGATTATAATGATATCTTGTCGCGACAGTGCTTTCTAAATTTTGTGATCGGAAGTAGATCGATTGGCAAAAGTTATCAGATGAAAAAGCGACTGATCAAGCGTTTTAAATCAAAACGCGAACAATTTGTTTATATTCGTCAGAATCAAAATCAAATTAATGATATTGATGATTGGGTTGGAGAAGTTTCCAGAGAATTTCCAAATGACGAATTTTTGACAAAGCACAATTGTGTTTACATTAAAAATGGCGATAAATGGGTCAGAATGGGATATATGATTGCTGTATCGGCATACGCAAAAATTAAGTCTATGGATTTTTCAGAAGTTAAATCGATTGTTTACGACGAATTCTCGGATTCTTTGCCATGGCGTGGACGTATTAGCATTCCAAAGGCATTTTTGAATGAATTAGACACTATTATAAGATTACGAACAGGTGTTAAAGTCTTTTTACTAGGCAACGCTGAAAGTATTGACAATGTATTTTTTCATTATTTCAAAATTCAGCCCGACCCACATTCAGAGTGGACAGTATATCGCAAATTAGGAATCTGCGTCAATATTGCAGAAGACAATGCTGTCATCTCGGAAAGACGAGATAGCGATTTCGGGCGGTTGATTGCTAACACTGAATATGGCGCGTTTGCGCTTGCTAATCAATATGCGGATGAAGATATGACAATGATTAAGGCATTGCCCCCAGAAACGCAACCATTAGTGCGCATATCGTATAATGGAGAAGACATTACAATCTGGCGTGAGCGTAAAAATGATAACATTTACATTTCTCAACGTGATGTAAAAGGGCTTAAAACTGTTACATTAGATCCAGCGGAAGGAGCGGCTGCCAATTATTATAAATATCACAAAGAAATGTGGCAAATTGTGTTACAACGTGCAGTTGCGCATAATACGTTATACTACGTTGATGTTGCGGCACGGACAACCGGATTAGAAATATTGCAAAAATTAGGTATATATTAAAGGAGGACTGGAAATGAATACTTCATGGATTAACCCTGAGACATTGGGACCGATGTTTTCACAAGATTCAAAGCACAGCAAAAAAGCATACAAATATGACGGATGGTATGATTATTATCTGTTCACATTGTTCAATTTGGCTAAAACTCGTTATATTTGGAAAGGACTTCCCCCAGAGATTGATAGTTACTGGATTGAGCAAAAGCTAATTACACATGGATCCCTATATGCCTACAAGGACAAATTAGGCAATCTGCGCATGTCGCCGGGAGCGGAGATCGGTTACAATATCTATGATCAGCCAGTCGAAGGGACGATTGTGACTAATACAACACAGACATCAATTATCAAGTTGTTGCCCAAACGAGTCATCTTTCAGGGCGATCAAAAAAATGCGGTCTATATTCAAGATAATTTGAATCGTGTGCCGTTGTGGTATCAGTTGCAATTTTGGGCGCGCAAACTTGCCACGATTAAGGGTAAGATTGACGCTAACTTACGGTCATTAGCAACATTTTCAATTATTGGTGTAACTCCCAAAACAATGAAATCTGTGTCTCAAGCCCTTAATGATCATTTGGATGGGGAACCGCTGTGGTATGAGGATAAGGATGTTGCTACTGATCTAGTTAATAATATTAATGCAGTCAATCTTAATCCTAATATCTACATTGATCAACTTCAACAATATTTGGAAAAATTATGGTCAGAGATGGTCGAGCAATTAGGCGTTAATGTAGTCAAGTTTGAAAAAAAGGAAAGGCTCTTAGTGGACGAAGTTAACGGTAACAATGACATGATTAGTAGGTATACAGCTGAGGGTCTGGATCTTCGCAAACGGGCTGCTAAGGCCATCAACGAGGAATTTGGCACTAATATCACAGTCGAAGAGCCGGAAGCACAAGATGGAAGCATGGAAAAAAGAATGAATGGAGGAGATACTAATGACAACAGTCAAGGATTGGGAAACACAACATCAGACAACAATGACAGAAATTCTGAGCAACAATAAGTTAATGATGTATTTTGCTAACGCGCTTACAGACAGCGATGTCAACAAATTGCTGGATACTATTATCTATCCAACTATTGATCGCATGTCACGTAGATACAATGTCATGGATGACGACTACTTTGAGGATGACTTGATTGATTGGCAAAATCGAATTTTTGGTCCGAAAATTCTATCTAAATTGACTTATCTAGTTAAGACGGCGGGTCCACGGATGGAACTGAATGATGACCTATTGACCACGTCAACGTCTGGAAAAAACGAATCACATGTTATTGGATCGGGATCTGCATCGTCATCGACCGCGCAATCAGGCGCGTCACATACATCGATGCACGCCAGCAACAGTGCTTATACTTCGGCCAGCGCTTACGCCAGCAATAATGTATCAATGTCTTACAATAACCAAGCATCAATGGCGTCATCTGCAACCCAGACGGGGACTAGCGATAGCACTACTAACAATAAGAGCCAGACGGATTCTGACGTAACCAATGCATCAACAACCAATAGCAATAATCGTAATGATGCAACTAATAATAGCGAGACCAAATCAACCACAGATATGCATAATGATACTACTACATCTGGATCATCAGCATCCGAGACATTAGGGAGTAATAGTACTGCATCTAGCCAAGCAGTTAGTGGGTCATCATCCGCAGCTGCATCGACTGCAACATCAGATAGTAATAGTACCTCATCATCATCATCAGCTGCAGCTAGTGGGTCAGATTCATCTACTACTACTAATAACACTAAGCAAGTCAGCGAGACTCAGAACATGGTTGTAGCGCATGAAGGTGACGATAAAGGCAAGGAAACAGCTCATAATAGCGATGGTACGTTATCAGTTACTAATCACGATAATTCCACGTCTGGAAGCGACACAACTAATGGTACTATAACTACAACTAATAGTGGGCCTGTATCAGTTGCTGCAAGCAATAGTAGCAAAACGCTAGGATCAGCATCGGGATCATCATTGTCTCAAGGATCATCCAAGACAAATACATCTGGATCATCGGAATCCGAAACCACCGGAGGATCAACTTCCGAGAATAAGAGCAATACTACTGGATCTACAAGCAGTGCTAGTCATAATGCAACTAATGGGACAGTTGACTCAACTACGTCAGGTAAGACTAGCAATATTAGTAAAGGATCATCATCAACGGATGGCACAACTAATAGTCATGCTAAGACTACCGGGACAACTGGATCAACGGGCAAGACATCAAGTGATACAATCAATCATAGCAATAATCATGATGCTGGCAAGACTGACACAATTGGTTCCAATAATAATCACAGTCTAACCAATACTGTGGGAGCTAATGATAGCAATACAGATGGCACCAACAGAGGCGGATCCACAACAGATAGTAGAAATAGCAATAAGAACGACACAACGGGATCTAACGACACAACATCGATCAATCGCGGAATTGAAACATATATTCGTATGCTGGAATATGGGGGGTCAATTTATAATGAAATCATGGCATCATTACTTGATTTTGGCGTGTTAAACATGATATATAATGACCCATATATTCATTAATATCTAGACAATTAATATAACATGTGATATAATAAGTATGTAATAAAAAAATAATAAGGGGCGGTAAAAATGACACCAAACGAACTAGAATCACTTAAATCATATCTTGGTGAAGATGCTTATACAACGGCAGTTATCTTACAGGTTTTTGGCAATCTCAAAAAATATTTGACGTTTCGCAACAACAGCGAATTAGTATCTGCAATTGCGACACTTAATAGTATTATTAATGAGACTCCGGCGCCATCATCTGCAGCAAGTGATGCATCATCTGCAGCATCTGCAGCATCTGCAGCATCCCCACAGCAATAGGGGGTGATTATGATGACATTATGGACTATGGTAGAGGTGCTAACTGTACTGATGATTACAGATATTGGCGTTGGGGTAATAGTTGCGCTTAAGGATCATCGATTGTCTAGCGCAATCGGCAGATCTGGATTTCAGAAAAAATCGTTGGAATTACTTGTTATGGTTGCATTTGCATTAGTCTCGCAATTAGATCCAACTCATTTTCCGGCATCGTTATTATCGGCATTGTACTTATACCTGCTCGGATTTGAAGTATTATCTATTGCCGAAAGTTGTGACAAAATGGGAATTGACTTGGGGTTTATCTCAAAATATTTTAAGAAGTAAATCTAATGATTATTTTAAGAAGTAAATCTAATTAGATTTACTTTGTTTTTTTATAACGAGGGGATGAATTAATATGTATGCAAAAGGCAATATTCTGAAAAAAGGCACACTGAAAACGTTTGCGGCTGCGGGTATTGGTAACGTGTTGTCAACTCAATTAGCTGGCAATGACTCAATTGCAACCGGATATATCGTAACTGACAAGTATAATGGATCATTATTGGGACAGATTTTGACTGGCAACCCATTTTCGCTGTCAACTGATTTCAAGATCTGTTATACAGTGACTAATATACAACGTGTATGGGTACCATCAACCACATCATCCGATGGAATCGGTGAAGGTGGAAAATATGAGTTAACAATTGATCCCGTTAACTCCATCATCACATCGCCATATGGACCAGAGATCCAGTTAATATGCGATAAGGTTCCCGGTAAGTGGATTATTGCACACCCGACACTATATACTGGATCTGATATTCCAATTACTAATCGGCAACAATTCTATTATCCAAGCAGAGCATTTGGAGATCAACTCAAGATTGCGTTATTGGGCGAGCGGATATTGTCTCCGGGAATTAGAGTATCGAGTAAAACTGATCTACTATACAGTGATCTACTTACAGCAACTGCCTCTGATCCACAAGAGGTGTTTCGAAATCTCAAAGAGATTACTGATGGGGATAATCCTTATAGTAACTATAAGCTACGATTGGGAGTTACGGAAGACATGATTGAGACGGTCATCAAGGACGTGAAAATCCCGTTTGCAACCATAGGAGATCGACAGAAATATGAAACGGGTAAGATTGTAATCACCGTTGGACAAGACACAGTTGAAATCCCATTACGGCAAGATAATGGATATGCAAATGTCTTGAGTATGGCAACCGCATTAATTTGTTTTAAGGACGATGCCGGATTTGTTCGCCAAGTATCGTATGACAATCGAACTTATAACGTCCCAATAATGGAGATTTCTCCTGCTGGATATGGATTTTTAGATGAACAATTTAAAATTAAAAATTTGTCACAATTGGCACCCGGTGATATCTTGGCAATGACGGTTAAGACGATAGAATCAATTGTAGGTAAGCTTGCGCCGTCCAAGCTAGGATCTGTGGCAACTGCTATCCAACAGATACCATTAATGCCGCCAGAATATGAGGCAAGTATTGCATATGCAATGTTTTCCAATGATGGGTTAAAAGATTTAGGTAACTCAGTTTTGAACATGAAGGAAAAGCAGCTGACTGCGCAAGACTTATATCCATACATCAAGGGACAAGTGTATCTATCTTATGGACAAGGTTCCGTTGCCGAAAGCGTTAATGTATCATCTGCTGGATCAAATGATGCAATAATGACTACTCTTGATCCGTTGCTGCAAGACACTGTTACATTGGATGATCTGCTTAACGACACTAAAGGGGGTTGGTCTGGTTATTTTTCGGCTCATTACAACGATTATTATAACAAGGGACTATTGGACCAATATCCAGCTGATTGGATTAGTGCGTTCGAATCGTGGCTTACTAATTTTTATGTGCATAATAAGCAGTGACATCAAAGGAACATTTAGGAGTTAGGAGGGAAAAATATGTTAGACATAAAAGAATTAGCTAAAAAAATTGCAGTATGGGTCAACGGAGAATATAGTGGCTTTGGGTGGTCGGCAAGGGATATGTTGGGGGTAACTGCAGATGACGATACCTATAAGGTATTAACTGGAGAAGATGTTGATCCCATTAAAGACAATATCGATAAGCTTAATCAAGAAGCAAAAAGTATTATCAAATCTACAGTATGTGATTATCAATTGAGCCATAGCCAGACTCAAGTGCCAACTGGAGATTGGAGTAATACAATACCGGCCGTTACGAAATCACAACCTTATCTATGGACGCGTATCCAATTGATCTATATGGATGGCACTAATTCGATTTTTTTGACTGTTTCTGGAGGTTCGAGTGACGGAGGAAGCGGTGGAGGCGGTGGCGGAAAGACACTGACATTGTATAATGTACCCCAAGTGCTAGATGGTACCGATTACACCGATGCACAGAAGACATACTGGATGGATAAGAATTTCCCCGTCAAAACAAAATTATTAACAGTTAACAACACTAACGAATCGGGTACTGTATCAGTTGATGATACGCCAACAACTGATACGCCATACAATGACGGATTGAGTTCAAAATTTGTGGCTGCACAATTAAAAATCAGATATCGGTGGCCGAATTTTGAGGACTCAAACATTTATCCGTTGGATTTACCTTATCTGGTTGCGCAAGCTAACAATTATGGCGTAATTGTTGATCAGATTAGGATTAAGACATCTGATGGACAGATATATAGTTCAAGTACTGCAAAGAATGTTTCCGTCAAAAGCGGGAGTAAGTTTGGTTACGGTTCGACTTGCTTTTCTACGACCTCTAACTATTATGATTATACTCTAACCACACCCGATGCGTGGTCTAATCCATATAGTCAATATGAAAAAGGTCCATATGCGTCAGACTATAATAGACATGCTGATCCAGATTATTCTGACGCTGAAAGTGATTATAATTCAGTTATACCGCAGATCTATTTTATTGCGTTTGGAGATTGCTCTGCATTATTTTCAAACGGGATCTGGCACCTGACTAAGGGCACCACTGGCGGATGGTACATGTTGCCATATGTTGGCAAATGGGCCGCGCCAATGTGGCTGTATGGTAAATCGTATGAGGGGACATATGTACACGGTGTGTACACGGTAAAATGCACGGATACTCCATTAGAGTATGCAGTACCAACCAAGACCAACCCTAATCCGTCTACTATTTCTAATCAATGGGTTATGGACTAAAAAAAAGACGATGATCTAATCATCGTCTTTTTGTGTGAAACTTTTAATTTCGGTGTTAATCACCAAAAATTGAATGGATGTCATAGGATTGGGTAGTAATTCCGGATAATCTTGATTATTCATTATAACATACTCTTGCTCATCCCGATTGAAAGGTCTGCAGGCTGGAGTAATACTGTTGTGCCAGCCTTATCAACTAGTGATGTGGTCAATTTAATTGATCCATTATAGTTAGCGGATGCGGCCTCTTGGGATGTATTAGCTGTGATTCTGATTCCCAATCCATCAATCTTAGTTGCATCGATGCTTGCAGTTCCATTGTTACCAGCAGTAATGTCTGCAATTAACACATTTTGTGTGTCGCCGTCTTGTTGCACTAATGCAACTTTGGGGCCATTAGCACTCTGGACCGGATCATCGATTGTTACGCTGAGGTCCAATTTCAATTTTGAATCTGCATTAGCTGCTACCTTAGTATTCAGCTCATTAGCATACAATGGAAGGACATCAACCACTTGATCATACGTAGGGATAACGATATTTTTACCCATCGATTTCACAAAAAATTGACTATATGCGGCAAAATCATCTGGAAGTGATTTGACGTACACAATCGCGTTAAAGAATTTAACATAAGTGTAAAGCTTCCACACGTGTGCCCAATAATTTGTTGTTAAAATTTCAGGGTTAAAAATTGAAGCATCCTCGCGAAGGTAGTCATAGATCTGGATGAATCTATCATCCATCATAAGCGCCACGACATTGCCATCATCGAAGGAATTAATTGGAACACGTTGACCGACAAAATCTGTCTTGTCCATGTTGAACGCGGATGCAAGTACATTAACGTCGACACGTGCCATAATATGAGCTGACAACATAGTAATAATATGCGATTGATCGCTCGGATTATCAATACCCATTACATTGTAATGTTGATCATTATCAGGCCATTGCATTGTGGTATAATCTTCTTTCATTTGCGCAATCAATTCGGTATAATCAAGATTGTCAGCATTGTCGCCACTTGGTGCAACCTTAAAGATTACATCTCGATTAGCAATTGCTTGGCCAATGATCTCCTTGACATATCGCGTGTTATCTCGTTGAATACTGTTGTTAAGCGCGCCAGTAATACGCGTCAAAATTGCTTCGGGGCCTTGATCCACCAGAATTGATTTGACCTCAGGCATTGAGACTGTTACCTTATATTTAGAACGGCGGTTGAGTGTTGAATACAATGTAGTTAGATTTGGCTTTTCAACTGCGAACACTTTTTCTGCATCTGCATATGAGAACACCTGTTCGTCAACCCATCCAATCAACATGTTTTCGACGCTCACTCCGCGTTCTAGCGTCCCTTGATTAAATACTGTATCTAACGGATCTTGCCATTCAGTCGCATTGACATTCATTCGTCCGATCTGTGACATTGCATTGTAAAATGTGTTCATCGTCAGATTAGACTTTGCAATTGCCTCTGCGGTTTGCTGTAAGTTTTTTGCATTAGCAACTGGAACATGTGACTTGTAATAATCGGATGCTCCGTTACGGATTGCGTTATATAATACATGCGTAGGTACATCATTACCATTAACTTTTACTGTTGATTCGTCTGCCATTTTTTACATCTCCTCTTTATTATGCAAGTAAGTCTTCGACTGTAACGTTTTCTTCGTCCACGACATCTTCTGCCGGGCCATCGCCAACTGGTACGCTCAGCATAGCGGCGCTTAACTTATCGGTTAGGTCTGTAACTCTAGCAGTCAGACCTTCATTCACTTCCTTTTCATGGTTCAATGCGGCTGTTAATGCGTTAACTCTATCACGCAGATAAGCTAATGCTTCTACTGTATCTTCGACATTGACAGCTTTAGCGGCAGCATTATATGCCTCTTCTGCTGATTCATATTTGGCAGCCGTTTTTTCTTCTGTTTCTTTATCCATGAATATTCCTCCCATCGTATATTAACATATGAACATATAAACATCTGTCCCTTTGTTCACATGTTAATTATAACACACAATAAAAAAAAACGCAACAAAAAACAGGATTATTATATCCTGTTTTTTACTGCGTCATTTATAAAATATTCCGCCTATTATCTGAATGATCCCCAATAAGATATGAATATATAAAATCTGAATTATCCCCAATAAGATATGAATATATAAATATATGTTATTTTATTTATATGTTAATCATAGCACACAATGAAAAAAAACGCAACAAAAAAACAGGATTACTATATCCTGTTTTTTTTTTACTGCGTCATTTATAAAATATTCCGCCTATTATCTGAACGATCCCCAATACGATGTGCGCTTTCCATTAACTTCTTCGCCTGTTGCCATATATCCATAGTGCCCAGCACCACGTGGCTGGCGGATCCAGACATAACCCCCAGAAAATGCATAGTAATCATAATCAATGTCGGATCCCGCCGGAAGTGTAGCAATCAGACTTGATGATGTGGTTGCCCCCCAACGCAGATTGGTTGGTACATTGCATCTGTAAGTTCCACGTTCCCTAATCCACCTAACACCTAATGTATCAACATAACTATTATCTGTATATGATTTAGGTGCAACATTGGGATGTGCCGCTGCCTGTAGATTAGCATTTGAATTAGATAACTTTTTCCATCCGTTCAAATCGATATAAAACAACGATTTGTCTACAGGAACATTCCCAAATTGCCATCCGGTCACTAATTTCCAATCTCCGACCTTAAATGACAATTGTGATGGAGACCAACCGACATCGTGACTAGATGGATAATTAGCGTACCATAGCCAAGCTGATTGACTTACATATCGTGATGTCTGACTAATACCATCATTTCCAGTGTAGAGTCCACCTTGGATTCCAGTTTTTGACTTGAGTTCATCCATCCATGATTTCACCCATTGCCCATTGCCCCATGCTTTATTCTCATAGCTCTCCCAATCAAGGATTAAGACAGGCTTGTTAGGTGCGTTTAAGTAGTTTCTAATATTTTTTAGAAACCACGCAACTTCTTGGGCTGGATCAGATCCTTCAGCATAGTGATATAATCCCCATGGTACATTTTGCTTAATTGCTTGTTGAGCCACATAGTCGCAATTAGGATTAACATACCAATTACCTTGAGTTGCCTTAATCAGGATGCCATCTTCTCCGTTAACTCCCAATTTATAATTCCCTTGATGCGATGACACATCAACAATCTTTAATGTCATATTTATTCACCCTCCGTTAATTTGTTTAATTTCTGTGCAATATATTCCATTGTAATTTCGTCCGTATCTTCGACATCATCCAACAAGGCTGTTAACGGGACACGTACATCATAATCATGTGTGTCTGGCGTTACTAATTCTACCTTTCTAGTCTTACAATTAAGTTTCACATAGCTCTCACTCATATTCATCGTCCGCGATGATACATAAGGTGTATTAACAATTCGCATGATATCCCCATACAATTTTCTGATACCTTCATATCCATATTTGTTTCGAATCTTCATATTCATCGTCCCTTCTTTTTAACTGCCATAACTAATTTGTATAATTTGTCAACATCTAATCCATCAGCAATTGTGTTTTCATGTTGAGTGCGTCCAACAACGAATTTGAATCCTGTGCCCTCTAACATCTCAGACGTTGCAATCTGAGGCAACCCGATAATATTTCCACTTTGGGTGTCATATATTAGTGTGGCTTTGTCAGTCGATTTGAACCATTTCAGTGCTAATTCGCAATCTCTCATGAGTTTTGTATTGATTAATTTGCGTCCCATATAATCATCCCTTTCCTTACTTATAATATATCACAATTTATAAGTAATGTCAACAATTAATGCAAATTGTTTTCAATTAATTTTGATGATGCATCAAGCATATTTTTAATGTAATTAAGAATACAATTAGCCGCATCCGGATATTTAACAACAATAATGGCTACAATCATTGC
>Ga0256406_1004946_pt1 | contig 14698 bp, 14 predicted proteins | sample RumenRJG_03DNA_FD_185986 | JGI IMG/M metagenome (GOLD analysis project Ga0256406, IMG submission 185986) | Bovine rumen microbial communities from Lethbridge, Alberta, Canada - RJG_03 | ecosystem: Host-associated > Mammals > Digestive system > Stomach > Rumen | place: Canada: Alberta | collected... | reverse complement strand
AGAAAGCTGCCCCATCATCTTGTTGAGGCATTTAAATCCACTTTGGAGGAGGCTGTAATTGCAGATGTGCTTGTTCACGTGGTGGACGCTTCAAATGAAGAATATGTCAATCAGATTTCGGTGGTTGACAGCGTATTAAAGGACATAGGTGCTGTAGGTAAGCCCGAAATTCTTGCATATAATAAATGTGATAAGGGTGATTATCCCGAGGCTGTGGAAATAAACCGTGACAGGGTTAACGTATTTATTTCGGCAAAGCAAAAAACAGGGCTTGACAATCTTTTAAGTGCTGTGGCAGAGCTTGCGCCGGGCAAAAAACAGGAAATTACCGTTGTTATTCCTTACAGCAAGGGCAGTCTTGTGAATGAGCTGCACACTAATCAGAAGGTGCTGAAGGAGGATTATACGGGAGAGGGAACGAGAATGACCCTCCTTGCCGATAATGTGACCTATAACAGGCTGAGAGATTATATAACCGATTAAATATTTGCTTGCAAACGGGGAGAGTGATTAAAATTTCTAACAAGGTCAGCTATAAAACCGTAAAAAAATATGCGCAGACGGTGCTTATTGAAAAAAAGTCAAAATTCATAGCAAGCGTTTCTCCGGTAAAGGATGAGGAGGAGGCACTGGAATTTTTAAAGACCGTAAAATCAAAATATCCTGACGCTACGCATAATGTTTATGCATATATAATAGATGAAAACAATATATTCCGGTATTCCGACGACGGGGAGCCGGGGGGGACTGCCGGAATGCCTGTCCTCGATACAATCAGAAAGGAGGGGCTTGTCGACGTTTGCGTTGTTGTAACGAGATATTTCGGAGGTACTCTTCTTGGAACGGGAGGACTTGTTCATGCCTACGGAGCCTCGGCAAAGCAGGGGCTTACAGAGGCGGAAATAATAACAAGAGCCTTGTGCAACATTGTTTCGGTGGTTGTTGACTATACTCTTGTGGGAAAGCTGCAATATATGATATCATCGGAAAATCTGCTTTTGGAGGATACCGTATACGGCAATGATGTTACCTTTTACGTCTGCTGCCGAATCGGCGATACCGACGGATTTATCAAAAAAATCACCGATATCACCAACGGCAGAGGAATTTGCAATGTAATTGAACAAAAATACGTCGATTTACAGGATTAATTATGTTATACATTTTTATGAATTTTTTATGAAAAATCTTTACATATGGGGAAAATAATGATAAAATGATTTTGTAAAGCATATTAAGGATGATACAGATAATTAAATGCGGAAAGGATGAGTGAAATGAAGAGGTTGCTTTTAACAGCCGGGTTGACTATGAGTCTGCTGCTTTGCGGCTGTGCTTCGGAGCAAAGCGAATCGGAAAACAAACAGACAGAGCCGCCGGCAGAAACAGTTGATGCCGTAAAGGAAATAAAGAAAATCAATGTAAATTCATCACCTAAGGACGTGGGCGATTGGGAGCCGTTAGGCAGATATTCAGCCGATATAACAGGCGACGGAGAGGACGATATGATAACTCTTTATACGTCTGTTCAGCGGGATATGAGCGGCGAACTTATGTGGGATGACACACAGGAATGGGTGCTTCAGGCAGAAACCGCAGAGGGAGTATATGACCTTTATGACGAGCGTATTCACGGAAATGCGTATATGAACGTTGCCGATTTTTACAATGAGGACGGGGATATTAAGGTTATATCCTTAATCATTGCCGGAAATTCCTTTAACGAAATAAGAGAATACAGCTACAACGGTAAGGAATTTGAAGAAAAAATCGCATATTCAACCGATGATGTCTCCTCGGAAGGAATAAATTCGGTATATTCGTCAATTCCGTCATATGAATAATTTTTCCGACTTGGGAATATATTATATTCAGAGAATTTGAATATTGATAACAAAAAAAGCTGTCCTTAATCAAAGGACGGATATCAACACTATAACGTGACATAAAAAGGAGAAATGGCTATGGTAACATTAACAAAAGAGAATTTCGACGGAGAGGTAATAAAATCCGACATTCCTTATCTTGTGGATTTCTGGGCAAGCTGGTGCGGACCGTGCAGAATGGTTTCGCCGATTATTGATGAGCTTGCCGAGGAATATGAGGGCAAGATTAAGGTGGGCAAGGTAAACGTTGACGAGGAGGGCGAGCTTGCCTCGGAGTATGCGGTTGTTTCGATTCCCACAATTATGATAATACGAAACGGCAAGGTTGAAAAAAAGCTTGTGGGCGCACGCTCAAAGGACGATTTCTGTGACGCGATTGACAGTATACTATGAAAAAAACAATTATGGAGCAGCTTGCGGCACAAGGAGCTTGTGCCGCCGGAGTTGTTCGGGCAAGGAAGCTTACGGAGCTTCGTGAAATATTGGAAAAGAGAGGCAGTGTTTCTTTATGCGAGCCGGATATTGAAAAGAGGATAAACCCTTTTTTGCTGATGCCGGAGGTAAAAAGTATAATAGTCTGCCTTTTTTCTTATTGCTTAAGACGCAAAACAAGAGTTTCGGAATATGCGATGGGGCTTGATTATCATATCGTTATAAAAGCAAGGCTCAAAAAGGCTTCGGAGCTTCTTAAGGATAAGGGATACAGAGCGGAGGTATATGCCGACAATGCTCCGCTGCCCGACAGATATCTTGCTTATCTTGCCGGATTGGGCTTTTTCGGAAAAAACGGAATGCTTATCAATGAAAAATACGGGAGCAAGGTTTTTATAGGATATATACTGACAGATTGTTCGATAGAGGAGGACAAGCCTCTTGACAATAGGTATTGCGTCGGCTGTGGAAAATGTACAGCAGCCTGCCCCGGGGGCGCAATAGGAGAAAATTTCGGTTTTGATGAGGGACGGTGCGTTTCCTATCTTACTCAAAGGAAAGGGGAGCTGTCGGCGGTTGAGGCGGAAATTGTAAAAAAGAGCGGATATATATGGGGCTGTGATATTTGTCAGAATGTTTGCCCGTATAATTATGCGGCGCCTGTAACAGACATTGACGAATTTGGAAAAAATACCGTTGAGGATATTTTAATTACCGACGATATGACAAACAGAGAATTTAAGGAGCGATACGGCAACAGAGCGTTTGCCTGGAGGGGAAAGGGAGTTTTAAAAAGGAATACCGATTTGTATAAATGATTTATGCAAGATGAATACAAAATGAATAATTGATGTATAAAAATTTATTATTTCAACAAAATAACCCTTTTTGCAAAGGAATTGTATTGCATTTTTATACATAAGGGTGTATAATTATAAATATTATTTGTTGAAAAGGAAAGGACAGAGAAAACTTGAATTTAGAGGAAATAAAGGCTCTTGACAAAAAGTATTATATGAATACCTTTGGTGACAGACTGCCTGTTGCCTTTGAGAGCGGAGAGGGAATAAAGCTGTATTCAACCGATGGAGAGGCATATTATGACTTTCTCGGCGGAATTGCGGTAAACGCCTTGGGGCATCATAACAAAAAGCTTACAGAGGCGATTAAAAAGCAGGCGGATAAGCTGCTTCACACATCAAATCTATATTACATAGAAAATCAAGCGGTGCTTGCCAAGGAGCTTTGCGAGCATTCCTGTGCCGATAAAGCGTTTTTCTGCTCAACGGGAGCAGAGGCAAATGAGGGAGCAATAAAGTTAGCAAAGAAATATTTTTATAACAAGGGTGAGGAAAGATATGAAATTATCTCTCTTGACAAGTCCTTTCACGGAAGAACTCTTGCAACCGTTGCCGCAACAGGTCAGGAAAAATACCAAAAGCCCTACAGACCTCTTGTTCCGGGATTTATACAGGTAGAGCCTAACAGCCTTGAGGCGGTAAAGGCTGCCGTTACAGATAAAACGGCGGCAATTATGATAGAGCTTATCCAGGGCGAAAGCGGAGTTTACCCAATGGACAGGGAATATGTAAAGGGCTTGAGAGAGCTGTGTGATGAAAAGGAAATAATACTGATATTTGACGAGGTTCAGACCGGAATGGGAAGATGCGGAGAGTATTTTGCTCATCAGTATTACGGAATCGAGCCGGATATTTTCACCTGTGCAAAGGCATTGGGAGGCGGTGTGCCGATAGGCGGTATAGGTGCGAAGGATTTTGTTGCGTCTGCGTTTTCTCCCGGTGACCACGGAACGACCTTTGGCGGAAATCCCCTTGCAACTGCTGCCGGCGTTGCGGTGTTTAAAATATTCGAGGAGGAGAATATTTTAGAGAACGTCAGGAAAATGAGTGCATATTTTATGGAGCGTTTAAAAGAGCTTAAGGAAAAATATCCCGATAAGATAAGGGATTTGAGAAATGCGGGGCTGCTCATAGGCATTGAGCTTGAGGAAAGTATTTCAAAAGCAGTATTTACAGAGCTTTTTGAAAATAAGTATCTGACAAGCCTTTGTAAAAACACAATAAGAATTGCGCCACCGCTTATTATAGAAAAAAATGATATTGACGGGTTTGTAAACACGTTGGAAAGGATTTTGAAATGAAGGATTTTATTAGCTTACACGATACATCAACAGAGGAAATTGAACAGCTTTTAAACCTTGCCTTAAAGCTGAAAAAGGAGCTTAAGGAGGGAAAGGAGCATCACATATTAAAGGGTAAAACTCTTGGTATGATATTCTCAAAATCCTCCACAAGAACAAGAGTGTCCTTTGAGGTTGGAATGACACAGTTAGGCGGTTATCCGCTGTTTTTGTCCTCTAACGATATTCAGCTGGGACGAGGCGAAACAATTTACGATACCGCAAAGGTTCTGGAAAGAATGCTTGACGGAATAATGATAAGAACCTTTGCGCACAGTGATGTTTTGGAGCTTGCGGAATATGCGGATATACCTGTTATCAATGCGCTTACAGACCTCTTGCATCCATGTCAGGTGCTTGCGGATTTACAGACAATTTATGAGCATAAGGGTAAATTAAAGGGACTTAAATTTGCGTACATAGGTGACGGAAACAATATGGCACATTCCATTATGTACGGCTGTGCAAAAATGGGGCTTGACTGTGCAATTGCATCACCTGAGGGATACGACTGCGACCAAGAGGTTGTTGCAAATGCAAAGGAGGACTTTAAAAAGGGAGGCTCCTCGCTGTTGCTTACCCGCGACCCTGTTGAGGCAATAAAGGACGCTGATGTTGTGTATACCGATACATGGACAAGCATGGGTCAGGAGGCTGAAAAGGCTGAAAGAATAAAGGTATTCAAGCCCTATCAGGTTAACAAGGAGCTGTTTGACCGGGCAAAGAGCGACGCTTTGTTTATGCATTGTCTGCCGGCATATCGTGGCTTTGAGGTGACCGAGGAGGTTATTGACGGCAAAAACAGCGTAATTTTTGACGAGGCGGAAAACAGACTTCATGCTCAGAAGGCGGTTATGGCAACGCTGATGGCTGATTAAGGAAGAAATCTCTTCCCGGCTTGGTTTGGTGAAAGGAGCTGACGGTTATAAAAACGACAGAATATAAATCCTTATTTGAGGTAAGGATTGCTACCTATGATGACATTCCTGATATAATGACTATTACAAAGGAAGCGTTTTTAAAATATATTGAGCTTGCAGGAATAGAAACTACACCTGCAATTTATGAAACCTATGAGGATGTTAAAAACGACATTGACAATAAAATTGTTCTTATCGCCCTTTCCGACGGTGTTCCTGTGGGGAGCGTAAGGGTTCAGATTTTTGATGACAATACCGCATATTTAAGCCGTTTTGGTGTTAAGGTTACATCACAGAACAACGGTATAGGAAAATCCATAATGAATCTTGTTGACAAAATTATGATAAAAAAGGGTGTTAAAAAAATCTGCCTGCATACAGGCTCAAAGGTAACCTCCCTCATAAGATTTTATTACGGCAGAGGCTTTTATATCGATTCGACAGACAAATCAAAGGGATACATAAGGGCACTGCTTATAAAGGATTATGAATAAGGAATAATTGTAAAATTCTTTTTTGCAATTACCAAAGAAGATTATTAATCGAAAGGATATGATTTTTATGATAAAGGCCGCTGTGCTCGGCGCAACAGGTTATGCAGGGATAGAGCTTGTAAGAATACTTTCAAATCACCCTGAGGTGAGCATTGAATTTTTAGGCTCACAGTCCTTTGACGGAAAGAAAATAAGCGAGGTGTATCATAATTTTGAACACGTTCTTGACGTTGAATGTAAGGCACTTGATTTAGATGCTGTTTCAAAATGTGACGTGGCATTTACGGCACTGCCCCACGGCGCATCAAAAACAGTGATACCTCAGCTTATCGAAAAGGGCTTAAAGGTTATAGATTTAAGCGGTGATTTCAGATATGACGATATTAAGGTATACGAAAAGTGGTATAAGGAGGAGCATTCCTCTCCGGAATTATTAAAGGAATCGGTTTACGGTCTTTGCGAGCTGCACAGAGAGGAAATAAAAAAAGCAAGACTTATCGGAAATCCCGGCTGCTATACCACCTGTTCCATTTTGGGGGCGGCTCCGCTGCTTGCAAAGGGACTTGCAAAGCCGGACAACATTATTGTTGACGCAAAATCCGGTGTTACGGGTGCCGGCAGAGGGCTTGCGCTTGGGTATCATTTCTGCGAATGTACCGAGAATACAAAGGCATACAAGATAGCAACGCACAGACACACCTCTGAGATAGAGCAGGAATTATCAAAGCTTGCGGGCGAGGAAATCATAATTTCCTTTACACCCCATCTTATTCCGCAGAAAAGGGGAATATTTGCAACAATATATATCAATCTTAAGGAAAAGCATACAACAGAGGAAATAGTTGAATTATATAAGGAATATTATAAGGACGAGTTTTTTGTGCGCGTTAAAAATGCAGGCGAGCTGCCCGAAACAAAGCATACCGCAGGGAGCAATTTTGTGGATATAGGCGTTGTGGTTGATGAAAGACTGAACAGAGCGGTTGTTGTAAGTACACTTGACAATATAGTAAAGGGTGCGGCAGGTCAGGCGGTTCAGAATATGAATCTGCTGTTCGGTCTGGACGAAAAGACCGGGCTGAAAAATGCGGGATTTTACTTATAATAACTTATAGAAGTGAGGGAAAAAGATGGAGGAATTAATTAAAAAGGCAGGCATACTTATTGAGGCATTGCCCTTTATTCAGAAGTTTGCCGGCAAAACGGTAGTCGTTAAATACGGCGGAAATGCAATGATAAACGATGAGCTGAAAAACCTTGTAATGGAGGATATTATTCTTTTAAAGTATATCGGCTTAAATCCTATAGTGGTTCACGGCGGCGGCCCGGATATATCAAAGGCACTTAATGACAATAACATAAAAAGCAAATTTATAAACGGACTGAGAGTTACCGATAAGGACACAATGCGTATTGCACAGATGGTGCTTGTGGGAAAGACAAACAAGGAAATTGTTTCACTTCTTAATTGCAAGGGCGGAAAAGCGGTAGGCTTCTGCGGAATTGACGGCGGCTTTATTAAGTGTACAAAGGAAATGACAATGGTAGACGGTGAGCCTACCGATATCGGATATGTAGGGCATATTGTAGATGTTGATAAGCATATAGTGGAGTATATCAGTAAGGACGCATATATTCCCGTTATAGCACCCATAGGCGTTGACGATGAGGGTCAGAGCTACAATATAAATGCGGACAGCGTTGCTGCTGCGGTTGCAAAGGCGGTTTCCGCCGAAAAGCTAATTCTGCTTACCGATGTTGAGGGAATAAAGGACGCTGATGATAAAATAATATATGAGGCAGGCAGAGAGGAAATTACCGAAATGCTTGATAACGGTACAATCAGCGGAGGAATGATACCGAAGGTTCTGGGCTGCCTTGACGCAATTGATGCCGGAGTGAGCGGAGTACATATTATTGACGGACGTGTTCCGCATTGCCTACTTCTCGAAATATTCACCAAATCGGGTGTGGGTACGTTAATAAAGGGTTCAAATTACTAATTTTTTAACAAAAAATTATAATAATATGACTAAATTATAAAACCATTCAAATAATTTTGAAAAATTTATTGACATTTATTTTAAATTGAAGTATAATTATGATAACTGTAAGAATGCTATACTCATATTATCATTCGGAAATTAATCATAAAGGAGAGAAAATTATGAAGAAAAAAATTATGGCGTTATGCATTGCTTCCGCTATGCTTGTCGGTGCAGTACCGGCTTCTTATGCCGCTGTTCCGGAAGAATTTATTCCACTTAGCAGGATAGCGTTAGCGAGGGAAGAAAATAAAAAGGTAAGCGTGCCGACAGATATTAAGCTGAAAAAAGCAGGTGATACCGAGTATGTGAACGGCCCGTTGTCATTATATCTGACAGAGGCGAAAAGCACAAGCTTTGACTTCCGTGCCGAAATTGCTATGAAGAGCGTAAAGGACAAAATGGATGAATATGTTAAGTTCGCTAAAGACGGCTTAGGTGCGCTCGGCAAATCCGATGAGGACATAGCCGATGCAATTAATTCGTGTTACGTTAAGGAAGGTCAGTTTAAAATTACGGTTACATATCCTACAAGCTCAAGCTTTGTTGTTCCCGATGTATTTAAGACAAATAAGGATATGTATGGCGTTACCTCCACAAAAGGCACCTTTGCCAATGTATTTGAGGAAACAGCCGACAGAGATACCTCAACACCCGGTCAAATAGTTATAACCGTTGATGTTAAGGGCGGTACCGATATGACCTTGGAAAAGCTCAAGGCAAATCTTGACGATTTAATTATTACCTGTGAGGGCGTTACGATTAACGCATTGGGTACATATCAGGTAAAGGGTGCCGTTGAGGGAAAAACCACAATTGCCTCGGGTTCTGAGGATTTGGGCGATGTAACATATATCTTTGAACAGGGAACCGAAAGTGCTGTTGACGTAGATGGCGGCAGCATGAATATGAGTAAGGATTCGGCCGGAGCAGACGGCGAAATAACCGGAACGGTTTATGTTAAGAATGAATATGTTGATGACAGCGGAGATATTGGCGGCGTCTCCGGCGGTTCTACGGTAAGCAAAAAAACCGTTACGATTGTAATCGGCGATGGTATTGACAACAAGCTGTTTTCTTACACTGTAGGAACAAAGCTCAATGTTGATAACATTCCTGCTCCCGAAAGACCGGGATATAAGTTTGTAGGCTTCTATAAGGATCCTGAGCTTACAACACCGCTTGAGGGTGAAATCACAATTACCAATAATATGACAATCTACACAAAGTGGGAAGAAGAAGGTGTTAATCCTCCTTTAGACAGTGAAACTCATTTTGCGTATGTAATCGGTTATCCTACAGATGACGGAAGCGAAATTGTAAGACCTGAAGCAAATATCACAAGAGAAGAAATTGCAACAATTTATTATCGTTTGCTTACAGACGAGGTAAGAGACAGTCTCTTTACTGCTTCAAATGATTTCTCCGATGTAGCTGAGGACAGATGGTCAAACAAGGCTGTTTCAACAATGGCTAAGGGTGGTTATGTTACAGGCTATGAGGACGGAACCTTTAAGCCTGCAGGAAATATTACAAGAGCTGAGTTTGTTACAATTGCAGCAAGATTTTACAATGTAACGGCTGATTCCTCTGTTGAGAAGTCGGCACTTACCGATATCAGCGGTCACTGGGCTGAGGCTTATATCAATTATGCCGTATCTCAGAATTGGCTGGGCGGCTATGAGGACGGAACCTTCAGACCCGACAGAGCTATAACAAGAGCCGAGGTTATGAAGATTATAAACAATATGCTTAACCGTCATGTAAATGCAGAGGGTCTTATCGAAGGTGCGGTTACATGGGATGACAACTCGTCAGACGCTTGGTATTACTATGATGTAATCGAGGCTACAAATGCACACACCTATGATCGTGCTGAGGGCGAAACCTACGAGAAGTGGACTGCCATTACCGAAAATAAGGTTTGGACAGAAAAGCCTGTTTATGAGGACGCACAATAAAATCAATAATTAAATAAGTATAAAAGACTGCTGTCCGGCAGTCTTTTATACTGTATAATAACAAAAAATATATGAGGTGGATAAGATGATTTTTGAAAATTTGGACAGAATTGTTTTTGCAGGTGATTCGGTTACCGATATGGGAAGTGCACAGCCTGTCGGAGAGGGTCTTTTTGATAATGTGGGCAGAAGCTATGTAAGAGTAATTGAAAATATGCTTGCGGCATATTATCCCGAGGTTTATATTCGTGTTACAAACTCGGGAATTTCAGGAAATACAAGCAGAGATCTGCTTTCACGTTTTGACCGTGATGTTGTTGACTTAAAGCCGGATTGGGTTTCAATATGTATAGGAATTAATGATGTGTGGCGACAGTTTGACAGCCCTGCCATACCGGACGGGCAGGTTATGCCCGACGAATATGAGAAGAATGTGGAAGAAATGATAAAAAGGGTTAAGGGAAAGGTAAAGGGAATATTTATTCTTTCACCCTACATTATGGAACCGAATAATGCTGATAAAATGCGGGCAAGAATGAACGAATACGTGGAGATATGCAGAAAATTATCGGAAAAGTATGACTGTATTTTTGTTGATTTTCAGAAAATGTATGAGGATTATTGTAAAATCCGTCATTCATCTTATATCGCATGGGACAGAATACACCCCAATCAGATAGGCGCTACCTTAATGGCAAGAGCTTTTCTTGATAAATGTGATTTTGATTATTCACACAGATAATAAATATTGTGCTAATAAATGGAATGTAAAATTGCGGTTTTGCATTCCTTTTTTCTATGAACGGAAAAAATATTTAATAATAAAATATATGGAATATTCGGCATTATTTCCTCCCCCTATGAATATAATGTATCACGCAAACGGAAGAAGATAGGGAGGAACGTATAAGTGAAAATCAAGGGCTTTTTTATGGGTGAAAAACGCTTTATCAGAAAATGGATATATATATCATTTGTGTTTTTCGTAATTGGAATAACAATAGGGGCAATATACTGTATTCTGCTTGACACAGAGGCGGACAATACACTAAATTCTTATTTTATAAAATACTTTTCCGATATTAGGGGGAAAAACAGCAGTATTACGGTTTTCAAAAATACGCTTGTTGGTTATATAAGGTTAGCGGTGATTATTTATTTATGCTCCTTCGTAAGACCGGGAGTGGTTGGGAGTATAGCGGTTGTAGTAATAAAGGGATTCACCTCGGGCTTTACCAATGCTTCGTTAATTAAGTATTTTGGAGTTCGTGGATTGTTAATTCCGGGAGTGTCTTTTCTGACAGTATTATTATATCTGCCTGCACTTTTGGTTATGACAGCAGGCTCGGTTAACTGCTCCTTGAACAGATACAAGGGTGAAAGAGGTCAATTAAAGGCATTTACCGGTTTGGCAATTTGCTGTTTTACTATATTTTGTGCTGCTTCTCTTTCAGATGCCTATATTACCACAACATTTATGAAATTGATAGCACGATTTTTTACCGAATAATTGCTTTTTCTAAAAATTTTTATTAATTTTTCCAAAATAAAACTTTTGAATTTTACTGTACAAATCAAAAAAATTGTGTTACAATATACGCATAGAGGCTTGTTTTACGCCGACTCTGTAAGAGTCGGCTGAAATTATCGAAAGTATAAATCGGAGGAAAAATATGCTTGATTATATTGATGACTTTGTGTATTTTATGGATACATCAAAGCATAAATCAAACAACACAATACAATCATATAAAAGAGATATTTCAAAATACATAAGCTATCTGACATCATCGGGAATAACGGATATTCGTCAGACGACGAAATCAACCGTACTTACATATCTTATTAATTTGCAGAATCAGGGAAAGGCGGCATCAACGGTTTCGCGAACGCTTGCCTCCTTAAGGTCATATTATCTGTTCATTACAAATATGGATTCCCAAATGCCCGATCCTACAAAAAATCTTGAGGCGCCTCATGTGGAAAAAAAGCTGCCTCAGATTTTATCCACTCAGGAGGTTGACAGGCTTCTTGAGCTGCCCTCTCTGACAGACCCAAAGGGTATCCGGGATAAGGCAATGCTTGAGCTTTTGTATGCAACCGGAATAAGAGTTTCCGAGCTTATTGCGCTTTCTGTGTCCGATGTGAATATTTCCATGGGCTTTATTAAGTGCACCTCGTCAAAAAAGGAAAGATATATTCCTATAGGTCATATCGCAAAGGAGGCACTTGTTAATTATCTTGAGAAGGCGCGCCCTGTTATGATAACAGAGGATACGGGAGATGTATTGTTTGTTAACTGCAGTGGTATGAAGCTGTCAAGACAGGGCTTCTGGAAGCTTGTAAAGCAATACGGAAAGCAGGCAAATATTACTGTGGATATTACTCCCCATACCTTAAGACATTCCTTTGCGGCTCATTTGCTTGAGAACGGTGCCGATTTAAAATCAATACAGGAAATGCTGGGTCACTCCGACATTTCTTCCACACAGGTTTATTCGCATCTTATGAAAAGTAAAATTAAGGATGTGTATGAAAGAGCGCATCCAAGAGCGTGAAGGATAGTTTATGCACCGTTAACTGTTTGCCGGTTTGCATACGGTGTTATATATGGCTTAGCGTCACATTAATTTATGAAGCTAAGCTGTTTTTTTGTTTTTTTATTGACAAATAATGCAAAGGGTAGTAGAATAATCAAGAAAGGTAAATTAATAAACCTCTCACAGAAAGGAAGCAAATTAAAAAATGGCAATTTATATGAGATTTCCAAACGGACTGAAAAAGGTCTTTACAATGAGCTACGATGACGGTGTAAGGCAGGACAGACGGCTTATAGAAATACTTGACAGATACGGAATAAAGGCAACCTTTAACATTAACAGCGGAATATTTGAAGCTGCTGCCGATTATGAAAGGCAAGACGGCAGAATGAGCGCTGAGGAGATAAAGGCGTTATTTGAAAATTCCCCTCATGAGGTCGCTGTCCACGGACTTGAACACGCATATGACCATGTTTTACATTCAAACTGTATGGCAAATGAGATTTTAGAGGACAGAAAAAATATCGAAAAGCTGACAGGAAGAATAGTAAGGGGTATGGCATATCCTTTCGGAACCTTTAATGACAGGCTGGTTGAATGTTTAAAAGCCTGCGGAATTGTATATTCAAGAACGGTAATTTCGACCGAGGGATTTCCGATGCCATCGGATTGGCTCAGACTTGAGCCTACCTGCCATCACAGCAATGAGAAAATATTCGAGCTGTGCGACAGATTTATTGACAGCGACCCAAGACTTACGGAAATGTTCTATGTTTGGGGACATTCCTATGAGTTTGATAATAATACCGAATTTAACAGCTGGGAGCATATTGAAAGAGTTGCCGAAAAAATGAGCGGTCATGAGGATATATGGTATGCCACAAATATCGAAATATATGATTATATAAAGGCGTATGAAAATCTTATTATAGCAACCGATTACTCCAAAATATACAATCCAAGTGCCATTGATGTGTGGGTTCGCAAGGGAAATTGGTGTGATGGTGATATTTATTGCGTAAAAGCAGGAGAAACACTTGTGTTAAATTAGTAAATTAACATATGAAAAGAAATAACGGAAAGGAAAATAAGGAAATGAGTTTTTGTGAGCTTGAAAAATTTTTAGAGCATTTAGTAACAGATAAGGGTATTCCGGGTGTTGACTGTATCGTATATTATAAGTCAAGACCGGTGTTTCGCCATATGGCAGGCTATGCCGACAGAGATAAGGGCATAAAAATGCAGGGTAAGGAGCTTTACAACCTTTATTCCACATCAAAGGTTTTGACCTGTACCGGTGCATTAACTCTGTTTGAAAAGGGTAAATTCCTGATGAATGATCCCTTGTATGAATATCTTCCGGAATTTGGAGATGTTATGGTTGCCGAAAAAAGGGACAACGGTGAAGTTGAGCTTGTGAAGCCTAAAAGACCGATTATTGTGCAGGATTTATTTACAATGTCCGCCGGACTGTCGTATAACTTGGGAACCGAATACATAAATGAGGTGAAGGAAAAAACCAACGGTAAAGCTCCTACAAGGGAAATTGTAAAGGCGATTGCGAAGGAGCCTTTGGCTTATCACCCCGGAGAGCATTGGGGCTACAGCCTTGCACATGACGTTATAGGCGGCTTGATTGAGGTGATTTCGGGCAAACGCTTCGGAGAATATATGAGGGAAAATATTTTTGAGCCGCTTGAAATGAATGATACAGGCTTTGAAAGAAATGATGAAATCTATTCAAGAATGGCGGCACAGTATCAGTTTGACTATGACAGAGAATATGCCGATGAAATAGAAAAAACCTGCGGCTTTCAGTTGGGCAGCGAGTATGAAAGCGGCGGTGCCGGATTTGTATCGTCGGTTGAGGATTACGGACGCTTTGTTAATGCAATGTCCTGCGGAGGAATAGGCACAAACGGAAACAGAATATTAAAAAGCTGTACCGTTAATATGATGAGAATGAACTGTCTTGACGAAAACAGGATTAAGGATTTTAACTGGCATCAAGCGAACGGCTACGGCTATGGCTACGGTGTGCGGACCATGATAAAGCCTGCTTCAGGCTCTCTGGGAAGTATAGGTGAATTTGGCTGGGGCGGTGCTGCCGGTACATATGTTTTGATTGACCCCGACAGACAAATAGGCGTGTTTTATGCTCAGCATATGCTCAATAACCTTGAGCCGTACGTCCACCCGAGAATTAGAAATCTCGTTTAT
>Ga0256406_1004942_pt1 | contig 14708 bp, 21 predicted proteins | sample RumenRJG_03DNA_FD_185986 | JGI IMG/M metagenome (GOLD analysis project Ga0256406, IMG submission 185986) | Bovine rumen microbial communities from Lethbridge, Alberta, Canada - RJG_03 | ecosystem: Host-associated > Mammals > Digestive system > Stomach > Rumen | place: Canada: Alberta | collected... | reverse complement strand
TTTGCCCAGTCTGCCAATGTCCTCACATACCAGTCAGAGGGTCTGCCGACAGGATAGGCAGGGTGAACACGAGGGAACACCCATGCCTTATCGTCGCCATCCCATCGGGGAGAGGATGGAATCCGCTTCACTGCGTCAACAATGCCTTTGACGTGACGTGGAAAAGTCTTCGTGAATGATGCGTTGCCACGATAGAAACGCTTGTTCTCGATGACCTGCAGACGCCAATCCTTCTGACTGCTGATGATATGCAGTTCAATCATTACTCACCCTCGCCGTTAAAAGGATCTTCACCCTCACCATCGTCATCCTTGAACGGAAGTTCCTGCTGATACACGGCATACTTGTGGTTGATGATGTATGCCTCTGCCTCGAAGCAGATGTCCTGCACGATTTCCCTCAGTTCCTCACAACGCTCATAGTGGTCTTCATTCTCAAGGTCGATGAACACCCTCGGAGTGTTGAAGAAAAGAGTCTTGTTCGTCTTCAACAGCTTGAAGCCGCTGATGGTCACGCTCAACTGTGCCTCACTGCCGCTGATAGTGATGCCACCAACACCGAACTTGAGGCAAGCCTCGCATGTGATGCTGCCTTCAAGGTTATTCCAGTCGATGTTCTCCGCCTCACTCATCTCGCACACCTCCATGAGGTATGGGGTCAACTTCTTCACCGCATTGCGGAGGTCATCATGGATGGGTTCCTTGCCCTTCGCTTTGAGCTCCTTGTTGTCATACACATAGGATGCTTCAAGACCAATGCCGTTGATCTTCACACTCTTCAAATCAATCTGATTCGCTTTCATTGTCTCATTTTATTTAATTGGTTAAACTAATAGACAGAAGACTTCAAATTGAGCCTCTCTGCCCGTGTCTGTTCACTGCTCTCTGTCTGGCTGGTAAAGATGGCCTTGCGGCTCTCGATGTCATCCAGACGGGCTTTCTTGAAGTGCTTGTCGAACTTGTCGTCAGGCACCAGTTTCTTCTTCCTCGAAAGGAAAATGCAATCTAATAAATTCATATCGGACTATTTTTGTTTATCACTTTGCCAGACTACACTACACTGGACTGAACCTTGCTCCACTTTACTGAACTCCTCTCCGCTCCGCCTGACTAAATTGGGATGTATCTTTACTTTACCGTGCTACGAATTACTTCGCTCCACTTCGCTGTGTCGAACTCCACCTGTCTTCGCTCTGCTATGTTCAGATATTTCTTCACTCTACACGACAAGACTATACCGTACCTGACCAGACTTCGTCACACTCAACTAAACTTCGCCGTACTTTATTCGGATGTTTCTATACTGCGCCAGTCTTTACTGCGCCATACTTTGCCACACTGTACTGTGCTCCTCATTACCTCATTTGGATTTTCACTCGGCTATGCTTTGCCAGACTGGACTTTACTCGTCATTGCTCGACAAGACTCCACTCTGCCGTATTAGGATAGAACTTCACTATGCCTTACTCAACTTCTCTTTTACTTCTCCAGGCTTCACGACAATTGGATATGTCTTCGCTGAACTTTACCACGCTTTGCCCATCTGAACCTTACCTGACTCGACAGAACCGCGCTGCATTTGGATGTTTCTTCGCTCGACTTCGCTTTGCCGTACTATTCTTGAATTGACTCCATTTCACAAAACCACACTCGACCGGACTTTGCTCGACTTTGCTCCACCGCATTAGGATGTGTCTTTGCTATTCTCTACTGAACAATGCTTAACTTAGGTCAACTCGACTCAACATGACTTTGCTCCACTTTGCAGTATTGGGGTGTTTCTCTGCTTTGCTGTACAGAACTGGGCTATACTTAACAAGCGCTCAACTGCATACTACTTAACATTGCTCTATCGGGATGTTTCTTTGCTCTGACACACTGTACAATACAATACCATACAGAACCATAACAAACATTACTTCGCTTCGATTCACTATGGTTAAGTAGGCCATACTTCACTTCATTTGGATGTTATCCTCACCATACTTCACCACACTTCGCCTCATGCAACTCAACCACACTAAACTTCACCGCACCGTACTTGAAGGATGGGGAGGACGTGTCAACCAACGCTTACGACTGCGCACATCAGCACGTCCTCCCATATACACTTACTTCCTTTCAGTAATCTTGTATCGACCATAGCACTGGCGATAAGTGCCAACACCATGACGAAGACCTGCAGCATTCAGGGCGTTCCAGACCTCGCTCTTATTTATCTGGGTCTCGTCGAACTCCAACTCACCTTCACACGACCACTCGGGAATAATCATCCTCGCTGTTGGAACCTTGCTCTTCTGGATGCCGACAGGTCGGATGTCAACGTACTTTTCGCTGTGGTTCTTCCACAACTCTTCAGGCGTGCATCCGTTCTCTGGGAACTTCAATACGAGGTCTTTGAGCACGAACAGGCTGCGCTGGAACTTCTGACCCAGCTTGAACTCCTTCGCTCCGCCCTCGAACGACTTGAACACCATGTTCGCAGGGAGGATGTACTGTCCCTTCTTGTTCTGGTAGCAACTTGCCAAGAAGTGAAGGTGGAATATCTCATCCAGATCCTCATCTGTCTTTGTGCGCTTCGACGTGACTGCCTTCAACGCCTTGCTGAACTCATTCATTGGATTCACGGTCTGTGGGTTGTTCAACATCAGTGGACATGTACCCACCATCAAAAACATAATAGTTTTCATAATCTCATTGTTTTTAATTAGGTTTGACAATTGTTTGTTTATATCACTAACGCCTTAATGTTGTTGAGCGTTTCACTTGTGATGCTTTTTTTGGATTGTTTGCCAACGCCGGTCAGCAACGATGCCTGCACAACTGCAACAGCATCGATGGCATCAGTCAGCGTGCATCCGCCTTCAGTGCACTGAATCATTTCACGGATTTTCCGTGCAAGTTCGAGCACTCGCTTCATTTTTTGATTACTCATAGTTGCTTTTATATCTTACGTTTATACTCTTCGCAGAATGCCTCAAAATACTGATCGTCTGGACTCGGAAGCGTGATGCCTAACTCGTTGGCTGCGTCAGCCTGAACCTTGTCGAGGAAATCCTTCATCTCCTCGGTGGTCAGCTTGCTTGTGCCAGTTGGAATCACGCCCATGCGTCTGCCCATCGTGACCGGACGACTCAGAAACATGTAGCAGTAAGCGTCATGCACCTCCTCCTTCGTGTTCCCCGTCGTGTCTGAGATGCAGGCAAACCACATCCACATCAATGCGTTCTGGTTGATGCTCCTGTCCTTCGCCTGCTTCTTGATGGTCAGTGTGAACTTGCCTGTCGGCAAGAGTGACAGGAGCAAGTCGATAGGCTTGTCCCACGTCACTTTGCCGTCACGTTTTTCGAGTATGGTGCTCAATGGTTTCATACGCTAAAATGGAAGGTCGCTATTATCGCCCCATTCTGGACCTTGAGTGGCTTGAATGGGAGCCGCTTGTTGTGCTTGAGGTTGTGCAGCAACTTGTGGTTGAAAGGGGATGGCTCCCTGCTGAGGTGCTGCGTAATGAGGTGGCAATGGTGCTGGAGCAGGAGCCGCAGGTGCAGATGGAGCATACTGACCAGTCTGAGCGTACTGGTTGTTATAACCAGGGGCAGCAGGTGGAGCCATCGGCATTGGTGCTGGAGATGGAGCAGGTGCAGCCTGTGCGTTCTTCGGTGTCAGCATCTCAAGGTTGCTCACCGTCACCTCGTAAATAATTACCTTGTTGTTGGGGTTCTCCTTATCGACGAGTTCTCTGCTTTCGTACTCGCCTTCAATGAACAGCTTGTCACCCTTGTGCACATACTTCTGCACTGTCTCGGCAAGTTTCCTCCAGAAGATGCAGGAGTGCCACGTTGTCTTGTCTGGCACCTGCTGTCCGTTCTGCTTGGTGTACCCTCTCCTTGTGGTGGCAAGACGAACCTTCGCCACCATGGTAACATTGTCTGGCATCATCCTCACATCAGGATCCGCGCCGACGTTACCGATTAACATTACTTTGTTCATAATTTCTCATTGTGTATAAGTTAAACAATTTGTTAGGTGTGGATGTTGTCCCTCCCCGTTCTCACTCTCTGACAGTAATCCTGATGCTGTCCTTCGTCTCGCTCTCCTTCAAGTATTGAGCGTAGAGGTCGGGCTGTTCCTTCTTGAAGCGTGTGGAGTCAAACCGCATCGACTTGCCTCCTGGCACAAGCGTCATCTTCACCTTCTCGGAGTCGAAGCTCTTCACACCGTACTTCAACATGGCATCAAGTGCCTCCTGCTTGAACTTCTCATAGATATCCTTGTAGTAGCCCATCAGACGTTCAGCCTCCAGCATCTCATTGATGGCGTTTTCGGCAAGGATGACGTGCTGCTCTTTCTTCGGAGTCACAACTGGCACATACTTCTCACCCTTCTTCTCAGCCTCCATCAGAGCCACCACCGCTTCGCTTCCCTTGTCATCCACGACGAAGAAACCAGCCTTGGACAGCTGATTCTCATTTTTCGGTAACCAGAGGCAGAGAAGACCGCCAACCTTGATGCCAGGGTTCTGCTTCTCGAACAGATACTTGTAGATGGATGTCTGCCAACTTACATACTCCTTGTCAAGTTCGTAAGTGGATTTCACGTCAACGATGGCAACCATGTTTTCTGTCACCTGAATGACCTTGTCGATAGGGCTGGCGAAATACTCACCGTCAGTGACGATGTATTCATTTGCGATGACTTTGCCTGTTGGAAATTCCTTCTCCAAGAGTTTCTTGTACACGGCAACTTGTGGAAGCCCGTTGTCTATCATTATTTCGTCGTACATCTGGCATCCCTTGTGGATGGCAGTTCCAAGTTCAGCCGCCTTGTCAAGCACAGACTTCGGCACGTTGTCATACTTGTTCGGGAACAGCTGTCGTTCTATCATTCCAGTGATTCCCTTCAACTCTTTTCCGTTGAGGAAATAGGAGTGACATTCCTCCAGGAACATCACTCCGCTTTCTTTCAGTGTAATCATTTCTTCGTAACCCTTTTGGCGGCTTCAATCGCCTTGTTGTAGAAATCTTGATTTTTCTCGTACCATTGACAATACTTCGCCCACACACCCTGATACTCTTCTGGTGTCTTTGCTGCGTCAAGAGCCGCAAGTGCTTCTTCAATAGGTGGAGCAGCCTCAGTGTACTGTTGGTACTTGCTGTCGTTATCACCCTTGAAGTAAACGTCTGCAGCAACGCCTAGTGACTTCATCGCAACGCTCATCGCATCCGTCAATGCCATCTTGTAGGCTTCATCGGACACATATAAGCCCTTGCTCTCTTTCGTCACCAAGGAACTGCCACCAGTGCCAGGAATGGGTGCGCTCCATTCTTCTCCATCCTTGATGTAGAGGTTGACCTCGATGAACGCCTTGATCTCTTCTCCATAGGTTTCTGTCCACCGATTGACAATTTCATACTTCCAGCCAATTCCGCAGGGGCCGAACTCCTCAGTCATGGCTTTGATTCTCCAGACAGGGGAAATGTTGCTCATGCCTTTCAGGCGTCCTGCCTGAATAGGCTTCAAAGCATTCTCCGGCACGCTCCTTAGAGCCTCATAGTGCCGCAAGTTGTTTTTTTCTTCTTGTTTCATAATCTCTCGTATTTTTGGTTCGACAATCTTTTACTTCTGTTGAGACTCTGGGGCAACGTCACTCAGAAGCAGGTACTTGAACTTCTCCAGTTCTGCCTCGTTCTCACGCTTGCTCCTGTACTCATAGAGGTAGCAGTAGAAATAGACATTGGTGTCATTCTCGCCCTTCTCGATGTTGGAAATCATCGAAGCTTCAATCGAAACGTCACCGTCACTTTTCTTGGTAACTGCAACCTTGATTTCATGTTCAAGGTCATCATTCCGCTGCAACTGTTGCAAGTCTGCAAGGAACGCTTTCATTTCTTGTTTTTCCGTTCTCATAATCTCATTTGTTTAGTTAGACAATTATTTTGTTTGAATGCACTGCAAAGTTCTTCATTTTGAACAAGTTGTGCAAACAGAAACTTCACCATTTTTACACCTTAACTTTTACTAACTTTTGAAGAAAATCCGCCTACCTTCACAGGCAAGCGGAAACACAAAATCTAATATTATGAAAATGCAGAAACTCACATTATCTTACCTCCTCAGCATCTTGCAATGCTTCAGCACTTGGTCAGCCTTCACACGCCACTTGGAATTTTGCACGTTCAGAGGTTTCTCTGCCTCCACCTCGCCACTCTCTATCAGCGACATCAGTTTTCCGAGTCCACCGACAATCTCGACAGCCTGGCGCTGGGAGAATGTCTTGCCCGAAAAGTAGAGCAGGATGTTGTCAAGCATCAGCTCTTTCCCAGAAATTATTTTTATCATGATCACTTCGTTCTTGTCACCTTGACACAACCGTTCTCAAGGTCACGTTTCACACTCCAATTCATTCCCTTCGCCCTGTCTATGACGAGCGTGCTGTTCTTGGCAGCATTGATGCTGTTCAGCTGCTCGATAGGGAACAGCTCCTCAGCTCCGACTTCCATCCCACGAAGGACGTCGGAAATAGGTCTCTTCTCCATGTTACACATACGCATATATATATATTAAGTTTATAATTCAAGAAAACCGCCTACCTTCACAGGCAAGCGGAAACACATGCAACTTTACAAAAAAGTTTGTGAAAACACCTTACGTAGCGCCCGTGCGTGTTCCAGTGTGTACGCTGATCGCCTCTTGCGGAAGTGCATCCGCGGCATGATCCGTCTCAAGTTGACGGTTCAAGAGGCACGGGCAAACGCACCGAAATGCGTTTATATTTTCCTACCGCCGTCCAAAGCCCCCTGCCATCACGTGGCCAGGCACCATTCGCTCATCACGGTATAAGCGGCTCAACTATTCTATCTGCCGTTCAGAGGTCAACATCCCCAGTGGGACTCGCTCCTACTTCCAGAATTTCAATCTTCTTCTTTTTGTACCAATAAGTCAAAGAACTCTGCATTGATTTGCACGGATGGGAGGACTCGAACCTCCACTCACCTAGGCTTTCTTCGTGATGGTTGTGGTAACTCAACCACCATTATTCCCAAACTTGCGGCTTTGTGCCAACTTCACCGCTATCATCCGTGTCCTTCGTCTTTCCGAAGCGTCTTTCCAGGACAGGCTTTGCGAGGCTTCCCCTTGTCCACCATCAGCAGAACAGCCACATTGCAGCGTAAAACGCTAAAATCATGATTATCCCGCCGACTAATTCCTTCAATAAATTCCCTTTCATTGTCTTCGATTTTTATATGTGAATACTATGTTGTTCCAAAGAATGGAGGATGTTGCCGACTTCTACACAAGCACCCATAAAGGCTTTCCTGTCCGAATGTCCCTTTCGGGCATCCTCCTGCCGCCCTGTTCTCGGCTGTCATCGGTTTAATGCCTTCACGAGGGGGAACCTCTCCGCTGGCCACTTATGTTACAGGATACACATGTTTCTTTTTTCGGCACTCACAGTCTCACGACTGCCTCACCGAACACCATTTATTAACAATATAATACTATGGTTACTACACAAGAGTGTTCCACGAAGCCAGACACTTCTGACCGAATTTCACCATTTGAAAAATCTTAAAACTGAACCACCAAAAACTTTTTCCCAAAACCTTTTGGTGGTTTCGCCAAAAATTCTTAACTTTGTAGCGAGATATAAACGTAGTGCAAAAGTAGGTAAAATTATGTTACCACACAATAGTTGGTATCATATTTTATTCCACTTTTAACCTTTTTTAAGAGATTGTTATGAAACAGGTACATGAACAATTGCGCGCCTATTTCAAAGAAATAGGAATGTCGCAGGTGGAAATCGCCGAAAAACTCGGCGTGTCAAAATCAACCGTGAATAAGTTTTTCTTGGGTTATGCCAAATTTGGAAAGGCACAAGCAGAGAAATGGCATGACCTCTTCGGCATCTCTAAATCGTTCCTCCTCACTGGCGAAGGTTCCATCATTGACGAGGAGCCGAACAAACAGATGGAGGGACTTATGGCCACCATCAACGACCTCAATGCGGTCATCACTGAGAAAAACAAGATAATCGCAGCTCTACAAGCACGCATTGCAGAGCTCGAGAAAAAGTAATTAACCTACTTAATAATTAGTTATGAAAAACTTACTAGTGACCTTTGCACTGGCATTCATCGCCATCACAGCCTGTGCGCAGAAGGTGGAAGTCAAGACAGATGACTTCACTGGCGAAAAGGTAATCACAACAGACTACCTCAAAATCTATCAGGGCGGAGCAACAGCAAAGAACCAAACACGTGTTCGCTTCCGCCACGAGAACAATGAAGACTACATTGAGTACCGAATCTTTACCGATGCAATCGCATCATGCAGAAAGGGCCTCAAGATGCTCATCAAGACAAACGATGGAATTATCGAGACCACTAACACGGAACTCGCCGTGTCAGAGCCTGGGGCATGGTCGGCGAAGCCAATCAACAGCAATCTGGGAATCTACATCATCTGCACATTCTCTCCTTCTGATCTGCAAGGAAAGACCATCCAGAAAATCCGCTTCAACCTCACTGACGGATACCTCGACCTCGACATCAAAGACAAGGATGCAGTCAAGTTACAGCAGCTGTTGAGCGAGTTCCAGAACGAACTATAATATACAACAAAGGCTCCGACATTTCCTTTTTATTGTCGGAGCCCTCAAAAAAAACAGCAAAATTCACACCCAATCATCTTTATTCTCAAATAAATAGAGATTCAAGTGTGATAAAGTTACGGCATATTTATCTTTTAAACAACAAAAAACAATGGAAAACAGCCGAACATTATGTAAATCAAGTGGTAATCTTCACGCAAGACCGCCAAATTTGACATTCTCGTATTGTCGAAATTATTGTCGATTCATCAAAAACATTTCCTTTTTATTGTCGAAAAATTGTCGAAAAATATGGCTCAATTATCATTAGTAATAGTACCTGCAAAGGTGCTCACAAGCGGAAAGCACAAGATCCGCATCGCAGTTTCACACAACAGCGAAACAAGGTACATCGTCACTGATGTCAAAGTAGATAACTCCAAGCAGTTCCGGAACGGACAGGTGGCTGGAAGACCTGACGCCAACATTCTCAACGCCCAACTTCGGAAGATTATCGGGAAGTACCAGGGAAGGCTGGATGACATGGAATACATCGAGTCCATGAGCTGCGCCGAACTTGTCTGTGCGCTGAAGGACAGCACTGGCGACAAGAACATGAGCATCAAGGAGGCTTACGAGCAGATGATGAAATACTCCACGGTGAAGGAGACCACCCAGCGAACAATGGAAACATGCTTCCGTTCTCTTGCCAGATACGTTGGCGAAGACACGCCTATCCGCAAGATTACAAGGCTCACCGTCTTGGGGTATGAAAAGTTCTTGACGGGCGAAAAGCTCAGTTCCTCGACAAAGAACAACTACATAGGTTTCATGTTCCAAATCATCTCCTTCGCACGGAAATGCGGAATCGTAGATGCTGACTTCAATCCTGGCAATGGATACAGAAGAGCACCGATGACTGTCAGAGATTCGTGGCTGTCATGCAGCGACATCAGGAGGATTCGTGACTACCAGTGCAAGACAAAGGAACGCATGATGGCCCGTGACCTCTTCATGCTGTCCTACTACCTCGGAGGCATCAATATGGTGGATCTGAAAGGACTCGACCTCAACACCTGCACGAATGAGATGCACTACAAACGAAGCAAGGTCCGAGACAGATGCAACATTGAAGTACGCTACACCATTCCTCCAGAGGCAAGGGAAATCATCAAGCGCATCAAGACCAAGGATGGCAAGCTGCCAATCCCCAAGCGTACTGACTACTTCATTACGCATCACATGAATGCGTTGCGTGACGAACTCGGAATCCCCAACCTCGTCTTTTACTCTGCTCGGAAATCATTCTCTCAGCATGCCTTCGAGCTGGGAGTCTCTACGCAGGTCATAGACTACATTCTGGGGCATTCTCTTCGGGCGCATGGTATCATCTACCACTATGTATCTGTGAAGCCCGAGATGGCAACGGAAGCGATAAGAAAAGTGATTGACAACCTCAACAAAGAGGAGGGTGCGTGAACACCCTCCAACGATTGTCGAACCTCATGAGATTGTCGAAAAATCATGAAATCGATGCAAAGGTAGCGATTTTGTTCTGACAAACAAAAATTTTTGCTAAAAAACGAACAATATCCGCTTTCGCTTGTATTCGTTAGTGAAGAACCCAATGTGCAGGTGATACGTGTTGGCGAGGGTTCTTCAAGGTCAGGAACTCACCCATCCTGGCCTTTTCTTTTTGTATGTGGCACAGAAATGGAGCCACTTTCACAAGCGACTCCATCCCCACACATTGTCTAACCTTAAATACTATGAGATTCACTTCAGCTCTATATACTCAGAATACACTATCCGTGTGTGCGGATTCTTGCTCACGACCTCCTGACGGATGGCCTTCGTGCCGTACTTGATGAACAGGAACCGCTTAGGTACACGGTGGACAATCTGCACAAGCGTATCGACAGACGCCACATCCAAGTCAACCATGCCGTTCCTGATGGTGCCAGCGACGGCGACCCAGGGAGGGTCTCTCCACTCGAAATGCTTGAGAGAATCAACATACACAACATTATCCCTCACTTCATAGACGATGCTGTCCTTCAATTCCGTCTTCACTATCACGCTGGTCTGCGTGCTGGTGGATGAGAGGCTCTGCAGACGGCTCACCTTAAGACCCAAGTCCTTCACCTCCTGGCACTTCTCCAGATAGTGCCGTCTCAGCTCGTCGCACGTCAGCTGGAGAGCCTGCACCGATGCGGCACTCTTCCCCTCTGCTGTCTCGTAAAGGTCAATCTCCTCCAGAAGCGCGTTCTGGTTGTTCAGAAGCCTTGTGCGCTCTTCCTTAACTCTTGTCAACTCACGTCCCTGCCAGGCACACACGCCCACAAGGATTGCAATCGCTATGGCGACTGCCGCATACAGATACTTTTTCATAGGCTTTGTATGTATTTGATGATACCTTCCAAATGTATTCTCACGATAGCATGCCGACCCATATCTGACAGCAAGAAATCCACATCTTCCTTGTTGTCCTGAAAGAGGTTCTCCGTCAGAACCGCAGGGCAATGCGTCTTCGTCAGCACATAGTAACCATACTCCTTGTCTGGATCTCCGTCACTCCAATCTGCACGAAGGGCGTGCTGGTGGTCTTTCGGGATGTACTTCTGAGCAGCCTCATACAGACAGGTGGCGAGGTCATCAGCCTTGGTCTTACCCTTAGAGGTGTACACAGTCCATCCCCTCGCCTGCATCCACTGACCGTTTCCGCTCGCATCCACATGAATGCTCACATATATGCACTTCCGGCATCCGAACTGCTTGCACATCTGGTTAACATAGTTAACCCTCCATGCCAGTTCCTTGTTCTGCAGCTCCTTCTGAGTCTTCCCCCTCATCTGGTCGTTAGGCTCCATCGGACGATAGTCGATGACAGCATTGTAGCCGTAGGACAACAGCGCGGACTCCAAGTCTTCTGCCACCTCCCTGCTGTACGCAGCCTCACGGAGTCTTCCGTCAGGCGAACGCTTGCCTGCTGTGGCTCCAGTGTGAGCCGTGCCTATGATAATCATGAAATCCTTCTTGTTCATATCAGTTCTTGTTTTTAATCTGTCCCCAAATAAGAGCGGCCAGCACTATCGTGAAGGCTACGCCCCAAATCTCATCTGCCAGATTGTTATTCATTGCCTGTACCTCCATTCTTCAACACGTCAAGAATCTTATCCTTGAAATCCTTGTTCTCAGCAATCAGCTTTGTCACGAGCCGCATGAAGTCTTCCTGCTGCTTCTTCTCCTTCACGTTCGCTGGCTCCATGATGCTCGTTATCTCCACAAATCCTACGTAACAGGTTCCGATGAATGTGAAGACGGGCAACATGGGAATGTCGTAGCCATATTCTCGATAGAGAAAGAAAAGTACGGCAACTTGTATACAATCGACGATGGTCAATGCAAAGAGCATATTGAAATACTTGCTGATTTTATCAACCGTGTCTTTGTATGCCTTGCTAGTTCGCATTTCTCCACGTTGCTTGGCTTTTCTAACTCCAGCCCAAAGGTCTGAGAAAATGAGTCCGAGCGCGGCAATATAAAAGAGCAAGACGATGCTTGCCAAAATGAAAATTGTTGTTAGTCTTGGTTCTGTCATGACTTTCATTTTTTTTGAAGATATTGCAAAAATATGAAAAAAAAAGGCATTCGATACCGAACGCCTTTAACTCTGAATCAAGAAAACACATATATATATGTATAACAAACAGTTGCGTTATACACTATTTTTCATCTGAAAATCCATTCCACCTTGTCTTCTTCTTATATAAACGTCGTCTGTCAGTCAATTTGGTCATGTCACGATCGAAAATGCCTATCTTGAGAAACTCTGACTTCATGAACAGTTTTCGACGAATACGATAGGAACTGGTGTGGTGAAGGATACCGAGATAGCTGTTGACGCTTCGTAACGCTTTGGAAGGTTTGCTGCAGTCGATTTCCTTCACTTTCTTCTCGATGCGCCCAAGCGTCTTGCGTGACACATAAGTTCTCCATGGTCTGATGTACGAGCCAAGGAACTCCACACCGTGGTTCACCTCGCTGATCTTCAGTTTGCCCATGTGGAGGTCAAGCCCCAGCTCATCCTTCAGGAAAGACTGTATATCAGGAACCATCGAAAGCAGCTTCCCTTTGTCAGCGCAGACGATGATGGCATCATCCACGTATCGTCCATAGTAGCGGCATTTCATATCCCGCTTCATGAATTGGTCGAACGCGTTCAGATAGACATTGGAGAAAAGCTGAGAAGTCAGGTTGCCGATAGGGAGTCCGAGACCTTCGTCCGTCTTCAGCAGACTCTTTGACTTATCCAGCCTTTCCCAATCCTTCAAGTCTCCGACGATGATACAATCCTTCCGAGGGTCGAGCATGACGATCGACTCAGTCAGCCACTCCAGGAACTCCATGTCAAGCACGTCGCCCCAAGTCTGGAGAGAGTCGGAACTGACACGTCTGAGGGACATCTTCCTGAGCGAAGCAAGCGCCAGCCCCAGCAGCTTCGCCCTGACGATGTGCATGAAATAGCCACGTATATCCAGATGCATGGCATAGCACGGTCTTTGCCAGTTCTGCGACTCCTTGCGGCAGAAGTCCGTCAGGCGCTCGATGCCGTAGTGCGTCCCTCTTCCCTTGATGCAGGAATAGGTGTCTTGGATAAACGTCCGCTCGTACAGAGCGTGAGTATAGTTGTAATACAGATGATGCACGATTCTGTCCCTGAAGATGGCAGCGAATATTTCGCGCATCTTGGGATACTCGACAATGAAGCACTTCGAGGGCAAGGGTCTGTAGCGGCGATGAATCAGGTCGTCGCACAGTTCCTCCAGGTTCTCTTTCAGATTCGACTCCCATTTGCGCACATACGACCTAAGAGCCTTGTGCTTCCTTGCATCGTAGTATGCAACATAGAGATCGAGAAGAAGCTTTTCCTTTGTCAGAATCATGATACATCTATTATGAAAAAAGGATGATTGCAGTGAGTGCTGAACCGGCCGCACCGCGAAGCCGTTGAACCGATTGTTGTTGTTCTGCGGATTGACACCGCCACTGTTGAAGTTCAAGTTCCGACCCTGCGTAGCGGAATTAAGCGAAGAAGACCAGTAGTTACCGTTCGTGCCGCGGTTGTTCCACGAAGTCCCATTGCCGTTGCCGGAACAAGGGAATGCTTTCGGTCGCCACCTGATACGACCGCCCAGTAGGGTTGCATGTGCAAGACTGCCAGGCATCTTTAGTTTTTCCCGCATCCGAGGGATGAAGGACGAGCGACCTATGAACTTCTTTCTGAACCATCCTTATGGAATCAGAACATGGCAGCCACCTGTTGGCGGAGCTGACGCAAAAACTCCCATGCTTCCATTGGTGACTTGCTTTCAAGCGGAAATGACAGAATCCTTCCGAGAACGTCGCTCATCCTCGTGATGCGCGGTGCGATCTCTGCAACTTCCCGGTCTTCTCGCTTCTGTTTCTTCCCCTCGTTGAGAGGAAGCGCCTCTTTCCATTCGTCAACGGCTCCACGGAGGGAGTCGAAATCGGCATCGGCAAACTCTGCAGGCAGGGCGATGGTCACATCCACCTGCGTGTCGCTGACAGGATTGAACTCCACAGATCCGTCGTTAGGGACGTATTTCCCAAGCGAAGAGACAGGGAATCCGACCCACGCTTCGATATACCCGTCCTTCAGCCGTTTCGCCGAAACACGAAGAGCCTTGTTGACCGACTCTCCGAAGGGGAAGGTTGTCATCAGCCATGCGCTCCAGTCATGCGCACGGTAAAAATTACTCTCACTGAAAAGATGAATGACACCGAACTGCTCTGGCTTACTTCGGTCATTCTCGATTTTGGAAATTTCTGCAATAGTCATTATTAGATCTTTTATAAATCACTTTCATTTTCCCGATTCGTGCCCTTTGCCGCTTTGGGAGCGGCTGGTGGCACGAATCCGAAAAATGAAAGGTTGGGTTTGTTTTGCTGGGTGGGTCGAAAGAAGTTACGGAACCTGAACCGGCCGCACCGCGAAGCCGTTGAACCGATTGCCGCTGCTCTGCGGACTGACACCGCCACTGCTGAAGCTCAAGCTCCGACCCTGCGTAGCGGAATTAAGCGAAGAAGACCAG
>Ga0256406_1004941_pt1 | contig 14709 bp, 14 predicted proteins | sample RumenRJG_03DNA_FD_185986 | JGI IMG/M metagenome (GOLD analysis project Ga0256406, IMG submission 185986) | Bovine rumen microbial communities from Lethbridge, Alberta, Canada - RJG_03 | ecosystem: Host-associated > Mammals > Digestive system > Stomach > Rumen | place: Canada: Alberta | collected... | reverse complement strand
GAAGCAGACATATCAGGGTTGCTGGCCTACGATGATCACGCCGTTCACCAGCGACAACAAGGTGGATTACAAGGGAATCAAGGAATTGGTCGACTGGTATGTCGACCGGGGCGCTGACGGGATTTTTGCCGTCTGCCAGTCCAGCGAGATGTTTTTCCTGAGCCGGCAGGAAAAGCTGGATGTCGCCCGCGCTGTGGTGGACGCGAACGCCGGCCGTATCCGTGTCATCGCAAGCGGCCACACCTCGGACGACCACCAGGAGCAGGTCGACGAGCTGGGAGCGATGTCGAAGACTGGCGTCGATGCCGTGGTGCTGGTTTCCAACCGCATGGCCAAGAGGGACGAGGGGGCGGATGTCTTCAACCGGAACGCCGAGGATATGTTCCGCCAGCTGCCTGATGTCACCTTCGGCCTCTATGAGTGTCCGTACCCCTATCTGCGGCTTTTGACTGACGATTTCCTGCAGGACTGCGCCAAGACGGGGAAGTTGGTCTTCCTGAAGGATGTCTCCTGCGCCCGTGAGATCCAGAAGCGGAGGGTGGAACTTGTCAAGGGAACCAACCTGGCCTTGTTCAACGCCAATACCTCGACCTTGCTGGAGTCTTGGAAGGACGGCTATGTCGGCTACAACGGAGTCATGGGCAACTTCCACATCGATATTTACAAATGGATGTTCGACCACTTCCGCGACCAGCCGGTTTTGGCCCAGCAGGTACAGGACTGGCTGACCATGGCGGCAGTCACCGAGGCGAGAGCTTACCCGGTCAACGCCAAGTTCCACTGCCAGCTGACAGGGTTGCCCATGACCTTGGTCACCCGTGCCAAAGATCCCTCGATCCTCAACGAGAACGCCCGTCACGAGATCGAGAGTCTCATCAACCTGGAGCGAGAGGAACGACAAAGGCTTGGGTTGAAGCTGTAAGGTTTGTGCACCAGTTCTCAGGCAAAAGGGCTGTCTCGTTACTCCAACCAGTCGCAAGGCAGCCCCTTTTTCATGCAATGGTTTATGATAAAACAAAATACATTGCGCCATACACACGTAAAAGGGTTGCCCATGCAATCAAAAATATGATGTAATTATTTTACTTGCAAATAATTAACACTTTTGCCTCTTGTGGACATTCATGCTCTTGCTACACTCGCGAACGTTTTCGGACGTTTCGGGGCCCGTTGGTGTGTACCCCGTTTGATGCAGGCATGGGCGGGTTTCCCAATCGTTTTTCCTATTCATGGGTTTTGCAATCGTTTGTCTCGCCTCAATCTTCGCTTCCTTGCGAGTTCGGCAGATGTGCTTTGGATACAAGAGAGTTGTTCTTTCACAAATACGTTTTCTTGTATGAATTGCATTGTATGGTAATAAGATATTGCGATTAAAATTTCTTTTTCACAAAATTGTTGACAGATTTGAGATAATGGTAAGACACTTTACCTATAAGACAGGTTGAAAGGTTCTTGTCGTCAATCAAAAAGGAGTTTGTCATGAAGAAAACCACTATTGCCATGCTTGCGCTCTCGCTTGCCATTCCGATGGCGTTCGCGCAAGGCGGTTCTGAAAAGGGTTCCGGTTCCTCGGAGAAGCCGGTTGAATTGATTTTTACCTCCGTGTCTGTCACTGGCGATTCGCATACCACCGCCATGACCGCATTTGCCGACAAGGTGAAGGAGTTGTCCGGTGGATCGGTTATCTGCAAGACCTATGCCGACGGCACGCTCTTCTCTTCGGAGAACGAGTTTGACGCCATCGTCAATGGCGAGGCCGACCTGGCATATCTTTCGTTCCCGACGCTCTCCACCCAGAAGGGACTGGAGTGGTGCGCAATGATCAATAGCGGATATTTCTGGTCCAGCTATGAGCACATGACCAGTGTCCTCAATGGCGACATCGGCAAGAAGGATATCTTCCCCCGCATCGAGGAGAAGGTGAATGTCGTTCCTCTTGGCGCCTTCTATCTCGGAGCCCGTGTCGTCAACACCCGCAACCGCGCGATCAACAAGTATTCCGACATGAAGGGATTGTTGCTGCGCATGCCGAACTCCGCCGCGTGGCTGCATTTGGGCGAGGCTTTGGGAGCCAACCCGACTCCGCTGTCCTTCAGCGAGCTGTATACCTCGTTGCAGACAGGAGCCATCGACGGTCAGGACAACCCGCTTCCGACCGACGTTTCCGCCAAGTTCTACGAGGTAGCCAAGTATGTCGCCATTACCAACCATGTCGTCGACAGCATTCTGCCCTGCATCAACAAGGACAAGTGGAACAGCCTTTCCGACAAGCAGAAAGAGGCGGTCCGCGGTGCCATCGAGTACGCGAAGAAGATCAATGACGACGCACGTATCGCCGAGGAGGCGAAGGACGTCCAGATCCTCGAGCAGAATGGCGTGACCGTCACGCATCCTGATCTCGCGGATTTCAAGAAGAACGTCACCGCCTACTATACCGCCCACCCGGAACAGACTGGCGAGTGGGATATGGACCTGTACAAGAAGATCCAGGCGGCGGCGAAATAAGCTGTTGTCCTTTTGGGGGGATGCGGGACTACGACCGCATCTCCTTTTTTTCTCATAAGGGGGATTTCGCATGAGAAAAGCGCTGTGGAAACGGATTGCAGATGGCGTCGATGTCGTGCTCGAGGTCATCACCGATCTTTCTTTTCTGGTTATTTTCTGCACGTTCATGCTGGCCATCGTCAGCCGGTATTTTTTCAAGAGGCCGGTGACTTGGAGCTACGAGATTTCTGTGCTCGGCTACATCTGGACCATGTTCTTCGGGGTGGGGTTGGCCATGAAACGGGACGAACATGTCGTGTTCGGCTTGGTCTTTGACGTGTTGCAGCCGAAGGGCAAGTTCGCCTTCTACCTGTTCTATAACATCCTGTTGCTGTTCCTTCTTTTCGTCTCCACGATCCCATGCCTGCGCGCGCTGATGACCCGGACCATGGTTACCGGAGTCCTGAAGATGCCCTACAAGGTGGTCTTCTGCCCGTTCATGCTGATGTACGTCGACATGATGTACCGCACCGTCATGAATATCCTGAAAGCCAAACACACCTATCTGGAGGCTGCATGATGAGTTTCCCTGTCATCGCATTGTTCGTTTCGCTTGCGCTCTGCTTTATCATCCGCATGCCGATTTCCCTGTCCATGCTGGCGGCCTCGATCATCTATTTCCTGGTCAAGGGTCCGCAGATGTTGGGACAGGTCTTCACCGTCATCACCGGCAACATGTACGCAAACTACACGATGCTGGCCGCACCTCTGTTCATCTTCATGGCCAACGTGCTGAACGAGAGCGAGGTAACCGACAAGATCTTCGCCTTCTGCAACGGCCTGCTTGGCCGCATGAAGGGCGGTACCGCCCAGGTCAATGTCGCCATCAGCCTGATTTTCAGCGGCATGACCGGCTCTGCGATCGCCGACGCCTCGGGTATCGGTGTCATGGAGATCGAGCAGATGAAGAAAGAGGGGTATGACGCAGAGTTCAGCGCCGCCATCACTGCCGCCAGCGCCACGGTCGGCCCGATTTTTCCCCCCTCGATTCCCATGATCATCTACGCCATGTTGAGTGGCGCTTCCGTCGGAAAGCTCTTCATGGGCGGGGTCGTTCCCGGCGTCCTTCTGGCGCTTTTCCTGGCTATCTATGTCGGAATCGTCTCCTACAAGCGCAATTATCCTTCCGGTGTGAAGATGACCCTCCGGCAGTTTGGAGTGGCGACCATCAAGGCGGCACCGGCCCTTTTGACCGTCATCATCCTGCTTGGCGGCATTTACACCGGTGTCTGCACTCCGACCGAGGCGGGAGCTCTCGCGAGCGCCTACTGCCTGCTGATCGCGATGTTCATCTATCATTCCCTTGGGTGGAAGAAGTTCGTGAAGATCGTGCGCAAGAGTGCCGCGAACACTGCGACTTTGGCGCTCCTGACCGGCACCTCGATGCTCTTTTCCTTCATCATCGCCCGCGAGCAGGTTCCCGCGGCGGTCGCCAAGCTGGTGTTGGGATTCACCTCCAACAAGTACGTGTTCCTGCTGATTGTCAACATCATCTTCCTCCTGCTTGGCTGTGTGCTCGATGTCAGCACGATCCAGCTGGTCTTCGTGCCCATGGTGCTGCCTCTGGTCAAGGCTTTCAACATCGACCTGGTCCAGTTCGGCGTCATCATCTGCTTCAACATGATGATCGGTCTGTCGACCCCGCCGTTCGGCATGCTGCTTTTTATCGTCACCGGTCTTTCCAAGGCGAAGATCAGCGGTGTGATCCGCGAGATACTGCCGATGGTGCTGATCATGATCGGCGAACTGTTCCTGATGACCTACTACTCCCCGATCATCATGGCGCTTCCCAACCACATGGCGATGGCGGCAGGCGCATGAAGAAAAACTTCGTGTTGTCGTGGAGGAAATGTGATAGAGTTCCCCATGAGATACCAAATAAGGTGAACAAAGATGGAAGAGTCCTTTACCATTAATCGCGCCAACCTCAGCCAGCAGATTGCCGACCAGCTGGAGGAGTGGATTCTCAGTTCCCCAGGGGGAAAAGTGGATACGAAGCTGCCGAGCGAGCAACGGCTCGCTACGCGTTACGGGGTCAGCAGACCGGTAATCCGCGAGGCGCTGAAGATGCTGCAGGAGCGGGGTCTGCTCACGTTGAGGAATGGTCTGGGCGCCTTTGTCACCAGACCTCAGGCCGGGACGGTCGAGGCGGCAATCAACCGCTTCAGCCAGATGCACGATATCACCGACCAGGATCTGACCCAGATGCGCGGCATCATCGAGATGAACGCGGCTCGCCTGGCGGCGGAGCATGCCACGGACGAGGACCTCGCCGCCCTCCGGGAGAACCTGGAGCAGTTCAGGAACAAGACCCTCGGCCTGAAGGAGCGGGTGCAGCTGGACAGCCAGTTCCACCTGTTGATCGCCCATGCCTCGGGAAACCCGCTGGTGGAGATGTTCAACCAGGTGCTGGTATCGTTGCTTGCCGACTATATGGGCAAGGGTGTCCTGATTCCCGGCGGTATCGATGACGCGATCGCGCGCCACCAGAAAGTGTATGACGCGATTGCCGCCCACGACGAAGGGGCGACGATGGAAGCGATGAGCGAGCACCTGCGGGTCTCCGAGCAGAATGTCGCCCAGTTCAACGAGAAGTCAAAGAAACGGACACGATAAGGAGTTGTTGCCATGTTGAAGCATATTCCCCCGATTCTCAGCCCCGAGCTCCTCAAGGTGCTCGATGAAATGGGGCACGGTGACGAGATGGTGATTGCGGATGGAAATTTTCCTTCCTGCAGTGTCAATGACCGGGTCATCAGGCTGGATGGACACGGGGTTCCCGAAGTCCTGAAGGCGGTTCTGACCCTGCTGCCTCTTGACCACGCCCAGCAGAATACCATCTTGATGGCGGTCAGCAAGGGCGATGATGTCGAAACCCCGATCTGGGACACCTACGACAAGCTGTTGAAAGAGGGTGATCCCCACTACAAAGGCTACCAGACCATCGACCGTTTCGAGTTCTACGACCGGGCACGGAAAGCCTACGCGGTGATTGCCACCAGTGAGAAGGCCCTCTACGCCAACATCCTGCTCAAGAAAGGTGTTTGCTGAACATGGACGCACGCACACTGATTGCCCAGGGCGGGGCCGTGCTCGGTATCGAGTTCGGCTCCACCCGTATCAAGGCGGTGCTGATTGACGATTCCTGCCGTCCGATCGCCCAAGGTAGCCACGAGTGGGAGAACCAGCTGGTCGATGGAATCTGGAGCTACAGCCTGCAAGCCGTCCGCTCTGGTCTCGCGGACTGTTACCGGAGCCTGCAGAGGGATGTGGAGCGACGCTATGGAGTCAGGATCCACGCATTGAAGGCGATGGGAATCAGCGCGATGATGCACGGCTATCTTGCCTTTGACGCGCAGGATAGGCTCTTGGTGCCATTTCGTACTTGGAGGAACACAATCACCCGGGATGCCGCACACCAGCTGACCGAGCTTTTCGGGTATCCGATTCCCCAGCGCTGGTCGGTCGCCCACCTCTACCAGTCGATGCTGGAGGGGCAGGAGCACGTGGGACACATCGCCCATCTGCATACCTTGGCCAGCTATGTGCACTTCTTGTTGACCGGGTGTGACGTTGTTGGCATCGATGACGCCTCGGGCATGTTTCCGATTGATTCGGAACAAGGCGACTACGACAGGCGCATGGTCGGGCAATTCGACAAGCTGGTCGAGCAGGCCGGCTATGGCTGGCGCATCGGGCAGTTGTTGCCGAAAGTGCTCAGAGCTGGAGAGGATGCCGGTGCCTTGCGCAAGGAAGGGGCGCTTCTCCTGGATCCGAGCGGGGAGCTCGCCCCGGGGTGTCCGCTCTGCCCACCTGAGGGAGACGCCGCTACCGGCATGGTGGCCACCAACAGTTGCGCTCCAAGGACCGGCAATGTCTCGGCTGGTACCAGCGCCTTTGCCATGGTGGTGTTGGAGAAACCGCTTTCCAAGGTATATGAGGACAAGATCGACTTGGTCATGACTCCGGAAGGAAAGCCATGCGCCATGAGCCACGCCAACAACTGCACCGGGGAATACGATCAGTGGATCCGGCTCTTCGGCGAGGTCGTGGAGGCGATGGGGCATGGTGTGGAGAAGGGAGAGCTCTACGCTAGGCTTCTTCCGCTCGCCCTGAAGGGCGATCCCGACTGCGGAGGAATCGTCCCCTTCAACTATATCTCCGGCGAGTCGATGACCGGCGTGGAGGAGGGCCGACCGCTTCTGGTACGTCCGAGCCAGGGAGGCTTCACCCTCGCCAACTTCCTGCGGGCCGAGCTTTCCACCGCCCTGTGTGCCTTGCGTTCAGGTATGGACATCCTTTTTTCCCAGGAATCCGTGGCGCTGGACCGTCTGACCGGACACGGGGGGTTCTTCAAGACCTCCGGGGTGGGACAGCGGTTGATGGCGGCTGCGATGAAGAGTCCGGTTTCCGTCATGGAGACCGCCGGGGAAGGGGGAGCTTGGGGTATCGCCCTGCTTGCCGCTTACCTTGGCAGTCCCCTTGGCTTGCAGGAGTTCCTGGACAAGCAGGTCTTTTCCACGGGCAAGGTGACGACCGTTGTTCCCACCAGTGGGGAAGTCCTCGGATTCGAGCGTTTCTATGAACGCTACCGGAGGGCCCTTCCCTTGGAGCGGCAGGCTGCGCGCTTTGTCGATTGAATCCATGCCCGCCTTTTTTTGCACAATCCTGCCATGATCTGGCAGGATTGAGGTGTATCGTCTTCCTGTACGAGGAGGAAGACGATGTACATCGCATGGAGCGCGAAACGAAGGATGCAGACACGTAGCTATTTGGAAAGGGGCGTCATGCCGGCCAACGAGATTGGCTATCAGGGGGAGATCGGCAGGTTCATGCGCGTCGATCAATCCTGCGATGCCACCGATTTCGGGGTCATCCGTCTCTCGGGTATCGCCTCCGGTCCTCTTTCCATGGATTTCATCCGGAACTTCCGCAAGCAGTTCCGCGTCCAGTATCAGGATATCGAGTCACTGCTTTCCGACGGCTGGGTCGTAGCCTAGCTTTTACAGGAGCGCGTAGTCCAATCCCTCGTAGAATTTCAGCTGGGCCTCGTTGCTCCTGCGCTTGGAGAGGTCGCGGTAGATGATGGTCGGCTCCTCGCGGGTGACCATGGTGTTTGGCTTTACGTCACGACGGATCCAGACACCGGCGCCGATGACGGCGTTGCATCCGATGGTGATGTCTCCGAGGATGGTCGCATGGGCGTAGATGGTGACTCCGTCCTCGATGGTCGGGTGGCGCTTCACGCCGCGGATCAGTGCTCCACAGGCATCCTTCGGGAAACTCAATGCTCCCAACGTGACACCCTGATAGACTTTCACGTTGTCTCCGATGACGCAGGTCTCGCCGATGACCACGCCGGTACCGTGGTCGATGAAGAAAGCCTTGCCGATTTTGGCTCCCGGATTGATATCGATGCCGGTCTCCTGATGGGCGCACTCGCTGAGCATTCTCGGTACCAGCGGTACCTGCCGCTCGTAGAGCACGTGGGCGACCCGGTAGATGGTCAACGCCTTCATGTAGGGATAGCTCAGGATGATTTCCTGGGTGCCGCTTGCGGCCGGATCCCCGGCAAAGCCGGCCTTGGCGTCCAGCTTGAGCGCCCTGCGGATGTCGGGTAGCTTGCTGACCACCGCCTCGACATCCTCCTGCGCCTTCGCGTGGTGGTATGCGTTGCTCTCTTCAGGGTGCAGATAGTTGTATGCCCTGCGGATTTGTTCCGCGAGCAGGGTGCAGACCAACACCAGCTGGACATGTACCTTGTCTTCCAGTGTGCCGTCGCCATCACTGTCGCCCCTCCGCCCCGGGAACATCAGCTCCATGAGTTCGTGGGCGAGGTGGGTGATGGCCTCCATCTCGGGAATGGCCTGCAGTACATAGAACCGGGGTTCCCCTTTCGCACGCTCGAAGGTGGAAAGGAATTCCCGCTCGTAGGAAGGATCCATGCGAGCCTCCTTATGTCCCATTGTAGCGGTTCTTGGGAAAGAAGGAAAAGGGTTTGCTTATTCGCTTCCCTTGTCCAGAAACGCCTTTACCCGGCCGCGGAGGGCACGCCCGAGAGGCAGGGCGGCGATGATCTTGATGCTGTCGCCGACAAGGAACGGGGTCATGCCGGCGGCAAAGGCCTTCGTCCAGGTCAGTGAGAGCCGGACCTTCAGGAAAGGGACGCCGATGGCATAGACGACTATTTCGCCCACGAGCAGGGCGGCCAGGTCGCGCCAGATGCCGCTGGTGTTTTCGTGGTCGGCAATCAGGCTTCCCGCCAAAGCCTCGAACAGCATGGCGATCAAAAATCCGCCCGTCGGACCGAAAAGGGCGCCGATGCCGCCGCCACTCGAGAAAACTGGCACACCGACGGCTCCCAGAAGCAGGTAGAGGGCGATGCTCTCAGTTGCCATCACAGGCCGCAAGACTAGGCTGGCCAGCATGACGAAGAAGGTCTGCATCGAGATGGGTACCGGAGGAAGGGGTATCCTCAGGAAGGCCCCGGCAATCATCAAAGCGCAGAATAGGGCGATGACAAGCAATTTGCGTGTTGTGTTCATACTGCATACCCTATCGACATTTCTTTTTCAATGTAAACATTGATTAGGTTGACAATTTCGGTATAGCATGGCGCCATGACGACAAAGGAAAAGGTGGGCGAATACCTGAACGCACATGGGGGCATGTTTGTTTCCGGCCAGGAGTTGAGCGAGCAACTTGGCATCAGCCGGAGCGCGATCTGGAAAGCCGTCGAGGGACTGCGGGATGACGGGCTCTTCATCGAGGCAAGGACCAACAAAGGCTACCGTCTCAGCCACAACGGCCAACTGTCTCTGGCCATGCTCCGGAAGCTGCTTCCCAGCCACGAGATCCACTTCCATGAGGATATCGACAGCACCAACCACGAAGCCAAGGCGCTTGCGGCCAAGGGAGCCCCGGATGGAACCCTCTGCATTTCCCGTCGCCAGAGTGGGGGACGTGGACGGCTTGGCCGTTCCTTCTCCAGTCCCCATGGAGGTATCTACCTTTCCCTGGTGCTCCGTCCCCATACCTCGGCTGAGGGGGCGCTGCTGACAACCAGCGCCGCCGCTGTCGCCACTGCCCTAGCCATCGAGGAGAGCTGCCACCTGCATTGCCAGATCAAGTGGGTCAACGACCTCTATTACCAGGAGAAGAAGGTCGCTGGGATTCTGACCGAAGGGGTGTTCGACCTGGAAAGCGGACAACTGTCTGCGGTCGTCTCCGGCATCGGCATCAACTTCTGCACCCAGGAGAGGGACTTTCCGCCGGAAATCCGGCAAAAGGCGGGAAGCTTGTTCTCGGGACCTTCCCAGGTGCCTGACGGGGTGGACCAGAACCTGCTGGTGGCAAACCTGGTGCGCAACTTCTGCAGTTTCAGCGACCACCTGGAGGAACGTGCCTTCCTCTCCGAGTATCGGAAGAGGAACCTGTTGCAGGGCCGGCATGTCTACCTGTTCCAGGCTGGAAAGCCGGTGGGAGAAGGGGTGGTGTCCGGAATCGATGACAACGCAAGGCTCTGCGTTCGTATGGCCGACGGAAGCTTGCAGATTCTCGGTACCGGAGAGGTCTCCGTCCGTCCCGTACTCTAGTCTTGCGTCCGCGAAACCGATATAGTGGTGCGAAGAAGAGGAAAACGCCATGCTTGATGAAGTCAGACAGACTTGGAAGGAATATGTGGAGGCGCGGCTCGCGGAGCTGGCCGCTGGAAAACTTGGCGAGGGAGTGGCGCTTCCCGCCTTGGTCCTGCAGACCCCGCCGAAGCCGGAAATGGGAGATATCGCCTTTCCGCTGTTCGCCTATGCGAAGGCCCTGCACATGGGACCTGCGCAGATTGCCGCCCAGCTGAAGGGTGCCATCGAGGCCGATCCATCCGCGCCAAGCGGTACCTTGTTGCTTGCCGGTCCGTATCTGAACATCAAGCTCGACATGGCTTCCTTGGCCAATACACTCTATCAGGAGGTAGTGGTCGAGGGCGCGCCGTACGGCCACACCGACATGCTGAAAGGCAAGAAGGTGATGATCGAGTTCTCCTGTCCCAACACCAACAAGCCGCTCCACCTGGGCCATATGCGCAACGACTCGCTCGGATCCTCGGTCAGCGAGATCCTGAAGGCCAATGGCGCGGAGGTGATGAAGGTCAACCTGATCAACAACCGGGGCGTCCATATCTGCAAGTCGATGCTGGCCTACCAGAAGTTCGGGGGCGGGACCACGCCTGAGTCGACCGGCAAGAAGGGAGACCATTTCGTCGGAGACTACTATGTGCGCTTCGCCACCTGGGAGAAAGAGGCTTTCGCACAATATCAGAAGGAGGGCGGAACTCTTTCCCTCGAGGACTGGCAGAAGACTCCGGAGAGTCCGGCCGGACAGGCCCAGCACATGCTGGAGCTGTGGGAGCAGGGCGACAGCGAGGTGATGCGGCTGTGGACGCTGATGAACGGATGGACGCTGGACGGTCTCCAGCAGAGCTACCAGACGATGCACATCCAGTTCGACAAGCTCTACTATGAGTCCGACACCTACAAGCTTGGCAAAGCCGAGGTGCTCAAAGGTCTGGAAGACGGGGTGTTCTATCGGGAGAAGGACGGTTCGGTCTGGGTCGACCTTGCTCCAATCGGATTGGACAAGAAGGTGCTTCTGCGCCGTGATGGCACCAGCCTCTACATGACCCAGGATATCGGTACCGCCATCACCCGCCACAAGGACTGGCCGTTTGACAGCCTGATCTACGTGGTGGCAAGCGAGCAGCAGTACCACTTCAAGGTGCTTTTCTACGTTCTTGGCCTGCTCGGCTATCCGTGGGCAAAGGAACTGCACCACCTCTCCTATGGCATGGTCAACCTGCCTACCGGGAAGATGAAGAGCCGCGAGGGTACCGTCGTCGATGCCGACGATCTGGTCGAGCAACTCTCCCAGCTGGCTGCCGAGGAAATCAAGGAAAAGGGACGCGAGGAGGAGGTTGGTGATGTCAAGGCTACCAGCGCTGCCATCGCCCTCGGTGCTCTGAACTACTACCTTCTGCAGGTCAACCCGGAACACGACATGATCTTCAACCCGAAGGAGTCGATTAGCTTCACCGGCAACACAGGCCCGTATCTCCAATACATGGGAGCCCGCATCTCCTCGATTCTGCGCAAGTACGACGAGGTGAAGAAGGACTACCAGGGGGTGGCCTTCGACGCCAACCTGCTGAGCGGGGCCACGGAGCGGGAAATCATCTCCGCCCTGGCCGACTATCCTGGAGTAGTGGCCAAGGCTGGCAGCCAGTTCGACCCGTCGTTGATCTGCTCGTACCTGTACGACCTTTCCAAGTTGTTCAGCTCCTGGTACCATGACAACCCGGTCCTGAAGGCCGAGGACAAGACGCTGGTGGTCGCCCGGGTCGGCCTTTGTTCGCTGGTGCTGGCTGTCTTCCGCGACGCCTTCACCTTGGTCGGCATTCCCTTCCTCGAGAGGATGTGAAGGAAGGCTCTTGGATGCTGTATGGCTGGGGACAGCGCGCTGTCCCCAGTTTTTTGTCGCATGCAGGCATACGTACCGAAACGTGATGCATGCATTGTAAACTCATTCCGATGATGTGATGTAACTTCGTAAAAGACGTTCTTCGTATGTGAAGCAAAGGAATTTCTGGTACCGTAATCTCTTGGAAAACGTAAGGAAGTGGCAAAACTCTACACAATTGAGAACCTTTACGAATCCTGGGTGCCCGTCAGGATGGATAAACCTCCTCGATCTGCACTGATTTCATACGCAAATACGGATTTCTTGCCATCCTCCGTAGGGCTGGCGCAAGGAAGTTCGCGGATGGGGGCTTGGCGTGCCTTCCTCCAGAAGCACCAACCGCTTTCTCTCGGCTGATGGGATTGACTGGAACAGGTTAGCGGCCTTGGCCGTCGCAAAGTGGCTCATGAAAGTGTGAATTTCTCTTGCAAAGTGGCTCATAAAAGTGTGATTGCGGTTTGTAAAGTGGCTCATAAAAGTGTATTTTTCTTGTGAGATGACTCATGAAAGTGCTGTATGACTGTTGCCGTTTCCATTTGGAACACGTAGGAGGCGTCCCTTGCGGTATTTGCGTCGGAAAGCTTGCCAATGAACTGATACCAGTCGAAATCAAAGCGAACCAGAACCAGGCAAAATCTTTGGTTCAGCTTGTCCGAAGCGACAGGTATCCGGACATCCGGCATGGCATCAAATTCACAACGGGACGTGGATGTTTCGCTTCCCCTTGTTTCTTTCCCCTTCTTCTGCCTTTTCCTTCATGCAACAGCAGACTCTTTTCCAATGATTGTTGGCGATTTGCATAAATCCTTTGCAAAGTACCTGTCAAACAGGTAGACTGAATCAGAGGAACATCTATGAAGAAACCAAAGATTCTGGTGGTCGGGTCCTTTGTCATGGACCAGATCGCATTGACCGATAAGGTACCCCACGAGGGCGAGACCGTATTGGGGAAATCCTTCTCCAAGGCTCCTGGCGGGAAGGGGGCCAACCAGGCGGTGCAGGCTGCCCGTCTGGGGGCGCAGGTGACGATGGTGGGCAAGTTGGGACGCGACGCGAACGGGCGGGACATGATCGAGGTGCTGGAAGGTGACGGAATCGATGTCAGCCATGTCGCCTATGACGACAAGCTTCCCTCGGGTTGCTCGGTCATCATCCTGCAGAAACAGGCCGATGGCGCGGTGCACAACCGGATCATCGTCCTGCCAGGTACCAACATGGCGATTACCGAACGCGATGTCTCTTTCTTGAAGGAGACCATCGGTGACTACGATCTGGTGATGCTGCAACTGGAAATCCCGATGGAAATCAACGAGCTGGTCGCTGCCTGGGCCTATGAGAAGGGGGTGCCCGTCATGCTGAACTCGGCTCCGAGCGCTCCGCTTTCCGACAGCCTGCTCTCCCATCTTGCCTATATTTCTCCGAACGAGCACGAGGCGGCCGACCTGACCGGTATCACCATCGAGCACGAGGGGGCTGTCTTCAACAAGGAACAGGCGGTCGCTGTCTGCACTGCGTTGAGAGCCAAAGGCGTGAAGAACGTGCTGGTCACGATGGGTTCCGCCGGCGCGGTGCTGATGAACGACGAGGGCTTTTTCCACAGCCCTGCCCTGCAGGGAGTGACGGTGGTCGACCCGACTGCCGCAGGGGATTCGTTCGTCGGGGCCTTCTGCACCGGTATCGCCTGCGGTTGGAAGGTCGAGGAGACCATGGCCTTCGCCAACCAGGTGGCGAGCCGCACGGTCAGCGCCGCTGGCGCCATGCCGAGTCTGCCCACCTTGGGTGCTGTGGAGCGGTTCATCGAAGAGAAGGGCTTCCGGAAGCCCGACTTCAGTCGTTTACGATAAGGGGTTTGAAAATGGATGCGAAATTGGAAACCTGCAGGAAATTTGTCGAGATTTCCCGCAAGGAGACGGACGAGTTCCTCTCTGGTATTGATTACACGCAGATTCAGAAGGCGGGCGACCTGATCATCGCTAGCAAGAAACAGGGTGGCAGGGTCCATATCTCCGGCATCGGCAAGCCGAGCCACCTGGCCGGTTACATCGCCAGTTTGTTCTCCTCGACGGGAACTCCTTCCTATTATCTGCACGGTACCGAGGCGGTCCATGGTTCCTCGGGCCAGCTGGTGGCCGGCGATGTGGTGATTTTCATCTCCAACAGCGGCGAGACCACGGAGATGAAGGCGACGGTAACCGCGGCGAAGAACAACGGCGCCAAGCTGATCGGCGTTTCCGGGAATCCTGATTCCTGGCTCGCCAAGGAAAGCGACGCCTTCCTGTTTGCCGGGGTGAAGGAGGAGGGCGGCCCTCTCAACCGCGCCCCCCGCATGTCCATCATCGTCGAGACCTTCATCCTGCAGGTGCTCTCAGTCTATCTGCAGATGGATTACGGCCTTGATCCCCGCCAGTATGTGAAATGGCACCCAGGCGGGGCGCTCGGTCATTTGCGCGAGAACGAGAAATAATCTTTTCCATGATATTGCAGGGGTTGGGGATTGTCCCCGACCCTTGTGTGTTACAGGCCTGTGTGCGGGCGGGACAAGAAAGATTCGTATAAGCGAGTTGCTGTACATCTTTGCGATGTTGCAGGCATGTCCCGCATGCTACAATCATGGATGACCGATTGCAAAACGATGGTTTTGGAGCAGTACATCGTCCG
>Ga0256406_1004940_pt1 | contig 14709 bp, 11 predicted proteins | sample RumenRJG_03DNA_FD_185986 | JGI IMG/M metagenome (GOLD analysis project Ga0256406, IMG submission 185986) | Bovine rumen microbial communities from Lethbridge, Alberta, Canada - RJG_03 | ecosystem: Host-associated > Mammals > Digestive system > Stomach > Rumen | place: Canada: Alberta | collected... | reverse complement strand
CCCCTGCTGCCTACGCAGCTGAATATGACAGTGCCCGCCAGCTGGCGGGCACTGTGGGAAAAGCTTAAACTCAAAAAACGAAGTGTCTAAACTTTACGGGTCAGTCTATTTCCAGTCCCCTTTTAATTTTCCACAAGAAACACCCCCGCAGGCGCGGGGAAGACTAAGTCTCACAAGCATGTAGTCATGTAGTCATGGAAACACCCCCGCAGGCGCGGGGAAGACGGGGCAACCCGCCCTTTTGCGGCATGAAAGAGAGAAACACCCCCGCAGGCGCGGGGAAGACGCGACCACGCGGAACGTCATGCGGCAGTCCTCGGAAACACCCCCGCAGGCGCGGGGAAGACGTTCCCCAGCTGTGCGCGAGTAGTCCCCTGCGGGAAACACCCCCGCAGGCGCGGGGAAGACCCGGGCTATCACGTGATAGCTTGAACTAAGTAAGAAACACCCCCGCAGGCGCGGGGAAGACCCCGGCTGTACATGTCGCCAGTCACGCGGCAGAGAAACACCCCCGCAGGCGCGGGGAAGACCGCGTGTGGCGGACATGAAATACGCGCGTGTGGGAAACACCCCCGCAGGCGCGGGGAAGACACGTCCTGCTGCGCAACCTCGGAGATGATCTCGGAAACACCCCCGCAGGCGCGGGGAAGACCGATCGCATCGAGCGCCGATTGGAGCTTTTGAGGAAACACCCCCGCAGGCGCGGGGAAGACGTAAAGCTCCCCGCGCAGCTCGGCGGCGCACAGGAAACACCCCCGCAGGCGCGGGGAAGACAGATGACACTTTGCTTTACCTGTCGCGGCGGCGGAAACACCCCCGCAGGCGCGGGGAAGACAGCGCTCAGCGTGGGTCGAGCGCCGGGCGTGCAGAAACACCCCCGCAGGCGCGGGGAAGACGAGCACGGGGTTGCAACTGAAGACGAGTTGCAAGAAACACCCCCGCAGGCGCGGGGAAGACGGAGATGAAGGACATGTCCGAGCTTTACTGCGAGAAACACCCCCGCAGGCGCGGGGAAGACGTCGTACCTGACTGCGCTCCTGTCGATATACCGGAAACACCCCCGCAGGCGCGGGGAAGACGATTATCATGTATAAAATGTGACAATCTACTTGGAAACACCCCCGCAGGCGCGGGGAAGACTAAGCTTGCATCAACTTAGCTTTTTCAGATCCGGAAACACCCCCGCAGGCGCGGGGAAGACAGTTAAAAAATTTGACTTTATATATCAAACAATTTCTAGAACTAAATTCAAGTAACAGTTTGATAATAAATAAATTTTCTATGACGGCATAATTTTACAGTTTTTTAAAGAACAAGTAAACGGATCAGCTCATCAAAATCAGAAAATCGGCTCGTGAGCGTTATGCGCTGCCGGTGATCATCTCTGCCAAAAATCAGCGGTCACTTATTTGAAGCGGCGGAAAATTTTTCATATACAAGCTGCATGCCTGATATTGTTTTAACTCTCCGTTTCACCGATCCCAAAGTAACAACCCGATACCACGGAGGCTGCGGAATGCTTGTGACGATTGTCATTCCTGCAAGAAAATCTGCTTTGGAGAACAGATAATTAATGACGTTATTTGCGACTGCGTCCTTGATCCCCGAGACAAACACATTTGGCTTCAGCTCCGTAAACCAAAGTTTCATCTTGCCCCTTATGGCATCCGGGATATGGTCTGCGACAACTACGACCATTGCTAAACCTGCATCAGCTTTTTGATATCCGCCACAGCCCTTGAGAGGATCTGTTTCTTGATTATTCGGTCCATAAAGGCCTCGGCAACGGCAGCGCTCCTGTATTCGCCGAACATCGATGCGGTAAGGCTGAAAGCCAGATCAATTGAGACTTCCGACTTATACAGATCTGCAATGTCGTAGACGAATGGAAGCGGGCTTCCGGAATGGACAAAACCGATCCTCGGTGAAAATCCGAGCGAATGGATAACCGAGCACAGGATCCCGTACAGCGCCGTGTTACAGTGGGTCAGGATCTTGTTGGTGACCGTCCCTTCCATAAAGTGGCCGGGGATATAATCCCGGCCCCGCCAGTCGATGTGGTACTCTTCGGCTTTTTTCCTGTACAGATCTCTGACTCTCGATCCTTCGATCCCCATCATCTCCTGAATTGTCATGTCTGAAAGATCAACATCAGGAAAGCGGGCTTTAAACATTTCCCTGACCACTTCCGCCCTGCTGGTTCTTCCGAACGCCAGCGAGATCTGCTTTCGCAGGTTGCGTGTGTCTGAGGTGGGCTCAAACCCGGCCGCGTAAAAGATCAGTGATTCGCTTCCGGTCCAGCACACGGTGCAGTTGGCGGACGCCATGGCGGCGATCGCCGCATGGGTAACCGATGTGCCGGGGCCCAGGAGGACCGTGTTGATCGTGGCGACCGGAAGCGGAACCACGTTGCACTCGGCATCTATCCACTTAACGCTGCTGTCGTCGATCTCAAGGCGCCCGTGCTCCAGATAAACAAACGGGTATTTATCCTTCACCTGGGGAAGGCTGTCTCTGGTTACCTGCAGAAAGAGCTTTTGCATCACACCCCTTTGTAATAGATGCTGATCTGCCTGTCCGTGTATTCCTTTACGGTTCCGAACTGAACGGGAACGTCATTGAGGATCATGGCATCGTCGCAGTCATCACGAAAGCCGTCCTCCACGGAGAAACTGCAAATCCTGTTCTTTTGCTCAGCCATTTCTCCGGCGCGTTTAAATGCCTGCTCCCTGGTGTCATATGTTCCCTGGTAAATTCGCTCTGTAGGAATGCAGTTTTTGCGGCCAAGGCACAGAGCCCACACCGGAGTCTGCAGCGAGTTTTCGAGTTCAGATGAAAGCTCCGGATCTTCAGGGAGCTCAAGCACGACCGCGAAGGCCATGTCCTGGAGGTAATACCGGTAGGTCAGCTTGGTGCCGCCTCCCACCGGCTTAGAGCCGTCGCTCTTTTTGGGGATCATCAGGTTCTGCCACGGATCCTGCTCGTCATAGCCGCTTCCGACCATGTGAAAGTCGCAAAGCGGCGTCAGCTCTTCGGCTTTTCCGCCTGCTGTTTTCCTGGGGAATGCGGCAACGCTTAAAGGAAGGCGGCAAAGCCGCTTTAACAGCTCTCTTTGCGCGCCGCCCTTGCCCATAGCGCACAGCAACAGTCCAATGACACCTGACTTGGTCGGGAAGTTCAGTGTTTCACGGCGCCCGAATTTTGAATCGCACCCCCAGCTTTGCAGGGGCGCTTCGAGCCACATTAAAAGAAATCTGCTCATCTTATTCGATCTTGCCGCAAACGTCAGAGATTAAACTGTCAATGTTGTAACCGCTGTTCGAAGCGGGGTCTATTTCGAAGCATCCCTGCTTTCTGAACAGAGAGCCAAAAGACTGTTCGGTATTGTCCAGACAGCTCTTCAAAGCCTTTTTGCTGGGTTCCAGATAACCGCCGCCGTTATCGGCCCTTACCGGCGTTTCAAAAGAGGCCTGCAGTGGCTGTCCTTTGCGCAGGTACACCCTTGCGTAATCCCAGGGTCTGTAGGCGGCCTCACCGTGCTGTTTGGCGCCAGGCACTGCGATGAACAGGGCCTTGATGAAGGCCTCGGCAGCCTGTTTAATAATTCCGGGTTCAACTGTGCCGTCGCCGTTTCCGAGGGTTGACGCAAGCTGGCCTAAATCAAGGCAGACGTAACGGTAGTACGTGGCCGCATTGAACTCAGAAGTGCCGATGTGGGCCGAGCCGGTCTGATCTTCGTCGCTGTAATCGTCGACCGCCGTGAAGTAATCCAGATCCGAGATCACCTTGTGCGTGGAAATTGCGTGGCTGAATGACGAAGCTGCCTCAATGTTCATGACAGGCGCTTTGGCGACCATGCGGCCGAACAGCGCAATGTCCAAAGCATCCAGGGACTTGTCGAACACGTTTTTCGAAAGTTTCTTCAGCTCTTTCTCAAACGCCTTGCCGTCAACATTAAAATCACGGGCTTTGGCAGCCTCGGCAAGTTTGCCGACTTCATGCTCGCTGACAAACATCAGCGTGTCGTCAGAGAGGACGCCGGCCATGGTTTCAGCTGCTTTTTTGGCGGCATCCGGTGATGCGGAAAGCTCCACACACGCTTTCTCCAAAAGAGTTTCAAGCCGTTTGGTTCTGATGCCGGTCTTGATCCCGAGATCGTGCAGCGCCAGCCTGACGGCCCTTTTCCAGCACTGCGAGCTTACCCTGGCTCTGGTCACCCCGCCGATCATGCAGCTTTTGGGGCTGCCGACGTCATCGCGGTTCAGGCAGCTGACAGGGAAAGACTGGAGAATATGGAACTCAATTTTCTGGGAATCAAACTTCATAATATTTACCTTTTGAATTTAAGAAACTTTTAAAAAAGATTAACTGTTGGACACATTAAAAAGGGATCACCTGCAAAAGGCCGCAGCCAAATGCTTTGCCGTGTCCGATCCCGCACAGCACGGCCTTTTTAAACAGTTCACGGTCTTTCACAAGGCAGATCCCGGAGATCCTGGCTTTCTGCAGCGTGATGTCATGTCCTGATTTTTCGCCGACTTTATCAACGCTGATCTGCCCGATCTCAAGGTTCTCCGGGCTTACGAAAAAGCCGTGGCTTTCCGCCAGCTTTAAAAACCACTTTTTGATCTCCTCGCGGCCTTTGACAGGGCAGCGCCGGCTTCTTTGCCTTCCGCTGCCGTTTTGGACTTCCTGCTTTACTGATTTGACCGGATTGACCACGGTTTTGAACACATAGACGTCATGATCCAGAAACGCTTCTTTGAGTTCCGTCGAACTCACGCTGACTCCTGCAACCGAGTTTATGGTTTTGTGAGGCTGGCGGTCAGATAAAACCGTGATCCTGAACTTTCCCCGCAGTTCGTCAACGGTCCAGAGGATCCCGCTCGGGCACTGGCCGGCTCCGTTTCTCACGTCGTCATACTGATCGTAGACAACACGGTGCCAGCTATAGGTATCGGTGATCCTTAAGGCCCGGACTGCGGCCGGACCGAAAATGTAACGTGTGAGGTAGTGCGGGCTCATTGCTCCTCCTTGTTCCCGGAGTCAAAAGAATAGAAATCACTGGCCCATTTCCTCTTTACTTTTTCCGTTTTCCAGTCAGGCCCGCAAAAGGCGAGCAGATCTTCAAGCAGCTGACTGAAATCGAGAGGCTCGCTTACTTTTGACCTGACCAGCTCCAGAACCGGGCGCAGCACTTTCACCGCTTCATCCAGATCGCTGCAGGCAAGCAGCCTTCTCACCCTTGAATCTTTCTGGTTGTCATCAAGATCCTGCAACGATGTTATTCCAAGAGTTTTTTGAAGGGCCTTGCCCAGTGTCAGCGAGCCGGACACATAATCGTCAGATTTGGCGATTGAAGCGGCGACGAGTTCGTAGGCAGGGATCTTCCTTTCATCTTTGAGAACGCCGAATCTTGCCAGCACCGGCCAACTGTACTGGCTTTGGTTTGGAATGTCAGCTCGTCTGAGCTTTGCGGCATCCCCTTTTGATTTTTTGCAGAAAGCGCAGATCGCGTCGACAAACACCTTGCAGAAGTCATTGCCGGTTTTTGCGGCAGGACCGGATGTGTTATTTAATTCCATTTATTTTTTGCTCCCGTTGCCCAGATACCATCCTGTTCTCGGCCTGTGAATAAACTTGGCCTTAATCTGCCTTGCCGTTCCTTCCTGGCAATGGCTTTCATAAACTGACAAAACGAAGGCGCTGATCTTCTTTCGCACTGACAGCAGTTCAGACTCGTCACCGGAAAAAACCGCGTTAAGCATGTTTTGGGAATATTTGCCGCACAGTTCCCAGAAATCTTCGGAGGCCGAAGCGCCGTAAGGCCCCGGATCATCGATCCCGAGTTCCCCGTAATATGATCTGACCGCACTGTAGACGGACGCAGACAGTTTCTCGAGATCTTTCATCTCAGAGCAGTAGCTTGCGTAATCGCCGGGTTCTATGTCCTTGGGGAACTCAATCTCTGAGTTCACATAATCGCTTTTGCCGGTGACAAACTGTTCGCCTGCGTTATTTTTAACCCTTACCCCTCCGGACCAAATCCCGATGTTTCTCTGAAGCCCGGAAATTTTGTTGAGACCGAATTTAAGCTGCATGCACCCGGCTGTCGGCGAATTTGCATCAATGAATGAAAGGATTGCCGGCAATTCGCGCCACGGACGCTTTGCAGGATCCGCCCACAGCACTTTTGGCTCTGTTTTACCGCCTTTTTTTACCGTCTGAGAGACGGTTAATGACGGATCCCAAACTCCTTCCTGATAACCGGGATGCCTTATACCCTCGGTAATGGAAATTTCGCTGCCGTGCAGAAGAACGAATCTGGCCATGGGCACAAGTCTGCCCATGTAAGATGCTCTGAGATCCCTGGCCGTTTCGTCTTCTTCGCCTTCAGGCATCAGTTCCCACGGAGCCCGGCCGAGCCCATTGTCAAAGGTTCTGATCCCGTCAATTTCCTGCTCTGTAAGCAGATTGAAATAAACAGACTCGAGAATTGAAGATCCCGTAAGGAAACTGTGCAAAAAACCGGCGATCCCAAGCCCCGGACCATACGGCGCCGACTTCTTGGTGTAGCCGGGTGTCAGTGAAATGCTCTTGTCGGCTTTTTTCCCGGAAAAACACATCGACATCTGAACGACGACCAAAACCGCGCTTTCAGCGTCGCTGAGTTCGTAAGCGTTTTGCAATTGAGTAAGCACGGTCGTGTTTCCGGCGGCGATATACGGAAGCAGCGCCGCCTGCTGAAGCGCTTTGTCTGACTTAAGCTGCGGGTACTGGAGAAACGGCTTGTCGCCGAAAAGATAAAAGCTGTCACGCCATTTATCCAGGTAAGCGAGCACCCTGGCGCTCAGACCGCTGACCTCAAGTTTTCTCCACTCCTCGGTGTTTGCGGGAGTCGCCGCCGCCTGAGCGATCGCCAGCAGCAGCTTAAAAATCGCGATCTTGGAAACAGGATCGCCTCCCAGATGCTTTAACTTTGTTTCCTTGCCCGGACCTTCAAAGATCTGCTTTAAGCTGATCCTGCCGGCACATGACACCGGGATCCACTGCTCATCGATCAAATTAAATCTGTTAGCCGTCAATTTTCTTAGTCTCCAGTCCAAGATGCCTGCTGTAGCGTATGTCGAACTTATCTGATTTCATTGCCATGCCGACGGCGCTCAGGGTTGACGGATAGTCATCCCCGGCTTGCATCAGCAAAAAAGGGAAAGACAGGGTCGGATCTTTGCGGTTGTAATAAAGACAGTCGAGTCCGAACCTGCATGCCGCGCTTACGGTCATAACACCCGGAAGGTAACGGTTCCTGCACATAACGGTGTTTTCTTTGAGGCGCAATGCGAGATCCGCAATGTCTTCTTTTTTGGCAAACCTCGAATTTGGCCTTATCTCAATCTTCGCGCCATCCAGAAATTTATAAACGTTGAGGTTGCGCTGCGAATCGTAGTACCAGTCTTTGACGATGATTATTCCGGTCTCAGCGCCTTGATCAGGCGAATATCTGGTAACCGCGTCATCATCGGGTTCAAAAATCCCGTTGTCGGACAGATGGGACAGGGCCTTGGTGCGCAACGCCGTTATCCCGGGTCTGAAGAAGTTGCCTGCTCTCTTGCCGTCGATCATTTCCCTGTACAGCACGCCAAGAGGGGTGGAGGCATCCTGATCTTCTTCCCGTTCCCGGTACGTGTCCTCAAGCAGCGGCCTGATATCCTCCGGCAGGTTGATGAGGCCGTTAGATCCCCTGCACCTGTTTTTAAAAGCCTCAAGCGAGCGGCAAAGGATATACGGCCAGTAAACAGAGGCTGAGGCGCCAAAAGCTTTCAGCGGTTTTTCAGCTGCGTCACCATCTTCAGGCTCAATAAGCCACAGTTCCTGCCTGGCGCCTTCAGGCCTCTTTATAAAGCGGTGGCGCCAAAGCCTGCCTGAACGCTGCAGCAGCATGTCAGCCGGCGCAAAACGCGAAACCATGAAATCGGCGTCGATGTCCAGCGACTGCTCAAGAACCTGAGTGCCGACTAAAATCCGGCCTTGCCTGCCTCTTTCGCCGGGATCTTTGCCCAATACCGCAGTCCACCTGTTTTCTTTATCAAAGCGGTCCCGGGGGATAAATTTAGAGTGCAGCAGCCCGCACTCGATCCCTGCGGCTGAACATGCAGGGCTGAGCCGTCTGAAGATTTCCTGAGCATCCTTTACCGTGTTTTCAATCCACAGAACCTGCTGCCCTGTCCTGGCACGCTCAACGGCCTCTTTCAGACAGTCATCCTGGCTGTAAAAGCCGAAGTTCACGGTGCTTTCTGAGCTTGCAACGAACACCGGACATACGCTGATTCTGTTCTCATCGGTCTTTTTGCATGAAATAAGCGGATAGGCCCGCTCCTTCGCTTCATCTTCCGTTCCGCCGCCCAAAAACTGCCGCTTTTTCGAACAGGTAAGCGTGGCGCTTAAAATGATCACTGTCGAGCCAAGGGCAATAAGCCTGTCAACAAGCTCTTTGATAAGCGTGCCCGTGTACATGTCATAACTGTGGACTTCGTCGAGGATCACCACTTTTCCTGCGAGGCCGAATTCACGGACAAAAGCATGTTTCACGTTCATAACGGCAAGCAGGGTCTGATCAACGGTGCCTACGGCAAAGCGCGCAAGCAGTCCGCGCTTGGAACTGTCAAACCAGCTGTTTCCCGGTTCCCCTTCAACGCCCATGCCGCCGAGCCATTTTTTTCGCAGTTCATGCATCTGCCGGAAATTGTCGCCATGCAGCAACATAGGGAAGTAGTTTTCAGGATCTTTCAGGATCTTTCTGATGAAGCCCATGAACCTGTCATAGATCCGATCTGAGGTCAGCCTGGTCGGGAGCGCAAAGTAAATTCCAGTCGCCTCATTAGCTTCGAGAAGTTTGTAAGCGACATAAAGCGCGGCTTCCGTCTTGCCCGTGCCCATGGGCGCCTCAAGGACATAAACCCCGCGCCCGTTTTCCCGGCACTGGCCGGATAAAGCTGATTGAACCGGATTGGGTTCAAAGCCGAAGATTTCCTTAAAGCTAAGGCCGTGGATGATTTGCAACTTTCGGAAACCGGCCGCCGCAATGGCTTCTTTTACGCGCTCCCGGGTAACCGGGACGTCGCCCGCATTTTCAAAAAAGCTTCCCGATCCGATCCAGTCAGCCACACAGGTCAGACCGGACAGCGCGCAGATCTGTTCAGCGCTAAGCGTGTCCGGCAGTTTTTCGCTGAAAAAGACGGCAAGCTTTTTAATGAGCTCCTCACGACGGCGCTCCCATTCAGGCCCGCCAAACATTTCACTTTCTGACGTGCCTGCCAGGACATTAGGCTTTGTAAGATAACCGTGGTGCTGGCCGACGACCACGGCGGTGCTTTCATGTTTTAAGCCGAGCAAGGTGGCATAGCCGACACCAGAGTGCTTTCCTGTGAACTCGTCTTTGCTTTTATCGGAATACTTTTGTAAATAGGGATATTTCTTTAATATCTCGTCACCGTTGCCTGCGGCGTTCCGGATCTTGAAGAAAAACTGCGGCGAAACCTTTCCGCAGTCATGAACAGCAGCAGTCAGCACCGACCCTGCCGGAAAGAGCCTGCTCACCAGAAAATCCGGCAAAAGCGATAACAGTTCTTGGGCAACCGCGCCAACCGTCTCACAGTGCTGTTCTACAGTGCAGCCCGGGACGTATTGAGGTTCTTCGCCTGCTGTGAACACCTTCCTCGTTTTGGCAAGGCATTCATCGAGCGCAGGCACAGCCGTTATGCTGGGGCTTGCTGGCTCAGTCTCTTTACGCGGTTTAAATCTCATAAGTTCTGTTCAATCGCTTAACTTTTAATTTTTACTTCTATAGAAGATAGTAACCGTCACACTAGGCGTTATCTTCAACGTCCGTCACAAACAGTTATCAACTTCTGTGAAATGCAAAGGCATGAACTGGAGCTTAAGGAACTGCATGGCCTGATGCAGAGCGATCTCTGCGGGCAGCTCGCAAGCGGAGTTCTGATGGGCTGGGGTGATCCCCGGCCCGGGCGCGTGACAAGGCTCGCGCGTGGCTGTTTTTGAACGTGTTTTGAAGGCGGATGGGTGCGGCTGCCCCCGCAGCGCCGTCAGGCGCCGCGCGGCAAAGGCGTGTCGGAAGGGGCTTTTGCCGGTTAGCCGGCGTCTGGCGGCCTGCTATCCAGCCTGGGGATGTGGATTGCGGCGGTGCGGCATTTGCCCAGCATGCTCCTGATGACGCAGAGGAGCGACTTGCCGCGCTTGCGGTTGATGAAGCTGGGACTGCTCTTCTTCAGGCGAAGGGCCTTGTCAGAGAGGAAATCCCTGATCAAGCCGGCGAGATCGCCTGTGCCTCGGATCATGGCGTCGAGGATCCCGGCGAGCTTGCCGTTGCAGCGTTCGGCGACCTTCTGCTGGGAGAGCGCCGTGCCAAGCAGCTTCTGCGCGGCCTGTCCGAGCAGGAGCTTGACGGCGTGCGCCGCCCTGGCCAGATCCAGGAAGGCCTCGATGATTGAGCTGGTGACGATCTTGTCGGTCTTGAGGTTCGAGAACGACTTGAAGCACTTGAACTGGATCTCGATCTGCCATCGCGCGCGGTATGTGTCCGAGATCTGGAATGCATCGAGGACGTCCGCGGGGATGTTGGTGGCGAAGCGACCGTGCCCGTACCTGCCGTCCGAGTCCTGTCGCCTGACGAGCACCTCGCGGTGCTCGAAGCCGCCGGCGGTCGAGGCGTTGAGATCATACGAGCAGTTCCTGGCAGTCAGATCCCTTGCGTCCGGGAGTCCGCTGCCTTCCATGATCCTGCGCGCGTTGGCAACCTGGCTGGGAGGCGTTGTCCTTCCCACTTTCTGGAAGTCGATGACCTTGCATGACACCGAGTCAGGCACCTTGATGATGTACCAGGCGCCGCGGCGGTCGAGTTCACTGCACAGCTCGGCTGAGAAGTATCCAGCGTCCGCCAGGATCAGGAGGCCCTTGAGATCCTCCATCTCCAGCAGCGCGGTTCGCTCACAGCTGGTTCCGGCGCCGATGGAGTACTGGATCTCCGCGCAGGATCTGAGGCTGTGCATCGAGTGGATCTTGACGCTGCCTCCGGCCTCTCCCTTGCCCTTGAACAGCGCGCGCAGCGATGGCGCGGCCCTGGTCTCGGTGCCGTCGATGCAGACGATGTCGCTTATGGGGAGCTTCGAGGACACCGCCCTGACAAGCTCGGCGCCCTGATTGAGCTCGCCCAGGCTGGCTTCCCTTGAGAGCCGCGCGTAAAGCTCGTGGCAGAATGCGGCGAAGGCCGGCTTGGAGATGTGGTCGTGGAAGACCTCGCGCTCGATCCTCTCGCCGCCGCACTCCCTGACGGCGTCGATGTACTCGTCCCAGATCGTTGTCTCGCTCCAGGTCTTGGCTGAGATGATGGTCCTCATGGCAACCAAGGTCATGGCAGGAGCCCTGAACTTGCGAACGCGCTTGACGAAGCCGGTTTCCATGGAGAGATCGAGAAGCGCGCGGGATCCCATGAGGGAATTGAGCTTGCCGGCGGTGTTGCGGGCGCAGCGGTCGATGGCGTAAGATGAAGGCATGGCGCTTTTCCTTTTTTCTTTAGCAAACAAAATCATAGGTTAAAGAGCCTCCGTTTAAAAGCTCTCCCTTTTCTCCCCTTCAGGCCGGATCCCGCATATTCGGTATTTACGGTAGATCGATTCTGGCAGTTTGCCAGGAACAAATAAACATATTAGATCGATTGTGTAGTAATACAAGATACGTATATTTTATAAGATCTTGTGCATGTCTTTTTAGCCGTGAGCTTTTCCTGGGCGGCCGCAATTTTCTGTTTTAGGGCGGTTACAGTAATCTTGTTTTCTGTTTCTATCATTGGTCCTCTCTTCCTGACATCTTTACCCCGAAATTTGTATTCCGTCTGCATTCCGCGCCGGAATTTGTATTCCGCATTGTATTCCGCATTTGGGTGTGTCATGCAAATCTGCTGGAAGCTGCATCGAGTCGCGTACAAGGTGCTTCGAGATGCATTGAAATGCAAAGTAACAGCAGAATTTATAAGGATTTTTTTAAGGGATAAGATGCATCAAAAGGGGGTTAAAAGGGGAGTAAGAGGGAGAAGCTAAGTTATTGCTCAAGTTTTGCAAACTAGTAGACACGCCGCTGGCCGCTCCGTCCGGATCTGATCCAATTAGCTAATAATCTTGAAGAAATTTTGAGCCATGAGTTGACATTCCGGTGCCTAACTAGTAGACTTTGCAGTGTACTAGCAAGGATTTTTGAAATGAGCGATGAGGCCATCCTGGCGGGGCTGCCCCGCCTCTACTACGAGCGCAAGCCCTCGCGCGGCGTGACATACGTGAAGGCGTTCGACGGCAACAGGTGGCTGCCGGAGAAGGGGTACGCGGTGAAGGAGAACACGAGGACAATAGGCGTCATCGACAGCGCGGCGGGTTTCGGCCTCGTCAGGCTCACCCCGGAGTTCCTCAAGGAGGATCCGTCGTTCGCGGGAGTGGCATTGGTGAGGTACCGCAACTCCGACACCGGGAAGTTCGCCCTGAGGATCGAGCACTCGCACAAGGCCAGGGTGGTGACAAAGCGCATCCCCAGATGCGGGCACGACGTGGAGTCGGTCCTGAGCGTCGGCTGCTACCTCGTGTTCGCGCACCTGCTGCAGGGGGATCCGCTCATGAAGGCGCTGCAGGGCTCTTTCCCCGCCACATGGGCGCAGATGCTCTCGCTGGCGTTCTTCTGCGTGTCGGACGGGGACTTCGCGAGCAGCCGCTACGCGATCCACGCCGGCGAGAACAAGCTGCCGGATCAGGAGCCGCTCACGCCCTGCGCCATAACCAGGCTCTTCCAAAGCGTCACCGAGGCCGACGAGCTCAACTTTCTCCGCTGCTACAACGAGGAGCTCTACAAGTCCAAGGCGGTGTCGCCACGCAGGTTCTGGGCCCTCGACTCCACGTCCATCAGCACCTACGCCGGACTCTCCGACGCCAGATTCGGCAACAACAAGCAGGGCGAGGCCATCCCCCAGATCAACGTCATGATGATCACGGATCAGAAGAGCGGCCGGCCGCTCTTCTACAGCAGGTTCAACGGCTCAATCCCGGACGTCGCCACGGTCGTTCCGGCGTTCGAGGCGCTGCTCCACACCGGGACGCGCTCGTTCGTCGCGGTGATGGACCGCGGTTACTACAGCTCGGCGAACATGGACAGGATCATCGCCTCGGGATACCACTTCCTGCTCTGCGTGCCCATGGAGCGGACGTCGGAGTTCGACGGGATCCTCAGGGACGCTGCGGCGGAGTTCGCCACCGGCAGGGCTTACAACGGCGAGATCGGCCAGAACGCCTTCACCAGGGCGTTCGGGCATCCCTTCGTGATCCATGACAGGAACGGCAGGAAGCGCAAGCTGGAGAAGAAGCTGTGGGCCCATGCCTTCTTCGATCAGGAGGCTGGCGCCCGCAGGACCAAGGACATCCAGGAGCGCAGGATCGCCGCGAGGGACGAGATCCTCAAGGGGCGCGCGCTAAGCCCCGAGATGCAGGCGTTCGCCGACAGGTTCCTGAAAGTGGGGGAGAAGGACGGTATGAAGACCGTCGAATATGACAACGCCGCCTTCCAGGAGGCCAGCCAGCGGGCCGGCGTGTTCCTGCTGATCTCGGACGCGGTGGCCGACTCGTCGCAGGCCTACTGGGGCTACCAGGACCGCAGGGCGGTCGAGGAGTGCTTCTGCGGCCTCAAGGCGCGCATGGACTGCGACCGGCTCTCGGCCTCGAGCGAGCGGTCGCTGCCGGGCAAGTGCCTGGTGGAGTTCCTGGCCCTGAGCATCCGCATGAGGATGGCCTACGCGATGCGCAAGGCCAGGGAGCGCGGGGCGAAGCTCCCCCACCACTCCATCAGGACCGCGCTGCTGGATCTGAAGGGCGTCAGGGAGATCCGCTTCCGTGACGGGTACGTGTGCGTGAAGGCGCTCTCGAAGTCGCAGAGGGAGACGCTCAGGCTGTTCGGGGCGAAGGAGCCGGCAAGCCGCTACGACGAGGAAGTGCCGCTGCCTAACATGATTAAGTGGGCCCGCAGGCCGCACGGCGACAGGCACGGCGGGAATGGCGGTGGAAATGGGAACGAAATGAATTAGCCGATGCTAACTCAATGTGCAAGACAAAATCCAGCAAGTAGACTTCTCTTGCAAAACTTGGGAATCCAGCTAGTAGACTTCTCTTGCAAAACTTGGGTTATCCAAGCGGATACATCACGATAAGGCAAATTGGCAGAAGGACATGAATGAATAAATCCGAAGCTTGGAGCGATGACGCCAAGTTTCAAATGGGAGAAAACGCGAAACGAAGGAGGAGCGATGGTGCCCAGAGACGGAATCGAACCGCCGACACGGGGATTTTCAATCCCCTGCTCTACCTACTGAGCTATCTGGACGTCTGGAAGGATTTTGTGGTGCCCAGAGACGGAATCGAACCGCCGACACGGGGATTTTCAATCCCCTGCTCTACCTACTGAGCTATCTGGACAACGGCGCTTATTTAAACATTCCTTTCAGGGCGTGTCAAACCTTTTTTACGGTCAAAAAACCTAGCCGATCCAGATCACGCTTCGCCTGAGGCATGAGATGTTTTTTTCCAGGCAGCAGGGCCTGCCGGGCGTTCTTTGAAAAACAGGTTCTAATTGATGGATGGGGAAGGGTGGATCAAGCCTTTGGCG
>Ga0256406_1004939_pt1 | contig 14710 bp, 16 predicted proteins | sample RumenRJG_03DNA_FD_185986 | JGI IMG/M metagenome (GOLD analysis project Ga0256406, IMG submission 185986) | Bovine rumen microbial communities from Lethbridge, Alberta, Canada - RJG_03 | ecosystem: Host-associated > Mammals > Digestive system > Stomach > Rumen | place: Canada: Alberta | collected... | reverse complement strand
CTCTATCTTTCAAGAGATTTGTGCCATTGAGATTGAGGACGACGTGCAGTTTGAGATTGCTGGAGTTTCCGATATCCGCGAGGGTGACGATTATCCTGGCATTCGCGTTGCGATGAAAGCTAATTACCCGCCGATCAGCGTACCACTTACGGTGGATGTTACCACGGGCGATATGATAACCCCCCCCCGTGAAGTAGAATACACATTCTCCCTGCTGTTCGATAACCGCAGTATCAGTATTCTTGCCTACAACCTTGAAACGGTGTTTGCAGAGAAAATTGAAACGGTGCTGTCCCGCAACATTGCCAATACCCGCCCAAGAGATTATTACGATGTACATATTTTGTATGCGCTGCGGGGCGCAGAATGTGACAAAACCACGTTGCGCCATGCGTTGGAACGGACAACGCAAAAACGAGGCAGTGGTAGGATCATGGACGCAATCATGCAGTAATTGGTGAATCTGATTTTCATCTGGCCATAAAAAACCTCCATACTCGTAAGTCAATCTTACGTTAGTACGGAGGTTTACACAATCTTTGGGATACTCCCCAGATATCTACGAAAGAATTTCGGATAATGAAAAACGTACCTCGACTATCCCTATGTGGGGTGATGCTATTGTCTGGAGTGAACTCCATAGAGAGGACAATTGTCCTTCTTACTGGGATTAACAAAACACGTTTTTTGTCCTATAAGCCTTTTCTGTGCATCTCACGATTCGCTTCTGCCTCTCTTCTCCCGTCAGAATCAATCCGTTGAGACATTGAAGCTGCTCCACTTCCTGACCGCCGGTTCCTCCGCTATCTCACGGGAAAGAGCTCCGAACTCCAGGTAGTAAAAAGGCAGTGCTCTATCCATCAAGACGGCGACGCCCAGGTCAGCTAAAGTTATACCTCCCCTGTAAAGGCCCAGGAAGAATGTAAAGTTGCCCAGCGCATCTTTCACATCTCTCCTCAGCAGGTCCAGCGCTCCCCTTATTTCCATGACATCCTCACTTTTCATTCATCCGACTCATCACCGGTGTTTCAGTTATTCCATGTTGTACCTGAAATATATGGTCGCCCTACGCAATGCCTCGTTACCAGTGACCGGTATCAGCACGTCCTTCGTAACATCCTCCACAGGCCTTCCCGGCTGACATCTGCCGCTGGTCTCAACGCAGCGAATGAACTCCTTTATCTTTATCGCCTTCCACTCTTCGTATGTACCTCCAAAATATATCTCTTTAAGAGATACGCATCCCCTGAAGGCCCCCTCCTCTATTTCATAAAGCTTTCTGGGGATGACGACCCTCTCGAGGTGAGTGCATCCCGCAAAGCATTCCTCCGGAATCTCGCTGATGTTTTTGTTCAGGATAACCTCCATTATCCTGTTGTTGCTCCTAAACGCCCCGGGGCGGATGTTGATAACGAAATGCCCGTTGTATTTCTGAGGGATTCGGATGCGCTCGGCCTTTTTGTCCCTCACGCCGTAAACACCATATGCGATCCTGCTCCCAATGCCGCATGACGGCCCGCAGATAACATCGCTTTCTGTAATACTTTCATCAACTGCTGTTTTCTGGTTTTCCATGCAGACCTCCCTCTGCCACGCGACGCTCATACCGCATCTCACGATTGATTTCTGATTTCTTATCATATTATAGAAATTAATATGAGACATATTCGGGACATGATCTTGATCAAGTCCTCTCTGTACTTGTTGTATATAATCTTTCATCTGTACTTCGGCGTAAAGACTATATGGTATTTGCACATTCATTTCGTATGTGCAAGGCTATAACTTTTGTTAGCCATAGACTCTCCTTTCTACTCTGAGGCTTGAACACTCTCATTGCAGCAAAAGGGGAGTCTATTGGTTTAACCTTCGATGCGCACCCGCATAGCGGATGGTTTATTTGTCTCGGACTCTTCGAGCTCTCGACGGGGCCCATAGCCCCACAAATGTAAAAGAAGGTCTGAAGCCGACATTTATCCGCCGGCCTCAGGCCTTCTTTTACTGTTTTTTCTCAGATTCATTTCTGTATTCTGTATTCTATTGCAAGGACTTCCTTATCTCCGGCATCATCTTTCCCCGTTCTGTAGGCCTGGGAAAATCTTCCTTTTCCTGCCAGAGGGCCGGATTTGATCCTGCTGTCCGGAAGGATCCAGAGGATCTCTCCACCAACAGCGGCCATCTTCAGGCTGTCACGCAGTTCCTTGGGGATCTTCATGTCTACCAGCATGTTCTGGATCTTTTTCCTTCCAACTCCTGTCTGAATAAAATCCCCGGGTCTCCGTGTCCGTATCACTATCCCCTGTCCCGTTGAGCCGCAGCCCTCTGTTTTTTTCGGATCAATTTCTATTCCAGGGTAGTTTTTCTTCAGCTGGTCCAGATCAAAAACTGCCATCACTCTGGTTCCATCAGATAATTCATTCTCTTCTCTGACCTCTGCTTCACCAATTCCGGAAATGATTCCGGAGAAGATCTTCACCGATCCATCAGACCCGTCACGCCCTTCTGTTTCCTTCCCTGAAGGCACTAATGGCTCTGCCCTTGAGAACACCAGTTTTCCATAAATCCTGCGGACAGTGGCTCCCCCTGGCAGTTCCAGTCTGGCTGAAGGGTTGTCTGATGAAGCCACGTCTTTAACTTCTTCCATTATATTTCTGGAAAAACCTTCTGTGATGCCCAGCTCCTGGAAAACAGAACGGGTTATGCGGCTGCACAGGGCATTGTGGCAGGAGGCGAATTTTTTTGAATCCACAGTTACGGACATGAGAAACTCTGAATCCTCCTCTGGAAATCTCATTTCATCAAAGGCCTTCTCCGCCAATGAATCCAGAAGCTCCTCATCTTCCCGGGCATTTTCCCCTAGCCGCCTGAGATTTTCCCTGAATCCCTGGTTCATGGAGCTCTCTATCTCGGGAATCAGTCTGAGCCGAATGCGATTTCTGGAATAATCATCATCCATATTCGTCTTGTCAATAGAGGGCTGAAGACCTTCAGATTCAATATAATCTTCGATTTCAGCTCTTGTTACGTTAAGGAGAGGTCTTACGACCTGATAATCCTCCAGTTTTCGCACTGCGTTCATTCCGGCAAGGCCCCGGATTCCCGTTCCTCTTATTATCCGGAAAAAAATAGTTTCACTCTGGTCGTCAGCGTTATGAGCCACTGCGATGACCGGCCTTTTCCCATCTTCCTTCTCCAGCCTTCTGGCCGTTTCAAGGAAAATATCATATCTCAGCTTTCTTCCTGCCTCTTCTTCAGTCATTGAATTTTCAGCAGCAAAGCCACGGCAGTCCCTGCGGAACACCAGACACTGGAGGCCCATGGATTCCGCCATTTCTACCGCCCGCTCCTGATCCCTTTCTGCATCCCTGCCTCTAAGCAGGTGATTTACGTGGACGGGCACCAGCCTGAGGTCCAGGCCTTTGTCATTAGAAAGCTTGTTAAGTCCGTGGAGAAGGGTGAGGGAATCAGGTCCCCCCGAAAACCCCACTATTACAGTCTGTCCCTTCTTCACCGTTCCGGACTTCATTATCTGTTCAAGAACTTTATTTCTTCCTTCTGCCATTATGTCTCCAGTTTGGCTGTCCCGCCGGCCAGCTCCAGGGATTCAGCCCTTTTCTTCAGTCTTCAATTTTGAAAAAATTCTTTCCATTGGCCGTAAGTACATGGGCCATCTCTTCATACTCCATGTCTTTCAGCAGAGCTATCCGCCTAACCACATGTTCTACATAAAAAGGCTTGTTAGGCCTGCCCCTGAATGGCACTGGAGTAAGATATGGAGAATCGGTTTCAGACAGAAGATATTCTGCCGGAACGGCCTGGACCACCTCCACGGTCTTCCTGCCGTTCTTGAAGGTAACCGGCCCTCCTACAGAAATCATGGCTCCCATCCTCACATATTCCATTGCAAACTGGGCTGATCCAGAGAAACAGTGGAGCTGCACCCGGGGATCGGCCACCTCTGTGCCGTCCATTAAACGCTTGGGCGGAAACCAGCTTTTTCTCTCAGGGCTGAAGGCTCCTTCTTCCACCAGAATATCCATAGTCAGCTTGTCAGCATCACGGGTGTGAATCTGAACAGGCATTTTCAACTTGTTAGCCAGCCTTATCTCCTTGCGGAAAAGCTCAATCTGCCGTTCTTTGTATTCTTTTCCATAGTGGAGGTCCATGCCGATCTCCCCTATAGCCCTGGCCATTGGATCAGCGGCCATGGCCTCTATCTCCTCTATCATTTCATCTGTGTACCCGGGAGCCTGATCTGGATGGAGCCCTACAGATGCGTAACACCAGGAGTACCGGTGGCTGTCTTCCAGTGCCTGTCTGGAAGATTCCACAGAATCCCCTGAATCAATTATGTATGAAAGGTCTGAAGCTTCTATCTCTTCCGCCAGTTTCTCCCTTTCCTCCGGAGTGTATTCGTAAAAATTCAGATGTGTATGTGCGTCAAAAAGCATTTTCTATCCTCGAAAGTGTACGACAAGGGCCACTGTTTTTTCCATTTGACTAAGCCCGGAACTAATGTTAAGCCCCGTACTGTCACCTGATATCTAAAAAAGGGACCCCGGCCATGACGGCCATGGATCCCGGATGATCAAATTAATTACTATTTGTTTTCTTCCAGCTTCTTCTTGTGGATCTCGTCCAGTGCTGCCAGTTCCTTCTCAATGTCCAGCCTTGGGAAAAGCTGATCTCCCTTGTGAACCTTTGTGTTCTCAGGAAGCATGTAGAACTGGAATGCATCTTCCCAGACTACATCTACATCTGAGATTCCCAGCTGATCTCTCATTCTCTCGGAAGTGGTGTGCATGAACGGAACGATGAGAATGCTGATGATTCTCAGAGACTCTGCCAGGTTTCTCATAACGCTGTCAAGGTGATCCTTCTGTTCAGGATCCTTGGCCAGAACCCACGGTGTCTCTTCGTCTATATACTTGTTAGCTCTTCTGACGATCTCCCAGATGGAATCCAGGGCCATGTTGAACTGGAACTGATCCATGTAGTCGTCTACCTTGTCGGCAGCTCCTGTTGCGATTTCCTTCAGCTCCTTGCTGAATTCGTCCTCAAAGGTTGCCTCAGGAACTACTCCACCGCAGTATTTCTCAATCATGGAAACAGTTCTGGAGAGCAGGTTGCCCAGGTCATTGGCCAGATCAAAGTTGATTCTCTTCAGCATCACTTCGTTGGTGTAAATGCCGTCCTGTCCGAAGGTGTACTCTCTCAGGAGGAAGTACTTCAATGCATCTATTCCGTATCTGTCTATGAGGATCTCCGGATCTACTACATTGCCCTTGGATTTGGACATCTTGCCGCCGTCAATGAGAAGCCATCCGTGTCCCAGCACCTGCTTAGGAAGAGGCGCATTGCAGGACATGAGCATTGCCGGCCAGATGATGGAGTGGAATCTGACAATCTCCTTGCCTACCAGGTGCACGTCTGCCGGCCAGTACTTCTTGTACTCTTCACCGCATTCGTCAGGATAGCCGAGAGTGGTTATGTAGTTTGACAGTGCGTCCAGCCATACGTAGATAACGTGATCTGTATCGATAGGTACCGGAATACCCCAGTCGAAAGAAGATCTGGAAATACACAGATCTTCAAGGCCCTGCTCTATGAAGGAAATCATCTCGTTAGCCCTTGATTCCGGCTGCAGAAATACTCCGTTCTTCAAAAGCTCCATTACTCTGTCTGCATATTTGGAAAGGCGGAAGAAATAAGCCTCTTCAGACATCTTCTTAACCGGTCTTCCGCAGTCAGGGCACTTGCCGTCAACCAGCTGTGCCTCTGTCCAGAAAGATTCGCAAGGAGTGCAGTACCAGCCTTCATAGGTTCCCTTGTATATGTCTCCTGCCTCGTACATCTTCATGAACATCTTCTGAACACGGTTGGCATGTCTAGGCTCAGTAGTTCTTACGAAATCATCGTAGCTGATCTCCATTGTGGCCCACAGTCTCTTAATAGTAGCCACAACCCTGTCAACATATTCCTGAGGTGTGATTCCAGCAGCTTCAGCCTTCTGCTGAATCTTCTGTCCATGCTCATCGGTGCCTGTCTGGAATCTTACATCGTATCCCTGGAGGCGCTTGAACCTGGCCATGGCATCTGCCATTACCGTACAGTATGTATGTCCGATGTGAAGCTTATCACTGGGATAATAGATAGGTGTTGTAATATAATAAGTCCCTTTTGCTCTTCTTTCCGTCATTTGATGAATCCCTTCCAAAAAAATATTTATTCCTGCAGTGCAGGATCCCGGCTTTGCGGGCAGCTAGTCGATGCTGTAATCTTCGTCTTCGTCTTCATCCTCGCCCCAGTCCACATCAGACCAGTCCTCGCCGACGAAAATATCATCGAATACCTTCTTTGTTGCAACTCCTATTACAGCACCGGCCAGAAGGCCAATTCCCAGAACTCTCAGTGTGGTCTTAGCGGCGTTGCATCTTCTCTTCTCTTCAATTCTGGCCTCTTCCAGGGCCTTCTTTTCTCTTCTTGTCATATCGAACCTCCTTAAGGTCAATTGATATGGGATGTCCCGGAGGACATGCTGTATCCAGTTATGTTTTATTATAAGAGATTGGTTCTTTTCTTTCAAGATTGAACCAATTTGCTCGATATGCAAAAGCAGCGCCCTCATGAGAGGACGCTGCTGAAGTCATCTTTTGCGGCATCAGGACCAGGAAGATACCGGTTCTGCGCCATAGTCCCGGAACTACTTGCCCCAGTTTCTTCCAATCTCAAGACCTGTCTCGAAAGCCTTGTCGTTAATTGGAATTACCTTTGGCTTGTTCTCGAACTTGTGGTGGATGCCCTTAGTGATAACTTCAGGCTCAACAGCCTTTGTATATCCAACGTATGCACCCAGCATGATGATGTTGAGGATCCTTGCGTTACCCATCTCCAGAGCCATCTCTGTAACAGGAACGGAAACAACTGTAATGTCGTCTCTGTCAATAGGATCCTTAACGATTGAGCTGTTGATGAACAGTGTTCCGCCTGGTTTCAGGTTAGGAAGGAACTTGTGCAGTGATGGTCCGTTCATTACAACCAGATCATCTACGGAATTGCTTACAGGAGCTCCGATCTGCTCATCAGAAATAACTACGTAGCAGTTTGCTGTGCCGCCTCTCATAGCAGCACCATATGATGGGAAGAATGTTACGTTCAGGTCTGTAGCATCACAAGTTGCCTGAGACAGCAGTTTTCCCATGGTCATTACACCCTGGCCGCCGAAGCCAGCTACCATCAGATTTCTTTCCATGCTTTACCTCCTAATTATCTCTGATCGTACCCAGAGGGAACTCAGCCATCATGTCGTTCTGCAGGAACTTAACAGCATCCAGTGTGCTCATTCCCCAGTTTGTAGGACATGAAGTCATGATCTCGATCATGGAGAAGCCCTTTCCGTCCAGCTGGTTCTGGAAGCCCTTCTTGATGGCCTTTCTTGTCTGAATAACGTGCTGTGGAGTATCGCAGGAAACTCTTGTCAGATATACAGGAGCCTTCAGCTGGTTCAGGATCTCACACATGTGCATAGGATATCCGTGCTCCTTTGGGTCACGTCCGTTAGGAGCAGTTGTAGCCTTCATTCCAATCAGAGTTGTAGGAGCCATCTGTCCACCTGTCATTCCGTAAATACCGTTGTTTACGAAGATAACAGTGATGTTCTCACCTCTGTTAGCTGCAGACATTGTCTCAGCCAGTCCGATGGAAGCCAGGTCTCCATCTCCCTGATATGTGTATACCAGTGAGTCAGGGGATGATCTCTTGATTCCTGTAGCAACTGCGCAAGCTCTTCCGTGAGCAGCGATAGTCTCGTCGTGAGTTACATAGAACTGTCCCAGTCCGCAGCATCCTACACCTTCAACACGAACCAGCTTGTCCAGTTTACCCAGATCCTCTGCAACCTCACCGATCAGCTTGTGTATTGTACTGTGCATGCAGCCAGGGCAGAAGCCGGATACGGCACCAGGAATGATGCCCTTGGTTCTCTCATATACTTTCTTCATTACAGTACCTCCTTAATCAGTTCACGAGCAGCTGCCATAACCTGATCATTTGTCAGAAGCTGACCGCCGGATCTCAGGCACTCTTTGATTGGAGCTCTTCCGTGAACAGCATGCTCAACATCGAACTTCATCTGTGCAGGGATGGACATCTCTACGTCCAGAATGCCCTTTACTCTGTTGAAGTCCAGGTTCTCGAATGTGCTGTAAGGGAATGGGTGAACTGTGATAGGTCTGATCATTCCGATCTTGTAACCTTCCTTACGCAGCTCTCTTACAACGACTCTGGAGATACGAGCGGAGATACCATAGCTGGCAACGATGATCTCTGCATCATCTGTCATGAACTCTTCAACTCTAACATCCTTGTCCCATGTCTTGTACAGCTTTGCAGCCTCGATGTTTACAGCTTCCTGACCTGTTCCTACAGATCCTGGTCTGCAGTAAGCCTGCTGTCCAAGAGGGTGACCAACGATAGCTCTGTGAGCGAACTTAGCTCTGTGCTCAGCCAGCTCTTCGTCTGTCTTCATAGGAGGCAGAACTACAGGCTCCATCATTGTACCTACTACACCGTCTGTCAGGACCAGAACAGGGTTCTCGTCTCTTTCAGCCAGGTCGAAGGCCTCATATACCATGTCCACGCACTCCTGAACTGAATCTGGAGCCAGGACGATCATCTCAAAACCACCGTTGCCGGAAGCCTTTGTAGCCTGGAAGTAGTCCTGCTGTGCAGGCTGGATAGCTCCGATTCCAGGGCCTCCTCTTACAACGTTTACATACACGATTGGAAGACGTGCTGATGCACTGTAGGAAACTCCCTCAGAATAAAGGGAAATACCTGTTGATGAAGATGAGCTCATTGCTCTGATTCCTGTAGATGCAGCACCGTAAAGCATGTTTACGGAAGCAACCTCGGACTCACCCTGTACGAATGTTCCGCCTACTTCAGGCATTCTTCTTGCAAAATACTCAGGAATCTCGTTCTGCGGTGTGATTGGGTAACCGGCGAAGAAACGACATCCCGCTCTAGTAGCTGCCTCAGCAATAGCCTCGCAGCCCTTCATAAATACACGATCACTCATTAGTGTTCTCCTCTCCTAAAGTTAATCTCTCCAAACTTCGATTGCCGAATCAGGACATATCTGAGCACACATTGCGCAACCGATGCAGTCATCAGGTCTTGCTGCAACTACGTAAGGATAGCCCTTAGAGTTTACATTCTCGCCAACCTCAAGTACGCTTTTCGGGCAGCTGACAACGCAGTACTGACACGATTTGCAGGACTCAATGGCGATTTCGACTTTACCTTTAGCCATCAACATTACCTCCTTAAAGAATAAAGTGTATTAACGGTCAACCCATGAATAAGTCATGTACAAATCTAACGGGAATACATCCTTGTCCGTCTTGTCCTTCACCTGGTCGTACAGTTCTCTGCGCACGCAGGCACTGCTCACCTTGGTGAAGTCCTTCAGGAGATCGTCAATTCTGTCAAGACCTTCCATGAATTCACTGGCTTCAGTTGTGTAACCCACGTTAGGGTTACCGAGAAGATAGATGCGGTCAAGCCTTACAGCCCTCAGTATCGTTCCCATGGTAAGATCCAGGGACTCGATGTTCTTGGTCCACGGTCTGTAAGGATTGATTATATATACAGGCACTGAATTAGTCCTCTTAAGGATATGAGCCACAGTTCCTGCGGCCCTTGCTGCCTGCTCTCCTCCTCCAATATCCATAATGGTGTAGTTGTCGCTCATCAGAGAAACCTCGATGCCTCCCACTCTGGTAGGTGCATCAAGATACTGTACCTGGTAGTGAATCTCCACACCCTTTTCTGCAAACTGCTCTTCCATGTCTCTGGAGCGGAACAGAGGCTTTGTCTGATCCATGTCGAATACATCTACCTTGGATCCGTCCCCATGTTCTGCCAGCCACGCAGCAACGTTCAGGACGATTTCCGTCTTTCCGCTGCCGGCCTCTCCGATGAACAGGAAATTCTTTTTCTCGTTCAATATGTCACTGAACTTCTTATCAGGTTCATAAAAAATATCGCTCATTGTTTTTCTCCTGCTAATATCCGGCTGCACTCTCTGGCTGTATCCTTTACCTTGGAAATCGTAGCATACAGCTCCCGGAGCATCCTCTCCTTGTATCCGCTGACGCTTATGCTGCATATGGCCGTCCCGTCCATGCTGAGAACCGGAACCGAGGTGCACACCAGACCTTCTGTTATCTCTTCCATATCAAAGGCGATACCTTCTGATTTCACCAGTGATATGTGCTTTCTGAATTCTTCTTTATCAGTTATTGTCTTTCTTGTGAGAGCCACGTAATTGATGGACTCGATCAGCTTGTCCGGATCTGTGGAAAAAGCTGTAAGCACCTTCCCTGACGCAGAACAGTTCAGGCTGATGGAATCCGCCACATTAGAGGTAAGAAAAAGTCCTCTTTTCGGATCCTTCCGCATTGCTGTAACGCTGTTTACCCGGTCACGGATGGAAACTGTAACACTGAGCCCTGTCCGCATACAAAGCCTGGCAATTGGTTCATCAATAACATTAACCAGCTGCTGTTTCAGGTTTGTACTTCTTCCCAGCAGATAGACTTTATCGGCCAGGTAATACCCCCCGTCCAGCTTGTCTCTGTAGACATAGCCGGTGCTCTCGAGAGAATTGAATATACGGCTGACAGCCGCCGTGGAATAACCTGTTTCCTGTGCAGCTGATGTCAGGGTTATACGTCTCTGCAACTGAAAAAGGTCCAGAACAGTCAATGCTTTCTCAAGGGAATTGTTCTTTTCAGCCATTCTCAGATCCTCTTTCCCGTCACGTTCAGTATGGTCCTCCCGCGCCTTTCCTTCATTTTTTCTCTCATGTATAATATAGACTTGAACGAGGAATAAGTCAAAGATTTTTTCCGGAATCCGAAACACGTTTTCGTATTCCGGAATATTGAACATCATGCACGATGTTCAAAGCCATGCATCAATCTTGATTTACGGGACAAATATTCCCTTCCCTCATCATCTTTTTTTATGAAATTTTATTATTTTGACTCAATTGTATAAAAGGGCTATATGAGAAATAAGAATAATTTTTCCATTTTAAGCATAACGACCCAGAAGCCTCACTCTACCGGAAGCGGCACCTATCTGACTGAGCTGGTCAAGGCCTTCCATAATTCCGGCTGTTCCCAGGCAGTGGTTGCAGGAGTGTATCACAGCGACCAGGTTAATTTTCCCGAAGGCACAGAATTCTATCCAGTGTATTACACTGAGCCCGGAAAAGTTCCATCTGGAGAAGATATTTCTTTTCCTGTACTTGGAATGTCTGACATCATGCCCTATCCCTCAACCAGGTACTCAGAACTAGATGAGAAAATGGCCTCAGAATTGGAAAGCCGCTTCATTCCAGTTATTCAAGAAGCAGTTTCCCAGCTGGATCCTGACATCATCCTGTGCCACCATCTCTATCTTCTCACAGCAATGGTCCGCCGCGCCTTTCCGGACAGGCAGGTCTGGGGTCTCAGCCACGGATCTGATCTCCGCCAGATCAGGAACTGCAGCTTCCGCCGTGAATGGATAAAATCAGCAATTTGTGATCTCAACCGGATTCTCGTTCTACAGTCAGCCCAGCGCCAGGTTCTGCTGGACTATTACGGAGCCTCTGAGGAAAAAATCACCGTCGTGGGAAGCGGCTACAACCCGGAGATTTTCAACTGCCAACCATCTGGTGAGGACTGTCATATGACGAAATCCCCGGTTCCTGATCCAGTGAGAATAATCTATGCCGGAAAGCTAAGCAGAGAGAAAGGTCTCCTTCCTCTATTACAGTGCCTGAATGACCTGTCTGAAGACCAGGACCTGCCATCCCTTTCCCTCAGCCTGGCAGGTGGCTGCAAAGATCCGCTTATTGCAGAGCGTCTTGGGAGAAACAGCTGTCCTTCCCTGAAGCCCGGAATCCTGCAGACAGAACCTTACCAGATAAATTATCTGGGAGTGCTGAGCCATCAGGAACTGGCAGAGGCCTTCAGAAATTCCCACATTTTCGTCCTGCCATCTTACTATGAAGGCATTCCTCTTGTTCTCACAGAGGCAATGGCCTGCGGTCTGGTTCCCGTCTCTTCAGACCTCCCCGGCCTCCGGGACTGGCTGGACCATTCAGTACCAGATCATCAGGTGATTTTCGTAAAACTGCCTGACATGGTCTCTCCAGGAGTTCCTGTGAGCAGTCAGCTTTGCCATTACACCAGTGCACTGGCTCAGGGTATCCGCAAGGCTGTTATGAATGTGGAAAAGAACTATTCTCTTGGATACCGTCCTGTTCCGAATACCGGAAGGGTAACGTGGCAAGGAGTTGCAGACAGAATCCTTTCCCTTGCCCATTCATCTGTCACCTCTGAAACAGATGAAGAAAATTGAAGATTTCATCAGAAAACTCACACCTTAAGGGCTGGCTTTAATGGTATATTTTTAATAAGTTCCGGAAGTTTATTCCTGCCGTGAAACAGCAGGTAGACTCCGGATCTGCAAACTAAGAAAAAGAGGTCTAAGCATATGAAGACAATTGACATAAAAGAGGGCGCAAGGCTGCTGCACACAAGATCAAAAGCCTTTAGAGACAGGTATTTCAAGGCTTATGGCTCCATGGCCATCAGGATCAGCGACAGCTCCTACATGATGACCCGTCACACCCTTCCCCTTTCAGGCATCAGGGAAAGCGATGTCAACCTGTATGACATAAACAGCGGCGAAATCGGTGCAATATTCAGAGCCATGAATAATGTAAACGCCATTGTGGTTGCATGTACAGAAGCTTCAGTAAAATTTTCATCAAAGGCAGATATTATGCGGCCGGCCCTTGACGACCTGGCCCAGATCATCGGTCCGGATGTAAGAATATCCGAAAGTGATCAGGTCAAAGACCTTGCCAAAGCACTGAAAGACAGAAACGGCTGCTTTATCAGAAACAAAGGCATTTTTTCTATAGGCGCCGATCTGGACGAAGCCGTAGCCGGAGCTCTTATTCTGGAGAAATGCGCCGAAGGGGAAATTCTATCCTCCAAGGTAGGGGGACTGAAGTATCTTACCCCGGAGAGTGCGCAGAAAATGAGAAATTTTTACACCCAGAAATACAGGAGCACCAACCTCACCAACAATCACGTTCCCTTCGTAAACATAAGCGGCGAAGAATTTGACTTGAGGAACAAGATAATTGAGTGCGGCAAGGAACTGTGCCACAAGGATCTTGTCCAGGGAAGCTGGGGGAATATTTCCGTAAGGCTGAACAGCCAGGAGATGCTCATCACCCCATCAGGCATGGACTATTTTGAAATAAGAACTGAAGACATTGTAAAAGTAAATATAAGCACCCTCGAGTACAGCTCTGACAGCCGCCGGCCATCCAGCGAAGTACGGCTCCACGCCGATATTTACAAGAGCCACCCTGGATGCAACGCCATTATTCATACCCACTCTAACGGATGCAGCGTTTTTGCTGCAGCCCGGGCAGGATTCAGAATCGACAATCCGCTGATTCACAGCATCATCGGTGACATGATTGCTACCAGGCCGGAGCTTCCGGGAACCAGAGAACTGAGCAAGGCCGTCAACGAAGGGCTGGTGGAAAACTCCGCATGCATAATTTCAAACCACGGTGCTATTTTCTGCGGACCTGAACTGGATATAGTGCTGAAGGTGGCAGACGCCATCGAATCAAAGGCCTGCAATCTCCTGGGGCTCAGTGCTTCCGACAAGCTGGCGCCATCCCTGGATGTGGAAAGCACCGGAGCGTGAGAAATCTTAAGGCAAAAGCTGTAATGCCTGAGCAGGTGAATACAAAGAACCAAATATAACTAAACTAATGAGCAAAATGTAATTAGAACTAAAAGGAGGTCTCCCATGAGCTGGATCAGAAGAAGTGAAAATTTAACAACAAAAGACAGAATTGCCGTTCAGGACGGCCCTGGCCACATGATTGCCAGAAGTCTGATTGAATCTGACAGCGAGCTGAACCGCAAAGGCAGACTTCTTGCAAGGAATACCCTGGAAAAAGACTGTGGTGTAGGCTGGCACATCCACGAAGGTGATACAGAAATCTACATCATGCTTAAGGGCGAAGCGGAATACAACGACAATGGCACCGTTACCACTCTTCATCCCGGGGACGTTACTTTTACAGGTAATGGCGAAGGCCACTCAATCACCAACAGAAAAGATGAGCCTGTTGAATTCATAGCTTTGATTCTTTACGTGTAAGCTCCATCAGGCTCCCTTGGGCCTCGGGGATCTGTTTCCCGCAATTCTTGCTATCTGCTTTGTATGCAAATTCTCTTTTACAAATTCCTCATGGCGTTAAAGCCCGGACTGTCCATGTGACACATAAAACTGCTTTTATTTTTTTACTGGTAGGAAGGAGTTGATAAAATGATAGAATTTGATCACGTTTCCAAGTATTACGGCAAAAAGCAGGTCTTGAAGGATCTGAATTTCACCATTCCTGACGGAAAATTCGTCACAGTTATTGGTCCCTCCGGCTGCGGAAAAACCACCACTCTCAGGACAATAAACCGCCTGACCGATATTGACCAGGGTTCGGTACGCATCGATGGTGTGAACATCATGGACAGGGACAAGGTGGAACTTCGCCGCTCCATCGGCTATGTCATACAGCAAATCGGACTTTTTCCTAATATGACCGTTGCTGAGAACATCA